>WNGL01000340.1_pt1 | contig 81196 bp, 70 predicted proteins | sample 5400591 | NCBI WGS metagenome assembly WNGL01 (sample SAMN13153377, study PRJNA577476) | soil metagenome | isolation source: 80 cm soil or saprolite under Garry oak tree replicate 1 | place: USA:California | collected 2016-06-15 | reverse complement strand
GCTCCAGGATATTGCGCGGTATATCGAGCTGCGCTACAATCGGACTCGTCTCCATTCAGCACTCGGGTACAGGACCCCGCAAGAGGCCCTCAACGAGCACCTGAACCGGCAGCTCGCGGCATGAAATAGCGTCAATTCAGCTGTCCGGAAAACGCGGGGCCTCCCAGGCGGTCGTTGGCGGCGTGGTCGCGTTCGGCGTCTCGGACCTCTTCCATGGGGATGTGTGGCCTGGCGTGGGATATGTGTTTGCCGGGCTGGGCATCGCCTCTTATGCGGGCGGGATGATTGCCAAGGACCGCACACAGGCGGAGCAGGCGCCCCTGGACTCGTTCAGTGTGGAGGGGTGGCGCCGGGATGTTGACTACCTGAGCCGTCTGCGCGAGTTGTCTGGTGAGGAACGGCGGGAGTTCGCGCGGAGAGCACGCGAGCTTGCCGATCGTGGCAGGCGGACGTGCGAGGAAGCGCGACGGCACCGGTTTGGCGCCTACTGGCGGGCCCGCCGGCGGCGCGTACGGGTGTGGGCCTATGCGTGGCTTGCCGCTGGTATCTATGTGGCAGCGAACCAGGCCGTAGTGATGCACTCGCCCTGGTATCTGGCCAGTTCCGTGACGGGTGGCTCGGTGATCTTGATGGTGTGGTTCAGCTGGTATGACGAGCGGATGATCAAGAACACCGAGGGCAGCGCCCAGATAAGGGCGTCAGAGATGATCCGGCAGTGGCTGCAGCAGGTTCCGGACACTCCTGTGCCGTCGTTGCGGCAGCGCCTGGTACTGCTGGTCTTCCCCCGCCGCGCCGCTCCCAGGTGATCACGCAGCGCTGAGTCCGGAGCTTGCCTGCTCTGAGCGGTCGTGGGGCTAGTGGGCTGGTGGGGGTTGCTGGGGCTGGGCGGGGTGACGCCTGAGGGCGCGGGCGAGGGTGGTCAGGCCGGTGGTGCGGGTATGGTGGCCGGTTTCCAGGGCGCTGATGGTAGTCATCCCACGGCCAACCCGAGGACGCCTCCGTCCGCCACGTCAGACGACGTGGCGGCTGCGGGCAACGAGTATGAAGACGGCCGTCAGTCGAACTCGCCGTTACGTACGCCCTGGAGGAAGGCTTCCCACTCGCTAGCGGTGAAGATCAGCGACGGTCCTTCCGGGTCCTTGGAGTGACGGACAGCCCGTGAGCCACCAGGCAACTTGGCATGCTCCACACACGCGCCGCCTTGGCCGTTGCTGAAGCTGCTCTTGAACCACCTGGCACGGGACAGGTCACGGTCTTCGTTCATCCCTATCCCTCCTTGATGTCCTTATCTCATGGTAGTTCTTCGGCTACACGCGCCATGAGGGAGCGTGAAGCGTCCACCGGCAGCGCTGAGGCGCGCAAGTGGTCGAACATCAGCCTATAGCGCCCAACCTCGGCTGGTTTCTCCAAATAGAGCGCGCCGGTGTGGTACTCGAAGTAGACGATCTGAGGATCGGACGGCTCGGGGAAGCCGAGGAGCTGAAACGACCCGTCCATGGCCGGATGGGCACCCGCGTTGAACGGGACGACTTGGACGGTCAGGTTGGGTAGTTGGGTCGCTTCGATCAGCCGCTCAAGCTGCTCGCGCATGACTGAGCCGTTGCCGACGACGCGGCGGATAACTGCCTCGTTAAGCACCAGCCAGAGTTGGGGCGCATCGCTAGCGTGCAGTATCTCCTGACGGGCCATGCGGACCTTGACGAGCCGGTCGATCTCCCCGTTGGTAGCCCCGATGAGTTGCGCCTGATGAACCGCCCAAGCGTAGTCCTCGGTCTGGAGGATGCCGGGCACGAACTCGGCATCATAGCAAGAGATCGTTGCCGCCTCAGCCTCCAAGCCAACGAATACCTCGAACCAGTCCGGTACTGCCTCGCCGTACTGCTGCCACCAGCCGCGCTGGCGAGACTCACGAGCCAGGGTCAGGAGGACATCCCAAGCCTCGTCTTGATCGCTCAGGCCGTAGGTGGTGAGCAGGAACTTTACATCACGTGGCAGCACGCCGACGCGGGCGTTCTCGATCCGGCTGATCTTGGCCGTCGACCACTCCAAGCGCTCGGCGACCTCATCGATCGTCAGGCTGGCCGCATCGCGGTAGCGGCGTAGTTCGGCTGCCAGTCTGCGGCGCTTCACCGTGGGGCTGCTCCGAGCAGGCATCGGTCCCTCCTGAAAAGTGTAAGTTGCAAGTGTAAGTTGCATCTGCGTGATAGCCGTGTGAGGATGGCAGACAGCATCCCACTGATAACGGCATACAGCTACCTCTTACGAGAAGAGGTCTTGATGAGCGGCGGTACCGGCGCTGTGTCGAGCGGGCGACGTGGCGTGCGTCCGGTCCAAGAGCCAAGCTCCGGCGTCGGTACTGCTAACCCCTGGCCGCGAGTCAGCCTTCTTCAGCTAGGCGCTCTGCCCACAGCTATCGGCTGCGGCCGTGAGCACGCACGGTTCGTGCTTATGGAGTGGGGTCTTGGCTATCTAGTAGACGATGCGGTCCTTATCGCCAGCGAACTGCTGACCAACGCCCTGCAAGCCTCTCAGGCTCTTGGGAACTCCACGCCGATCGCCCTGCGCCTCCTGGCCAATCACGAGCAACTGATCATCGAAGCATGGGACCAGTGGGTCGAGGACTACGACCTTAAGAGGACGCCAGGCGACGATGAGCACGGCCGGGGCTTGGCCGTCATCGATGCGCTGAGCAACCGCTGGGGAACCGGCCGTCTCTCCGATGACTACAAGATCGTCTGGGCTGAACTGCTCATCTGATTCACCGGCTACGGCGCAAGTTTGTCTGGTGTGAGGTGGATGTAGCGGGACCGAAAGCGGTGCTGGACTGATGTCACAGGTCAGCGGTCCACTCGACGGTCAGGCGTCGGCCCTGGTAAGTGAGGGCGGGATTGTCCCTTACTTTCTTTATGACACCCTCTTTTGTGGTCGGTGGCGCACCGACACAATCACATCGGCGCGGCGACGATGAACCCGGCGGAGCGGCGGCGGTCGGCGCTGTCCCGTTCGCCCGGTTCGCCTGGTTCGCCGGCCAGGAGCCGCCAGCCGGTGGATTCGAGGAGCGCGTCCGCGCCGGCGGCCTCCAGGACCGACCGGGCCGGTTCGCCCATGGCGGCGACCGCGGCCTGGAACGCGGCGCGGCGCGCGGCCCGCTCCGGGGAGCCGCTGTCCACCGACAGGCTGACGGCGAGCGTGCTGCCGGCGGCGGCGACCCGGCGCAACTGCGCCAGCAGCGACCGGAGCACGGCCTCCTCCAGGTAGACGGCGACGCCTTCGAGGAGGAACAGGCTCGGCAGCCGCGGCTTCAGCCCGGTGGACAGCAGCAGGTCCGCCACGGGATCGGTGCTGAAGTCGGCCGCGACGAACCGGATGTGCCCGGCGGGGATCCCGAGCCGGTCCAGCCGGGCGCGCTTGTCCTGCTGGGTGGCCGGGTGATCGGCCTCGAACCAGAGCACCCCCGGCTTGGCGTACCGCAGCGCACGTCCGTCGTAGCCGGCGGCACCGATCACGACCTGCGTGCAGCCGCGGCCCAGAGCGCGGGTGACCACACCGTCGAAGAACCGGGTCCGCGCCCGCAGGTACTCCCGCATCGGCCCTGGTTCCACGCCGGCCGAAGCGGCCATGTCACGGGCCAGTGCGTCGTCGGCGGCCGGGTCGCCGTACGGGGCCGGAACCCGGGCGAACGTCAGCCGGTGCGCGGCGACCCGCTGAGCCGTCACCGACGGCTGGCCGGGCTTCATCCCGGCTTGATGGCGCGGGTGGCGATGTAGCCGGGCAGGTAACGGGCCGTGTGGTCGGCGTGGTGCGGGGCCTCTACCAGGTGGGTGAGCAGGAATCCGGCGGCGAGCTGGCCGCCGATCTGCTCGGTGAGCGTGTGGCTGTACTCGATCGGGCCGTCCTGGTAGACCCGGGCGCGCTCGTCCTCGGGCAGGTCCAGCGTGCTGAACGGGACCGGGTGCCGCACCACGAACTCCGCGCGCTCGTCCAGCGCCGCCAGGTCGAAGATGAAGATGTCCGGGTTCATGAAACCGGCCATCAGCAGGCCGCCGGGGCGCAGCACCCGGAAGCACTCCCGCCAGACCGGTGCCAGTTCCGGGCAGAACACGTTCGATACCGGGTTGAAGACCACGTCGAAGCTCGCGCCGGGGAAGGCGGACAGGTCGCGCATGTCGCCGAGCACGGTGCGGATCGCCAGGCCCTCGCGGGCGGCGACCTCCTCGTCCCTGGCGAGCTGCCTGGGGGAGTTGTCGAACACGGTCACGTCCGCGCCCGCCGCCGCCAGCACCGGGCCCTGCTGGCCGCCGCCGGAGGCCAGGCACAGCACGGCGGTGCCGGCGAGGTCGCCAGGGAACCAGTCACGGGGGGTGGGCCGGTAGCCGATGAGCACCACCGACCAGTCCCCGGCCCGGGCCCTGGCGATGACCCCGGGCCCGACCGGCACGGTCCATTCGTTGCCGCTGCCGACCTCGCGGTCCCAGGCGGCGCGGTTGTGCGCGACGGGGTCGATGTGCTCGGACACGGGCACATCCTAGGTGCCGCGCGGCCCGTGGTCAGTCGTCGACGGGTTCGGTGGCCAGGGCTTCGGGTGCCAGCGGGAGGGTGATACGGAAGGTGGCGCCGAGGGCGGGCGCGGTGTCCACGCTGACGGTCCCGCCGTGCGCGGCGACCAGCGCGGCGACGATCGCCAGGCCGAGCCCGCTGCCGCCGGTGCGGCGGCCGCGTGCCTGGTCGGCCCGGTAGAACCGCTCGAAGACCCGGCCGGCCTGCTCGTGGGTGAGCCCGGGGCCGTGGTCGATGACCTCGAGGACCGCGCACGGCACTGGCGGGGTGCCCTGCTGGTGCCCGGTGAGGATGCGCATAGTGATCGGCGAGCCCTCGGGGGTGTGGGTCAGGGCGTTGTTCATCAGGTTGCTGATCACCTGGCGCAGCCGGCCCTCGTCGCCGAGCACGAGGAACGCGGCGCCGGTGCCGACGGTCAGGTCGATCGCCCGGCTGGGCGCGACGATCCGGGCGTCCTGGACCGCGTCCGCCGCGAGCGTGAGCAGGTCGACGGGGCGGCGCTCGATCGGGCGCTGCAGGTCCAGGCGCGCCAGCACCAGCATGTCCTCGACGAGCCCGCCCATCCGGGACGACTCCTGCTCGACCCGCTCCATGATCCGGTCCATGTCCGGCCGGGACAGCGGCCCGCGGCCGGCGGACACGCTGGCCAGCGCGTCCGGCGCGGCGCTCTGGGCGGGCGCGGCGGCCGCGGTGCCTGTGCCGGTCTCGGCGGTGCCGGTCTCGGCGGTGCCGGTCTCGGCGGTGCCGGTCTCGGCGGTGCCGGTCTCGGTGCCGGCGGCCGGGGGCGCGGGGGAGGGGGCGGAGCCGTTTTCCACGCCGCCGCGCTGGCGGTAGTACTCGGCGTAGCCGCGGATCGCGGTGAGCGGGGTGCGCAGCTCGTGGCTGGCGTCGGCCAGGAAGCGGCGCATCCGTTCCTCGGAGTGCCGTGCGGCGGCCTCGGACTGGGCGCGCGCCCGGAAGGCCGATTCGACATGGGCCAGCATCACGTTCAGCGACCGGGCGAGACGGCCCATCTCGGTCCGGGGGTCGTGGTAGGGCACCCGGCGGGACAGGTCACCGGCCGCGATGGCCTCGGCGGTGTGCTCGATGTCGGTCAGCGGCCGCAGGCTGGCCCGGACCATCGCGACGCCGACGATGGCGAGCGCGACAACGATGATCGCACTCACCAGCAGATCGACCCTGGCCAGCCAGCCGGCCGCCTGGTCAAGGTGGCCCAGGTCGGCACCGACGATCAGGGTCCCTGGCATGTTCGGCCCGGGACCGAACACCCCGGTCTCGTGGTAGCCGACCCGGCGGGCCAGCACCCGCCAGGTGTCGCCTCCGCTGGTGGCCGGGACGGTCACGAGCTTGTTGTTGTTGGCCGCCAGCCAGGACCTGCTGACCGGCACATTGGGGCCCGGCACCGTCAGGTCCTGCATGGTGCACCAGGAGCACCCGGGTACCTGGTGCCCGCGGGTGTCGCGCAACTCCACGACATAGCCCTCGAAGCTGAACGTGGGGGTACTCAGGCCGCCGATGCCGGAGGAGTTCCCGACCTGCTCGCTCAGCGCCTGCAGTTGCGCGTCCGCGCGGTCCTGCAGGTAGCCGCGGAACGCCGCCAGGCCGACCATGCTGATCACCGCCAGGGCGATGACGACAAGCGCGAGCAGCGCGGCGATCAGCTTGATCCGCAGGGGCACCCGGCCGGCTACTTGCCGCAGCGCTTGCACGTGGCCGGAGGATGCGGGCGGGACGAAGGTGGACATGCCGGTCAGGACGAGGGCAACCGGAGCACGTACCCGACGCCGCGCAGGGTGTGGATCAGCCGCGGCTCGGCGCTGTCCACCTTGCGGCGGAGCACCGACACGTAGGACTCGACGATGCCCGTGTCGCCGCGGAAGTCGTAGTCCCAGACATGGTCGAGGATCTGCATCTTGGACAGCACCCGGTTCGCGTTGCCCATGAAATAACGCAGCAGCTTGAACTCGGTGGGCGACAACTGCACCGGCTGGCCGGCCCGCCATACCTCGTGGCTGTCCTCGTCGAGTTCCAGGTCGGCGAACTTCAGCCGCGGCGTCGGCTCGGCGCCGTCCCCCCTGGTGCGGCGCAGCACGGCCCGGATCCGGGCGATGACCTCCTCCAGGCTGAACGGCTTGGTCACGTAGTCGTCGCCGCCCAGGGTGAGGCCGCGGATCTTGTCGTCCATCGCGTCCCTGGCCGTCAGGAACACCACGGGGATCCGGTCGCCGCCGCCGCGCAGGCGCCGGACGACGTCGAAGCCGTCCATGTCGGGCAGCATCACATCGAGCACGATGAGGTCAGGCCGGTAGCGCTGGGCAGCCTGAACCGCCTCGGTGCCCGCGCTCGCGCTGATCACTTCGAACCCGGCATAGCGCAGGCTCGCCGCGAGGAGTTCGAGGATGTTCGGCTCGTCCTCCACCACGAGCAGCTGCGCCTCGGGCCGTTTCCGCCCGTCGCCCGCCGGTGTGGTCATAAGGGAATCCTGGCCAACGACCCTGAGAGTTTGCTGAATGTGCGCTGGAACTGCCCTGTCGATCCTAGGCGCGGACCGGCCGGGCGAGAAGGCATGACCTGGTCATTGGGGGTGCGAGGCGCAGCCGACAGCTGCCCCGGGGAGCGTGAAGCGGAGCAGGCTAGGCGGGCAGCGGGGTGTCACGTAAGGCTGGCGGCGCCAGCACCGTTGCTGGCTTCCGTCCACCGGACGATGGCCGCCGCGCGGGATTCGGCGCCCAGCTTTGCGTAGATCCGGTTTACGTGGTTCTTGACTGTCTTCTCGGCGAGAACAAGCTGGGCGGCGATTTCGCCGTTGGAGTGCCCTGCCGCGATGAGTGACATGATTTCGGCCTCGCGCGAAGAAAGGCCAAGCGGACGGGCTGTTCGAGATGCGCCAGCGCTCCTCATTCAACCTCCGACCAGGTATGCAGTTATGAGTTGTGACGCATGGTATCGAATGTGGCCGTGTCGCGCGCAAGGTTCAGATGCCGTCTATCGTGCGGCGATGCAAGCATGGCGGGCGCGGCCTGGGCACCTTTGCCCGCGAGGTGCCCGGCTGGCCGGGGCCGCGCTGCCGGTGGCTGGCCGGGGCCGCGCTGCCGGTGGCGGGCCGGGGCCGCGCTGCCGGTGGCGGGGGACCGCGCCCGGGCTACGGCTAGCCCTGCAGGTGCGAGCCGGTGATCATCCGCTTCGGCAGGGGAGTGTCGGAGTTCAGGTCACGGAACATCCGGGCGGCCTGGGCGGAATCCCACACCACCGCGTCGCCCTGGGCGGTGGGCGCGTTCGCGTTCGCGATCGGGACCGTGGCGGTTTCCGGCTGGCGCAGCGCGAATGCGACGCTGATCAGCTGGTTGAGGTGGGTGCCCTCATCCACGGCTAGGGAATCGACGGCGCCGAGGGCGGCGGGGACGGACGAGAACGGGTTGAACATGACGCCCGGGCTGGTCATCTTGCTCAGCAGCGCCTTGATGAACACCCGCTGGTTCTGCTCCCGCTGCAGGTCCTGGCTGGCGAACTGGTGCCGGGTACGGACGAAGCTCAGCGCTTTTCCGCCGCTCAGGGTCTGGCATCCCTTTCTCAGGTGCAGGCCAGAGGCGGCGTCGTGGAGCGGGTGCCTGAAGCACATTGTGACACCGCCCACCGAGTTCACGACATTCACCAGCCCGCCGAAACCGATTCCCATGTAGTGCTCGATGCGCAGGCCCGTGGCGTTCTGCACGGTCTCGGCGAGAAGTTTCGGGCCGCCGAACGAATAGGCGGCGTTGAGCTTGTTGTAGCCGTAGCCAGGAATCTTGACAAAGGAATCCCTGGGCAGGCTGACGAGCACCGCGGGCCCCCCGTTCCCGGGAATGTGCAGCAGCAGGATCGTGTCGCTGCGCTGGCCGTTCACGTCGATACCGGTGTGGTACCTGTGTTCCTGCTTGCGGGTCAGGCCCTGGCGGCTGTCGGAGCCGGTGATCAGCCAGTTCGACCCGGACGCCGCGGCCGGCTGGCTGGGGTAGGAAACGAGCACGTCGGACCGGTTGAGCTTGTCGTCGAGGTAGAAGTAACCGCCGATGGCCAGGATGAGCGCGATGACGACCAGCCCGGCAAGGAACGCCAGCACCAGGCGCAGCCGCGCCCTGCGGGGCCGCCTTCCGCCGCCGTAGGTCACCGGGCCGCGGCCGGGCGGGGCCGCGCGCAGCGGTGGCTGCTGTGGCCAGGGGCCCGCCGGGGCACCGGCGCCCGCGCCCGGGTAGCTCGTGCCCCCCGGGCCGCCGCCAGCCGCGGAGCGGGCGGACAGCCGGACGGTGGGGTCGCCGGCCGCGCCCGGCATCGCGCCGCCCACGGCAGCGGTATCCCCCAGGCCCGCGTTGCCGAGGCCGGCGTTCCCGGGCGCGGCGCTTCCCCCGGCGGCGCCGGGCGCGGCATTCCCGTCGTTCGGCGCGGCCGGTTTGTCCTCACGGAACCAGCCAGTTGGCCACTCGTTCACGCGGTGCCCTCCCACCAGATCGTGACCACGTCCCGCCCGGATGACCCGAGGTCACCCGGCTGTTCGCGTTGGCTCCCCAGGTCGAGGAGCGCGGCCTCCACGTCGCTGGCGCGATCGGCGGGCAGGCACAGCCTGCGCCTGGTGACGTCGACCAGTTCAGCGAATCCCGCGTAGTCTGCCTCGGCCGGACGGTTCCATTCAGTGTGCCCTGCGCGCACGCCTGCTTGGGCCAGGATCGCCAGCAGGTCCGCCGCGGTGGGCCCGTCCGGCCTCCGCAGCCCGTGGAACCGCAGCCAGAGCGGGTTCAGCGAGGTCAGCGGGTGCGCCGCGGTCAGCTCGACCACCACGCGGCGGCGGGCATGGCTGGTCAGCGCGGTGAGAAACTCCCAGATATCTGGGACGTTGTAGGTCACGTGGTGGCAGGTCACCACGTGGGCCGGGGCGACCCGCGCCGCGACATCCGGCCAGGCGCCATGCACCGTGCGCAGGTCCAGCCCGGCGCCGGCCGCGCGCTCGGCGAGCAGCGCAAGCATGTCCGCGTCGGTGTCCACGGCGGTGACCGTGGTCGCGTACGGCGCCAGCGGCAGGCAGGCTGCTCCCGCGCCGGAACCGATGTCGAGCACCGTCCCGGCCGGTTCGAGTGCCTCGCGCGCGCGCTCATAGGACGCCCCGCCCGGTTCCCTCGTCAGCCGGTCCGCCCGGCGCGCGAAGACCTGCCGCGGCAGCACCCAGGGGGAGTCCGCCACCGCGGCGGTGATGTGCGCGGGGATCGCCCACGCGGCCAGGTCCGCCCGCCACTTGTCCAGGAGTTCGCCGAGCATGGCCACGGCCAGAATCTAGTAACCGCCGCCCGCTGAGCCAAGCAAGCCCGGCCGCTGCCTTCCGATAGCAGGCCGCCATATTACTCCGGGTCAACACCCCGCCGTATCGGGGCACGATCGGTCCCATCATGGGCGGACCCGGCCCGTTCTGAACCCGGAGCCGCAGCGCGCGCATCCGGCGACTCCCGTGGGGGTTGAACCGCGTGGCCGCGTAGCTGCGTACCCCTAGATGTTCGCGGGCTCGGGGTGTGCCCGTCGGGGATCGCCTCTTCCCGGGCGGCACCGTGACAAGGACGATTGGAGACCGGCTGACACAAGGGTTGGCCACAGTGACTGGACCACGGAGGCAGAAGCCCGCACCTGCCGCGGCGGACGACATAGAGCAGTTGCTTGTGGCGGGTGAGCGGGCGCTGCTCGTCGAGGGCAACATGCGGGCGGGGCGGGATTGGTTTGAGGCCGCCTATGTGGCAGCCGAACGGCGTGGTGACGCACGGGCGATGGCCCGGGCGGCGCTGGGCATGGGCGGGCTCTGGCTCGACGAACGACGCACCGCGGCGGACGTGGCCCGGGTGCGGGTGCGACAGCACGACGCCCTTTCCCTGATAGACCCGAAGTCCTCGCTGGCCCGCCGGCTCCGGGTCAGGCTGGCAGGCGAAGAGGACCACCGTGCTGGCGGGCATGCCACGATTCTCGCGCTGGTGGATGATGCCCGGCTGGCGGGTGATTCGGCGGCGTTGGCGGAGGCGCTGAGCCTGGCTCATTACTGCGTGCTCGGACCGGAGCACGGTTCGCTTCGGCTCAAGCTGGCCCACGAGCTGATGGGGGAGGCGGCTCGGACCGCCCGCCGCAGCGACCTGCTGCTGGGGATACTCTGGCACGTCATCGACCTGTTCTTGGCGGGCGATCTGCTCGCTAAGCGGCGGCTGGAAGAGCTGCGCCGCGAACTCTCTCGGGAGGACCATCTGGCGGTCGGATATGTGGTGCGCATCATCGAGGTGATGCTCAGCATCCGGGCCGGCCGGTTCGACCAGGCCGAGGCGCAAGCTGCCGCGTGCACCGGTCGCGGCACCGCCGCCGGGGACATCCGCAGCGCTCTATGGCACGCCTGTCAGCTCGGCGCGATCCGCTGGTACCAGGGCCGGATCGCGGAGTTGTTCCCGCTGCTGGCGGAGCTCGCCGACTCCCCGATGCTCAGCGTGATCGAATATGCCGGCGTGGCGGCCCTGGCAGTGGCCGCGGCGACCGCCGGAGACCGGCGGCTCGCGACAGGCATGCTGGCCCGGCTGCATAGCCCGGACTTGGCGGACATCCCTCGCTCAGGCAGCTGGCTGATGACGATGTACTGCGCCGTAGAGGCGGCCAGCCTGCTGGCGGACACCGAGGCGTCTGCCCGCGCGTACACACTGCTCAGCCCCTTTGAACAGCTCCCAGTGGTCGTCGGCTTCGGCGTCATCTGCTTGGGGTCAGTCCACCACAGCCTGGGCGTTGCCTCGCTGACCACCGGCGACCTGGACCAGGCCGTACGGCATCTGTCGCTCGCGGTCAACGGCAACCTTGCGCTGGAGCACTGGCCGGCTGCCGCCTTGTCCCGGTTCCGGCTCGGCCAGGCCCTGGCGCTGCGGGATGGGCCGCGAGCCGCCGCGACGCGGCAGGAACTCGCCCTGGCTACGCACGAAGCGGCGGCGCTGGGCATGACACTGCCCGGCATCGGAGGCACGGTCATTTCCGGCGAGACCAAACCCCGGGTGGCATGCCAGCGCCGTGGTCGTCAGTGGCGGATCGAACTGGGCGGCCGTGCCGTGCTTGTCGAGCACAGCGTGGGGATGGAACGCCTGGCGACGCTGCTCGGCAACCCCGGTCAGGAGCTCTCCGCCGCGGAACTGGCCTCGGGCCCCGCCTCAGTAGGAGCGGTGGCGAGCCGCGATGCCGGCTCCGCCCAGCCGGTCCTCGACGATCAGGCCAAGCGCGCGTACAAGCGGCGGCTCTCGCAGCTACAGGAACAGATCGGCGCGCTTGAGTCAGCCAACGAGATGGAACGTGCCGCCGCCGTCCGCACCGAACGGGACTGGCTGATTGCCGAGCTGGCCGCTGCCGCCGGGCTCAGTGGCCGCACGCGCCACTTCACCGGCGCCGACGAGCGAGCGAGGATCGCCGTGGGCAAGGCCATCCGGCGCGCGCTGGACCGGATCGCCCAAGCCGATCCGGTCATCGGCGCCGAGTTGCGCGCGACCATCTCCACCGGCCGCTGCTGCAGTTACCGGCCGGGCTGAACGTAGCGGGAGCCGACCTCGATCGGACACCGTCACGTCGGGAGCCCGGACCATGATCACGGCCCGGGCTCCTGACTTGTGGTTTCAGTGGGGTGGGCGAGGGGACTCGAACCCCCGGCCCCCAGGACCACAACCTGGTGCTCTAACCAACTGAGCTACGCCCACCATCGCCGTTTGGCTGGATGCAGCATAGCGGTGTCCGGCCGCCATGCCGAACCGGCCCCGCGGCCTGGGGTGCCGTGGGCCGGCCGCCCGGGCGAGGGTGGAAGACATGACTGGTCCCTTCGGCGGGAGAGCCGGCCGTCGTGTCCCTACCTCTCGCACGGCCGCTGGGGCAGCACGGTTCGAGGAGCGATCGCCTCAATTCGGTGTCGATTCTGGCAACACGAGGTCGATTCGCGGCGCCCCGCCGGAACGCGCCGCGCCCGCCCTTGAGGCCAGTCCCGTGCGGCGCGGTCCGGGGACCCCGGCCGGCTAGGCCGAACCGGCCTGCCTGGCGCCGTCGGCCAGCTCACTGGCGCTGGCGGCCTGCTCGGCAGTGGCGTTGGAGCCGTCCTGGCCGCCGTACCGGGCGGCGACCTGCCGCGCGGTGGCCGAGTCCGGGCCCGGCGGCCGCACGAACACCGTCTCCCGGTAGTAGCGCAGTTCCTGGATGCTCTCGGTGATGTCGGCCAGGGCGCGGTGCCCGCCGCGCTTGGCCGGGCTGGCGAAGTACGCCCGCGGGTACCAGCGCCGGGCGAGCTCCTTGATGCTCGACACGTCCACCATCCGGTAATGCAGGAACGCGTCGAGCTCGGGCATGTCCCTGGCGATGAAGACCCGGTCGGTGGCGATGGAATTGCCCGCCAGCGGCACCCGCCGCGGCTCGGAGATGTATTTCCGCACGTAGCCAAGCACCTGGTCCTGCGCCTCCGCGAGGGTGACGCCCGCGGCGAGCTCGGTCAGCAGCCCGGACGCGGTGTGCATCTCCCGCACCACGTCTTCCATCTGGTCCAGCGCCTCGGGCGGCGGTTTGATGACCAGGTCAAGGCCCTCGCCCAGCGTTTCGAGCGCACCGTTGGTAACCAGGCAGGCGATCTCGATCAGGGCATCCCGCTCCAGGTCGAGCCCTGTCATCTCACAGTCGATCCACACCAGCCGGTCCGTCATCCCCTCAGCCTAGGCGCTATGCCGGGGGTATCGGGGCTGCTAGCGCCTCATGCCCGTTCCCGGCTTGTCCTCTTTTCTTTATGCCGAACGACTTTCCGTGGCCAGTCCCGCCCGCATCCGGATGTGACCCGGGGCGACGATGCCGGGCCGGAGCGCGGGGTCGGGCTCCGGCTCGCCGAAACTCACGGTCATGGGCACAACGCCCGCCCAGACCGGCAGGTCCAGGTCCGCTGGCTCGTCGCCGGGCGGGCCGGTACGGACCTTGACGGACGCCTCGCTGAGCGGGATGGCGAGCACCGAGGTGGCGGCGAGTTCCTTGCGGGTAGGCGTCCGCACCGCGTCCCAGCGGCCGGGGATCAACTGCTCGGTGACCGCCCGCAGGCCCGCCAGGCGCTCGGCCTCGTCGGTGACGATGCGCGCGGCGCCGAAAACCACGGCGCTGCGGTAGTTGACCGAGTGGCTGAACACCGACCTGGCGCAGACCAGCCCGTCGATGTGGGTGACCGTGACGCAGACCTCCTGCCCGTCCGCCGCGTGCAGGATCCGGTTGGCGGAGGACCCGTGCAGGTACAGGGTGCCGCCGATGCGGCCGTAGGCGGTGGGCAGGACGAGCGGCGCACCATCGTGGATCACCCCGAGGTGGCAGATCATTCCGGCGTCGAGTACCGCGAACAGGTCGGCATAGTCGGTCTTGCCCCGTTCGGAGTGACGGCGCAGCCGGGTGCGCGCGGTCGCGGACAGGGTCTGGCTCTGCGTGCTCATGACGCCAAGGGTAGTGGCAAAGTGGCTATTCGCTTAGAGCCACTTTCGAGGGTATTTTGAGGACCACTATGGCTCGCCGCACGCTGGAGCTGGCTCTCGCGGCCGACCGGCACGACCCGGGACCGCTCACCTCACAGATCGCCGGGCAGCTCCGCGACGCCCTGGCGGGCGGCCGTCTGGCCACCGGGGAGCGCCTGCCATCCACCCGGATGCTCGCCGGGCAGCTCGGGGTGAGCCGGACCGTGGTCACCGGTGCCTACGCGCAGTTGTTCGCCGAGGGCTGGGTGGAGGGACGGCACGGCTCGGGCACCTATGTCGCGGACGGCGCACCGGGCCGGCCCGGCGACGGCGCGGCCGGGCCGGCCCCGCGCCGGGAAGACGGCGCGGCCCTCCTGCCGGACCGGGAGCCCGCGCCGGGATGGGCAGCGCCGGGCATGGCCGCACCGGGCATGGCCGCACCGGGCACGGCCGCACCGGGTTCGGCCGCGCCGGGCTCGGCTACGCCGATCGACCTGCGGCCGGGGATCGCCTGGACCGAGGGGATCGACCGGGCGGCGTGGCGCCGCGCCTGGCGGAGCGCGGGTGCCGGGGTCACCGGCGACCTGCCCGAGCCGCGGGGCAGCGCCGCGCTGCGAAGCGCCCTCACCGGGTACCTGCGGCGCGGCCGGGGCGTGCACTGCTCCGCCGGCCAGGTCGTGGTGACCCGCGGCGTCGCCGGGAGCCTCGGCCTGCTCGCCTCGCTGCTGCGGCCCGGGGACCAGGTCGGTGTGGAGGAACCGGGGTACCCGGCGGCCAGGGCCGTGTTCGCCGCGCGCGGGCTGCGGGTGGTGCCGTGCCCGGTGGACTCCGGCGGCCTGCGGGTGGACGCGCTGCCGGACGGGCTGCGGCTGGTCTACGTCACCCCGGCGCATCAGTATCCGCTGGGCGGCCGGCTGTCCGTGCCGCGTCGGCGGGCGCTGACCTCGTGGGCCAGGGATACCGGCGCGCTCATCGCGGAGGACGACTACGACGGCGAGTTCCGGTACGACGTGGCGCCGCTCCCGGCCCTGTTCGGCCTGGACCCGGAGGTCGTGGTGTACCTGGGGACCACCACGAAGATCCTCACCCCGGCGATGCGGGTCGGCTGGCTGGCCGCCTCGCCAGGGCTGGCCGGACGGCTGGCCGAGGCAAGTGACGCCCTCGGTGACTGGGCGTCCGGGCCGGCCCAGAACGCGCTGCTCAGCCTGATCACCACCGGTGCCCTGGAACGGCACGTCCGGCGGATGCGGCATGACTACGCCCGGCGCCGTGCCGCGATGACCGCGGTGTTCGGGACCGGGGAGGCCGGGCGGCTGCTCGGTGACGAGGCGGGCATGCATATGGTCCTGGAAACCCGCGAGCCAGCCGCCAGCGTCGCCGTGGCTGCCGCCGCGCGGGGCGTGGCGGTGGCCACCCTGGACCGGTACTTCGCCGGCCCGGTGGCCAGGAACGGCCTGGTCCTCGGTTACGGCGGTGCCCGGCTGGCCGACGTGGCCCGCGGCTGCGAGATCCTCGCCGGAATCCTGACCAGCCCCACGCCAGGGCCGGCCTGAGCGCACACCCATCCGCCCGCATCCGCCCGCCGTGCGCTCGTGATCATGACTTTGGTGGGGCAATAGCACCACCAAAGTCATGATCACGACAGCAGTGCAGGAGGGAACAGCCGGATGGGGCCCGTGGTGTCCGCCGGGCCGATGGCCCCACCCGGGCCCCCGTCATGAGGCGCGCTCAGCGCGCCGGCGGCGCCGACGGCCTCAGAGGCCGCCGGGCACGGTGTCCAGCAGCGTGGGCAGGATCAGGGACCGTACGGCGGCGGGCAGGCTGGCCAGCACCGGCGCGGGCAACTGCGCCAGCAGCGAGACCGGCAGCTTTGCCAGGGCAGCCGGGGGAACCCTGACGAGTTCCGTGGCGGCGAGCCTGGCGCGGACGGACGCGGGCAGCTTCGCCTGCACCGCGGCCGGCAGCCTGGCCAGCACCGAGGCTGGCAGCCGCCGCAGCGCTGCCACCGGGAGCTTGGCCAGGACCGAGACGGGCAGCTTCACCAGCGCGGCCGCGGGCAGCCTGGCCAGGACCGGCACGGGCAGCCTCGTCAGCACCGGACCGGACAGCCCGGCCAGGGCCCAGGCCGGCAGCCGGGCCAGCGTGGCGGCGGGCAGCGTTGCCAGGGCCCATGCCGGGAGCCTGGCCAGGGCGGCGGCGGGCAGCCGCCGCAGTACCGGCACGGGCAGCCTCGCGAGCGCAGCGCCGGAGAGCCCGGCCAGCGTCGCCGTCGGCAGCGTGACCAGGACGGGTACCGGCAGCCTGGCCAGTGCCGTGGCGGCGAGCCTGCGCAGCACCGGCACCGGGAGCTTCGCCAGCACCGGGCCGGGCAGCCGCCCCAGGGCGATCGCCGGGAGCCGGGTCAGCGCGGCGAGCGGGAGCCGCGCCATGGCCGGCGCCGGGAGCCCGGCCAGCACCGGCCGGGGGAGCGCGGCCAGGACCGTGCCCGGGAGCCGCGCCAGGGCCGGGGCGGGCAGCCGTGCCAGCAGGCGGGCCAGCGGATCGGGCGCGGATCGGGCACCGGCGCCTGGCCGCCTTGAAGCAACTGCTCCGCGGTGCCGCGCCGGATCCGCTGGGAACGGCGTGTGTTCATCTCGCCCTCTTCAGCGCCGCGTCACGCATTCGTGTCACTCGCCTTCCCCGTGTTATTCGCGGCGGCCCGTTCCAGCCAGCCGGAAAGCCTGCGCAATCCCCGGTAAGAAGCCGTCCGCACGGCACCCGGGCGTTTACCGAGAACGCGTCCCGCGGTCACCGAGTCCAGGCCCATCACGGCCCGGAGAAGGACTGCCTCGGCCTGGTCTTGCGGCAATTGCGCAATCAGCGCTATTGCCGCTTCCGTGGCCATTAGTTCCAGCGCCTGGCCGGCCGTGTCGTCGGCGGCGGCCCAGGTTTCCAGGTCCGCCGGCGTCACCGTGGCCGGCCGCGGCCGCCGCCGGGCGCGGCGCAGGTGGTCGGCGCCGCGGTGCCTGGCGATCGTCGCCACCCAGCCGCGGAAGGCGTCGCGGTCACCGGAGAATCCGGGCAGGTCACGAGCTACCTGAAGCCACGTCTCCGAAGCCACGTCCTTCGCGTCCGCGGCCACGATCGCCTGCAGGTAACGCAGCACCCGGGGATGGGTGTCCCGGTAGAGCACGCGGAACGCCAGCTCGTCGCCTGCCTGGGCCTGCCGGAGCACGGAATCGAGGCCGGACGGCCGTGCCGGGCCCTGCGGATCGGCGGGCGCCTGGTGCCGGCCGGCCGGATTATGCTGTTCCGTCGTAATAGCGGGAATGGTGCCGGGCAGCCGGGCCGCCGGAACCTGTGCTCCCACGGTATCGGCGGGAGCCTGGGGCCGCGGGGGGCTCCTGTCCATTGAACGAAATCATGTGCCTAATCCCTGGTCACTCGCATGACGACGACAAAGCGTCCGTAAAAGTCTGGAGACACGTTTATTGCGGGGGAGCCACGGTTTATTTCCGGTCGCGCCGGGCGATACACCCGCCGGGCGACGGGGCCGGGCGCGGCCGGCGGGCACGGCTGGTTCCCGCGCGCCCCGGCCGGATGGCGTTCGGTGGCAAGACCGGGGCACGGTTGGCGAGGGCGGCCTTCAGCGTGGATCATGCAAGGACACCGCGGGCGACAGGCGGCCCGGGGCGCGTGTGAGGAGAGGCCTTCTGTCAACCACAGGTACTGTCACGCCGCAGCCGCCGGGCCGAACGCCGCAGCCGCCGGAGCGAACGCCGCACCGCTCCGCGCTGCGGCTTCCCAGCGGCGAGACTCTGCTATTCCCGGGGGCAAGCCCCCGGGCCCCCGGGCCTCCCGCACCACAGCTCGGCGCGCCTCCGGCACGACCAAGCGAGGTGCTGGTTTGCGCGCCTCCGGCACGACGTCCCGCGAGGGAGGCCATGAGATGAGCAGCGGCATGGGCGATGTCGGCGTTCCCGGTGTGGAGAACATCGCCGGGCTGGCGCGATGGATCCGGGACAACGACCTTCCCGGCGCGGGAGACGACCTGACGGTCGAGCTGATCGCTGGCGGGCGGTCGAACCTGACGTACCGGCTGGAGTTCCGTCCCGCCGGTGATGCCGGCCCCGGTGACGCTGGCCCCGGTGACGCCGGCCCCGGTGACGCTGGCCCCGGTGCGGACCAGGGCTCCCCGGTGACCCGCCTGGTGCTGCGCAGGCCGCCGCTCGGCCATGTGCTGCCCACCGCGCACGACATGGCCAGGGAGTACCGGGTCCTTTCCGCGCTGCACGGCACCGCGGTGCCGGTGCCCAGGCCGGTCGCGATCTGCTCGGACACCGAGGTCATCGGCGCGCCGTTCTACCTGATGGAGTGGGTGGACGGCGTCGTCTTCCGCACCAGCGAGGACGCCAGGCTGCTGAGCCCGGCCCAGGCCGGCCAGGTCTGCGAGGACTTCGCCGCCATGCTCGCCACCATCCACGGGCTCGACGTGGCCGCGGTCGGGCTGGACGGGTTCGGCAGGCCGGAAGGGTATATGGCCCGGCAGCTGGCGCGGTGGCAGCGGCAGTGGGACCTGTCGGTGACCCGGGAGATGCCCGGCTACGCCGAGCTGGTCAGCCGGCTCGCCGCCGGGCTGCCCGCCGAAGGCGGGCCAGGGTCACCCCGGCCGGACGGTGCCGCTGGGACGCTGGTGCATGGGGATTTCCGTATCGACAACATGCTGATCAAGCCGGCCCCGGAGCCACGGATCGCCGCGGTCGTCGACTGGGAGATGTCCACGCTCGGCGACCCGCTCGCCGACCTGGGCCTGTCGTTGGTCTACTGGACCCAGGCAGGTGAGGAAGACCTGCTGCCGCACGCCATGGGAGAGTCGGTGACGACCGGCGCCGGGTTCCTCACCCGGGACCAGATCGGCGCCCGCTACGCCGAGCTGACCGGGCGCGACCTGTCCCGGCTCAACTACTACATGGCGTTCGGCTGCTTCAAGCTGGCCGTGGTGCTCGAGGGCATCCACGCCCGCTTCCTGCAGCACATGACGGTGGGCGAAGGGTTCGAGCGGGAAGGTCAGGCGGTCGCCACGTTGATCGGGCGCGCCCACCAGTTCCTGGACGGCGCGGCATGACGGCGGCATGACGGAGGCGGCCCCCGGTTGGGGACCGCCTCCGGATATGTTTGGGGCCCGGCTCCCCGCTGTAGCCGGGCCCCAACTCATTTGAGGCCCGGCGCCCCGCTGTCGCCGGGCCTCAAGTCCTGGGACCTGGCTCCCCGCATTAGCCAGATCCCAAGTGTTCTGGGGCCCCGGCTCCCCGCTCTAGCCGGAACCCCAAGTGTTCTGGGGCCCCGGCTCCCCGCTCTAGCCGGAAGCCCCAGGTGTTCTGGGGCCCCGGCTCCCCGCTCTAACCGGAACCCCAAGTGTTCTGGGGCCTGGCTCCCCGCATTAGCCAGGCCCCAAGTGCTTTGGGACCTGGCTCCCCGCTTTAGCCAGGTCCCAAGTTCTGTGGTCCGGCGCCCCGCTCTCGCCGGACCACAAGCCTTGGGGGGGTTTTGAGGCCCGGCTCCCCGCTCTAGCCGGGCCCCAAGTCCCTTATGAGGCCCGGCGCCCCGCTCTCGCCGGGCCTCACAGAGAAGACGCGCTGCAAACCAGCTTGGTTCACATCTGGTGGCGAAGTTTCGCTGAGGATTTTTTGGGCTTCCCGTGGTGCTCCCGCGACCTGCGGTCCGGGCCCGCTATTTGGGGCAATGTGGCTGGCAGATGCGCCGCCCGAAGGCCCGGTAGAAGATCTGCGGTATCTGCGCCGCGCTGGTGACCGGCCAGACCTTGCCGTTGGTCGCCTTGGCTACCTGTTGCAGGTCACCGAGGTCCTTCGGCACGCCGAACACGACCATCAGAATCTCGACCGGGCGGCTCGGCTTGACCATCGTGTGCAGCTCGCGCAGCAGGGTGGCCGCCGAGATGTCGCTCGGGTCGTTCTCCAGTCCGGCGGTGAGCACGATGATGTCGTTGACGTACTGCGGCTGGTAGCCGGCGACCATCTGCTTGTAGGCGGCCAGCAGGGTGCCGTACAGGGCGGCCGGGGCGTGCGGGACCGTCTGCCCGCTGAGGGCCAGGTGCTGGATCGCCTGCCTGCGGGTGACCACCCCGAACGGGCCGGCCAGCGGGCCTATCGACACGAGCTGGCGGTAGGGGAGGGCACCGGACAGGTGGCTGGCGAACGCCCACAGGCCCATCTGGGTGCTGTCCGGGAAGCGCTTCATCCCGGCCGCCGAGGTGCGTCCCAGCACCTGCTCCAGGGTCGGTCCCCCCGGTGCCACCGGAGTGGCCATCGCGGCGGAGACGTCGTTGATGGCGAGGAACCGGGACCCGAGGCCGAGCACACGCCAGGCGTGCAGTTCCTTGCCCGCCTGGGACGGCCCCGGTGGCCTGAGCAGGTGCGGCTCCGCGCTCTGCAGCCCGTACGAGGCGGGCCAGGCGCCGCCCGCCCCGGATCCCGTGCGGAACCCCTCGTAGCGCGCATAGGCGCTGGCGTAGGACGAGCGCAGCGCGGTGCCGAACGCCTTCGCTACGGCCAGCGGCACCCCGCCGGAAGTGGTGAGCACATAGGGATAGGAGAGCTGGAAGGTGCCCTGGGCCGGATAGCGCGCCGCGAGCGGCTGGTCCGGGTGGGCCCGGTCGAAGGCCACCACCGCTTGTTCCGAGGTCAGCGTGACCGGCGCGGTGGCACCCGAGGGCCTGGCGAAGGCGTCCAGCGACGGCAGCGAACCGGCCCCGGTCCCGGGCGGCACCACCTGGACGTTGAGCGCGAAGGTGGCCATCTCGCCGCGCGCGGCCCGGCCATAGCCGAACAGCCGCTTCAGCTCGATCAGCCCGGCCAGTCCCGCGGCGCTCTGGAGGGGGTCGGGGTACTGCACGTTGAGGCCGAGCGCCCGGGACGGCCCGCCCCCGCTCGGCGGGGCCAGGATCTGCCAGCCGACCGAGCTACCGAAGATCGGCATGCGCGCGGCGGCGGGCCGCGGCATCGCGATGACCAGCGGAGACTCGGCGAGGACGAGGCCACTGGGCTGGACCAGCCTGGTCGAGGCCGGGGTGGCGCGGGCCACGTCCAGCCACAGCGAGGAGTCGGGAACCCAGGCGTTCACCGCCAGCTTCCCCGCGGAGCCCCGGGCCAGGCCCGCGGCCACCGTCGCCGCGGACACCTGGTGCACCGCGACGGCGGCGCAGCGCCCGTCCACCTGGCGGCGCTGGCTGTTGAAGTAGGTGGCCACCTTCTGGACCACCGGCGCGATCTCGCTGGACACCGCCACCTGCGCGGTGGTGGTCTGGCCGGCGCAGCTGGGCTTCGCGGATATGGTCCTGGCGCCGAGAGCGACCAGCACGGTCGCCGCGATCGCGGCGGCGAGAAGGGTGAACAGCGCGGTGCTGAGCCTGCGCTTACGGCCCGGCCGGTACCGGTTGCCGGCGCCGGTGCGTCCAGTAGTCACGGAATCCCTCACATCACCAGACACGCGTCCCGGGCCGCGAATCGGTGCGGGCACCCCCCCGCCCGCACCGGCCGAACCCGCGAGCGTTGCGGGCACGACTGTAGTGGACGATCGTCCGTCATGAGATCACTTGGCCTATTTGCGCGCGATGTGCTAACCGTGCGCAACCGGGTGCTGCGCGAAGTGCGCCGTCCGGGCGCCCCGCGGCCTGGCCCGGGACCTCCGGGCGGCGCGCCTGCCCGGCCGATGGCATCCGGGTGCCCGGCCAGCGGCATGCGGTGCCTCGCCGGCCCGGCCAGACTGGGACCATGGCAGGCATCGTGGCGGTGGACGACCCCGGCGACCCGCGCCTGGCGGACTACGCGCGCCTCACCGATGTCCGGCTGCGCACGAGCATGGAGCCGGCGCACGGGCTCTTCGTGGCCGAGGGCGAGAAGGTGATCAGGCGGGCGGTCGCCGCCGGTTTCGAGGTCCGCTCGATGCTGGTCACCGAGGACAAGCTGGCCGGCCTGGCCGACGTGGCCGGCGCCTGCCCCGGCCCGGTCTACGTGATCACGCACGAGGTCGCCGAACAGGTCACCGGCTACCGGGTGCACCGCGGCGCGCTGGCCTCGATGGCCCGCCGGGCGCTCCCCACGGTGGCCGGGCTGCTGTCCGGCGGCCCGCCCGCCGGCCACGGGGAGGCGGCCGCCGGCGCCCGGCCGGCGCCCCCGGGATCTGCGCGGCAGGCCCGTGACGGGCAGCCCGGCTGGCCACGGCGGATCGTAATTCTGGAAGACCTGGTTGACCACGGGAATGTCGGCGGCATCTTCCGCTGTGCGGCGGCACTGGGCGTGGACGCGGTGATCCTGTCACCGCGGTGCGCGGACCCGCTCTACCGGCGGGCGGTCAAGGTGTCCATGGGCGCGGTGTTCGCCATCCCGTACGCCCGCATGTCCGACTGGCGCGGGGGACTGGCCGAGATCCGGGCGGCCGGCTTCGCGCTGCTGGCGCTGACGCCGGATCAGGCTGCGGTCCCGCTGGACCAGGTCGCGGCGGCGGGCCGCGTCGCGCTGCTGCTCGGCACGGAGGGGGACGGGCTGTCCTCGCGCTGGCTGGCCGAGGCCGACACCGCGGTCTGCGTGCCGATGAGCGCGGGCGCGATGGCCCTGGGGGTGGACTCGCTGAACGTGGTCGCGGCCGCGGCGATCGCCTGTCACGAACTGGCGCGCCTGCCCCGGTGACCCGGTTGCGCGGCCGGCCGCGCGCCGGGCGCGCGGTTCGCGGCGCTCTAGCGGGCCTGCGGGCTGCTCACCGCGGTGAAGTACTCGCTGGCGTCCCGCCGCCACAGGAAGACGATCGCGCCGAGGCCGATCAGCCAGGTGAGGATGGACACCAGGGTGCCCGCGGCGGCGCCCGCGCGGGCCACGCCCAGCAGCAGGAGCAAGGTGTCCAGGCCGAACAGCACGGTGGCGACGATGCGTGCCCAGGACTTGCCCGCCTTGCTCATCAGCGCCAGCCATACCCACAGCCCGATGCTGATCAGCCCGATGAAGATCGAGCCGACCACCACGACCGTCTGCAGGTCGTGCAGCTGGGTGGGGGTGAGTGAGGGCTGGGCCTTGTGCAGGCTGTCGCGCAGGCTGCCGATCGTGACCAACCCGACGATCAGGCTCAGTGCGCTCACCACGGCACCCGCGAACATCAGCCGGACCGCCATCACCACGGAGGCGGGAGGCCCCTGGCGCACGGGTTCGGGCGCCTGCCCGGACGACGGATAAGGCTGGTACATGACTGCTCCTCGGGGGCAGATTCCAAGAGCGCGCGAGCGGCATGACGCTGCGGGAGGGTTAATGGCGCCCTGAGCCTAGCCGGGCCGGTCGGCTCCTGCTAGCTAGATACCCATGCCGTGCGGGGTCACCGCAGCAGGGCCCACACCACCTTGCCGCCCTCGTCCAGCAGGTGCCAGCCCCACCGCACGCAGCAGGCCTCGACCACCGTCAGGCCGCGGCCGGTCTCCGCGGCCGGGTCGGAGTCCCGTAGCACCGGGATCCCGTGACCCGGGTCGGTCACCATGCACATCACGAACGGGGCCTGGGCGAGCAGCCGCAACCGTACGCAGTGCTCGCTGACGATCGCGCGGGCTGACGGGACGCCGTGCCGCAGGGCGTTGGTCACCAGTTCGGAGACGACCAGTTCGACCAGGTCGGTGAGCTCGCCCATGCCCCACAGGCCCAGCGTGACCCGGGTGAAGTCGCGCCCGGACTTCACCGACTCCGGGTGCGCGCCAAGGGTGCAGGTTGCCGTGGGCTGCGGGCCGGCCGATGTCGCATCGCACAGCAAGGGAGGTGCCGAAAGCAAGGTGCTCTCCTGGTGCGTGCTTCCGGGCCTGCTTGCCGTGAGGAGTTGTTCCTCAGACACCTCGTTGACCTCCGTTGTCATAGGCGAGGTGAGCCCGGTGGGAGGTGATGGGAGCCCCATCGACTGGCGCTGCCGCGGTAAGTCGTGTCCTTGCGGCACAAGCGCTATCATCCCCTCTATACCTTGCAAACGCAAGGCCGGATGCACGTGCAGATGGAAGTGCTTGGTGCATGTGCGGCACACGGGGAGGTCATCTTAAGGTCTTGCGCGTCGATCGCCGGGGCGGCCTCAGGGAGCGAGCATGATCACGGCACAGCCGGGTAGCGGCCCGACCGTGCTGCGGATGCTGCTGGGCTCCCAGCTCCGGCGGTTGCGCGAGGCCAAGGGGGTTACCCGGGACGACGCCGGATACACGATCCGGGCGTCGGGATCCAAGATCAGCCGGATGGAGCTGGGGCGGGTCAGCTTCAAGGAGCGTGACGTCGAGGACCTGCTCGACCTCTACGGGGTGGACGAGGAAGAGGCCCAGGCCCTGGTGGCCCTGGCCAAGCAGGCGAACTCGCCCGGCTGGTGGCACAAGTACGGAGACGTCCTGCCCGACTGGTTCCAGGTCTACGTGGGACTGGAAGAGGCGGCGTCACTGATCCGGCTGTACGAGGTGCAGTTCATTCCAGGACTGCTGCAGACGGCCGACTACGCCCGGGCCGTGGTCAGGCTGGGGCAGCCCTCCGCGACGCCCGACGAGGTCGAGCGCCGCGTGGGACTGCGAATGGCCAGGCAGGAAGTACTCACCAAGCCGGGCGGCCCCCGGCTGTGGGCGGTAGTGGACGAGGCGGCGCTGCGCCGTCTCATCGGTGGCAAGGAGGTGATGCACGCCCAGCTTGTCCGATTGATCGAGGTGGCTGGAGAAGCCAATATCACGCTTCAGGTGGTGCCATTCCAGTCCGGGGGCCACGCGGCCGAGGCCGGAGCCTTCACCATCATGAGATTCCCCGAGGTCGATCTTCCGGACGTGGTTTACCTGGAGCACCTCACCAGTGCCCTCTACCTCGACAAGCGTGAAGACGTAGAGAAGTACACCGAAGTGATGGAGCGCCTCAGCGTCGAGGGCGAGTCACCAGAACGAACAATCGAAATCTTGAGCGGGATGCTTGAGGAAGTCATAGAGGAATGAAAACGTACAACGGAATGCCGGCCACGGAACTCCCGGGGGCCGGCTGGCGTAAGAGCAGTGCCAGTAACTCGCAGGGCGCCTGCGTCGAGCTGGCCAAGCTGGGCAGCGACGAGTTCGCCGTCCGGAACTCGCGATACCCCGATGGCCCCGCGCTGATCTACACCCATGCGGAAGTCGCCGCGCTGATCGAAGGCGTCAAGATGGGCGAGTTCGACGACCTCCTAGGCGAGGCCATCAGCTAAGAGCACAGTTTCCCGCGGCCCTGGATGATGCCGTGGCCGGGCGGGAGGAAGGCTGGCCGCCGCGTTCATTGCTGGACGCGGCGGCCGGCGCTTTTCCTGGCCCGCGAGCGGCCCGGGAGATGGGCGGGGCGTTCGGGCGGGGGTCCCGTTGTTAGGCAAGCCTAACTTTAGTAAGCTGGCCCGCGTTGCCCCAGCCCGGCCGGCCCACCAGGAGAGGAATCCCCTTGTCATCAAGCCAGATTGCCCTTCTGGGCGCAATCGCGGGGTTCACCATCTTCCTGGGACTGCCGCTCGGGCGCATGCGGGCGCCGATGCCACGGCTCAAGGTCTTCCTCAATGCGCTCGCCATCGGCATCCTGATCTTCCTGCTCTGGGACGTGCTCACGAACGCCTGGGATCCGGCCGATGCCGCGCTCAGCGCGCACAACTACCGGACCGCGTTCGCCGACGGCCTGACCATGCTGGGCTGCCTCGGCGTCGGCCTGATGGGCCTGGTCTACTTCGACCGCTGGATGAAGCGGCGGGCCGCGGCGATGCGGCCCGAGGGACCGGGCGCGGCCGTCGCGCGCCGGCCAGTGCTGCCCGCGGGCCCGGACGCCGCCAAGGTCAGGGCGGCGGAACTTTCGCTACTCATCGCCGTGGGCATCGGCATGCACAACTTCGGCGAGGGGCTGGCGATCGGCTCGTCCGCCGCGGCAGGCCAGCTCAGCCTGGCCGTGCTGCTGGTGATCGGGTTCGGCGCGCACAACGCGACCGAGGGGTTCGGCATCGTGGCCCCGCTTGCCGCGGCGGGGGAGCGGCCGACCTGGGGGCGGCTCGTCCTGCTTGGCCTCATCGGCGGCGGCCCCACGTTCCTCGGCACCATGGCGGGCCAGGTGGTGACCAGCCCACTGCTCGGCGTGGCCTTCCTCGCCCTGGCCGGCGGCTCCATCCTGTACGTGGTCATCGAGCTGCTCGCCGTGGCCCGGGCGTCGAAGCTCAAGGAACTGGTCACCTGGGCGATCCTGCTCGGCGTCGTGCTCGGTTTCGTGACCGACGCGATCGTCACCGCGGCCGGCGCCTGACCCCGTACCTCCCGGCGCCGGGGGCCCGCCTCGGTGCCGGGCGCGTGCCTGGTCCGTGCCTCGGTGCTGGGCGCGTGCCTGGTCCGTGCCTCGATGCCGGGCGCGTGCCTGGTCTGTGCCTGAGGCTGTGTCCAGCGCGCTCGCAGCGCGCGTTGACCTGGTATGCAGGCTGAGCTAATAGAGTCCTGGGGTGAATTCCGGGGCCCCGGCTGCACTCCCGCCGCTGACCAGGCGAATGCTCGGCTGGGAGATCATCGTCGTCTTCAGCGTGTCGCTCGGTGCCAGTGCCCTGTTCGCGGTCATCAACCTGATCGGCTCGCTGACCGCCCCGAAGGCGCTGCGGCAGCAGCGGGCCCTGCTCGTCGGGTCGCTCGCGCCGGGCCGGCCGCTGCTGGACCTGACCCTGCAACTGGCCAACGTCCTGGTCGCTCTCGCGCCGGTCGCGCTGGTCTGCTACCTGCTGGCCCGGGACGGGCGGCGCTGGGCATCGACACCACCCGCCCGGCCAGCGACGTGCTCCGCGGTGCCGTGCTCGCCGCGCTCATCGGCGGGTCCGGCCTGGCCCTGTACATCGCGGCCTACCACCTCGGCATCAGCCTCAACGTGGTGCCGGAGAACCTGCCCGCGGTCTGGTGGCGCATCCCGGTGCTCGTCCTGGACGCGGCCCAGAACGGGATCCTCGAGGAGATCCTGGTCCTCGGCTATCTGCTGCGCCGCCTGGACCAGCTCGGCTGGGCCCCGGGCAAGGCGATCGCGCTGGCGGCGGTGGTGCGCGGCTCGTACCACCTGTACCAGGGGTTCGGCGGGTTCATCGGCAACGCGATCCTGGGCGTCATCTTCGGCGTGCTGTACCGCAGGTGGGGCCGGGTGACCCCGATGATCATCGCGCACACGCTGATCGACATCGGGGCCTTCGTCGGTTACGCGGTGCTGCACGGCCACGTGTCCTGGCTCCCCTGACCGCCTCCGCTTCCGGGCGCGCTATCCGTTTGTGATGGTTGGCGCAGCCATCACATTCTCTTGCCGTGGTTGGCGCAACCATGACAAACGGCGTCCGGTCAGCGGGCCAGGCCCTCGATCACCCGCACTCCGGGCAGGCTGGCCAGCAGCTTCCCGGCCAGCACCAGCTTGGACCGCCGGACGCCGCTGCCGATCACCACGAACGGGGTGTCCGCCACGGCCGCGTCCACCAGGACGGGCCAGGCCGCCGGCAGGCCCAGCGGGGTGATCCCGCCGTACTCCATGCCGCTCTCGGCGACCGCCACGTCCATCGCCGCGAACGAGGCCTTGCGCACGTCAAGCTCACGGCGGGCCACGTTGTTGACGTCGGCCCTGGTCGTGGCCAGGATCACGCAGGCGGCGTACCTGGTCTCGCCCTCGCGCTTGCCCGCGATCACCACGCAGTTGGCCGACTCGGCCGGGCTCACCCCGTACCGCTCACAGAACGCCGCCGTGTCCGCGACCTCCGGGTCGATTTCGGCCACGCCGATCCCGCCGGCCTCGGCCGCGCCGAGCGCGGCGAGCGCGCGGGCCACGGGCACGGCCAGCAGATCGGGCCTGCCGAGCGCCGGGACGACGGTGAGCGAGCCGATGGATGAAGTCACGCCGTTATCCTCCTAGCATGTCCGAGCCGATCATCCCACCGCAGGCAACGTCGCAGGTAACGGAAACGCCCGGCGGGACCGGGCTCGATCCGGACACAGCTTCGGTCGCGGCGCTGCGCCAGGCCCTCGCCGACGGCGCCCTCACCGCCGCGGAACTGACAGCTTTCTACTCCAGCAGGATCGAGCGGCTCAACCCGGCGCTGCACGCGGTCATCAGCGTCAGCCCTCAGGCCGCCGCGGACGCGCGGGCCTGTGACGAGGCGCAGGCGCGCGGCGAGGCGCCCGGCCCGCTGGCCGGTATCCCGGTGCTGATCAAGGACAACATCGCCGTGGCGGGGATGCCGGCCACGGCCGGCTCTCCGGCCCTCGCCGAGGCCGAACAGGACGAGGCGTTCCTGGTCACCCGGCTGCGCGAGGCGGGCGCGGTGATCCTCGGCAAGGCCAACCTGTCGGAGTGGGCGAACTTCCGATCCAGCCACTCCAGCAGCGGGTGGAGCACGCTCGGCGGGCAGGCCGTCAACCCGCACGGGCCCGGCCGCAATCCGTCCGGCTCCAGTTCCGGCTCGGGGGTCGCGGTCGCCGCGGGCCTGGCCCCGCTCGCGGTGGGCACGGAAACCGACGGCAGCATCGTCTGCCCGTCCAGCGCCTGCGGGATCGTGGGCATCAAGCCGACCCTTGGCCTGGTCAGCCGCGGCGGGATCGTCCCGGTCTCGCTGGCACAGGACACCGCGGGCCCGATGGCCCGGTCGGTGGCGGACGCCGCCGCGCTGCTGTCCGTGCTCGCCGCCGCGGACCCGGCCGACCCGGCGACCGCGCCCGCCGCCGTCCGGGCCCGGGACTACACGACGTTCCTCGACCCGTCCGCGCTCGCCGGAGCGCGCCTGGGCGTGTGGCGGGACCCGGCCTTGGACGCTGGCGCCCGCACCACCGCCGTGCTGGACCAGGCGGTGGCTGTGTTGCGCGAGGCCGGGGCCGAACTGGCCGACCCGGTCGAACTGCCCGGTGCGGCCGATATCACCGAACCGGAGTTCGCGGCCCTGACGCACGAATTCAAGCACGATCTCAATGCCTACCTGGCGGGGCTGCGCGGACCGCACCCGGCGGACCTGGCCGGGCTCATCGAATTCAACCTGAGATACGCAGACACGGTGCTGGTCCATTTCGGACAGGAATACTTCGAGCGGGCGGAAGCCACAAGCGGCGATCCCGGGGAACCCGGCTACCAGGCGGCACGGGCGGAAGCCTCCCAGCGGGCCCGGGAGGCCCTGGACGGGCCGCTCGCCGCGCACCGGCTTGACGCCGTTGTCACGTTGACCGCGAATCCCGCCTGGCTGACCGATTACGTGCTCGGCGACCATGATCATTTCCACACCTCAGGGCCATCCGCGGTGTCCGGGTACCCCGCGGTGACCGTAATGGCGGGAAATGTGTCCGGCCTGCCGGTCGGCCTTTCCTTCCTCGGCCCGGCATGGAGCGAGCCGGCGCTGATCGCCCTCGCGTACGCGTTCGAGCAGGCCGCGCCCGCGCGGCTGGTGCCCGCGCTGGACGGTCGCCGCCCCAGCGGCGGGCCCGCGGGCCGGCGGTAGCCTGCGCACATGGAGACCTGGCGCGCGGCGAGCGTTCCTTCCCTGCCGGGACCCGGCGCGGACCCGCACCTGGCCAATACCGCCTCCGGCGAGCTGACGCGGGCCGCGGCCGGGCACCGGGCGAGCCTGTACGCGTGCGGGATCACCCCCTACGACGCGACCCACCTGGGGCACGCGGCGACCTATGTGGCCTGGGACCTGCTGGCCCGGGCCTGGCTGGACAGCGGCCACGAGGTGGCCTACGTGCAGAACGTCACCGACGTGGATGACCCGCTCCTGGAGCGCGCCGATCGCGACGGCGAGGACTGGCGGGACCTGGCGGACCGGGAGGTCGCGCGGTTCCGGGGCGATATGGAGGCGCTGCGGGTGCTGCCGCCGGCCCGGCTGGTCGGGGCGGTGGAGGCGCTCCCGCTGATCGAGCGGATGAACCAGGTGCTGGCCGACCGTGGTGCCCTCTACGAAGTTGAGCGGGACATGTACTTCTCCCGGGCCGCGGACCCGGAGTTCGGCGCCGTGTCGCACCTGGACCCGGCGGCCATGGCCGAGCTGTCCGCCGAGCGTGGCGGTGACCCGGCCAGGCCGGGGAAGAAGGATCCGCTGGACCCGCTGGTCTGGCTCGCGGCCCGGCCGGGGGAGCCGTCGTGGGACTCTGGGCTCGGTCCCGGCCGCCCTGGCTGGCATGTGGAGTGCGCGGCGATCGCCACGTCCTACCTCGGTGAGGTGTTCGACGTCCAGGCCGGCGGGAAGGATCTGATCTTCCCGCATCACGAGTTCAGCGCCTCGCACGCGCGGGTGGCCTTCGCCGACGGGGCGCCGGGGCGGGCCGGGACGGCCGGGCGCGGTGTCTTCGCCCGCTGTTACGCGCATGCCGGGATGGTCCGCCTGGACGGTGAGAAGATGTCCAAGTCACTGGGGAACCTGGTGTTCGTGTCCCGCCTGGTGGCCGACGGCGTGGACCCGATGGCGGTGCGGCTGGCCATCCTGGCGCATCACTACCGGGACGACTGGGACTGGACCGCGGCCGGGCTGGCCGCCGCGCAGGAACGGCTGGCCCACTGGCGGGCGGCCGTGGGCCGGGCGGCCGCGAGCCGGGCGGCCGTGAGCCGGGCGGCCGTGAGCCGGGCGGCCGTGGGCCAGGCGGCCGTGAGCGGGGCGGGGACCGGGGCGGGCCCAGGCGCGGGTTCCGGCGCGGACTCCTCCGGGGCAGAACCGGGTTCCGGGGAACCCGGGAAAGGCGTGCCTCCGGGGGAGGGCGTGCTGTCGGGGGAGGGCGTGCTGTCGGGGGAGGGCGTGCCTCCGGGGGAGGGCGTGCTGTCGGGGGAGAGCGTGCTGGCCGCGGTGCGCGAGCGGCTCGCCGACGACCTCGATGCCCCGGGCGCGCTTGCCGCCGTGGACCGCTGGGCTTCGGCGGTCACCGGGGCCGTCGAACTGCCCGCCGGGATGACCGCGTCGGCGGCATTGGTCCGCGACACCGTGGACGCCCTTCTCGGCATCGCGCTCTAGAGAACCCGTCCGTCCAATTCGGGCCATTGCCGGGGCGCGCGGCATAGCACCGCGAGTCCACCCGATGTTCCCGCGCGCGAACAGCCCGCACCCGAACTGTCAAGGCCGCCGGGGCTCCATTGTGGACGGGGTTCGGAAATGGGCGCGCTTTATCCACAGGGCGGCTGGTGGCCTCCGTGTCCCCGCCGCGGGCGGCAGCCTGGCTGCATGGAAACCGCACAGCCGTCACGCAGTCCCGCTCCCGCCGCCCGTTCCGCGCGCGGTCCCGGCGAGCCTGGTCCCTACCGGGCTGGCCCTGACGAGCCCGGTCCCGGCCGTGATGTCCCCGCCGAGCCGTCCCTGCCGGGGGCCCCTGCGCCCGGCCCCCACGAGGCCGGCGGGGCCCGCCTGCCCGCGCAGCCCGAGCCCGGTCAGCGCCTGTCGCCCGGGTACGCCTCGGAACCTGCCCGGCCGTCCCCGCCGGCCCGGCGCCCTCCATCCGGGCGGCGTCCTCCGCCCGGGCAGCATCCTCCGCCCGGGCAGCGTCCTCCGCCCGGGCAGCGTCCTCCGCCCGGGCAGCGTCCTCTGCCCGGGCAGCGTCCTCCGCCCGGTCGTGGCCCGGCACCGGGCCAACCGCCGCCGCCGGGGACGGCCGCCCCAGCCTCCGCGCCCCCGCCCGCCGGCCCCGGCGCGCCACCTGGATCGGGAGAGGCCGCGCCACGGCCGGACATGACCCTGCCCCGAGTCCAGGTCAGCGGCCCGGCCGACATCCTGGCGGTGGTGCCGCACCTGATGGGCTTCCACCCACGGCTCAGCTTCGTGGTGATCGGCGCGACGGGCTCCCGCCGCCGGGTCGAACTCGGGTTCCGCTACGACCTGCCCGACCCGCCTGGCACCGAGGCGGCAGCCACGATCGCGGATCACGCGGTGGCGGTGCTCGGCCAGCGCGGAGCCAGCACGGTGATCGGGATCGGTTACGGTCCCGGGCGGCTGGTCACCCCGGTCGCGGACGCGTTCGCCGCCGCAGTCCGGCAGCGGCGCTTGGAGCTGCGTGAGCTACTCCGGGTCGAGGACGGCCGGTACTGGTCCTACCTGTGCGCCAACGTGGCGTGCTGCCCGGTCGAGGGCACGGCATTCGACTACCGGTCGCATCCGGCGGCCGCGGCCATGACCGTCGCGGGGCTCGCCGCCTACCCGGACCGCGACGCCGTCGCCGCCACTGTCGCCCCGCTGACCGGCGCCGCGGCCCGCGCCATGGACCAGGCCATCGACCGGGCCTGCCTGAGGGCGCAGGCCCTGGTGGACCGGGCGCGGCGCAACGGGCCCGGCAACCCCCTGCGGCTGGCGATCAGCCAGGGACGGCGGGCCGTCCGAGAAGCGATCGGCGTGTACCGCGGCGGCGGCCGGATCACCGACGAGGACCGGCTCGCCTGGCTCGCCGTCAGCCTGATCCATCTCGCCGTGCGTGATGACGCATGGGCGAGGATGATCCCCGAGCACCGCCAAGCGCACCTGGCCTTATGGGCCGACATCGTGCGCCGGGCCGATGGCCCATGGTTGCCCGCGCCCGCTTCGCTGCTGGCCTTCACCGCATGGCAGGCCGGTGACGGGACGCTCGCGAACATCGCCCTGGACCGGGCCCTCGGCGCCGATCCGGGCTACTCCATGGCACTGCTGCTGCGGGAGATCCTCGCCGCGGGAGTGCCACCGTCCGAGGCGCGCCTGCCCATGACCCCGGGAGAGGTCGCGCAGAGCTACGCCCAGTCACCTCCGTCGCGCAAGCCGGGACGGCCTCGGCCGCGGCAGGGAGGTTCGCGCAGGAAGGGGCGCTGAGGAAGCAAGTTACCTAACGGTAGACTCTGTCCGCCTTTCGGCCGGATGAAAGCAAACTTGCCGGCACGGGCCTGGCGCGGTCATCCTCAATGCAAGACCGGCCTGTGACAGGAGGGAGGGACGGGCATGACCGATGCCGCAGTGGGCAGCGGCCATCCCGAAGCGGCGGGGCCCGGCTCGGCGGGGTCCGCTGCGGCGGGGTCCGGTGCGGCAGGGTCCGGCTCGGCGGGGCCGGGCAGGGCGGGGCAGGGCACGGCACGGCACGGTACTGCGGGGCCGGGTACGGCACGGCAAGGTACTGCGGGGCCGGGTACGGCATCGCCGGTGGTGCAACTGCCCTCCGTGGTGGCCGCCGAGCACCGGGCTGCGGTCGCCGCCCTCCGCGAGTCCTACGCTGCCCTGCCCGCCGGGACCCCGGTCCGGCTGGCCAAGAGCACCTCGAACCTGTTCCGGTTCCGCGACCCGGCGCCCAGGGCCCCGGGCCACCGCCGGGGCAAGGGGCCAGGCACCACCGCCGGGCTGGACGCGTCCGCGTTCACCACGGTGCTGCACGTGGACCCGGCAGCCCGGGCCGCGGTCGTCGGCGGCATGACCACCTATGAGGACCTCGCGGACGCCACCCTGAAGCACGGCCTGATGCCACTGGTGGTGCCGCAACTGAAGACGATCACCCTCGGCGGTGCGGTCACCGGGCTCGGCATCGAATCGACCTCGCTGCGCAACGGCCTGCCGCACGAGTCGGTGACCGCCATGGAGATCCTTACCGGGGACGGGCGGGTGGTGACGGCGACCGCGGCAGGCGAGCACGCGGAGCTGTTCCGCGGCTTCCCGAACTCCTACGGCACGCTCGGCTACGCCTTGTCGCTCACCATCGAACTCGAGCCGGTCGCGCCGTTCGTTCACCTGCGGCATTTCGCCTACACCAGCCCGCAGGAGTGCATGGCGGCGATCGCCCAGATCGCGGTGGACGGCAGCCTGCACGGCCACCGTGCCGACTTCGTCGATGGCACCGTGTTCGGCCTGGACGAGATCTACCTGACGGTGGGCGCCTACAGCGATGTGGCGCCATGGCGCAGCGACTACAACGGCCAGCGCATCTACTACCAGTCGGTGCGCGGGCCGCGCGAGGACTTCCTGACCATCCGCGACTACCTGTGGCGCTGGGACACCGACTGGTTCTGGTGCTCCCGGCCGTTCGGCGTGCAGAACCCGGTGATCAGGAGATTCTGGCCACGCCGCTACCGGCGATCCGACGTGTACCGGTCGCTGGTCGCCTTCGACCGCCGGCACGGGCTGTCCGACACGCTCAACGCCAACCGTGGCCTGCCGTCACGCGAAGCGGTGATCCAGGACGTGGAGATCCCCGTGGACCGCGGGGCCGAGTTCCTGCGCTTCTTCGCGGCCGAGGTGGGCATGAGCCCGGTGTGGCTGTGCCCGCTGCGGTTGCGCAGCGGCAGCCCGTGGCCCCTGTATCCGCTGAAGCCGGGTGAGGTGTACGTGAACTTCGGCTTCTGGGGGACCGTGCCGCTGCCACCTGGCCGCGCCGACGGGCACCACAACCGGCTGGTCGAGGCGGAGGTGACCGCCCTGGGCGGGCACAAGGGCCTGTATTCCACGTCGTTCTATTCCGAGGAGGAGTTCTGGGCCGCCTACAACGGCCCCGCATATGCCCGGCTCAAGAGCGCCTACGACGGAGGCGGCAGGTTGTCCGGGCTGTACGAGAAGTGCGTGCGCGGCAGATAGCGAAACGCGCCGCGGCAGTGAAGGGATGGCGGTCATGGCGCTGGCCAAGGTGTTCGAGCGGATCGCGGGGCCCGATGCCCCGGTGGAGTTCCGCGTCTACGACGGAAGCGAGGCGGGGGTAGCGGCCGCGCCGGTGCGGATCACGATCCGCTCCCCGGTCGCGGTGTCCTACATCGCCCAGGCACCAGGCTCGCTCGGGCTGGCACGCGCCTACGTCTCCGGCCATCTCGACGTGGAGGGCGACATGTACACCGCGCTCGCCCGGATGGCACAGGCGCAACGGGTGAACCTGAGCACCGCCGAACGGCTCCGCGTCCTGCGCGACCTCGGCGGGCCGAAGCTCCTCTACCCGCGGGTGCCGCCGCCCCCGCAGGAGGTGCGGGTGCGGCGGCGCTGGCTGAGCGGGCACCGGCACTCCAAGGGGCGGGACGCCTCGGCCATCGCGCACCACTACGACGTGTCCAACACGTTCTACGAGTGGGTACTCGGTCCCTCGATGGCCTACACCTGCGCCTGCTACCCGGACGAGGACGCGTCCCTGGAGCAGGCACAGGCGTACAAGCACGAACTGGTGGCCAGGAAACTGGCGCTCCGGCCCGGAATGCGGTTGCTGGATGTCGGCTGCGGCTGGGGCGGGATGGTCCGGCACGCCGCCCGCGAGCACGGGGTCAAGGCTCTGGGGGTCACGCTGTCGGCGCAACAGGCGGCGTGGGCACAGCAAGCCATCATCCGTGAAGGGCTGTCCGACCTCGCGGAGGTGCGCCACCTTGATTACCGGGACGTGCCGGAAACCGGGTTCGACGCGGTCAGCTCGATCGGCCTCACCGAGCACATCGGCAAGGCCCAGCTCCCGGCCTACTTCGCGTTCCTGTTCGGCAAGCTGAAGCCGGGCGGCAGGCTGCTGAACCATTGCATCACCCGGCCGGACAGCGCCGAGCCCTCGCGGCGGGCCGGGGGGTTCATCAACCGGTATGTGTTCCCCGACGGAGAACTCGAAGGACCGGGCCACCTGGTGTCGGTCATGAACGGCGCGGGGTTCGAGATCCGGCACGAGGAGAACCTGCGCGAACACTACGCGCGGACGCTGGCGGCCTGGTGCGCGAACCTGGACGCCCACTGGGACGAGGCGGTCGCCGAGGTCGGCCAGGGCACCGCCCGGGTGTGGCGGCTCTACATGGCGGGCTCCCGCCTGGGCTTCGACCGGAACGTGGTGGAACTCCACCAGATCCTCGGCGTCCGACTGGAGGCCGACGGCAAGTCCCACATGCCACTGCGGCCCGACTGGGATACCGTGCCCGCCCCGGTCGCCGGGTAAGCCCGCCGTGCGCTCCGCCGGCTCACGCAGGGGCGCAGGCGTGGCCTGATCCGCGGCCGCAAGGGTCGGCTGGGGTGACGTGATCGGCGGCCGCAAGGGTCGGCTGGGGTGACGTGATCGGCGGCCGCAAGGGTCGGCTGGGGTGACGTGATCGGCGGCCGCAAGGGTCGGCTGGGTGACGGCCGACCGCTTACGGTCGTTGCCACGGGCGCCGGCACGTGGCGGTTGCACGGGCGCCGTGCCGGCTCCGCGGCGCGGGCCCGGCTGCCCAGGGGCCGCCGGCGCGAAGGCATCCAGGGCGCGGGCGCCGTGCTGGTCCGGTGGCGGCCGGGGCATGTCTGCGCGGATCAGGGCAGAATGACGAGGTGGAATCCTCGCGCTCGCGGCCACGGGACGTCGTGCTACTCGGCTCGACGGGCTCGGTAGGCACCCAGGCAGCCGATGTGATCCGCCGGAACCCGGGCCGGTTCCGGGTCACCGGGCTGGCGGCCGGGGGAGGCAATCCCGGCCTGCTGGCCGCCCAGGCCATCGAGTTCGGGGTGGCCGTAGTCGCCGTCGAGCGGGAGTCGGCAGCCGCCGAGGTGCGGGAAGCCCTCAAGGCGCACGCCTCCCGGTCCGGCCGGGCGGCCCGGACGGGGCAGGTGCCCGGGCGGCTCACCGGCCAGCGGCTGGCACCGCCCGCGCCGCAAGGATCGCCGCCCGCTTCGGCCGGCGGCCAGGCCCCCGGCCAGGCCCCCGGCCAGGCCCACGGCCAGGCCCCGGGCCAGATCCCCGGGCCGGTCCCGGGGGAGGGCGGACCGGTTTCCGGGTACGGGCCAGCGGGTTCGGGACTCGGCCTGCGTCCCGCCGCGCCGGAGGAGCGCCCGGGAGGCGGCGACGGGCGCGCGCCGCTGCCCACGGTGCTGGCCGGGCCGGACGCCGTGGCCGAGGTCGCGGCCTGGCCGGCCGATGTGGTGCTGAACGCCGTGACCGGGTTCAGCGGCCTCGCCGCCACGCTGGCCGCGCTCCGCGCGGGCCGGATGCTCGCCCTGGCCAACAAGGAGTCCCTGATCGTCGGCGGGCCGCTGGTCGCGGGACTGGCCGAGCCCGGCCAGATCGTCCCGGTGGACTCCGAGCACTCCGCGATCGCGCAGTGCCTGCGCGGCGGGAGCGCGGCGGAGGTCGCGCGGCTGGTGCTGACCGCGAGCGGCGGGCCGTTTCGCGGCCGTGGCCGGGCGGAACTGGATGGCATCACGCCCGAGCAGGCGCTCGCCCACCCCACCTGGAACATGGGCCCGGTGATCACGATCAACTCCGCCACCCTGGTGAACAAGGGCCTGGAATTGATCGAGGCCCACCTGCTGTTCGGGCTCGGATTCGACAAGATCAAGGTCGTCGTGCACCCGCAGTCGGTCATCCACTCGATGGTCGAGTTCACCGACGGGTCCACGATCGCCCAGGCCAGCCCGCCGGACATGCGCATCCCGATCGCGCTTGCCCTGGGCTGGCCGGACCGGGTCCCCGGCGCCGCCCCGGCCATCGACTGGTCCGCGGCGCACACCTGGACCTTCGAGCCACTGGACGAGGACGCCTTCCCCGCCGTCAGCATCGCCCGGCAGGCCGGGCAGGCGGGCGGCACCGCGCCGGCCGCCTACAACGCGGCCAACGAGGTCTGCGTGGCCGCGTTCCTGGCGGGCAAGCTCCCGTTCGCCGCGATCGTGGACACCGTGGCGCAGGTAGTCTCGGAACATGACGGCCGCGCCGGGGAGGCGGTGAGCCTGGCCGACGTGCGGGCCGCCGATCGCTGGGCGCGGGCTCGTGCGTCGGAATTGGCCGCCGCCTGGTGGCACCGTACGCATCATGCTGTGGGCACGGCTCCGAAGAGGGGAGAGACCGCCGGATGAGCTTCCTGCTCGGCGTTGCGATCTTCGTTGTGGCCCTGCTCGCGTCGATCATGCTGCATGAGGCTGGCCACTTCGCCACGGCCAAGCTGTTCGGCATGAAGGCCACCCAGTTCTTCGTCGGGTTCGGCCGGACCATCTGGTCGCGCCAAAAGGGCGAGACCGAGTACGGCGTCAAGGCCATCCCGGCCGGCGGTTTCGTGAAGATCGTCGGGATGACCGACCTGGAGGACGTGGACCCCGCCGATGAGCCGCGTTCGTTCCGCAGGAAGCCGGGCTGGCAACGGGTCATCGTGCTCGCGGCAGGCTCGGCCATGCACTTCCTGCTGGCCCTGGTGCTGCTGTTCATCATCGCCGCTGGCATCGGCCTGGAAACCGCCAGCGCCGGCACCACGGTCGGCACCGTCGAATCGTGCGTGCCGGCCAACATGACCTCGGGCTGCGTCAAGGGCGACCCGGCGTCACCGGCCAGCACGGCGGGCGTCCGGGTCGGCGACCGGATCGTCAGCATCGCGGGCATCCAGGTGAACAGCTGGTCGCAGATGGGCAAGGCCATCCGCGCCCAGCACACCGGCAGCTCCGTCCCGGTGGTCGTGGACCGGCATGGCCGGCTCGTCACCCTGCACGCGACGCTGGCCAGCCTCAGCGGCCACGGCTCCTACCTGGGAGTCTCGCCGACGGCGGTGTTCCAGCGCGTGGGCCCGGTCGGGGCCGTCTCCTACGCCGGCCACGAGTTCTGGACGATGCTCTCCGGGTCCGCGAGCGTGGTCGCCAGCCTGCCCAAGGCCATCCCCGACCTGTTCGCCAAGAACCGGGCCGACACCCCGGGCGGGCAGGTCACCAGCGTGGTCGGCGCGGGCAACGTGACCGGCCAGGTGCTCGAGGCCCGGATCGGCTGGCAGCCCAAGGCCGGCCTGGTGCTGCTCATCATCGCCTCGCTGAACATCTTCGTGGGCGCCTTCAACCTTCTCCCGCTGCTGCCGCTGGACGGCGGCCACCTCGCCGTGGTGATCTACGAGCGGGCCCGCGCCTGGCTTGCCAGGCTGCTGGGGCGGCCCGATCCCGGCCCGGTGGACTTCCGGCGCCTGGTCCCCGTGAGCGTCGGGGTGTTCGCGCTCTTGGTCGGTGTAGGTTTGCTGTTGATCATGGCTGATCTCGTCAACCCGGTTCACCTCCAGTGAGGCATTGAGCACATGACGACAGACCTTGGCATGCCCGGGCTTCCCGTGCAGCCGGTAGCCGAGCGCCGCAAATCCCGCCAGATCATGGTCGGCAAGGGCAAGCACGCGGTGCCGGTGGGCGGCGGTGCGCCCGTCTCCGTCCAGTCCATGACCACGACGCTGACCGCCGACGTGAACGCGACCCTGCAGCAGATCGCCGAGCTCACCGCGACCGGCTGCCAGATCGTCCGGGTGGCCGTGCCGTCGCAGGACGACGCGGACGCGCTGCCCGCGATCGCCCGCAAGTCGCAGATACCGGTCATCGCCGACATCCACTTCCAGCCCAAGTACGTCTTCGCCGCGATCGACGCGGGCTGCGCCGCGGTCCGGGTGAACCCCGGGAACATCAAGGCCTTCGACGACAAGGTCGCCGAGATCGCCCGCGCCGCGTCGGCGGCGGGCGTGCCGATCAGGATCGGGGTCAACGCGGGCTCGCTGGACAAGCGCCTGCTGGCCAAGTACGGCCGGGCCACCGCCGAGGCACTGGTGGAGTCCGCGCTGTGGGAATGCTCGCTGTTCGAGGAGCACGGCTTCACCGACATCAAGATCTCGGTCAAGCACCACGACCCGGTCGTGATGATCAACGCGTACCGCCAGCTCGCGCACGAGTGCGACTACCCGCTGCACCTGGGCGTGACCGAGGCCGGACCGGCCTTCCAGGGCACGGTCAAGTCGGCGGTCGCGTTCGGTGCCCTGCTCGCGGAGGGGATCGGGGACACGATCCGGGTGTCGCTGTCGGCCCCGCCGGTCGAAGAGGTGAAGGTCGGCATCGCCATCCTGGAGTCGCTGGGGCTGCGGGAGCGGGGCCTGGAGATCGTGTCGTGCCCGTCCTGCGGGCGCGCCCAGGTGGACGTGTACACGCTGGCGGACCAGGTGACGGCCGGGCTGGAAGGGCTCGACGTGCCGCTTCGGGTCGCGGTGATGGGCTGCGTGGTCAACGGCCCGGGCGAAGCCAGGGAAGCCGACCTGGGCGTCGCGTCGGGCAACGGCAAGGGCCAGATCTTCGTCAAGGGCGAGGTCATCAAGACCGTGCCCGAATCGCAGATCGTGGAGACCCTGATCGAAGAGGCCATGAAGCTGGCCGAGGCGGCGGGTACCGGCGCCGGGGGCGAGGGTGCCCCCACGGTCACCGTCAGCTAGGCCCGCCGTCGCGGCCCGCCGCTGCGCGCGGCCCGCCGCCACGCGCGCCCCGCCGCTGCGCGTCCTGCCACTGCGCGTCCTGCCACTGCGCGCGGCGCCCCCCGGCGCTCAGCGCGCCCGCCGGCAGGCCTACTCGTTGGCGATGATGAGTTGCCCCACCCGGTCGGCGAGGGCGGTCCTCGCCTCGTCGGGGAGCCCGCCGTCGATGATCAGCGTGTCCACGTCATCGAGGTCCGCGAACGAACTCAGGCCGACGATGCCCCACTTCGTGTGATCGGCGATCACCGTGACCTTCCGCGCCGCCTTCACGAACGCGCGGTTGGTCTCCGCCTCGGCCAGGTTGGGCGTGGTCAGCCCGGCCGTGGGGTCGATCCCGTGACAGCCGAGGAACAGCGTGTCCAGGTGCAGTGACCGGATGGTCAGGTCGGCCACCGGGCCCACCAGCGCGTCGGACGGCGTCCGGGCTCCGCCGGTGAGCACCACCGACAACTCCCGCACCCGGGGATCGGCCCCCGGCCCGTCGGTGAACAGGCTCATGACCCGCACCGAGTTGGTCACGATCGTCAGCCCCGGGATGCCGAGCAACTGCTCCGCCAGGGCGAACGTGGTCGTTCCCGCGGACAGGCCGATCGCGCTGCCCGGCGTGACCAGGCTGGCCGCCGCGGCGGCGATCGCCGCCTTGGCGGGCTGCTCCAGACTGGACTTGGCCTCGAAACCCGGCTCGTGACTGCGCGGCGCCCCGGGCAGCACCGCGCCGCCGTGGACCTTCTCGACCAGCCCGGACCGGGCGAGAACCTCCAGGTCACGGCGGATCGTCATGTCCGAGACCCCGAGCCGCTGGGTGAGATCGCTCACCCGGGCGCTGCCGGTGCGGCGGATGTCCTCAAGGATCAGTGACTGCCGGTGCCTCGCGAGCATCCGTGCGCCTTCCTCTGCGTCGGACGGCGACCACATCCGTACAACCCCTCATCTCCGCACTACCCACGGCAGTGTTTCTATTGCGTGTCCGATCTGTTATCAATCGGTGACTTGTTAACGTGAACATGTTTGGATGTGTTCGGTTGACCCTAACATGGGCCAGGAGTTTTCATGATCATTGCGGGCGGGCGGGCGCGTGGGTGCGCTCACACCGGCCTGCGCCTGGGGCCCAGGGCTTCCGGAGGCCGTGCCAGACGGGCCCGGCGGGGCGCGACACGGCCGCCGCCGGACCGGTCGGCTGGGACGGCGCCGCGGCCATTGGTCACGGCTCGATACCGGGATCTGCGCGTCGTCTTGACATGCGATCATGAGCGGCCTTAGCGTCGGGCCGCGGTGCGGGGGGGCACCGGGCGGCCTGGCTTCCAGCGGTTCCGCGAGCGGCCACGCCAATGGCGAGGGGAAACCGCGGCCGCCAGCTCTGAAACGGGGACAGGCGATGCGTCAGCGGCACCAGGTGCCGACCTGGCAGCGCACAACGGTGCCACACCCGGTGTTTCGCTGCGTGAGCCATGATCTGGTGCCCACCGCGACGAATGTGGCGCCCGCACGGTGCGGGATCACCGTTTCCCGGGCCGGCCCTCAGGGGATGATGCTGGCGCAGCACGCCAGGTCGGCCCCGGATCGTACGCACCTCGTGAGGCAGATCCCTGCCTCACGGAACTCTTCTGGAGGATCGCGATGAGAAAAGTCGACCCCAAGGTCGAAGAAGCGGTCGAGACGCTGAACATGAAGGACGGTCCGACTCGGCGCACGCTGCTGAGCGGCACCGGGCTCATCAGCGCGACCGCCGCCGCGTCGGCACTGCTCGCAGCATGCAGCTCCTCGAGCAGCACGGCGACCGCGGCCAAAGAGACAGCCGGGAACTTCCCGAAGACGCCCGCATGGCAGTTCTGGTTCGACAACCACGTGACCACGAACCTGTTCTTCGTGCCCACCCAGAACGGCATGGCGGACGCCGCCGCGCTGCTCGGCATCCCGAAGCCGAAGTGGGGCGGCTCGCAGAACGCGGTCGTTCCGCAGATGGTCAGCTACATCAACACCGCGATCGCCGCCAAGGCGAACGGCATCGCCGTGCCCGTCGTCAGCGCCACCGCGTTCACCACCCCGGTGGCCAACGCGATGAACGCGGGCATCCCGGTGATCACCTACAACGCGGACGGTGCCTACACCAGCAACGGCACGCCGCAGATCGGCACCAACCGGCTCTGCTACGTCGGCCAGGCGCTCTACCTGTCCGGCCAGCAGCTCGGCGAGAAGATCAAGTCGCTGGTCAAAACGCCCGGTGACGTCGTCATCTTCATCGCCACGCCCGGGGCCGGCAACATCCAGCCCCGCTTCGACGGCGCCGCGTCGGTGCTCACCCCGGCCGGCTTCACCGTCCACTCCTCGACCACGGGCGCGGCCACGGCCGGTGAGCTCACCGCGGAGAAGGCGTTCCTGCTCGGCAACAAGTCGAAGCTCAAGGGCGCGTTCGCGGTGGACGCCGGTTCCACCGAGCTGCTCTCCCAGGCCATGTCGGCCACCGGCCTGACCGGCAAGATCCCGGCGGGCGGCTTCGACCTGACGCCGGGCACGCTCAGCGCCATCCAGGCCGGCACGCTGGACTTCACCATCGACCAGGAGCCGTACCTGCAGGGCTTCCTGCCCGCGCTGTACCTCTACCTGTTCAACCTGACCGGCGGGCTGGTGCTGCCGCCGGACACCGACACCGGCCTCTCCTTCGTCACCAAGTCCAACGTCGGGCCGTACCTGCACACCAAGACCAGCTACGAGGGCTCCGCCGCGAGTCCGACCCTGGTGCCGCGGTCCGGCCCGATCTCCAACCCGCCCGCCACCACCAGCACCTGACGGCCGCGGGAACAAGGGTCTTGGGCGGGCGCGCCGGCGGGCGGATACTGGTCATGCGATCGAGGCCAGTACGGCCGCTGGCGCGCCCGCGGTCTTTGCAGGGCGCGCGAGCAGGGCGCGCGCACGTGCGCACGGAAGGGTGAGGTCGAGGTGAGCGATACCGCTGAGCGCACCAGCGCTTCGGTAGGCGGCCCGCCGGGCGGGCCGGTGGGTGGTGCCCCGCGCGGACCGCTGCGCAGGGCCGCGGTCTTGTTCATGCAGCAGCGCGAGGCGACGGTCTTCCTCGTGGTGGTGCTGCTGATCGTCTACTTCGGGTTCATCTCGCCGTTGGGCCGGGCGACCTTCTTCACCAAGCTCGACCTCATCAACGTCTCCCAGATCGCCGGGCCCATCATCATCATCGCGATCGGCGAGGTGTTCCTGCTCATCTGCGGGGAGATCGACCTGTCGGTGGGCTTCACCTACACGTTCGCGCCGTTCCTGATGCACTACCTGATCGACTTCTACGGAGTGCCCGGCATCCCGGCGATCCTGATCTCCCTGGCCATGGGCCTCGCGGTCGGCTGGGTGAACGGGTTCCTCACGGTCACCGTGGGCCTGCCGTCGTTCGTCACCACCCTGGGCACCGGCTTCGCGCTGCAGGGCATCATGCTCATCACCTCGCACGCGGAGCAGTCGGCCATCCCCGTCCAGGTGCAGGGGATCGGCCACTGGATCGGCACCTTCGCCTGGGCCGAGTTCGGCTGGGCGGTCTTCTTCGCGTTCGTCTTCCACCTGGTGCTGCGGCGCACCCGGTGGGGACTGCACACCATCGCGGTAGGCGGCAACCAGCTCGGGGCGCAGGAGGCGGGCGTCAACGCCGCCCGGATCAAGTACGGCAACTTCATGCTCACCGCCACGCTCGGCGCGTTCGTCGGCATTCAGGTGGCCTTCCAGACCAGCGTCATCGACCCGAGCTCCGGCGGCTACACGCCGATGTTCTACTCGGTGGCCGCCGCCGTCATCGGCGGCACCGCGATGCTCGGCGGGTCCGGCACCGTCATCGGCGCCTTCCTCGGCTCGATCATGCTGGCCGTGCTCACCGACGGCTTCAACGTCATCGGCGTCAGCGCGAACCCCCTGCCGCTAATCTTCGGCGCCGCGATCCTGCTCGCCATGGTCGCCAATGTCCAGTTCGCCCGGCTGCGTGAACGAGGGAGAGCACTATGACCGCCGTGACGCCGGACGGGCAGGCGGCCCCGGCCGCCCCGACGGAGGACGTGCTGCGGGTCGAGCACATCAGCAAGCGGTTCGGCGCGGTGACCGCGCTGCGGGACATCAACCTGCACCTGAGGCAGGGCGAGGTGCTGGCCCTGCTCGGCGACAACGGCGCGGGCAAGTCCACGCTGCTGAAGATCCTCTGCGGCTTCCAGCAGCCGGACGGCGGCCGGATCGTGCTCAACGGGCAAGAGGTGACGATGAAGTCCGTCGACCACGCCCGCGAGCTGGGCATCGACGTGGTGTACCAGGACCTCGCGCTGGTCAACCAGCTCAGCGTCTACCACAACATGTTCCTCAAGCGGGAACGCGTTCGCTGGCCGTTCCTGGCCAACAAGGAGATGCGCAGGATCGCCCGCGAGCACCTGGACGAGCTGGGCGTCAACATCCCGTCGGTGGACGTGGACGTCGCCAAGCTCTCCGGCGGGCAGCGCCAGGCGATCGCGGTCGCCCGCGCGGTGTTCACCGACGCCAAGGTCCTGCTGCTGGACGAGCCGCTGGCCGCCATGGGCGCCAAGGAAGCCGCCATGATCCTGGACCTGGTGCGCGACCTGAAGCAGCGCGGCGACGTCGCGGTGATCATCATCGCCCACAACTACGGCCAGGTGCTGGAGATCTCCGACCGGATCAACCTGCTGCAACACGGCGAAATCACCTTCGACAAGGCGAGCAGGGACACCTCGGTCACCGAGCTGAACGACATCGTCATCGAGGAGTACCGGCGGGCGCTGGCGGAACGCCACAAGTCCGCCTGACGTGCGCCGCACCCGGCCGGGTGCGGCAAGATGACAGACATGCCGCCCACCCGCAGGCCCGCGCGGGCGCTTCCGCGCGGGAGCGCCACGCTGACCGCCGCCGTCCTGTCCTGCGCCGTCATGCTGCTGGCCGGCTGCACGTCGGCGTCCTCCTCCGGCCCCGGTGCCCCCGCCGTCGCCAGCAGCGGGGCCGGCCGGGCGGCCGCGGCCCCGCAGCGGCTGAACTGGCAGCCCTGCACGGTCTCCGGCGCCTCGGTGCAGTGCGCCACCCTGGCCGTGCCGCTGGACTACCGGCACCCGTCCGGGCGGAAGATAACCCTGGCGCTGTCCATGGTCCCGGCGACCGCGCCGGCCGGCAAGCAACAGGGCGACCTGCTGGTCAACCCCGGCGGCCCGGGCGGCCCGGGGCGCTATCTCGCGGCCGTGATCGCCTTCAGCCTCGACCACACGGTGGCCTCCGAGTACAACATCATCGGGTTCGACCCGCGCGGCGTCGGCGCGAGCGTGCCCGCGCTGCACTGCGACCCGTCCTTCTTCGCGGGCGTGCGGCCCGACTACATCCCGGCCAGCCAGGCCGCCGAGCGGTCGCTCATCGGCCGGGCCAAGGCCTACGCCGCCGACTGCGAGCACCGGTTCGGCTGGCTGCTGCCGCACATGACCACCGCGGACGCCGCGCGGGACATGGATTCCATCCGGGCCGCGCTGGGCCAGCAGAAGATCAGCTACCTGGGCTACTCCTACGGCACCTACCTGGGCCAGGTCTACGCCACGATGTTCGGCAACCGGGTGCGGCGGATGGTGCTGGACAGCACCGTCGACCCGCGGGGCGCCTGGTACGCCGACAACATCTCCCAGGACTACGCGTTCGAGAACCGGATCCAGGCCTTCTTCGCCTGGATCGCCGCGCACGCCGCGAACTACCGGCTCGGCACCACCCGCGCCCAGGTACAGCAGGCCTGGTACCGGGCCCGCGCCGAGCTGACCTCGCGCCCGGTCGGCGGCCCCCAGGGCCCGATGATCGGGCCCGACGAGTTCGACGACACCATGCTCCAGGGCGGGTACAGCGACACGGACTGGCCGGGCCTGGCCGCCGCGCTCGCCGCCTACCTGCACACCGGGACCAGCCGGGGGCTGGTCAGCGAGTACCATGCGCTCGGCGGCCAGAACGAGAACGAGTTCGCCGTCTACAACGCCGTCGAGTGCAGCGACGTCAACTGGCCGCGCGACTGGGCCAGATGGGACGCCGACACCCGGCGGGTGTACCGCACCGCGCCGTTCGAGGCCTGGGACAACGCCTGGTTCAACGCGGCGTGCGCGTTCTGGCCGGTGCACGGCCCGGCCCGGCCGCTGGCCATCAAGGGCGCCGGGCTGCCGCCCATCCTGATGATCCAGGGCTCGCTCGACGCCGCCACCCCCTACCCGGGCGCGCAGGCCGCGCACAAGCTGCTGCCGAGCGCGCGGATGCTGGTGGTCCAGGGCGGCGGGAACCACGGGCAGTCGCTGTCCCAGCCGCCGAACCTGTGCGTCAACAACTTCCTCGGCGCCTACCTCGCCACCGGGGCCCTGCCGCACCACCCCGGGCTGGTCAACGCCACCTGCCCGGCATTGCCGGCCCCGTCACCGAACGGCTGAGGCCGCCGCCGGCCCGCTGCGAGTGTCCGGTGCCACGCGCCGCCGGCCGGCCGATACGCTGGATGAGTGCTGCGCACCAAGGCAGGGCGATCCTCGGCACTGCGCCTGCTCGACGATCGCGATCTCGGCGAGGTACTCGCGCTGTGCGACCGTGACCCCGTCGTCAACGTGTTCGTCAGCTCCCGGGTACACGAGGCCGGGCTCGAACTGGCCCGGCTGGGCGGCCAGATCTGGGGCTACCAGCCCAACGGCCAGATCCTCTCGCTGTGCTACGTCGGCGCCAACCTGGTGCCGGTCTCGGCCACCCCGGACGCCCTCGCGGCGTTCGCCGGCCGGGCCCGGCTGATGGGCCGCCGCTGCTCCTCGATCGTGGGCCTGGCCCCGGACGTGATGCGCCTGTGGGACGCGCTGCGGCCGTACTGGGGCGCGGCCCGCGAGGTCCGCGGCAGCCAGCCGGTCATGGAGATCTCCGGGCCGCCGCTGGTGCCGCCGGACCCGCTGGTCCGCCAGGTCCGCCGGGAGGAACTCGATATCCTGCTGCCGGCCTCGGTGGCCATGTTCACCGAGGAGGTCGGCGTCTCGCCGCTGGGCCCCGACGGCGGGGGCGCCTACCGGGCCCGGGTGCGCGAGCTGATCGGCACGGGCCGCGCGTACGCCCGGATCGAGGACGGCCGGGTGGTGTTCAAGGCGGAGATCGGGGCGGTGACCCCGCTCGCCTGCCAGGTGCAGGGCGTCTGGGTGCGGCCGGAACTGCGCGGCCGCGGCCTGGCCGAGGCCGGCATGGCCGCGGTGGTCACCGACGCGCTGCGGCGGGTGGCGCCGGTGGTCTCCCTGTACGTCAACGACTACAACCGCCCGGCCCGCGCCGCCTACCGGCGGGTCGGCTTCACCCAGACCGCGACCTTCGCGTCCGTGCTGTTCTAGCGATGACCGGGCCCGACGCCGCGACAGCCGTGACCGCGTGCGGTCAGGCGGCCAGGGCCGCCGCGCCGCACCTGCGCGCCGCCCCCGGTGACGCCGTCGACGCGGCGCTGCACGCCATGGCCAGGCTGCTCGGCGAGACGGCACCGGCGGTGCTCGCCGCCAACGCCGCGGACGTCAGCGCGGGCGAGGCCGCCGGCCTCGGCCGCGGGCTGCTCGACCGGCTCGCCCTCGCCGAGGCGCGCATCGCCGAGATGGCGCGGCAGATCTCGCTGCTGGCCGGCGCCCCCTTTCCGCCCGCGCACCGGCGTCTCCGGGACCTTCCCGGCGGGTTTTTTCTTGATGAACGACGCGTCCCGGTCGGTGTGATCGGCGCGAACTACGAGGCCCGCCCGAATGTCACGGTGGACGTGGCGTCGCAGTTGCTGAAATCCCGCAACGCGGGCGTGCTGCGCACCGGGGCGGCGGCACTGCGCTCGGCCACGGCACTGTTCGACCACGTCATCACGCCCGCGCTGGCCGAAGCCGGGCTGGACCCTGGCGCGCTGCAGCTGGTCAGGTCCGCCGACCGGCAGGCGGCCACGGAACTGGTGGCCAGGCCGGGCCTGATCCCGCTGGTGATCCTGCGCGGCAGCGGGGAAACCACCCGCGCCCTGGCCGCGGCGGCCGCCAGGCACGGGGTCCGCACGCTCGCCCACGCCGACGGCGGCGGCGTGCTCTACCTGGACCGTGCCGCGGACCCGGGGCTGGCCGCCGAGCTGATCACCGCCAGCCTTGACCGGCTGGGGGTGTGCAACCGGCTGAACCTGCTCCTGGTGCACGCGCAGGCATGGGACCGGATGCTCGGCGTGGCGGAAAAGGCGCTGCGCGGCCGCGGGGTGGCGGCGTCCATGCCGCCTCATGATCACCCGCTCGGTCATGAGTGGGCGCTGGATGCCGGGCGCGAGGCGACCGTGACGGTGGCCCCGGTGGACGGCCCGTCACACGCGGCTGCGGTGGCTAATGAGGCAACATCCGGGCTCGCGGCGAGCGTGGTCACCGCGGACCCGGACGCCGCCCGCGCGTTCCTGGACGGCTACGCCGGGACCGGTGCCTTCTGGAACGCCAGCACCCGGCTGCTCGACGGTTTCCGGCTGCGCGGCGTCCCGGAGACCGGGATCAACGTGGACCACGTGCCCGGCCCGCGCGGCCCGGTCACGTTCGAGGACCTGTGCCTGCGCCAGTACGTGGTCACCCCGGCCAACGGCGCCGCCACCCCGTGATCACGCTGGCGCGTCGCGGGACCTGCTCACGAACGCTCCACGGCCGAGCTGGACGTCCTCCGCACATTGATGAACGGCCGTTAGGCCGCTGGCCCGCCGGTCACCGCACGGACCCGGCCGGTGTCGAAGTCCGTGATCAGCAGGGCGCCGGCGGCGCTGACGGTCACATAGTCGGGGTCGATGAGCTCGGCGCTGGTGGCCGGGCCGCCGTCCCCGGTGAACCCCTCCAGGCCGTTGCCCGCCACCGTGTAGATGTTCCCGGCGGTCATCGCCTGGCCGTAGAACGTGCCAGCCTTCTCCGCCACCACTCGCACCACGTGGTTGCCGGTGTCGGCGAGAACAAGGTTGCCCGCGGCGTCCACCGTCACGCCGCCGCAGACATCGGTGAAGGCGTTCGGGTTGATTTCGGCGGCGGTGGCCTTGCCGCCGTCGCCGGAATAGCCCTGCGTGCCGTCGCCCGCCACGGTGTAGATGTCGCCGGCGGTCATCGCCTTGCCGTAGAACGTGCCGGTGGCCGCCGCGACGACCCGGATCCGGTAGTCCTCGGTGTCGTCGACGACCAGGTTGCCGCGCGCGTCCACGGCAACCCCGGTGGGGGCTTCCAGGCCCGCGCCGGTGGCCGGGCCGCCGTCGCCGCCCGAGCCGCACCCCCCGCCGCCGGCCACGGTGTAGATGTCCCCGGCGGTCATGGCCTGGCCGTAGAACGTGCCGGACTTCTCCGCCACCACCTGGATCTCGCACCCGGAGTTGTCGGCGATCACCAGGTTCCCGGCCCATCGACGGCCAGTCCGTCGGGCCCGTACACCAGGGCACTCCTGGCCGGGATGCCGCTGGCCAGGCTCGAACCGCCGCCCGCCACCGTGTAGACGTCCCCGGTGGTCATCGCGCGGCCATAGAACGTGCCGGACGCGGCCGCCACGACCCGGATCCGGTTGTTCCCCAGTCGGAGATGACCAGGTTGCCCGCGGCGTCCGCCGCCAGGCCCGTCGCGCCGCTCAGCTCGGCGCTGGTGGCCGGGCCACCGTCCCCGGTGAACCCGGTCTTGCCGGTGCCGGCCACCGTGTACACATTCCCGGCGGTCATGGCCTGCCCGAAGAACATGCCCGGCGAGGCGGGCAGCAACTGTACCCGGCTGGCCTGCGGCCCGGTCCCGCCGTCGGCGACGAACGTGTTGCCGCCGCTGTCCACCGCCGTTCCCGCGGGTGCCCCGAGTTCGGCAGCCAGCGCCGGGCCGCGGTCGCCCGAGGTGACTTTTCCGTTTCCGGCCACCGTGTAGATGTCCGCGGCGGTCATCGGCCGGCCGTAATAGGAGCCCGCATGAGCCGCCACGGCCCGCACCCGGGCGGTGAAGCTGTCGGCGATCAGCAGGTTGCCCGCCCCGTCCACCGCCACGCTCTGGGGGTTCTCGAGTTCGGCGCTGGTGGCCGGGCCACGGTCGCCGGAGAAGCCGAAGGTGCCATCGCCGGCCACCGTGTAGATGTTCCCGGCGGTCATCGGGACGCCGTAGAAGGTGCCCGCCGTCCCCGCCGCCACCCGGACCCGGTGGTTGTTGCTGTCGGCGATCACCACGTTGCCCGCGCCGTCCACGGCGGCGCTCGCCGGGGCGTTCAGCTCGGCGCTGGTGGCCGGGCCGCCGTCGCCGGAGAAGCCGGCCGTGCCGTCGCCGGCCACCGTGTAGATATCGCCGCTGGTCATCGCGTGGCCGTAGAAGGTACCCGTCCGGGCCGCCACCACACGGACCGCGTTGTCGCCGGTGTCGGCGATCACCAGGTTGCCCGCCGGGTCCACCCGGACCTCACCGATCTGGGTGCCGAGCTGTCCCTGCCCGGCCGGGCCGCCGTCACCGCCGTACCCGGTGCCCTTGCGGGACCCGGCCACCGTGTAGATATCCCCGGCGACCATCTTCCGGTGATAGAACATCCCCGCCACCGCCGCCACCACCCGTATCTCCGCGCCGGCCGCGGTGCGGAAGGCCGAGAAGCCGCCATCCGCGATCACCAGGTTGCCGTGGGCGTCGACCGCCACGCCCATGGCGTCCCACAGTTTCGTCTGGGTCGCCGGGACCCCGGACCCGCCGAGGCCGTGGGTGCTCTCGCCCGCCACGGTGTAGATGTTGCCCGCGGTCATCGCCTGGCCATAGAACGCGCCGGTCCGCGCGGCGATCACGCGCACGTTCTGGTACTCGGCCAGGACGATGTTGCCGGCCCGGTCCACCGCCAGGGCGCAGGCACGGTCGAGCGCCGAACTGATCGCCGGGACGCCATCGCCCTTGCCGTCAGCCGCTCCCGCCACCGTGGTCAGCCAGTCGCTTCGCTGGCTTACCTTCCGCACCGTGTTGCCGGTGCCCAGGTACACGCTGCCACCGGCAGGCGCGAGGCCGCACGGGGTGCGGGGCCACTGCCCGAGGCTCACCGAACCGGCCCGCGCGGGGCCGCCGACCCCGCCGGCCACCGTCGAGATCGTCCCGGGAGGCGCGTCCAGCCGCGCGGTCCCGTCGGGCCGCGCCGCCGGGCCGGCCTGCGGCTGCGCCGCCGCCGGGCCCGTCCCCGCGGCCAGCGTCGCGAGCACCAGCGCGGCGGCCGCCGCGCCGCGCGCCCCGGCCACCCGGGCGCGCAGGCCGCGCCATGCCCTGCCCGGCTCCGCGAAACCCCCATGACGCATAGCCGCCTCCAGCGCGCTCGGCCCGGGCAGGCCCGCTCCGGTCACCGGCCGGGCATGCCTCAACTGTAGGACGCGCAGACGCCGGCGCCGGATGGCCGCGGCACAGGCGCCGCCCCGCCGGGCCATCCAGGCCGCCGGGACCACGTGCCCGGCCCGCGCCCCGGTCACCTTCGAGAACCTGTGCCCGCGCCGGTACGTGGTCACCCGGCCAGCGGGCAGCCCCCGCGGCAGCCGGCTACCGGCTCGGCAGCGATCGCGGCAGCCCGAACCAGGGGAGCACGCTGTTCTCGAAGCGGGTCATGGCGCAGATCCGGTCGCCGGTGCAGGTGAGCACGTACATGCCGGTCCCGTGGCTGACGCCGGCCGGGGAGCGCAGGTAGGTGCCGAACGCCGGCTGGCCGTTGGCTCGCGTCGGCACCAGGTCATACCTACGGCCCGCGCCGAACAGGCTGGCGCAGAACCGGGCCGCGACGTCCCTGCCCTCGTACTCGAACGGCATCGGCGGCATCGAGATGAACACGTCGTCGGTCAGCAGGGCCACCAGCGCGTCGAGATCGGCGGCCTCGTAGGCGCTGACGAACCTCGCCACGAGCGCGTCCTCCGCGGGTGAGCCGGCGGCGGGCGGCGGTTCGCGGCCGGGGGCAGGCGCCCGGCGGCGCTGCAGGCTGGCGCGCGCCCGCTTGAGGGCGCTGTTGACCGATTCGACGGTGGAGTCCAGCATGCCGGCCACCTCGCTGGCGTGGAAGCCGAGGACATCGCGCAGGATCAGCACGGCGAGCTGGCGGGGTGGCAGCACCTGGAGGGCGGTCACGAAGGCCAGGGAGATGGATTCGGTCTGCTCGTAGCGGGCCTCCGGGCCGGGCGGCACCCCGGTCGCGCCCTCGAGCAGGGCGTCGGGGAATGGCTCGAGCCATACGACTTCGCCGAGCCGGGTCGGCTCGGGCGGTTCAACCCCGGGCACGTTCCACTCCTTGGCCTGCCGCCGGCTGGCCGAGCGGCGCGCGTTGAGGCACCGGTTGGTGGCGATCCGGTAAAGCCAGGTGCGCAGCGAGGCGCGCCCCTCGAACCCGCCGAAGCCCCGCCAGGCGGCCAGCAGCGTGTCCTGGAGGGCGTCCTCGGCGTCCTGGAAAGAGCCGAGCATCCGGTAGCAGTGCACCTGCAGCTCCCGGCGGTACGGCTCGGTCAGTTCCCGGAACGCCTCGCCATCCCCGGCCCGCGCCCTCGAGATCAGGTCCGCTGCCGCCATCGCCTCGCCTCGCCTTCTTCCCCTGTCGCGGTTCCATCCTGTACAGACACCGGCCAAGGGGTCGAACTGGGCGGCCGGCGGGCGCCGGTTTCCGGCGGTGCGGGCTCTTAGGCTTGGGGGATGGGGTTTTCCGGCTGGCCCGCCGAGGCCGTGGCGTTCTTCACCGGCCTGCAGGCCGACAACACCAAGGCGTACTGGACCGCGAACAAGGCACGCTACGAGGCGTCGGTGCGCGGGCCCATGGCCGAGCTGCTCGGTGAGCTTGACGGGGAGTTCGGCCCGGCCCGGATCGCGCGGCCCTACCGGGACATGCGGTTCGCCGCGGGCCGGGCGCCGTACAAGACCGAGATCTATGCGATCTTCGACCGCGGCGGGTACGTGAACTTCAGCGCGGCCGGGCTGCGGGCCGCGCTCGGCTACTTCATGATGTCCGCGGCCCAGCTCGACCGGTACCGCCATGCGGTCGACGCGGAGACCGAGGGCGCCGCGCTGGCCGGCGTGCTGGACCGGCTCAGGGCCGAGGGCCTCCAGGCCGGCGGCACCCAGGCCCTCAAGGTCGCGCCGCGCGGGTATCCCGGGGACCATCCGCGGATCGTGCTGCTCCGCTACAAGGGCCTGATCTGCTGGCAGCACTGGCCGGTGGCGCCGTGGCTGCATACCGCGCAGGCCAAGAACCGGGTGGCGGATTTCTTCCGCACCGCGGCGCCGCTGCGGCACTGGCTGGACCGGAACGTCGGCGCGGATCCGGGCTGACCGCCGGCGGCACCGGTGCCGGGCGGGTTCCGGGGCGGGCGAAAACCAGGTGAGGTTCCGGCGGCGGCCGGGTAAACTTTCCGGCTCTTGTGCCCGCATCCCGACTACCTGAGGTGATGCCGCATGCCCTCGCCCAGCGGGACAGACGCCGCGCCCGCCGGACCCGCCGGACCCGACGACCCAGTTAAGCCCGCCGACCCAGCTAAGCCCGCCGATCCTGTGCTCGCCGCCGAGCGCTCGCACCTCCGCCGGTCCCGCGAGTACCTGCGGCTGATGCGGGAAGACGTGCTCGCGCTGCCCGCGCTGGGCGGTGACCGCGTGTCCATCGAGTACCTCAAGGCAGACCTCCATCACCGTGCCGAGGCCTTGCGCGACATCCCCGACGCCCCGCTGTTCTTCGGCAGGCTCGACTACGCCCCGGGCAGCGTATGGGCTGAGGAAGGCGAGGGCGGGGCGGACGGGGAGCGCTTCCACATCGGCCGGCGGCACGTCCACGACCCGGGCGGGCGCCCGATAGTGATCGACTGGCGGGCCCCGGTGTCCCGCGCGTTCTACCGGGCCAGCCAGTCCGACCCGATGGACCTGCTGCGGCGGCGCAGGTTCGGGTTCTCCGGCGGGGACCTGACCGCCTACGAGGACGAGGAGTTCGGCGGCGCGGCGGCCGGGGACGGCCGGCCCAGCCGGATCATGCTGGACGAGATCGAACGGCCCAGGTCGGGCCCGATGCGCGACATCGTGGCGACGATCCAGCCCGACCAGGACGACATCGTCCGCGCCGACGCCGACGCGACCGTGTGCGTGCAGGGCGCGCCGGGCACCGGCAAGACCGCGGTCGGCCTGCACCGGGTCGCCTACCTGCTCTACGCGCACGCCAAGGCGATGAAGCGCGGCGGCGTGCTGGTGATCGGGCCGAACCGGGCCTTCCTCGCCTACATCGGCAACGTGCTGCCCGCGCTTGGCGAGGTCGGGGTGACCCAGGTGACGATCGCCGACCTGGTCGGGGCCGTCGAGGTCCGGGCCACCGACTCCGAGCGCGCCGCCCAGGTCAAGGGCGACGCCCGGATGGCCGAGGTGCTGCGCCGGGCGCTGTGGGCCGGGCTGTCCGAGCCGTCCGAGGGGCTGGTGCTGTCCCGCGGATCCCGGCGGTGGCGGGTGCCCGCCGCCGAGATCGCCGGGCTGATCGGCGAACTGCGTTACCGCGGCGTCCGGTACGGCGCGGGCCGGGACATGCTCGGCCACCGGATCGCGCACGTGGTGCTCACCCGGATGGAGGCGGCCGGGGAGCCGTGCGACGACCGGACCCACGACGCGGTGCGGCGGACCCGGGAGGTGCGCGCGCTGGTGGACGCGGTGTGGCCGGCCGCGGACCCGGTCCGCCTGGTGTTCCGGCTGCTTTCCGGCCCGGGCCTGCTCGCCACCGCCGCCGGCGGCCTGCTGGACGAGGGCGAGCAGGCCGAGATCCGGTGGCCGGCGGCGCCGCGCGGGCCCAGGTCGGCGCGCTGGTCCGCGGCGGACGCCGTCCTGGTGGACGAGGCCCGCGACCTCATCGAACGGATCCCCAGCCTGTCCCACGTGGTGGTGGACGAGGCGCAGGACCTGTCGGCCATGGAATGCCGCGCGGTGGGCCGCCGCTGCGCGACCGGCTCGGCCACGGTGCTCGGCGACCTGGCCCAGGCCACCACGCCCGCGGCGGTGGCCGACTGGCCCGCCCTGCTCGGCCACCTGGGCAAGCCGGGCGCCGGGCTGCGGCAGCTTGGCACCGGCTACCGGGTGCCCAGGCAGATCCTGGACTACGCCAGCCTGCTGCTGCCGCTGATCGCCCCCGGGGTTCCCGCGGCACGGTCGTTCCGCCAGGACCCCGGCGCGCTGACGATCACCGGCGCCACCGCGGCCGGGTTCCCCGCCGCGCTCGCCCGGGCCTGCGCGCAGGCCCTGGACCAGCCCGGCTCCGCCGCCGTGATCGCCGCGGACGGCCAGGTGACCACGCTGGCCCGGGCGCTGGGCCGGGCCGGGGTGACGCACCGCACGCTCGGCAGCGAGGGCCCCGGCGGCCGGCTCACCCTGGTGCCGGTCAGCCTGGCCAAGGGCCTCGAGTTCGACCACGTGATCGTCGCCGAGCCGGCCGCCATCGCCGGCGGGCATTCTCACGGGCTGCACCAGTTGTATGTGGCGCTCACCCGCGCGGTGTCCCGGCTCACCGTGCTGCACGCCCAGCCGCTGCCCGCGCCGCTGCGCTGAGCCCGCCCGGCGCCGCCCGCACCGGGACACTGATGAGAGGCACCGCTCGCTCGCCGGGGGGCGGGCCCTGGCTGCCGCCACGCGCGGAGGCTTAGCGTGAATGTTGCCAGGGACACGATCGTCGCGGATGCCGGGGAGACTACCGATGAGCGACCAGGTATCCGCAGAGTTCGCTTCCTGGTCTGTGGCCTGGGCCGAGGAATTCAACGGGCCGGCCGGCACCCCGGCAGATCCCCGGATCTGGCGGCCGGAGACCGGCGGACACGGGTGGGGAAACTCCGAACTGCAGTACTACACCAGCGAGACCGCCAACGCCGCACTCGACGGCGAGGGCAACCTCGCCATCACAGTGGCCCGCCCCGATCCAGAGCTTGCCAGCGCCCGGTACGAGGGCTGCCCCTACACCTCCGCGCGGCTGACCACCAAGAACCTGAGCTCGTTCCGCTATGGGCTCATCAAGGCCAGGATCAAGCTCCCCGCTGGCCGCGGGATCTGGCCCGCCTTCTGGATGCTAGGCACCGACATCGACACCGTCGGGTGGCCAGGCTGCGGCGAGATCGATGTCATGGAGAACTTCGGCACCAGCCCGGCCGTGGTCCACGGAACCGTCCACGGACCCGGATACTCCGGCCCATACGGGATCACCGCGTCCTTCGATGCCGGCTCCCCGCTCGCAGACGGCTTCCATGAGTACTGGGTGTGCTGGGAGCCGGACAGGATCCGCTGGTATGCCGACCAGACGCTCTACCACACCGTGACATCGGCGGGCCTGCACGGCAGCCGGTGGGTCTTCGACCACGACTACTACCTGCTCATCAACGCCGCCGTCGGCGGCCGGTTCTCCCGCCCCCCCGGCCGGTCGACAGCCCTTCCCCAGGCCATGCTGGTTGACTACATCCGCGTATACATGCCGTAAATCCAGCCCTTGCTGGCCCGCGGGTTCTTTGTCAGCGGGCCGGCCGCGCCGCAGTGGGAGCGGCGAGTGCGGGAACCGCTGCCGAACGGTGCAACCTCGCCCGCGGAGGGTATTCCCGCCGTAGTATTACTCCGCGTTGATTAGTCGTCACTAAGGATGACCTCGATGGCATCGATAACGCGGCAGAAGCGGGACGTCCCCGGGCTTCGTGACGCAAACCTGCACCGCCTCGAGCACCTGGCGGTGGAGCTGCGCCGCCGGGGCATGGCAGCGGACCTGGTGGTCGCGCCGGGCCGGATACCCAGGCTGGAGGTCGTGCACCCGGGCGGGGCCGCCGAAGACGTCTACGCCTGGCGCGGCCAGGACGGTACCTGGTGGTTCTGGTGGTCCTGGGCCGAGCGGATCGCCAGCGCGGCCGACCTCGACGACGCCGCGGCCCGGATCGAGCAGGTGCTCACCGGGCAGTCCTGGGGATAGCGCGGTCCAGGACGGCCCGGGTCAGCCGGAGTCAGCCCGGGTGCGACGGTGTCGGTGAGCCGGGCGCCGGGCTGGACGGGGCCGGTGCGCCGTGGCCCGGCCCGGGCCGCCGGGGCGCTGGCACGTCCAGCCCGGGAAAGGCCAGCGTGCTGCCCCGCCAGGCGGCCGCGCGCAGCGCCGCGGTCCGCGCGCCCCGGGCGCCGAACGCCCGCAGCGCCGGGTCGGCCTGCCCGACCAGCCCCAGGTAGGCGGCGCTGAGCCGGTCCTCGAGCACCGTCGCGAGCGCGACCGCCGCCGTGGCGCTGTGCACGCCGAACGGCAGCTCGTACACGGCCGCCGCGGCCACCGGCTGGGCGCCACGGGCGGCCAGCATGGCGGTGAGGGCGTCCCTGGCATTCTCGTGGGCGACCCAGTTGCGCACCGCGGCCGCGCGGCGCGCCCCGGTCAGGTGGGCGCCCGCCACCCCGTAGCCGTAGACGGCGGAGTTCTCCGCGGCCAGCGCGCCCTGCAGCGCCGCGACGGCGGTCACTGGTGCCTCGCGGTGCTGCCGAGGATCAGCGCGTGCGTGGCCTCCGAGGCGGAGATGCTGGCCAGCAACTGGGCGAGTGACGGCGGCGCGGCCGCCAGGTGGGCAAGCAGCGCGGTGGCCGCGGCGTCCTCGGCGTCACGCAGGTAACCGAGCGCGAGCCCCGGGGTGCCCGGCACCGGGGTGCGGCCGCCCGCCGTGGCCCGGGGGGCAGGCAGCGGCTGCCCGCCCGGCGGCACGATGAGCCGGGCCCGCAGCCGGGCCAGGTGGTCGTGGTGCTGGGCCAGCAGCGGGCGCAGCGTCGCGGCCAGGCCGGGCACCGCCTCGAGCACGGCGGCGTAGTGCGCGATGAGCTGCTGTTCCACCGCGACGGCGGCACTGGCCACGGCCACGTCCGGCGCGGGCTTCGGCGGCTTGCCCAGCGCCGTTATGCCCTTGCAGCCCGCCATGACCAGGGGCAGCGCCGCCGCGGTGGCGGCGAGCACGCGGCGCCGCGTCGCGTCCCGCGCCATCGTGCACCTCCGCTGCCTGCGATTCCGCGGCGGGCGGGCCGTCGTCGCCGGGCACCGTGCCGCCTGCCGCCCGCCACCGGGCCGCGGACGCAGCGTAGCGGCGGGCTTACCAGCATCCCACGGCCGGGAGCCGGGCCGTCCCGGAACAACCACCCGCCGCCGGCGCGCCGGCGGCCCCGTCCGCGGCCCGGCCGCGCCCCTCGATCCCGATCGGCCGGCCGCATCGGGCCTTGACCAGGTCAACTTGCCTCCGGGTCCGGCTAGGCTAGGAGCTGCCAGGTGGCAGCACAGGTCGCGGGCGAGGAGGTCGTGATGCACGGTGACTCCCGTCACGCACAGTCACGCCCCCGGCGCGGCAACGGCCGGAGCGCGGGCGGCGCGGGCGGCGAGCGTGGCCGCGGGCCGGGCCCGCTGCCCGAGCCTGCCGACCTGGCCCGGGTGCTCGAGCCGGTGGTCCGTGCGGCGGGGATGGACCTGGAGTCCGTCCGGGTCAGCCCGGTCGGCCGGCGCAGGCTGCTGAGGGTTGTGGTCGACGCCGACGGCGGGGTGGGCCTGGACGCGATTGCCGAGGTCAGCCGCGAGGTGGCGGTGCGGCTGGACGCCAGCGGCGCGATGGGCGAGGTCCCCTACACCCTCGAGGTGTCGTCCCCCGGCGTGGACCGGCCGCTCACCGAGCCGCGGCACTGGCGCCGGGCCCGGGGCCGGCTGGTCAGCGCCCCGCTCGCGGTCAGCGGCGACGTGGAACCCGGCCGGACCGGAGCGCCGCCGCGCCCGCCGACCATCCGGGGCCGGATCCTCGAGGCCGGCGATGGCTCGGTGACGCTGGACATCGACGGTGACCGCCTCGAACTCGATTACGCCGAACTCGGCCCGGGCCAGGTGCAGGTCGAGTTCGGCCGGGCCGGCACCGGGGACACCGAGACCGGCCGCGTGCTTGATCGCGCCCGGGCGGGGAACGGGGGAGGCCAGGATGGACATTGACCTGAGCGTCCTGCGCGGCCTGGAGAGCGAGAAGGACATCTCGATGGACCTGGCGATCAAGGCCATCGAGGACGCGCTGCTGGTCGCCTACCACAAGTCGGGCGACTCGGCCGCGACCGCCCGGGTGGAGGTGGACCGCCGCACCGGGCACGTGACCGTCTGGGCCGCGGAGACCGGCGAGGACGGCGAGGTGCTGCGCGAGTACGACCACACGCCCGCCGGGTTCGGCCGGATCGCCGCCACCACCGCCCGGCAGGTCATCCTGCAGCGGCTGCGTGACGCCGAGGACGAGCTGACCTTCGGTGAGTACGCCGGGCGCGAGGGCGACATCGTCGCCGGGGTGATCCAGCAGGGCAAGGACCCGCGCGCGGTCCTTGTCGACCTGGGCAAGGTCGAGGCCATCCTGCCGCCCACCGAGCAGGTGCCCGGTGAGCGGTACGTGCACGGTGAGCGGCTGCGCTGCTTCGTCCTGCACGTCCGCAAGGGCTACCGGGGCCCGTCGATCACCCTGTCCCGCACCCATCCCAGCCTGGTGAAGCGGCTCTTCTCCCTGGAGGTCCCCGAGATCGCCTCGGGCGCCGTGGAGATCGTCGCGATCGCCCGCGAGGCCGGCCACCGCACCAAGATCGCGGTCATGTCGCACCAGAGCGGCGTCAACGCCAAGGGCGCCTGCATCGGGCCGATGGGCAGCCGGGTCAGGAACGTGATGACCGAGCTGCACGGGGAGAAGATCGACATCGTCGACTACTCACCGGACTCGGCGGAGTTCGTGGCTAACGCCCTGTCCCCGGCCCGGGTCACCCGGGTCAACATCATCGATCCCGATGCCCGGCTGGCCCAGGTGATCGTGCCGGATTACCAGCTGTCCCTGGCCATCGGCAAAGAGGGGCAGAACGCCCGGCTGGCGCACAAGCTGACCGGCTGGAAGATCGACATCCATTCCGACAATCCGGGCGGCGCCGATCCCGCGGGCAGGCGGCCCGGCGGAGAGCACGACAGGGGCCCCGGCAGCGACCGTGGCACCCGGCCGGGCGGCGGCAGTCCCGATCCGCGCGCCGGCCGCGGCACCACCGATGCCCAAGCGCGGTAAGCTTACGTCCGGAATGGCCAGGCGGTCCTTGCCTGCCCCGCGATCCGGGCCTCCGGTCCGGACCTGCGTGGGATGCAAGGCCCGCGCGGCCAAGTCTGACTTGCTGCGCGTGGTCGGGCGCGGGGATGAGGTTGTCCCCGACCCACAGGCGCGGCTGCCTGGTCGGGGCGCCTATGTGCATCCGAGCCAGACCTGCTTCGAGCAAGCACAACGTCGGCGTGGATTCGGCCGGGCGCTCCGGCTGAACGGGCCCGCCGTCACCGCCGCGCTCGGGCAGTATCTGGCGCAGTTGTGCGGGGAATCCTGGTCAGGGCCGCCAGGGGCGGCTAGCCCCGGGCGGGATGGAAACGGCGTTGCAGCCGGGAAAGCAGGATCCGATTGTGATGAGCGCCCGATGAGAACGCGGCGATGAACAGCAGAATCTGACGCCGGCCGGAGCTTCGCGCCCGGGCCGGCCCGATGGTCCGGCGATCCCGGACCGAGTAGAGGGAGCGCAGTGGCGAAGGTCCGGGTATACGAACTCGCGAAGGAGTTCGGCGTAGAGAGCAAGGCCGTGATGGCCAAGCTCCAGGAGATGGGCGAGTTCGTGCGGTCGGCGTCCTCCACGATCGAGGCGCCCGTCGTCCGCAGGCTCAAAGAAGCGTTCGCGGCGCAGGGTCCGAAGCAATCCCATGCAAGAAAGGCCGATGGCCAGGTCGCCACGGCCGCACCCAAGGCCGGCCAGGACGGGCGGAGCGCGCCCGGCACGGGCCGGCCGGCAGGCACCCCCAGGGCGCCGTCACCAGTGCCCGTCTCGGAGGAACCAGTGGCCCCTCGGGCAGCGGGTGATGGTGTTTCGAATGGCAGCGTGACCGCCGCGGAGCCCGCTCCGCCGGCCCCGGCGCCCGCCGCTCCCGCGGCGAGCCCGCCGCAGGCCGCACCGGCCCCGCCGGCCGCGCCCGCGCCCCAGGTCCCGTTCTCCCCGCCCCCGGCCCGGCCGGGGCCGCCCCCGTCGCCGCGGAGCGCGCCCCAGCCCGGCCCGCGGCCGGGACAGGGCGGCGGCCCCGCGCCCCGGCCCGGCCCGCGCGGTGCGCCCCGCCCCGGCCCGCGCCCCGGCAACAACCCTTATAGCCAGACCGCCACCGGCATGGGCCTGGCGCCCCGCCCGACCCCGCCGCGCACCAGTCAGCCGGGCCAGGCCCCGGGACGCCCGGGCGGCCCGGGCGGGGCAGGCGGCCCGCGTCCGGGCGGTGGCTCCGGCCGGCCGTCCCCGGCGGATGTGGCGCGCCCCGGCGGCCCGCGTCCCGGCGGGCCACGGCCCAGCCCCAGCAACATGCCGCCGCGCCCGGCAGGCGGCCGCGGCGGGCCTGGCGGCTCCGGCGGCCCCGGCCGCGGCGGGCCAGGTACCGGTGCCCGTCCCGGCGGCGGCCGCGGCGGTCCCGGCGTGGGCGCCCGCCCCGGCGGCGGCGGCCCACCGCGTCCGGGCGGTGTCGGCGGTGGCGGCGGCGGGCGGCCCGGTGGTGCGGGCGGCCGTGGCCGCAGCGGCACCCAGGGCGCGTTCGGGCGCCCCGGCGGCCGGCCGTCGCGCGGCCGTAAGTCGCGCAAGCAGCGGCGCCAGGAGTTCGACAACATGCAGGCGCCGGCGATCGGCGGGGTGCAGATCCCGCGCGGCAACGGCCAGGCCATCCGGCTGTCCCGCGGCGCGTCGCTGAGCGACTTCGCCGACAAGATCGGCGTCAACCCGGCGTCCCTGGTCCAGGTACTGTTCCACCTGGGCGAGATGGTCACCGCGACCCAGTCGGTCAACGACGAGACGCTGCAGCTACTCGGCGCGGAACTGAACTACAACGTGCAGGTCGTGTCCCCCGAGGAGGAGGACCGCGAGCTGCTCGAGTCGTTCCACATCGAGTTCGGCGAGGACGAGGGCGGCGACGCCGACCTCGAGCCGCGCCCGCCGGTGGTCACCGTCATGGGCCACGTGGACCACGGCAAGACCAAGCTGCTCGACGCCATCAGGCACACCAACATGGTGGCCCGCGAGGCCGGCGGCATCACCCAGCACATCGGCGCCTACCAGGTCACCACCGAGGTGGACGGCCAGGAGCGCAAGATCACCTTCATCGACACCCCGGGCCACGAGGCGTTCACCGCCATGCGGGCCCGCGGCGCCGAGACCACCGACCTGGTCGTGCTCGTCGTGGCGGCGGACGACGGCGTGAAGCCGCAGACCACCGAGGCGCTGAACCACGCCCAGGCGGCCGGCGTGCCGGTGGTCGTCGCGGTCAACAAGATCGACAAGGAGGGCGCGGACCCGGCCAGGGTGCGTGCCCAGCTCACCGAGTACGGCCTGGTGGCCGAGGAGTTCGGCGGCACCACCCTGTTCGTGGACGTGTCCGCCCGGGAGGGCATCGGCATCCCCGGCCTGCTCGAGGCGATCATCCTGACCGCCGACGCCGAGCTTGACCTGCGGGCCAACCCGGACCAGGACGCCCAGGGCGTGGCGATCGAGGCGCACCTGGACCGCGGCCGCGGCCCGGTAGCCACCGTGCTCGTGCAGCGCGGCACGCTGAAGGTCGGCGACTCGATCGTGTGCGGCGAGGCGTTCGGCCGGGTCCGGGCGCTGCTGGACGAGAACAGCGAGCCGGTGCCGGACGCGCCGCCCTCGCGGCCCGTCCAGGTGCTCGGTCTCACCGCCGTCCCCGACGCGGGCGACAACTTCCTCGTCGTGACCGACGACCGGATGGCCCGGCAGATCGCCGAGCGCCGCGAGGCGCGCGAGCGCAGCGCGCAGTTCGCGCAGCGCAGGCCCAGGGTCACGCTGGAAGACCTCGAATCCGCGCTCAAGTCCGGTGAGCGGCAGGAACTGCTGCTCATCATCAAGGGTGACGTGTCCGGGTCCGTGGAGGCCCTGGAGGACGCGCTGCTCAAGATCGACGTGGGCGAGGACGTGGTGCTCCGGGTGATCGGGCGCGGCGTCGGCGCGATCACGCAGGACGACGTCAACCTGGCCATCGCCTCCGAGGCCGTGATCGTCGGCTTCAACGTGCGGCCGGCCGGCCGGGCGGGCGAGCTTGCCCAGCGCCAGGGCGTCGACATCCGCTACTACACGGTCATCTACCAGGCGATCGAGGAGATCGAGGCCGCCCTCAAGGGCATGCTCAAGCCGGAGTTCGAGGAGGTACAGATCGGCACCGCCGAGATCAGGGAGATCTTCCGGGTGCCGCGGGCCGGCAACATCGCCGGCAGCATCGTGCGCTCGGGCACGATCAACCGCGGCAGCAAGGCGCGCCTGGTCCGCGACGGTGTCGTGGTCTCGGAGAGCCTCACGGTCGAGTCGCTGCGCCGGTTCAAGGAGGACGTCACCGAGGTCCGCGAGGGCTACGAGTGCGGTATCGGCATCGGCTACAACGACATCCACCTCGGCGATGTGATCGAGACCTACGAGATGCGGGAGAGGCCGCGGGACTGACGCGGGCGTGTACCTGGGTGCGCTGACGCTGGACGTGCTGCTTGGCGACATCAGGTCGGTCAAGCAGAAGCGTTCCGCGGTGGCCTCGATCATCGCCGAGGTGCGCAGGCGGCACCCCGGCGTGGCCGTGGCCGAGACCGGCGGCCTGGACACCCGCCGGCGGGCGGAGATCGGCGTGGCGGCGGTGGCGTCCACCGCGGCGCACGTGACCGAGGTGCTCGGCGCATGTGAGCGGCTGGTCGCGGCCCGGCCGGACATCGAGCTGCTGTCCGCCCGGTTCCGCCTGGTGAGCGAGGAGGAAGAGTGACGAATCCCCTGCCCACCCCTCCGAGGGAGGCGCAATGACTGACGCTGGCCGGGCGCGCAAGCTCGCCGACCGGATCGCGCAGATCGTGGCCGAGATGCTGGAGCGCCGGGTGAAGGATCCCCGGCTCGGCTTCGTCACGGTCACCGACGCCAGGCTCACCGGCGATCTGCGCGAGGCGACGGTCTACTACACGGTCTACGGGTCGGCGGACGAGCAGGCGGGCACCGCGGCCGCCCTGAAGAGCGCCACCGGGCTGATCAGGTCCGAGGTCGGGCGGCAGACCGGGCTGCGGCACACCCCGTCGCTGTCCTTCGTCCAGGACACCCTGCCCGACGGCGCGCGGCACATGGAGGAGCTCGTCGCCAGGGCGCGCGCCGCGGACGAGGCCCTGGCCCAGGTCAGGGAGGGCGCCGAGCCGGCCGGCGACCCCGATCCCTACCGCCCCCCCGCGGATGCCGGGGATGACGACGGCGAATGGGACGAGGCCGAGGACGGCACCACGCCAGGTCCGGGAGCCGGGCCGGGCCCGGGCCGGTGAGCACGGCGGCCGACGGCCTGGTCATCGTTGACAAGCCCGGCGGGATGACCTCGCACGATGTGGTGGCCCGGCTCCGCCGGCTCGCCGGGACCCAGCGGGTCGGCCACGGCGGCACCCTGGACCCCATGGCCACCGGCGTGCTGGTCATCGGGGTGGGGAAGGCCACCCGGCTGCTTGGCCACCTGACGCTGTCCGAGAAGGAGTACCTGGCCACCATCAGGCTCGGCCAGGCCACGGACACCTGCGACGCCGAGGGCCAGGTCATCTCCGGCGCCCCGGCCGGCGCGCTGACCCTGGCGGCGGTGCGCGCCGCGGCGGCGCCGCTGACCGGCGAGATACAGCAGGTACCGCCGGCGGTCAGCGCCGTCAAGGTCGGCGGGACCCGCGCCTACCGGCTGGCCAGGGCCGGAACCACGCCGGTCCTGGCACCCAGGGCAGTGACCGTCAGGTCGTTTTTCGTGCGATCGGAGCGGCGCGCCGGGGACCTGCTCGATGTCGACGTGGCGGTGACCTGCTCGAGCGGTACCTATATCCGGGCGCTCGCCCGCGACCTCGGCGACGCGCTCGGCGTGGGCGGGCACGTGACCGTGCTCCGGCGGACCCGGGCCGGCACCTACGACCTGGGCATGGCGCGCACCCTGGACCAGCTCCAGGACGAGCTGTCGCTGATCCCCCTGGCCCGGGCCGCCGCGGACGCGTTCCCGTCGCGGCAGCTCACCGGCGACGAGGCCCGCCGCCTTGCGCACGGCGGCCGGCTGCCCGGCGGCGCGGCGGGCGGGCCGGGCCCGGAGGCGGCGTTCGCCCCGGACGGCACGCTGATCGCGCTGGTCGAGGAGAAGGACGGCCAGACCCGGCCCGTCGTGGTGTTCGCCCCCGGCGCGAACTGATCCGCCCGGCGGCATGGCAGGCTTTGACCAGGGGCGCGACGGCGCCGGCCGGTGAATCCGCCGGGCGAGAGGTGAAGGAGCGGCATCGTGGAGTGCTGGATGGGCCTGGGCGAGGTGCCGCAAGCCGGGGATCCCTGCGTCGTCACCATCGGCGTGTTCGACGGTGTCCACCTCGGCCATCAGCGGATCGTGGCCAGGGCCGCCGGGGCCGCGCGGGACCTCGGCCTGCCGCTGGTGGTGGTCACGTTCGACCCGCACCCGGCCGAGGTGATCCGGCCCGGCACCCACCCGGCGCTGTTGTGCAGCCTGCGCCGCCGGGCCCAGTTGCTGGGCGAGATGGGCGCCGCCGCGGTCTGCGTGCTCGAGTTCACCCTCGAGTTCTCCCGGCTGGGGCCCGATGAGTTCGTCCGGGCGGTGCTGGCCGACCGGCTGCACACCCGGTACGCCGTGGTGGGCGAGAACTTCCGCTTCGGTCACCGCGCCGCCGGCGACCTGGCCCTGCTGGCGGAGCTGGGGGAGAAGTACGACTTCCGCGCCGAGGGCGTGCCGCTGCTGGCGCAGGACGGGGCCACGATGTCGTCCAGCGCGATCAGGGAGCGGGTCGCCGTCGGGGACGTGGCCGGCGCGGCCCGGGGCCTTGGCCGGCCGCACCGGGTGGAGGGCGTGGTCGTGCGCGGCGAGCAGCGCGGCCGGGCGCTCGGCTTTCCCACGGCCAACCTGGAGACCCAGCCGCACACGGCCATCCCGGCGGACGGCGTGTACGCCGGCTGGCTGGCCAGCCTCGACGCCGACGGCCAGGAGACCGAGCGCTGGCCCGCGGCGATCTCCGTCGGCACCAATCCGACCTTCGACGGCCGGCACCGGGTCGTTGAGGCGTACGCGCTCGACCGGGACGACCTGGACCTCTACGGCGCGCACGCGGCGGTCGACTTCGCCGCCCGGCTGCGCGGCATGGCCAGGTTCGACTCGGTGGACGAGCTCGTCGCCCAAATGCGCCTGGACGTCGAAAAGGCCCGAATGCTCGTCGCCGCGCCGGGCTGACCGGCCGGCCGCCCGCGTCTGCCCTGCTCCTGGGCGAGATGGCGGCATTCCGCTCGCGACGTTTCCGGACGGACTAGAGTCTTTCGGGACCATTTGGCACAGGCGAACTCGCCTCCGGTCAGCGCTCACTGGGACATGCCCTGGGAGGCAACCGATGGACACTGCCGCGAACGGCCCGCGGGCCGGCGGCGATTCGCTGCGCGACGGGCCGGTGCCGCCGGACATCGTGATCGCGCCCGCCCACCCGGCGCCGCACGAGCGCACCGAGGTCGTGTTCGAGGTGCGGCCGGGCGCCGAGGGCATCGACGTGCTGCCGGTGTTCAGTTCGGTCCGGCAGCTCGTGGCTGCCTTCGGCCCGGCACAGCCGTGGCTGGCCCTGCCGCTGCGCACGGTCCGCGAACTGGCGGCCGCTGGCGGGGTCCGCGAGGTCGTGCTCGATCCCGTGGTGCCGCCCGGCGCGTGGCGCTGGCAATACTCCGATCTTGAGACGCTCCAGCAGAGCCTGGACTGACCTCAGGCTCCTGGCCCGAACCCCTCCGGGAGGCAGAGTTGAGCGGCGGTAGCTTCCAGGTCGTCATGTCGGACCTGCAGTCGGCGGCGGCCACGTTCCACAGCGAGGCGGCGACCTTCCAGGCGATCATGCCGGACGGCGGCACCGCGCTGCCCGACGGCGGCTCCGCGGCGTTCAACGAGAGCCTGAACGCGGTGGTCGGGACCCTCACCGCCGCGCACATGCAGATCGGCGCCGACATCGACGACAACGGCACCAAGCTCCAGACAGCACATGACAGGTACCAGCACACCGAGGAGTCGCTGACCCAGCTTGCCCAGCAGATCAGCGACCCGGCGAAGATCGGCTGAGGAGGCGGGCGTGGGATCAGGAGCGAAGTCACCGTCCGCGCTTGCGCCGTTCTCCCATGACTGGATCGGCGGCGACATCCACGGCCTGTCGGCCTACGCGGGGACGCTGTACGGGTACGTGCCGGAGATCAACGACGTCGCTGCCGCCCTGGACGGCAAGGTCAAGCAGATCGTCGGGGCGGCCGGCTGGCAGGGGACGGCGGCATCGGCGTTCACCAAGGCGTGGGACCACGACGCCGAGGGCGCGACCGCGCTGGCGACCGTGACGTCCTCGACCGGGAACATCGTGGACTGGCTGGCGGTGACCCTGTCCAAGATCGAGAGTGCCCTGGAGCAGGCGGCGGACCAGGCGTCCGGTCACGGGGTACCGATCGGCTCCACCGGGCAGGGGCCCAACGCGTGCCTGGCCGATCCGGCCGCGGAGAGCTGGCGGGTCAGCTATCAGGGGTTCTATGGCCGCTGCATGCTGGACGCGGTCACCGCGCGGAACAAGGCGGCGGCCGCGCTGCAGGGGATCGGTGACGCGATCCTTGGCAAGCACGACGGTGGCGGCGGTGAGGACGGCGGGCTGTCCAAGAGCGACCTGGCTGCGCTCAGCGACGTGCTCGCGGGATTCCTCAACCTGCAGACGCGGTACCGCGGCTTTGTCGACCTGCGGGTGGGGCACGCGAAGTCGGACCTCGCGGACGCGAAGACCAAGGCGATCGAGGACGCCCGCCAGGCGGACGGCCGGTTCGGGAAATGGACGGACGAGGGCCGGCAGGGTTTCGACGACGCGAAGGGCACGCTGTCGTCGGCGGAGTCCGACCTGGCGACGGCCGAGAGCAACGAGAACTGGTTCACCAAGGTGACCGGGTTCAGTGCCAGCGACATCCCGGCGGTCGGTGACTCGCTGGACGGCATGGGCGGCGTCGCGGGTGACCTGGCCCGGGCCGGCGCCGGCATCCCCTTCGTGGACATCGCCGCGGCCGGGGTGGGCACCTACTTCAGCGCGCAGGACGACATCGCGAAGGGCGTGCCCGCCTATGTCGCCTACCCGGGTGAGGCCGTCGGCAATATAGCCGCGATCGGCATCGGCACCGGGGTGGGCATCGCGGCCACCAGCGGCGCCGCCACCGTTCTGGGCGGCCTGGGCGCCAGTGGGCTGGTCGTCTCCCTCGGTGCCGGCGGCGCCGGCGTGCTCGCTGGCGGCGTCGTCGCGTACGGTGTGGGTGACTTCGCGCACAACCTCATCGACGAGAACTGGGGTGCCGACATCAACCAGCACGGCGTGGTGGGCGGCGTCTTGGACGGCATCGGTGATAGCGCGGTCAAGACCGGCGAGGACTTCGCGCATGTCGGCGAGAGCATCTGGCATGGGATCTCGAGTCTGTTCTGAGCAGGGCGGCCGGTGAGATGCGGGTGCCGGACTCCACCTCCCTCCCGCCGCGCAGCGCGCTGCCCCGCGACGTCGAGATACCGGCGCTGCCCGGCGTGGGCCGCACCTGGTACGACCGTGGCGGCAAGTACTGGGCGCGGCGCGCGGGCCTGACGCTGCTGTGGGCGCTGGTGCTGCTCCTGATCGTGCTGATCGACGTGGGCATCTTCACCTCGATCCGGCATTCGTCGAAGGCCGGCTTCGCCATCCTGCTCACCATCGACGTGGTCGTCGCCGTCGCGGTGCTCGGTTACATCGCCGTCCGCGCGGCGCGGCGCTGGAACACGCCCTCGCTCCCGGGCCAGGCCCGGACCCGGATGCGGGCCGGCCGGGGCCGCGCCAGCGGCGTCCTCAGCGGCCTGGCGCAGCTCGGATACCTGCTGGCCGTGCTGGCGGTCGCGATCGTGTTCCTGTTCTGCCCGGCGCTCATCCTCGCCCTGTTCCTGATGTCGCTGCTGCCGCAGACGCTGGCGGAGCGGCAGGCACGGCTGTGGATGGCCGACCAGCTCCGCGAGCGCGGCGACGGGGCACCGGTCGGGTAGCGGATGAATATCGCGGGGTGAGGGATGGCGCTATTTGACCGCACGGCCGGCCGGCTGGGCCGCGGCCCGGCGGTGCTCTTCCCCGCCGACCCCGCCGACGCCATGGCCGAGGCCGTGCTTGCCTACGACCCGGCGGCCGACATCAAGAGCGACAAGTTCGTGTTCCACAACGGTGTGCACCTGCACGGCCCGGTGCGGGTGACCCCGGACATCGCCACGGAGGCCGGGCTCCCCGGCGGGATGACCGCCGGGTACTACGCGGCCATCGCCGAGGGCGGGCCCGGCCGGTCCCGCCCGGACAGCCTGAAATGGCAGGACGCCGAGCGGCTGATCCGCGGCCTGGCGGCACGGCTGGGCGGCACGGTGCACGACGAGCGGCCGCCGATGGACCTGCGGCTGCGCGCGTCGGTGTACAGCGGGCGGCCCCTGCCGGCCGAGCAGGTGACCGGCGTGCTTCAGCCCTACACCGAGACCGGCGAACTGCTCCTCGAGGAGGACACCGGCGTGCCGGGCGCGTACTACCTCATCACCGAGAAGGAACCGGTGTTCTTCGTGGTGTACTGGCCGCCGCGGCTGTCCCGCTCCAGGCTCGCGGCGCCGCCCCCGGCCCTCGGTGAGCTGAGCGACCAGGAGCCCTGCCGGTGGGACCTGAGGACCAAGTTCTTGGTGGCCACCGCCGACCGGGACACCTGCCTGCGGGTGGCCGGGGCCGCGCTGGCCCTCGCCCGCCGCGCCGATGGCATCGTCATCGACACCTATGGCTTCCCGGTGGACCGGCCCGGGGACCTGCTGCCGCGCTAGGGCGCAGGGCCGGTGAAGGGGATAGTGAAGGGGGAACGGGGGAGGCGGGCGGGGGTCACCCGTGCGCCCGCTCCATGGCCTGGCGGAACCGGGGCACCAGGCCGGCCAGGTGGTGGATGAGCGCGGTGTCCAGGCCGAGCGGCGGCTGGTAGTCGAACACGCCGTAGGTGCCGTTGTCGGCCCACATGCAGAACGTGATGCCGCCCGCCACCCAGCATTTGACCGCGCCGCCCAGCGGCCCGGCGGGCTCCGTGGTCAGGTGCAGTTCCCGGCCGGAGAAGCTGCCCAGGTAGCCGGTGATCGCGGCGGCGGGGGGCACGCCCTGCGCGAGCCGCCCTGCGATCAGGTACACGATCTGATGTTTCTGGTGCCCGGGCAGGTAGTAACCGTCCCTGGCCGTGGCGGCGAACGAGAAGCTCTGCGGGAACTTGAGGTCCTTGGTGGCCGCGCCGACCGGGTGGTCGGCCTTGTTCACCAGCCGGTACCCGCCGACCCGTACCGGGTAGGACACGATCTCGGTGGCCGGGCCGGACGGCGCCGGGCTGGCGGCCGCGTGGCTGCCGGCCGCCGCCGGGGCCCGCGGGGACGCCGGGCCGTGCGGCGTGCTCTGGCCGCCGCCGCACCCCGCCACGAGCGCCGCCGCGCCCAGCGCAGCCGCGGTGCCTAGCGCGGCCGCAGCGCCGCGAGCGGCCGCCCAGCGGCCGGGGGACAGGCCCGCGACGGTCATCGAGATCCTCTCTGAACGGGCGTGCCCGGCCCCGGCGGAAGTATGCTCCGCCGGAGCCGGGCACCCCGCAGCGCTGCCCCGGGCCTACCTGCCGATGACCGGGGGAACGGCGGGCTCCCGCGCGCCCCACAGGTCGTCATCCTCGGCCAGCCACGCCTGCCTGGCCCGGTCCCGCTCACGGGCCCGGCCGTTGCCGCCGGGGCCGACGGGCATGAGGAAACTGTCACCGGCGTCCCCGGCGCCGTTCAGGCCGCCGTCGGGGCCCCAGGTCCCGTCGTCCTCGGTGGTCCAGGATTGCCGGGCCCGGCCGGCGCCGCCCGCGCCGGTGCCGCCACCCGCCGACCCGGCCATCGGGAACATCCCGCCTTCCATGGCGTTCCCGGCACCGGCCTCGCCGTCGGCCGCGAGCCCGACCGGGTCACCGGGCGCCCCGGGCTCACCTGGCACGGCCCCGGCGGGTACCGGGTCCTCGCCGGGCAGGGCGCCGAGGCGGCCGCCGCCCGGGATGCCGGTGCCGCCGGGCACCGTGTCCTCGCCCGGCGGGATCGCGCTGCGGCCGGGCACCGTGCCCTCGCCGGGCGGAACGCCGTCGCCACCGGGAGCGCTGTCACCGGGAGCACCACCGCCCGGCGCAGGTGGCACGACGCCACCGGCCGGGCCGCCCGGCACGGCACCGCCGGGCGCTCCGCCGCCCGTGCCCGGCCCGCCGGGACCGCCCGGAGAACCCGGGAGCGGGACACCGCCCGGTCCCGAGCCGGCCAGCTGGCTCGCCGGCGGCGGGGCGCCGGCCGGCGGCGGGACACCACCGGGTGGCGGGGCGCTGCCGGGCGGCGGGAAGCCGCCGGCCGGACCGGGACTCCCGGCCGCGCCGGGACCGCCCGTGCCGCCCGGGCTGGCGCCGGAGAACGACGGCCCGCCGGATCCCCCGGTGGCCGTCGAGGAGGCCGGCGGCGCGCCGCCGCCGGTGCCCGCCAGCTTCGGCGGGAGGTTCTTGTTCACGGCGCCGGGCATCGCGTAGTAGGCGGTCTGGATGTGCCCGTTGAGCGCCGCCATCCGCTGCTGTGCCGCCTGGTTGGCCGCCGCCACGTCCGCGGGATGCGCGGTGGCGGGCTGTGGCAGGTTGGCCCTGAACGCGCTCAGCACCGAGCCGTACCAGGTCAGTGCCTGCTGCGCCTGCCAGGCGTTGGCCTGCATGTCCGCCGCGGTCTGGTAGAGCTGCTGCACCTGGCTGACCGCGTTCACCGCGGTCGTGCCGCCCCAGCTTCCGGCGAGGGTCTGGCCCAGGCTCGCCACCTTGCTCGCCACGTCGGTCAGCTTGCCGGCCAGCTGACCGTAGGCCGCCCCCGCCGAGGAGATGGCGCCGGGGTCGGTGCCGGCCAGCATGCCCTGCACCTGCTGCCAGGTGTACCCGGCGGTGCCCGCCTGCTGGAACCCGGCGGCGGCGCTGATCGGGAACGTGCCGTTCCAGACCTCCCCGCCGCCGTTCATGCCGATCAGCCGCTGGGTCCGGGCGTAGGCCTCGCGCTGCTGCGGGGTCCAGTTCTTCCCGTACCCGGGGTCCACGGGGACGTTGTTCCCGCCGCTCTCGACGATGATCGCCGACGGGTCGTGGCTGGCGTTGGCCAGGCTGACGTTGGCCTGCTCGGTCGCGTCGTACCGCTCAGCCGAGATGGTGATCCGGGTCGCCGTGTCGCTGTGCGCCTCCCGCAGATCGCCGGAGTACTGGCCGAACCCGGAGCCCGACCGCGCGATCACCGCGGCGAGCTGCTGCGCCTCCGGCCACGCGCCCGCCGCGCCCGCCGTGGCGGAAGCCTGGCCCTGCCAGGCGCTGACCACGCCTTGCAACTCCCCGGCCAGCGCGCTGATCTGGCTCGCGACCTGGCGCAGCACGTCCCGGTGCACCATCAGGTCCTGCCCGGTCACCGCGGGGTCCTGCCAGTTCGCCGGGGCCGTGTAACCGTGGTAGCTGATCCCGCCGACCGGGGGGACCGCCGTCCCCTGGTAACTGCCGCCGCTCATCGACGGGCTCCTGTGCTTAGCGTCGCTGTCATCACGCCCACATCACTCGTCAAGCTCGCGTAACGCTTGCGCTCCACTCAGGCCGCCCGGCAGCAGGCACGTCCAGGCCGGGCAGCGCGATGGCCCGGGCCGGAGAACCCGGGGCCACCGCTAATGCGCTCTGCTCAGCCCCACAGCCCGGCGTTCGACGCCTCCGTGGCCTGGTAGTTCACGTTGGCCTCGCCGGCCACCACGCGCAGGTTGTTGAGCACCGCGGCCATGTTGGCCTCGGCCGCCTGCCACTTCGCCCTGGCCACCGCGTACGCTTCCTTCGCCTGGCCGTCCCACTGGTCCAGGCTGGAGTTCAGCTGGCTCTCCAGGGTCTGGGTGGTCTGCTGCAACTGGGCGTAGATACGGGCGAAGTCAGCCTCACCCTGTGCCAGTGAGCCGAACACGGCCCGGGTGTACTCGCTCATCGTTTCGTCCTTCCCGTCCGTCGAGAACTCAGGCTGTGGCCGTCAGCGGTTGATCTGGCTGGCGACCCGGTTGGCCGACGACGTGAGCACCTGCTCGTTCGCCTCGTACCGCGACCGCGTCGTGGTCAGCCTCGGGTAGAACTCCTGGAGCGCGTTGATCACCTGGGTGAAGTCGGCGTTGAACGCCTCGTAGGCGGTGGTGAAAGCGGCGGCTGCCTGGCCCTGCCAGCCGCCCATCAGGTCGCCGTGGAAGCCCGCGAGCTGCGATTGCTGCCCGCGCACCTGGGTGACGGCGTCTTCCACCTGCTTTGCCGCGGTGGCCATGGCTGCCCTGTTAACGGCAGACTCGGCTGCCATAGCAGTACCTCCCTCTGTCAACTGAATCTCGGTGCCACGTTCCGTCTGCTGCGTGCTGAGGTCCCTGCTCCTGCTGCCGCGATCACGGCCCGGCCACGCGCGAGAGGCTGGCCGGTCCCCGGACGGCATCCAGGCAGTATTTATCCAGCCGGCGATTCCGGTGTCAACCGGAACAGAAAATGATGATCCGGGCAATCCCTCCGGGCCCCGGCGAGTGGCGCGGGCAGGGCCCGTGCGTGTACCGGCTGACCTGCGCGGCGCCCGGCACGGACGGCCGGCGGCCGCGGCCCGCCGTTATCAAAATGTCATAGAAGGAACGGCCGCGCGCTGAACCGCCATTTATCCGCCGCGTTATTCGCGTCAGGCCGTTACCGGATAATGGCCGTCACCAGCGATAATCAGCCGGAAATCCGGTTCCTGGCCGCGCCGGGGTCGAGCGCCGGGCCCTGCGGGATCAGGTCGACCACGCTCGCGGGCACCAGGGTCCGCTGCCGTGCCAGGTTGTAGCCGAGCACGGCGGCGACGTCCGGCCCGGCGAGCCCGTACCTGACCCCGCCGGTGATCAGGAAGTAACTGGTCACCTCGGGCCGCTGGCCGCTGGGCGCCGGGGACGAGGCCGATGACGGCGGCGGCAGGGCGGGCACCACGGCCGCCAGCGCGGCACTACCCGGCTTCATCGCTATCCGGTTCACGTAGGTCCCCCCGGCGGTGGCCAGGCCCCCGGCGGGCACCCGGCCGCCCACCGTCACCTGACCGTTCAGTGGCCCGGTCGAGGCCGGGCCGGAGTACACCACGCACAGCGGCGCGCGCGGGCTGACGTTCCGGTTGGCCGGCGTCGGCATGGTGAGCGGCATGCCGTCGGCCGACAGGCTGCCGTGGTGGCCGGCGGCCTGCGCGGTCGTCACCGTCCCCTGCGGCACCTGGCCGGGGATGGCGTCGAGCAGTTTCGCCTCGGTCACCGTGACCGGGGCCAGGCCCTGCCGGGTCAGCACGTAGAACTGCGGCGCGCCCGGGCTGGTGGCGAACACCTGGCCGATGCGGGCGGGGCCGCCGGCCGGCCCGCGGGGCACCGGCGCGCCGAATCCAGGGATCACGGGCGGCGCGAAGTCGGGCCCCTGGGAGAACGCGTCCAGCCAGGACAGCGGCACCCGCTCCGCGGCCTGGACGAAGCCGAGCGCGGTCAGGATGGCCTGCTGCCGCGCGGGCGGGATCAGCATCCGCTGCCCGTTCCAGACCAGCCAGTCCTCGTTCCCGGCCAGGACCACGAGCGCGTCGTTGCCCGATATCGGCCGGCCGCCCACGCGCTGGCCGCCGACCAGGGTGGTCACGGTATGGCTGGCCAGGGTGGCGGCGGAGTACTCGGTCTGCACGCAGACCGACCACGGCTGGCCGACCAGCATGCCGGGGGCGGGCAGCGGCGGAAGGCCCTGGATCCCGATCTCCGGCCCGTGCGGGTAGCGGTCCAGCGATGCCTGGGTCACCTCGCGCTGGTTCGGGGCGGTGGTGTTGAGGGCCAGCAGGGCCGAGGCGTAGTTCAGCACCGGGCACAGCTTGCCGTGCTGGCACGGGACGAAGGGCGTCCCGGTCGCCCGGTCGATGAGCAGCGAGTCCGGGGCGGTCAGCCCCCCGGCCTGGCCGGGGGCGATCAGGCCCCAGATGCCGAAGACGGCGGCCACGATCCCGGCGACCAGCACGCTGCAGAAGGCGCCCACGTTCAGCCGCCGCAGCGGCTGGTCCGGCGGGTCCGGCTCGGCCTGCAACAGCGCGAGCGCGGCGCGCCTGGTCATCAGCCGGTGGGCCTGCAGCAGGTCCTTGCGGGTCTGCGACATCGTGCCTCCGCCCGGCCTCAGCCGGTCAGCCCGCGGATATCGGTGAACACGCCGGCCACCCCGAGGGCGAGCGGGACCAGCGCGATCACCAGCAGCATGTCGACGATCTCAGCGGCCCGCCCCCAGAACGGGGACGGCCGGTGCCCGGACAGCCAGGTGCCCGCGCCGGCCAGGATCGCCGCCCCGGCGACCAGCGGTACCAGCGTGACCACGATCGCCCTGCCGTGCCCGGCGGCCACCGCGAGCAGCACCAGGCTGGCGTACCCCGGCACCTGGAGCCACAGGCGCTGCGCGCGCCCGTGGAACACCCTGGAGCGCAGCAGCAGGGCGCAGCCGAGCACGCCGCACGTCAGCCGCGGCAGCCAGCCGTGCCCGAGCGCGAGCGCGGCCCCGGCTGCGGCGCCGGCCAGGCCGATGCCCGACACCATGCCGGTGACCACCCGGTCGGCGGCCGCGGTCCGGGCGAGCACCTCGCTGCCCTGCACGGTGAGCGTGTCCCGGCGCAGCTCATCGGCGTCCCTGGGCACCAGCGGCAGCATCAGCCGCCCGATGCGGAACGCCACGGCGGGGATCAGCGTGGTGAGCCCCAGCGCCAGGGCGGCCATCAGCGCGGCGGCCCCGGCGAGCCCGACGCTGCCGAACCCGTAGTCCAGCCACGCCCCGCCGGCGCCGAGCAGCGCCGCACCCGCCGCGCCGAGGAAGATCCCCGCACCCCCGCCCGCCTCCCCATCCCCCTTCACGGCCACCGCGGCCAGGGCCGCGGCGAGCAGCGCGGCGGCGAAGCCGGAGAGCAGGCCGAGCGCGCCGAAGTGAGCGAGGGACGCCGTGCCCGCCGGGCCGAGCAGGCCGCCGAGGAAGGCATAGGCCAGCGCGAGGTAACCGAGCACCGCGGCCGCACCGGGGTCCCCCGCCACCCGCGACAGCACGCCCGCGCCGGCCAGCAGCAGCACCGCGACGGCGCCGGCGGCCATCGCGGCGTCCGCCCAGGGCGGCCCGGAGATCAGCAGCGCGGCCGCACCGCCGGCCAGCGCCAGGGCCGCGGCGCCGAGCGCGGTGCGGCGGGTTTCCCTGGGCCCCCACCGGTCTGGCCGGTCCCCGATGCCGGACGCGATGACATCGGCCACGTCGTCGAACGCGAGCTCGGGCAGTTGCGACTCGCGCGGCCGCAGGTAGATCAGTTCGCCGTCACGCAGGCCGGCCTGCAGCGGGGTGTTCTCCAGCGGGAACGGCGCCTGGCCGAGGCGCTGCAGCACCCAGCCGGCCTGCGCCTGGCGGGCGGTGTCGGCGTCCAGGCCGGCATAGCCGGCGACGGCCGGGAAAAGCTCGGCGAACGGGATGCGGGCCGGGAGCGCGAGGTCCACCCGGCGGCGCGGGCCGACCACGGTGACCCGGCAGGTGTCTGCTCCGCTGGTGGCGCTGGTGCTCATCTGCGTGCCTCCGGCACGACCTTCATGTCGCTCCCCCGGGCGGGTCGTCGGCAATAGTATGCGAATCGCACCAACCGGGATGGATGGTTTCCGGGACGAGGCGGAGCGGGACGCACGTGGCGGTGACTCGTGCCGGGGTGAGCAGGAAGGCGAGCGGTGAGCACCGTCATCGTCCGGCGCGGGGAGCGCCGCGAGGGGCCGGAGCTGCCCCACGGCGAGATCCTCCTCGAGCCACCGCCGGAGATCCCGGAAGTCGCGGGCGACGCGCTCCAGCAGATGCTCACCTACCTGCCGATGCTGGCAATGACGTTCGGCATGGTCGCGATGATGTCGGGCACCGGCTCCGGCGCGCTGCGCTGGGTCGGCGGCGGCGCGCTCGGCCTGGGCATGGGCGGCATGGCGCTGGGCCAGCTCGCCAGGGGCCGCGGCGACCGCAAGATCAAGCTGAACGGGCTGCGCCGTGACTACCTGCGGTATCTCGGCCAGGTGCGGCGCAAGGTCCGCCGGGTGGCGGCCGCGCAGCGCGAGGCACTGGAATGGTCGAGCCCGGAACCAGGCGAGCTGCGCTGGCTGGTCACCGCCAGCGATCTTGCCCGGGTGTGGGAGCGCCGCCCGTCCGACGACGACTTCGGCAGCGTCCGGTTCGGCACCGGTACCCAGCACCTCGCCGTGCGGCTGATCCCGCCGCAGACCAAGCCGGTCGAGGACCTGGACCCGCTGTGCGCCGGGGCGCTGCGCAGGTTCATCAGGGCGCACGCCCGGCTGCCCGGCCTGCCGGTCGGGATCTCGCTGCGGGCGTTCAGCCGGGTGACCCTGTCCGGTGACGCCGACGCGGCCGCCGCCATGGTCCGGGCGATGATCGCCCAGATCGCGGTGTTCCACTCCCCGGACGACGTGCGGATCTGCGTGTGCGCCTCGCCGGACCGGATCGCGCGCTGGGGGTGGGTCAAGTGGCTGCCACACAACATGCACCCCGCCGAGCGCGACGCGGCGGGCCCGGTGCGCCTGATGGCGCCCGCCCTCGCGCAGCTCGAGGCGATGCTCGGGCCCGAGTTCTCCGGCCGGCCCAGGTTCACCCCGGGTAAGGCGGACTGCTCGCTGCTGTACCACGTGGTGATCATCGACGGCGTGCCCGGCGGCTTCGGCGACCAGCTCGGCGGCGGCGTCGATGGCGCCACCATCTTCGACCTGTCCGGCAGCGCTCCCGCCGCCCCGGACGGCTCGGTGCTCCGGCTCCGGCTGGCCGGCCGCCACCTGGAGATGGTCACCCGCGACCGCACCGGCGCGGACGTCTCGTCACGGGTCGGCGCCGCCGACCGGCTCTCGATCCCGGAGTCGGAGGCGCTCGCCCGCCAGCTCGCGCCGATGCGCCCGCTGGGCGGGGCCCTGCCCGGTGAGGACGCGCTGGCGGTGAACACCACGCTCACCACGCTGCTCGGCATCGACGACCCGGAAGCGCTCGGGACGGGCAGCCTGTGGCGCACCCGGGCGGCGCGGAACCGGCTGCGGGTGCCGATCGGGCTGGACGCCGGGGGGCAGCCGGTCGAACTGGACATCAAGGAGTCCGCGCAGGGCGGCATGGGGCCGCACGGCCTGATCATCGGGGCCACCGGGTCGGGCAAGTCGGAGCTGCTCCGGACCCTGGTCCTCGGCCTGGCGCTGACCCATTCCCCGGAGATCCTCAACTTCGTCCTCGTCGACTTCAAGGGCGGCGCGACCTTCCTCGGGCTGGAGCGGCTCAACCACGTCTCCGCGGTCATCACCAACCTCGAGGAGGAACTGCCGCTCGTCGACCGGATGCGGGACGCCCTGCACGGTGAGGTCGTCCGGCGCCAGGAACTGCTGCGCGCCGCCGGCAACTACGCCTCGCTGCGCGACTACGAGCGGGACCGGGAGCGCGGCGCCCGGCTGGCGCCGTTGCCGACGCTGTTCATCGTGCTCGACGAGTTCTCCGAGCTGCTCGCGGCCAAGCCGGAGTTCATCGACCTGTTCGTGATGATCGGGCGGGTCGGCCGGTCGCTCGGCGTGCACCTGCTGCTGGCCTCGCAGCGGCTCGAGGAGGGCAGGCTCCGGGGCCTGGACACCCAGCTCTCCTACCGGATCGGGCTGCGCACCTACTCCGCCGCCGAGTCCAGGATCGTGCTCGGCGTGCCGGACGCCTACGAGCTGCCGTCCCGGCCGGGCAGCGGGTACCTGAAGACGGAGGCGACCGAGATGACCCGGTTCAAGGCCGCGTACGTGTCCGGGCCGTCCGGCGGCGAGCCCGAGCCGGCGCGGGGCGGCGCCACGGCGTCGCCCTGGCAGATCCGGCCGATGGTCGTCCCGTACAGCCCGGGATACGTCAAGCCCAAGGTGGTGCCGAGGGCGGCCCCGGTGCTGGCCGGCGACGGCGACGGCGAGCAGCCCGCCCGGCCGGGGCAGAGCCTGTTCGAGGTCGTCATCCGCCAGCTCGCCGGGGAGGGCCCGCAGGCACACCAGATCTGGCTGCCGCCGCTGGACCTGCCGCCGGCCCTGGACCAGTTGCTGCCGGCGCTGTCGATCACCCCGCGGTACGGCTGCACCGCCGACGGCTGGCGCTGGCGCGGCAAGCTGCGCGCCGTCACCGGGATCGTGGACCGGCCCTACGACCAGCGCCGGGACCCGCTGTGGGCCGACCTGTCCGGCGGGGCGGGGAACGCAGGCGTGGCCGGCGGGCCGCAGAGCGGCAAGTCCACCCTGCTGCGGACGCTCATCTGCTCGCTCGCGCTGCTGCACACCCCGCAGGAGATCCAGATCTACTGCCTGGACTTCGGCGGCGGGGCCCTCGGCGCACTGGGCGGGCTGCCGCACGTGGGCGGGGTGGCCACCCGGCTGCAGGCGGAACGGGTCCGGCGCACGGTCGCGGAGGTCCGTGCCGTCCTGGAACGGCGTGAGCAGGAGTTCGCCGAGCGCGGCATCGAGTCGATCGCGGCCTACCGGGCCATGCGGGCGAGCGGGGAGATCTCCGGCGACGGCTTCGGCGACGTTTTCCTCGTCGTCGACGGATGGCTCACTCTGCGGCAGGAATACGAGCAGCTCGAACTCGACATCACCGCGCTGGCGGCCCGTGGCCTCGGCTACGGCATCCACGTGGTCGCGGCGACCAACAAGTGGTCGGAGTTCCGGCCGGCCATCAGGGACCTGCTCGGCACCAGGTTCGAGCTGCGCCTCGGCGACCCGTATGAGTCGGAGATGGGCCGCACGCTGGCGGCCAACGTGCCGGAGCGCTCGCCGGGCCGCGGGCTGACCAGGGACGGCCTGCACTTCCTCACCGCGCTGCCGCGCATCGACGGCCAGCTCGGCGCGGCCAGCCTGGCCGACGCAGTGCGCAAGCTCGTGGAGACCGTCGCCACCGCCTGGCAGGGCCCGCGGGCCCCGGAGGTGCGGCTGCTGCCCAGCGCGTTCTCCGTCGCGGAACTGCCCGCCCCGGCGGAGACCGGCACCCGGCTCCCGTTCGCCGTGGACGAGGCCACCCTCTCGCCGGTGTTCCTCGACTTCGCCGCCGACCCGCACTTCCTGGTGCTCGGCGACACCGAAACCGGCAAGTCCAACCTGCTGCACCTGATCGCGGACGGCGTCACCGCGCGGTACTCGCTGGATCAGGCGCGGATCATCGTCGTGGACTACCGGCGGTCGCTGCTCGACGCGGCCAGCACCGAGCACCGGATCGGTTACGCCCCCTCCTCGGCCGCCGCCGTGTCGTTGCTCAACGACGCCCGTGAGGCGCTGGTCAAGCGGCTGCCACCGGCCGACCTGACGGCCGACCAGCTCCGGAACCGCTCCTGGTGGCAGGGCTCCGACCTGTTCATCATCGTGGACGACTACGACCTGGTGGCCGGGGCCAGCAACCCGCTGCTGCCGCTCGTCGAGCTGCTGCCGCAGGCCAGGGAGATCGGGCTGCACCTGATCCTGGCCCGGTCCGCCGGCGGCGCCGGGCGCGCCATGTTCGAGCCGGTCATCCAGCGACTGCGGGAGATGGGGTCAACGGCGCTGCTGATGTCGGCGAGCAAGGACGAGGGGCCGATTTTCGGGGTCAAGCCGGTGACGTTGCCGTGTGGGCGGGGGTATCTGGCTACCCGGCGGGCTGAGCCGTTGCTCGTGCAGACTGCGTTCGTTGCTACCGGCGATTTGGCGGGGCAGCGGCGCTGAGGACTGGGACTGGGCGCGGACCGGTGGGTGTGGCAGCTGGCAAAACGCCATCTGCCACACCACCTGCCCGGGCTTTGGGTGGCGGCGCTTTACCTGCGGCGGCGGTGTCGTGCGCCGCGTGACTGGGGGGGAGGGGCGAGAGGTGGTTCCGGGGCTGGCGGGGGTGCGGCGGCCGGGGGTGGATCCGTGGGGAT
>WNGL01000137.1_pt1 | contig 81333 bp, 71 predicted proteins | sample 5400591 | NCBI WGS metagenome assembly WNGL01 (sample SAMN13153377, study PRJNA577476) | soil metagenome | isolation source: 80 cm soil or saprolite under Garry oak tree replicate 1 | place: USA:California | collected 2016-06-15 | reverse complement strand
CTTCCTGGCCGCCGTGGCGCTCGGGCGGCTCTCAGTCCAGAGTCTGCGTGACGTGGCGCTCGCCGAGCGGCGGGTCGCCCAGGCGGAGACCGCTGCGGATTCGGGACCAGCCGCGGACGCGACCGCGCCCATGGCGACACCGGACACCGAAGCAAGCGCGCCCGGTAGCGTCGCAGACAGAGCCGAGGAACTCGGCGCCCGCGACCAGCAACGAGTAGCCGCTCCACCACGCAATAACGGCCAGGAATATGCTCGCGGGGCGGCCTAGCGGCGCCAGGAGCATTTCTGCCATCTCGGCGGCCAACCCGGACCACGACCGGCAACGCATCAGGAGTCCCCGGGGTTAATCACCCGGCAATAAGTGACGTGCCCGTCGCGTGTCCAGTGGCCTTGCCGTCTTACACGCTATCCGTCGGCGATTTCGGTCCGGCGGGCGGCGGTTGGGTCGTTGATGCGGCGCTCATGCGGGCGGTCTGGGCCCGACGGCTCGCCAGCCGCACGTCACGAATTTCGACGTCAAGACCGAACGGCCAGCGCAAGTGCGCAGTCAGCGCAGATGTCGAACTTCGCGTGTGTTCGTTCAGGCGACCGCCTGGATGCTCGACCCCGGCCACCGGGCGAGTGGGCGTCCCCCCGGAATCACCGACTCGCGTCGACGGCCGGGGTTGGCTGGTGCCGCACCCCGATGGCAGACAGAACGCTAACAGCTGTTATGGCGGTGTTAGCCGGTGTGGCAACTTCTTGCATAAGAAAGATCTCCTCCGGCGATCTTGTGCAGACCGCAAAAATCGTCGTCGCCGCGACTGGCTCCAGAGGTGAGGACGGACTGGACACGCACGGACACCGGTCGGCGGATCCGACCGGGGGATTCGGTCGCAGACGGTGTCCGGATGGTCGGCCGGCGAGCCCAGACATCTGGCACATGCCCGGTCCGTCGTGCGCGGGCCATCCGTCAGCGCGACCGACTCACACTAATCAGCGAGGCGTCGTGGCGATAGATCTCTGCTAAGCGGCCTGTCGGTTTCGCGTTCGTGTGAGACCGTTAGTCACAACGGTAGGAACGTGCCGTGGCCGCGCACGTTGTGGTGGCAAGCTGCTACGCCTGGTCGTGGCGCGCCGCGCCGCTGGCCGTCGGGTGATCTGACTGCTGGTGACCGTCGGGGCTGCGCCGAGCCGCATTGATGGGAGCCCGTAGTGAACGACACAGCTGCCAACGATGCCGGTGTCTACCTGCAGGTCATGCCGCGCTTCGAGGCGGATCCGCGCTCGCAGCGCTGGCATGTGTTCCGGGTCAGTGACGAATCGCCGCGGATCACCCTTGCGGGCAGCGTCAGGTCCTGCACCGAAGCGCAGGCCCTCGCCGCGCAGAACAAGCGGCCGCTGCGGATCGCGGAGCAGGCCTGGCAGCAAATGGTCGCGGCCCGCGCCGCGCCCAAGGCCGTGCCAGACGGCGTGACGGTCGCCTAGTCAGGTAGGGCGTTCTGCAACGACTGGTTCCCCAGTTCGCGGGGGTGATCCTCAGCGTGCTCGCGTCGCGGCGTGAGCCGGCGCGGGTGGCGCGATACTGAGCCCGCGAGGGGTGCGGGCTCCTGCGCGCCGCAGCGACCGCGCCGTGGTTGATTGGGCCCGATGGCGGGTACACACCGGCCGCGGGAGCTCTCGCCGCGGCCGCCGGGCCGACCGTCGGGACTTAGGTGCAGGAGGCCGACCGTGGTCCTCATCGGACTGGTTCTGTTCGCCGCCGCGACGGCCGCCACAGCCGTCCTCATCACCGACAATCGGGGCGACCTGGTACAGGTGCGCGCCGTCGGTCACGGCTGGCTCTGGCCGGAGCACCGGGTCGTGACGGCCGGGCTGGCTCTCGGGTTCCTCGGCCTGGTGGGCGTTGCGCTGCTGCGACACGGCATGGCACGCCGGCGCCGGCTACGACGTGAACATGCAGAGCTCGTCGCGGAGAACGATCGGTTACGCGAACTCCTCGACCTTGACGCTTTGCCGTTCTTCATTGACGAAGCAACGCACGACGGCCCCACATATAGCGAGTCGATCGCGCGGGCACCGAGCCGGCCCGCCGCGGCCGTCGGCCGCGTGTCGGCTTAGTCGCCGCCGTCTCCGCCGCCGCCGTCGTGGCCGTGGCCGCCCTTGTGTTTGTCCGATGGTGCTTTCGTCGGCCGCGACGTGGGTGTGGCGGTGATGGTCGTCGGTGGGCGGGTCGTGGCGGCGGTGAGGTCGGCCTGCACCTTGGCGAGCGCGGAGCGGATCGCGGTGAGCTGGCTGTCGTCGAGGCTGCCGCTTGCGTGGGCCGCGGCGGCGTCCGCGTTGAGGGCGTTGAGGGCGCTGGCAGCGGCGGCGTAGTTATGGGCGGCTGCTGCGGCAGCGACGGCTTGCATGTCCCGGCGTAGCTGGGTGCTGTCCGCGTCGGTGTGGTCGCGGCCGCTGCCGCAGGCGGTGAGCACAGCAGCGGCAGCGAGTGCGGCAGCGATCGCGGTGCGGGCCGGGTTCACGGGATGGTCGCTTCCAGTTGGGTCAGGTCGCGGCCCAGTTGCCCGCTCACGTTCGGGTAGCTCGGCGCGGGGCTTGGCCGGTTCGACGGGCTCGCGGCGGACAGTGCGACGACGAGCCCGACGACCGCGACGGCGAGCAGCGCGGCGATCCCGAGCGCGAGGCGACGGTGCCGCGCGATATTGGCCAGCCGATTAGCTGGCGCCACGGTCGCGGTCGGTTCCGGGGACGCGGGCAGGACCGCGGTATGCGCCGGCAGGCCCGCGGTCTGCGGCGGCAGCCTCACCGGTCCGGTGGGGCTGGTGGATCCGGCCAGGTGCCCCAGCGCGGCTGCCACCTGCTCGGCGGTGGGTCGTCGGGCTGGGTCGCGGTCGGTCATCGCGCTGAGCAGATCGGCCCACGCGCGACCAAGTGCGCGGGGTATGTCTGGGCCGTGGTGCAGGCGGGCGGTGGCGGCTTCGAGGCCGGTGCCTGGGTAGGCCAGTCGGCCGGTAAGGCACTCGATCAGTACCAGGCCGAAGGAATAGATGTCACTCGGTGAGCCGACCACGGCGCCCTCGGCCTGTTCCGGACTGAGGTAGTTGACGGTGCCCAGCGTGGTTCCGTGCAGTGTGAGCCGGGTGCTCTCGGCGAGTCGGGCGATACCGAAATCGGTCAGCTTCGCCGCGACCTCGGCCCGTCCCGGCTGGCTGCCGAGCAGGATGTTCGCGGGTTTGACGTCACGGTGCACCACGCCCTGTTGGTGGACGTACTGCAAAGCGGCCGCGATCTGGGCGGCCATCAGCGCCGCCCGGGGCGGATCGAGCGGCCCCACGGTCAGCTGCTGCGCCAGGGTCGGGCCAGGCACGAACTCCATGACGAGGAACGGCAGCGCCTGCCCGGATCCGTCGCTCACGCCCGCGTCGAAGACCGTGACCAGGCCGGGATGCTGCAGGCCGGCCAGCGTGCGCATCTCCGCGTCGATGCGCCGCTCATCGACCGCCTCACCGTCATCGCGGAACGCCTTGACCGCCACCGGCCGGCCCAACACCTCATCATCGCCGCGGAATACATCAGCCATGCCACCGCGGCCGATCCGCTCGACCAACCGATACCGGCCACCGAGCACGACACCAGGGCCGAACCCGCCAGACACCGCCATACCGCCGCTTCTGCGCATCGCCTCGATCCGCGCTCTCTCCGATCACCGGACCCAGCCGGTCACGCTACCGACCTACCCACGTTCCTAGGTGGCCAACCACGACCAGGCGGCGAAGGAGCGGTACGCAGCGGATCGCCCGCGCCGGCATCTTGCGTCGACGCGATGCCCGACGCCGACACCGGAGACTCAGCGTCCGTGCCCAGCAGCGAAGGGGAACCGACCTGCCGAGCGAGACCAGCGGCTGGGTATCCGGCCAACGATCAGTCGTCGAGCCGGACGCGCTTACCCGAAGATCAGTCCCAGCGTCCGGGGCGGGAACCCGCCGCGGCGAGCTTCCGGGCCCAGTACTGGTCGAGCAGCTCGTGGATCGACCATCTTCGACAGGTCGCGGCTGATCGTGACGAGCGCGGCGAGCTCGCGCACGAACGTCGGGTCGACCGTGACCGTCCCGTCGTCGTTCGCGTCGAGCACCCGAGGCAGCATCAGGTCAGTCTCGGCGTCGGTGCGGGCTCGGACCAGCGCGATCGCATCACGCAGCGCATCCCAGTCCGGGTTGCGTGTCGGCATCCGTCCATTGTGGACGGTCGAGCGAATCGCGGCACCCGTCGCCGCATAGGCGGATTTATCGCTTATACGGGAACCAAGACCGCTCCGAGCGCGCACTGCGCAATGGCGGCGCTGCCACGAACGGATCGGAATTTCTGCGGTGCAGCGCACCGCGCGCACGATGATCTTGCGCTAGCCCGGGTCCAACTGCGTGCACCGCGACAGTCGAACGGCACCGACGCGATCAGCCACGCTGTGGACACCGTGAATGCGATCTCAATGAGGATCAATCACGATCCAGCAGATGCTCGCCGCCCGCATCGCACCCAAGACGGTGCCCGACGACGTGACAATCACCTAGGCCGGCACGCCGCGTCCGAGGCCGACGACGGCCAATTCAGTCGAGCGGCCGGAAGTAACACAGCACCGTCGCGTCGTGCTCGTCCTCGACGCGCATCGCGACCGCATTGACCTGCGAGCGCAACTTCCAGTCCGCGACGTTCTGCAGCGCCACCGTCACCTTGAGAACGCCGCTCTGATCATCAGCCTCGGTCGACACGACCGGCGCAGCGACAGTGAGCCCAACATCGTCGAGACCCTCAGCAAAATAGACGCCGAGCTTGCTATCAGTGCCGTGGTGCACGCCGGTCATCCGCGCTCCTTCGCCGGGGAGCATCGCACACCCGGCGGCGAACCGGGAGGCCCTGGCAGGGTCGCGCCACGTAACTCGGCCACACGCCAATCAGCAGTCAGCAACAGCCCGCGGCTGCTCGCCCACCCACCGCTGCCCCGGTCAACTTGCGAGCCGGCACGGACAGGTCAACGACCTTCGCCTCTGTCACAGGCGGCATCGAGGTTGAACTATGGATGCGGACGTTCCGAAACGCTCGCGCCACATACTCGGCGCAAGGACGCCGCAGCGCAATGGCTGCCGCCAGCCCGCGCCGCACGACCTGGCCCGCGGGGACACGCATTGTTTTACTCGGCGCCGTCCCCCGGTCCGTCCGCAGACCGCAATGCCGGCGTCGATGTCCAGGTGGCGAGCCAGCAGCGACAAGACGGCGGGCTCTCCGGAGCACCCCGGTCGCCGGTGCTGCGAGCTTGCCTGATAGGAACTTTCTCCGCGGGACGACATGGAGGATAAATGCGCGTCGGCAGAGTTACCGTCTTCGGAGTCGTCGCAGCCAGCGCGCTCGGCGCCGGTGTGGCATCGTCCTCGCTTCTCTCGCGGCCCGCTGCGGCCCAGGTCACACCAGTCAAGAGCGTCGGCGTCCAGCTCCCGGTGCAGGACTTCCGCGACATCGAGTTGGACGAGAACCGTGGCCGTCTCTACCTCGCGCAGGGTGTCGGCGCCGGCTCGCCGCTGGTGGTGACTGACCTCGACGGCCGGCTACAGGCCCGCGTGGACTCCGTGACCGACGTCTCCGACGTGGCGTTGAGCGATGACGGGCGCACGCTGTTCGTCGCGCAGGGCTTCGACCGGGTCACCGCGTTGGACGCCGACTCGCTGAGCGTGACGGCCACCTACCGCACACCCCAGGGCGCGTGCGTGTTCCACGTCGAGCCGACCGGCGGCAAGGTCGTCGGTGCGTACACCAACTGCGGCATAGGCTCGGGCGGCCTGCTGGTGTGGTCGACGCCCGACGCGGCGCCGGTGGTCTACACGCAGGGGCCCAACCTGCACCCGATCATTGACGCCAGCCCCGGCACACCAGGCCTGCTCGTCGCCGGCGACCACGGCTCCGAACCCTTCATGACCTATGTCATCGACGTCTCGGGTGCCAGCCCGCAGATCGTTGCAAGCCGGAACAACCTCGGGGGCAACCTGCTCGACTACGAGGTGAGCCCGGACGGTTCCGAGGTGGTGGTGAGCGCGGGCGGCCCGAACGACCACCACTCCTACCGGCTGCCCGACCTTTCCGACGCCACCGTCTACCCGAGCGGTGTCTACCCGCAAGATGCGGCATGGTCAGGTGACGGCTCGACCGTCGCGGTGGGACGAGGCCATACCGACTCCTATGACGCAGACGTCATCCTCTACGGCAAGGACAGCACGACCCCGACCTACGCCCTCGACTTCCGCGAGGGCGACGAGCTGTGGCCGGGCTCGCTGCTCGTCAACCGGGCCGGAACGAGGGCCTGGGCGGTCAGCTACGACGACGTCTACCAGCAGGTCCAACTGCTGCACTCGTTCGGTCCGGCACACCCGCCAAACCCGCCCGTCACCGATCTTGCGATCACTGCGGCCACGGGCACCGGCAAGGACAAGCACACGGCCACCATCACGGTGACCTGGACCTCCCCGGTCGCGCTCCACTACAACGCGATCTCGACCGGCGACCACTTCTGGTGGGTCACCGCCTCCACCAACGGCGGGGCCGAGCGGGAGATCAACCGCGGCAGGATGGACTCCAGCGGCCGATACACGTTCGCCTACGCGCTACCCAGGGGAGCAACCACCTTCACGGCCAGGTATCACGACACCGAAGATTGGTACCCGGACGGCTACGCCACAGCGACCCTGCGCAGCTAGACGGGATCGCACCTGCCGCCGCTCGTGTGAACATGCAGGCACGGCGGTGCCAATGGGCTTCTCGGTGTGGAGAGGCCGAACGCGCACCCGCGTTGGGGGGTCGATTTGACTGGCTGGCCGTGGACCGCGATGGGCATGTGGCGCGATTCAGCTCGAGTGGCTATGGCCCGGTCCCCGCGTCGGTGCTGGCGCGTGTAGCTGACATCGACGCGGCCATCGAGCGCCCGATGACCTACCGGTCATCGGTCTGGCGATCGAAGCCCTTCTGACAGCCGGCGCAGTCGGCGGGTGGCGCGGTGGCGGTCCATGCGGGTGCCGCGGCGGGTCACGCCGATGGGGAGAAGCTTCGCCTGACATCGTTTCGGTTCAACGACAACACGGCCAGCTACGGCAACTTCGAGTACACCTTGATCCGCAGCGCCGAGGACCTTCCGCCCACCGTGTATATCGGCAAACGCGCTGCGGTATGCGACCGAACGCCACGAACTCTTGGCGTCTGGTCAATGGCGAAAGACCTACAACGACAGCCGACGCCGTGACAGCCTCGCAGAGGAAGGAGTCGCCCGTGCCCAAGTCTGGTGTCGTGGTCGTCGGAGTCGACCGGTCCGAGGTCGCCAAGGCCGCGCTCGTGTTCGCGGCCCGTGAGGCCGACCGGCGCGGCAGCCGGTTGGTCGTCGCGCATGCCGGTGACCTGCCCAAGCATTCCGAACGGGGAGTGGAACCGTTCGGCGAGTCCCTGAGCCGGGAGGCGATCACCACCGTCGCCGCGGTCGCACCGCACGTGGACTGCCGGGTCGAGGTACGCCAGGCTGATGCGTCTGATCTGCTGGTCGAGCTGAGCACCGGTGCCGACATGCTCGTGGTAGGGACGCACCGGACGGGTCGGCTGCGCGGCTGGGTGCTCGGGTCGGTGAGCCAACGAGTGGCTGCCCACGCGAGATGCCCCGTGGTAACGATCAGCGGCACCCCGACCCACGACATCGGGCCGGTCCTACTCGGCGCGTCAGCGAGTCCTGGCGGGCTGGCGGCGGCGCGCTTCGCGTGCGAGGAGGCGCGGGTCCGCGGCGCGGAGGTCCGCGCCGTCCGCGCGATCCGCACTGAGGACTGGGCTGTTGCGGGGCCTGGCTACTCGATGGTGATGAGCTTCGACGCGCTGCAGCACGCGGCGCAGAGCGAGCTGAACAAGGTGCTCGGCATGGCGGAGCAGTCCTATCCGGAGGTCTGGCTCGTCGGCGAGGTGGGCGAAGCCGACCCGTGCTCCGCGCTGCTCAACGCGGCGCACGGCGCGGCGATGCTGGTGATCGGCTCGCGCCGCGGCGAGACTTCTCTGCTGCCGCATCTTGGCCCGGTCGCGGCATGGCTGCTGCACCAGGCCCAATGCCCGCTCGCGGTCGTCGGGCACCCAGTCGAGGACACTCCCTCCCGTTGAGTTCCGCGGTCGCTCGCCTCGGGGCACCGTTGCATAACCATCGGAGTCGACCCCGCTGCCCGACCTGGCCCGGCAGATCTGCGAGACGAACCACGGCGTCGCGCATGACACGTTCGACCGCAACGGAGGCACGGCATGAGCGGCAAGCACAACTCCTACGAACAGATCGCCCGCACGCGGCGCGGCAGCGCCGGCTACCGCGAGGGGTACGACGAGGCCTGCAGGGTGTTCCTGATCGCTGTGCGGGAACGGCGGCTGGCGCTGGGCCTGTCGCAGACCGAACTGGCCGCCCGCGCCGGCATGACCCAGCCCGCCCTATCCCGTCTGGAGGCCGGCGGGGTGGTGCCCACCTCCCACTGCTCGACCGCGTCGCCGCCGCCCTCGACGCCGACCTCACCGTCACCCTCTCCCCGCACGCCGCCTGAGCACGGCCAGCGTGGGAGCGGTGCCGCCCGAGCGTCAACTCGCCAACTCGGGTGGGACATGTCCCACCCGTTGGCGTCGAGGTACCTCGACGTACCGCGAGGTACCCCTCAAATCAGCAGCAGTAGCGGGCCGGCGGCCTGTAGCCCAGCGTTTACGGGGGTTGTCAGGTGGTTCAACTCCCCCCTTGCCCACCGATCAGGCCGAACCCCCAGGGCTCTCGGCGTTCTGGAGCCGGACCGTATGTCTGGGCGGTGCACCGGTCCTTAGAGCATGCGCCGGGCGGCAGCATGCGTGGGCTGGCGTCAGTCTCGACCCGACGGTAGAGCGGCACGGGCGGATCGGGCTGCACGCGGATCAGTATCGGCCCGAACTGGTCCTCATTTTGGTCGCGGAAGTGGACCTTACTGAACGTCCAAGTTGACGGCAGTGTCCTTCTGGACGCGAGAGGAGCGACATGACAACCAACGCAACCTCATTGCGCGGCGTCGTCGAGGGTGCCGTCCTCGAGGCCGGCGACGACGGATACGACGAGGCGTGCGCGATCTGGAATGCCATGATCGAGCGGAAGCCGCGGCTGATCGTTCGCTGCGTCTGCGTCGGCGACGTCGCAGCGGCAGTGCGCCACGCCCGCGACAATCATCTGGAGATCGGGGTGCGCTGCGGCGGTCACGGCATCCTCGGCACGGCGGTGCCGGACGACGGGCTGATGATCGACTTGACGCCCCTGAACGCGGTCCGGGTCGACCCGCAGACACGTCGGGCGCGGGTGCGCGGCGGTGCGCTGCTCGGGCTGCTCGATCAGGCCGCCCAACAGCATGGGTTGGCGACCACAGCCGGCAACGTGTCGCATACCGGCGTCGGCGGGCTCACCCTCGGCGGCGGGATGGGGTGGTTGGCTCGGCAGTACGGCTTGTCCTGCGACAACGTGGTGTCCTTCGAGGTGGTGACCGCGGACGCGCGCACCGTATGCGCCAGTGCCACGGAGAATCCCGAGCTGTACTGGGGTTTGCGCGGTGGCGGTGGCAACTTCGGTGTGGTCACCGACTTCGAGTTTGCGCTTCATCCCGTTGCCGGGCAGACGATTGTGGCGGACTTCTGGTTCAGTCTGGATACCGCGCCGGACGTCTTCCGGCGGTGGCGGGACCTGAACGCCGAGGCGCCGCGCGAAGCGACGTTCACGGCCTCGGTCACCGAGAAGGACGGGCAGCCGATGGCATCGGTCGGTCTTGTCTGGGCCGGTGCTCCGGACGCCGGAAAGTCATACGTGCCCGCCCTGCGCGCGCTCGGCGAGCCCCTCGGCGAACGCGTCGACGAACTGTCCTATGTGGACTTGCAGCGGATGGACGACAACGTGATGGGGCACCGCTTCCGCCGCTACTGGAAGGGGCACTACCTTCAGTCGATGCCGGACGAGGCGATCGAGGCGTACCTGCTGCGCGGCACAGGCGATGGCCGTGGCGAGCATCTGCCGAACGCCAGCTTGCAGGCCTACGGCGGTGCGATCGCCGAGGTGCCGGACGACGATACGGCCTTCAGTCAGCGCGACACGCTGTTCGAGTTCGTAACGGCCGCGAAGTGGGAAGACCCCGCCGAGGACGAGTCGCGGATGGCCGCTGCCCGACGCTATGCCGCATCGCTTGATTCGTTCGCCAGCGGGGCTTACGTCAATGTCCTGACCGACGAAGGGCAAGCCGGCGTGCAGCGGGCCTACCCGCCGGAGAAGCTCGCTCGGCTCACCGCACTCAAAGACCAGTGGGATCCGGACAACGTGTTCCACCTGAACCAGAACATCCGTCCGAGCGGAGGCCAGTAAGGCGTTCCTCGGCGACAACGCCTACAGCTATCACCTCGCGATCGCATGACCCGGTCGAGCGCCTTTCACGGGAGGAGCTTGCCCGGATTGAGGATGCCGTCCGGGTCGAGCGTGGCCTTCACCGCGCGGAGCACTGCGACGCCGAGGTCGCCGATCTCGGCTGTCATCCACTGGCGGTGGTCACCGCCGACGCCGTGGTGATGGCTGATCGTCCCGCCGCCGGCCGAGATGGCGTCGCCGGCCGCACGTTTCGCGGCCGCCCATTGCGCGATCGGGTCGGCGGCCGCAGCGCAGATCACGGTGAAGTACAGCGAGGCGCCGCTCGGGTAGACGTGCGAGATATGGCAGAGCACGAGGGGCGGCGTGCCGAGCGCGGTGAGCGCCGCCGTGATCGCTTCCCGGACGGCGCCGTAGAGCGGACGGACGCTCGACCAGCTCGTCGCCGTCTCGAGTGTCTCGACCAGCGCACCAACGTCCAGGATCGCGTCGCGCAGGTACGGCCCGTCGTAACGGCCCGCGCGCCAGCCCATCGCACTGTCGAGCGGCGTCCCTCCGGCGGCTTCGAGGATGCGCGTGGCAACCACTCGCCGGGCATCGACCGCATCCACGTCGCCCTCATAGCACGTGATCGCCAAGCAACCGGAAACGCCGGACGCCCCGGCGACGGCCGCGTTGATCGCTGTCTCGGCTTCGTCCGAGAGCCGCGTGACAGCGGGCAGCGCATCGTGCTGCGCCAGTTCGCGCAACGCCGCCTCGCCGCTCGCGAAGTCGCCGAACACCCAGGCCTCGTCTCGCTGCACCGCCGGCATCGGGCGCACCCGCAGCGTCACCTCGGTGACCACGCCGAGGGCGCCCTCCGAGCCGATGAACAGCTGGCGCAGGTCCGGGCCGGCCGCCGAGGCAGGAGCCCGGCCTAGTTCGAGCGTGCCGACCGGCGTCGCGACCTTGAGCGCGACGATCAGCTCGTCGAAGCGTCCGTAGCCGGACGACGCCTGCCCCACCGAGCGCGTCGCGGCGAATCCGCCGATGCTGGCGTGCTCGAAGCTCTGCGGGAAGTGGCCGATCGTCAGGCCGTGCGCCGCGAGCAGCTTCTCGGCGTCGGGCGCCTTCAGGCCGGCTTGCAGGGTTGCCGTCATCGACTCGGCGTCGACCGAGACGAGCCGCATCAGACGGCGCAGATCGAGTGCGACCACAGCGACGAGGCTCCCGCGCAGCGGCGACACCCCGCCCACCACGCTCGTGCCGCCTCCGAATGGCACGACGGCGATCCGATGCGACACGCACGCGCGCAGCACCGCGACGACCTCGTCGTGATCAGCCGGCAGCAGCACCGCGTCAGGCGCGGCTTCGAGTACGCCGGCACGCAGTCGCAACAGGTCGGTCGTGCTCTTGCCGGCGGCGTGCCGTAATCGGCTGGCGCCATCGGTGCGCACGTGGTCGGCGCCGACGACGGCAGTCAGCGCATCAAGCGCTCCGTCTGCTAGCCGTGTGTCCGGCAACTGGACGTCCGCCTCGGCGACCGCAGGCGTGTCGCGATGCGGAACCTGCAATCCCTGCTCCAGCAGCGTCCGCACCTTGTCGTCGAGGGTCACACGGCGCTCGGGCAGGCCCCATCCTGACCAGAGCATGTCCGGGCTCGTCATCGCTATACAATCTTGCATGTGCCGACAGTTTGTAAAGACGGGTCGCTCAACCGAGCTCGCCGCGAACGCGACCTGGACGCTCTGGCGCACGAACCATACGTCGACGTACTGGTCGTCGGCGCGGGCGTTACCGGCGCGGGTGTCGCCCTCGACGCGGCCTCGCGCGGGCTGTCGGTCCTGCTGATCGACAAGCACGATCTCGCATACGGCACCAGCCGATTCAGCTCGAAGCTCGTGCACGGAGGCCTTCGGTACCTCGCGCACGGCGAGGTTGGCATCGCCCACGAGTGTGCCGTCGAGCGCGGCATCCTGCTCGCACATACCGCGCCGCACCTGGCTCGGCGCCTGGCGATGATGATCCCGCTGCTGCCGCAGGTCGGCCGCAAGCAGGCCGCCCTCGCCCGTGCGGGCTTCGTAGCCGGCGACGTACTGCGCGCCGCGGCCCGCACCCCCTCGGCGCTCCTGCCGCGTTCCCGGCGGATCACGGCGACGGAGGTACTCGACCGCGCGCCGGCCGTCCGGCCGGACGGGCTGCGCGGTGGCTTGCTGTACTGGGACGGTCAGCTCGAGGACGACGCGCGCCTCGTTGTCGCCCTGGCTCGAACCGCCGCCACGCACGGCGCTCGGGTGGTCACGCGGTGCACAGCTGTGACGCTCACCGGCGACGGCGCCAGGCTGCGCGACGAGCTCACCGGCACCGCTCTCGACGTACGCGCCGGCGCCGTCATCAACGCCGCCGGCGTCTGGGCGGGCGAGCTGGTGGACGGCATCGCGCTGCGCCCGAGCCGGGGCAGCCACATCGTGCTGCGCCGTCAGGTGCTCGGCGAGCTCACGGCCGCGATCACCGTGCCGGCGCCCGGCGAGTCGAACCGCTTCGTGTTCGCGCTGCCGCAACGCGACGGGCGCGTGTACGTCGGGTTGACCGATGAGCCGGTGGACGGGCCGATTCCCGACGTCGCCGAGGCGTCCGAGGACGAGGTCACATTCCTGCTCGACGTGCTGAACAGCGCGTTACGCGTCAGCGTCCGGCGCGACCAGGTGGCCGGCGCGTATGCGGGATTCCGCCCGTTGCTCGACGGCGGTACGGGCAGCACGGCCGACCTGTCGAGACGGCATGCGGTGCGTACCTCGCCGGATGGCGTGACGACGATCGTCGGCGGCAAGCTCACGACGTACCGACGCATGGCAGAGGACGCGCTTGCCGCAGCGATCGAAGCGCGCGGCTTGCAGGCCGGCCCGTGCGTGACCCGCCGGCTGCCCCTCGTGGGCGCGGCCGACCGCGACACACTCGCGCGCGTGCCCGCCCCGGCCCGGCTGGTCGCGCGCTACGGGACGGAGGCCACGGCGGTCATTGCCGAGGCGCCGCCCGAGCTGCGCGCCGCCATCGGAGGCGGGCTTAACATCACGGCCGCCGAATTGTGGTTCGCAGTGCGCCACGAGGGCGCGCTCGACGCCGACGACCTGCTGCATCGCCGCACCCGGATCGGGCTGATACCGGCCGACCTGGAGCTCGCGCGCCCGGCGGCCGACGAGGCGCTGCGCCATGCCGGCTAGCAACGACTCGGTTCTCGACGAGATCCTGGACGCCGCGCGGTCGTGCGTCCTCGAGTTCGGGGCGAGCCGCACGACGCTCAGCGAGGTCGCCCGGCGCAGCGGCCGATCCCGTCCGACGATCTACAGCCGGTGGAGCGACGCGCGGGCGATGGTTGCCGACGTGCTCACCCGCGAGATGCTTGACATCATCGAGCAGGCGCGTCCGGATGACGCTGCCGATGCCCGCGCCGTGCTGGTCGATCATGTCGTCGCGATCACCGTGGCCGTTCGTGCGGACGCCCTGTTTCGCAAGCTCGTCGCCGTCGACCAGGACATGCTGGCGACGTACGTGTTCCAGCGCCTCGGTTCGAGTCAGCAGGCCAGTGTGGGAATGCTCGAGGGATGGGTCCGCAAGGGCCAGCAGGACGGGTCGATCCGTTCCGGCAGGCCCGCCGTACTCGCGCGTATGGTGCTGCTGACCGCACAGTCCGCGATCCAGTCGGCGCAGCTCGTAGCCGATCGGCTTCCGCCGAAGCAGCTCGATCGGGAATTGCGACACTTGCTGGATTGCTACCTCGAGCCCCGATCCTGAGGCGGTGTCGCGTGCCCGAGCCGAACTAGGCCGGCTCTTCCGGGTCGGTGACCCACGCAGAGAACACCGGGACGCCGTGCCACGGCCCGCCGCCTTGCGCGACGGCTACCACGGCGTAGGGATGCCCGAACCGCAGGATCGCCGTCCGCCGCACGCCGCGCGGTTCGAGCATCGCGGTGGCCCGAATCCCGATAGCAGTCACCGCTGCCGCCTCGAACCCGGTGCGCGAGTAGCGCGCGACAGCAGACTGCCTCGCTTCGAACTGGTAGTCATCGGGCGGCAGTAGCCCGATCAGCACGTCCGCGGCCGCCGCGAAACCGAACTCCGGCGCGATGAGCTCGTGCGTGCTCCGCGCCGACCAGGCCGGCAGCACGGCCGTGTGCCGCTCCTCGTTGCCCCGGTCGGACCGGCCCTCTACGACTGTCCACAGTGGAGACTCGCCGAGCGGCAGGTCGAACAACGACCGCGTCCGCACCGAACCCAGCGCGATCTCGTGCGCTGCGGCGAGGACGGCGGCCGGTTCGGCGCCGGCGGACGCGATCACCGATGTGACGGCCAGCCCATCCGTCGACGTCGCCGTGTGCACTGCGACATCGCCCACCGTCTGCGTCGTGGCGATGAACGCGTCGTGCGTTTGCGGTGATCGCAGCGCCTGCGTCAACCGCTCGGCCCACGTGCTGCGGACGCCGAGTTCCACCGACGGCGCGAGGTCGAAGGGCACCTCCCACGACACCCGCGTGGCCAGCGCCGACGCCAGGATCAGCACCGTCCGCGGAGTGACTGTCAGCGGGAACACGTCGATCAGACCGGACGTGTGCTCGCTTGCCCAGGCGTCGACCTGCGCCTGCGTAGGCATGTCGCCGACCTCGACCTGCGCGGGCAGCCCGGCGAGCCAGCGGCGCATCGCGTCGGTCGAGGTCGATGCATCGCGCAGCCAGGTCGCGGCCGCGGAGGAGACCGCGGGATGCGGTTCGGCCAGCAGCGCTGCTGCCGCGTCCCGCGCGTCGTCGAGGTCGGCGCCCAGTATGTCGGCGAGCCGTTCGCGAAGCTGTCCGGTCGCGGCCGGGGCGGCCAGGGCGAGCAGCAGCCAGGCCCCGAGCGGCGACGCGACGTGGTGCCCGTCCTCGACCGCGCCGTGGAACGTAGCGGCATAGCGGGCGACGGGACGGGCGATGTTCATGCCTGCCACTCTGCCGGAATTGGCCCGGCGGGACAGCGGCTGCTGCGGCTTACGGTCACGCCATGCGCATCCGGGTCATCGACGCGTTCACCGACCGGCCGTTCGCCGGGAACCCTGCCGCCGTCTGCCTGCTCGACGGCGACGCTTGGCCGGACACTGCCTGGATGCAGCGCGTGGCCGCCGAGATGAACCTGTCCGAGACGGCGTTCGCGTCTCCGCTGCCGGCGGGCTCCGAGACCGACTGGGCGTTGCGGTGGTTCACCCCGATCGTCGAGGAGAAGCTGTGCGGCCACGCGACGCTGGCCACCGCGCACGCCCTGCATTGCGACCGCGGCAGCCCTGGCACGGTCAGTTTCAGCAGCCTCAGCGGCGTCCTGATCACGCACGCGCACGAGGACGGCAGCATCACCCTCGACTTCCCCGCTGCGCCGGTCGCCGAAACGTCCATACCCGACACTCTCGCCGCGGCGCTCGGCGCCGAGCCGGATGCCGCGTACACGACCGGCCCACTGGGCGATCTGGTCGTCGTGTTCGCGGCCGAGTCCGCCGTCCGCGCGCTCAACCCGGACGTGACTGCCGTGGCGCGCCTGAGCCGACACGACGCTCTGCGCGGCATCACCGTCACCGCGCCCGCGTCGGATCCAGCGCGCGGCTACGACTTCGTCTCGCGGTTCTTCGCGCCGGCCGACGGCATCCCGGAAGACCCGGTTACGGGCAGCGCGCATACCGCGCTCGCGCCGTACTGGTCCGATCGGCTCGGACGCGACGAGTTGACCGGCCTGCAGGCATCGGCCCGTACCGGACTGGTACGCACCGCCGTCCGCGGCGATCGCGTGCACCTCACCGGCAAGGCGGTCATAGTCCTGGACGGCAGTTTGCTCGCGCCTGCGTTGAGCCGCTAATCGATCGAGCCAGCAGGCACGAGCCACCGTGACTCCTGGCCGGTGACTGCGGCGATTGTGTCGAAGTCTCGGTCGTCGTGGATGATCACGGCATCGTGGATCTCCGCGCACGCGGCTATCACGAGATCAGGAATGCCCGGGCCTCGATGCTGCCCACGCGCCGCCAACTCTTGCTGCACCTGCTTGGCGCGGCGGAAGACCGCGGGACCCAGCGGCAGATCTGTGTACATCTCGCGGCGCTTCGCACTCGTCGTCTCGTAGTCGGCGAGGCTTCGGGCGCTTTAACCGACTTCGAGGTCGACGATCGCGCAGGTAGCGAGGATGCCGATCTCATCGAGGCCGAAGAACGCCTGCCGAGCCCCCTCACTTCGCCCTATTCGGGCAAGCGCGCTCTTGTCGAGAAGGAACAGTTCGCTCATCGCCATGCAGCGGACATGATCTCGTCGTCAGCGAGGTCGGGGGAGCCGAGGGTCGAAAGCAAGCGTTCGCGCCGTTCGCGGATTGCTCTGTCCGCCGCGACGGCGGCGCTCAGTGCGGCGTGAATCGTGTCCTTCTTGGTTTTCGTGCCGAGCACCCGGGCCGCCTGTTCGGTCAGATCGGTGTCGAGGTCGATGACAGTCTTCATTGGAGGGCACCTCCCGACGGATACATGACTATCTGACAAAGGCAAGCTGCGGCGCTCCGGGTCGGCATCGCGGACCCGGAGCGTCGGGGAACTTCAGCTGCGGCGGTGTCGTGGCAGCAGCTGCACCAGCACGGCCACCGCGATCGCGAAGCCGACGAGGTACGGGATGCTGGCTTGGAAAGCGCGCACGATCCCCGTACCCGTGCGCGCCGAGCCGGCGGCCCCGTAGAACACGATGCCGATGACCGCCACCCCGACCGCATTGCCGACCTGCTGCACCGACGACAGGACGCCGGCAGCCGTGCCGGCATGCCGCGGCGACAGGTCGGCGAGCACCGTCGAGGTCAGTGGCGCCATCACGATGCCCATGCCCGCGCCATCCACGATGAACGCCGGGATGAGCGCGAGCGTCGAGGCTGCGCGTCGATCCGGAACATGATCAGGCCGAGCGCCAACACGACCGCCCCGATCGCGAGCGCCTGCCGCCCAGCCGCGCCGACAGGGCCGCCGCCGCCATGGACGCGACGAGGAAGCCGATGCCGAGCAGGCTGAAGATCTCACCGGACTCCAGCGCACCCATGCCACGGCCCTGCTGCAGGTAAAGCGCGAGCACCAGGAAGAACGACGCCATGCCGGCGAAGTAGGTAAGCGTGGTGAGCATCCCGACGCCGAACGCTCGCTCGCGGAATAGCGACATATCGACCAGCGGGGCGCGATCCGGGTGAGACGCCAGCCGGCGCTCCCACCACACGAACTCGATCAGCAGCACGGCCGCGACGCCGAAGGACGCCCACGTCCACGCCGGCCAGCCGTACTGGCGACCCTCGACCAGCGGCAGCACGATCGCGACCAGCGCCGCGGAGATCAGCGCGGCACCGACCATGTCGAGAGGGCGCTGGCCGTCGGCCCGAGACTCGGGGACGAAGCGGCGGGTGACGAGCAGCGCGCCGATGCCGACGGGCAGGTTGATCAGGAAGCAGGCTCGCCAGCCGAGCCCGGCCACGTCCGCGTGGATCAGCGCGCCGCCGATGAGCTGACCGCCGATGCCGCCGAAGCCCATTGTCAGGCTGTACGCCGTGAATGCGCGTGCCCGGTCGGCGCCGGGGTAGGCAAGGCCGAGGATCGAGAGCACCTGAGGTGCCATCAGCGCGGCGGCCAGACCCTGGACGACCCGCGCCCCGATCAGTACCTCAGAGTTCGGCGCGATGCCGCAGGCCAGCGAGGCGAGCGTGAACAGCTCGAGGCCCGCCGCGAACATCCGGCGGCGCCCGTAGTGGGTCACCGAGGCGTCCGCCGAGAATCAGCCCGGCTGCAAACGCGAGCCCGTAGCCGGCGACGACCCATTCGATGGCAGCGGACGTAGCAACCAGGTCGCGCTGCATCGCCGGGACGGCGACGTTCACGATGAAGAAGTCCAGAGTGATCATGAAAGTGCCGGTCAGGATCACCGGCAGCGCGAGCCAGCGCCGCCAAGACGCGGCCGACTCTGTCTCGGTGCGAACTGCGGTACGTGGTTGCTCGAGTGTCGCTGTCATGGCAACGACGATGACCTGCAGCGCGCACCGCGTCGATTACGCGACAGGTAATGCAGCGGCCGCGCGACGGCTCGCCATCACGGCGGATCCGACGGGAAGGCGAACCGCACGAGCGTCACGTCGCGGGCGCCGGGCGGGCGCTCGTCCGGGTTCGTCAGCCGCCGGCCGTACGGCTCGATCAGCTCGTCGATCGCTTGCCTTAGGCCGACCAGCTCGTCGGGCGTGACGTGCAGGATCCGGTCGCCGTACAACGCGGCACGCTGCCATTCCTCCGACTCCTGGCCCGCGCGGCGCGGCCAGCCGACCAGGGCGTCGAAGTAGCTCACTGCCAATGAGAGCTTGAGATCCTTCGCCGCCTCGGCCACGTCGGTGTCGGAACCAAGTTGGGCACGTTCGTCATCAGCGAGGTGGCTGCCACGGCAATGTGTCTTGGCAAGGGGGTTTCGACGGATGTGCGGCGCGCCCGGCTCAGGTGATCACCTGCGAACAGCGCACCGTCGAGGGTTCAGGAACCGCAGGTGATCAACTCCGTGGCAGCGCGCGATCGGCAAGCCGCAACAAGCAGCGGCAAGTCAGAAGAGCGTGTCCAGCTGGCCGGGTGTACGCATCCCGGGGCGGCGGCGCATCTCGCTCGGCAGTTCCGTGACGCGGACGGCCGGCGCCGGACCGTCGACGAGATCGAGTTCGCGCGGACGGCCGAGCAGGAAGCCCTGGATCGCGTCGCAGCCGAGCTCGGCGAGAACGGCGAACTGCCGGTCGGTCTCGACGCCCTCGGCGACGACGACGGCGCCGAGCCGGTGAGCCAGGTCGATGATTCCGCCCAGCACCTCCTTCGGCGCGCCGGGCTCGTCGAGCGGGACGACGAACGAGCGGTCCAGCTTGATGATCTCCGGACGCAGCCGGCCGATCCGGCTCAGGCTCGAGTAGCCGACGCCGAAGTCGTCCAGGGCCAGCTTGACGCCGAGACTGCGGAACGTGGCGAGCGTGCGCGGAATCGCGTCGTCGTCCATCGCGTGGTCTTCGGGGATCTCGACGACGAGCCGCTCCGGCGGCAGCCCGTAGTCGTGCAGCAGCCGCGCGATCCGGACGGGCAGCCCCGGATCCGGCAGGTTGGTCACGCCGATGTTCACGGTCACGAGGATCGAATCGTCGGCGCAGGACGCTGCCCAGCGGACGGCGTTGCGGATCATGAGCAGATCGAGGTCCAGCAGCATGCCGGCCCGGTCGGCGATCGGGATGAATATCGAGGGAGGCACCGGCACGCCCTGATACGTCCATCGCGCGAGCGCCTCGTACGCGTACGCGCCGCCGGTGATCCGGACGATCGGTTGCAGGGCGGTGCGGATCCGGCCGGTCGCGATGTCGTCGACGAGGGCCAGCTTCAGATCGAGATCGTTGTTGTGCTCGTCCGACATCACGCGGCTGTACGCCACGACCGTGGCCTTCCCGGACCGCTTGGCCCGGTACATCGCCACGTCCCCGCGGCGGATCAGTTCCTCGCCGTCGATCGGCGGATCGGCCGGGTCGACGCTCGTCAGCCCGATGCTCGCCCGCACCGGGATCTCCCGTCCCGAGATCCGAACCGGGATCGTGAAGGCGTCCAGCAGTCGCGCCGCCAGAGCGGTCGCGTCGCCGTCGTCCTCGACCAGGATGGCGAACTCGTCACCGCCCAGCCGCGCAACCGTGTCGCCGGGCCGGACGGTCGCGCGCAACCGCTCCGCGATGGCGACGAGCAGCGCGTCGCCCGCGGCATGCCCCAGCGTGTCGTTGACGGCCTTGAAGTCGTCCAGGTCGCAGAAGACCATCGATACCGGACGCAGGTCGCGGCGATGCAGATCCAGCGCGTGCTGCACGCGATCGTAGAACAGCGACCGGTTGGCCAGCCCGGTCAGCGCGTCATGGAACGCGTGATGCCGCAACTCGTCTCGATGTGCCTCGATGTCGCGCATGAGGCGCCTGTTGTCGATCAGGGTCAGGAACTGCCGGACGAGCACAGCCGCGACGACGATCGCCGCGACCAGCAGCGCGACATGGTCAGCCTGGTGCTGGATGATCGAGACGATCGCCGCGGCGATGCCCACGGCGACCAGCGCGTACGGGAGGACGAGGTAGATCGGCGACAGGTTGGCCGTGACCGGACGGGTGTCCTCGACGTCGGCCGACAACGCGGAGAGCCCGATCAGCACGAACGCGGCCACCCAGGCGATGTCGATGTAGGAACCCGTGTGGTACTTGCCGGCCGCGGTGAGGTAGGAGAACGCGCTATCGGCCACGGCCATCGCGAGCAGGCCCGCGCTGAACGCCATCAGTCCGGACCTGACCTGCGCCTGTGCCAGTACCAGGACGGCAACGGTCAGCATCACCAGATCGCTGGCCGGATAGGCGAGGCCGACGATCGTGCCGGCAGTGCTGTCGCCGCCCGCGCGGTAGACCGCGCCGAGGCTGGTCGCCCAGCTCAGGTTGAACAGCGAAGCCGCCACCATCGTGCCGTCGAGGACGAGCCGCGGGCGTCCCGATCCGGAGAACGCCGCCGAGGGCCGCACGAGCAGGGCGGGCAACGCCAGCGCCGGGAACGCCAGGAACCCGACATCGGCCAAGGACGGGAACGGCGTGGCGCGGTTGCTGAGCACCTCGTAGTACGACCACAGCGCCTCGCCGAGCGCCCAGCCGCCTGTCGCGCCGGTCAGCAACAGCCAGGACAGGCGGAAACGACCGGTTGAGCGCGACGCGCGCCAGGCACAGCACGCCGCAGCCACCGCGGCAGCGATGCATTCGCCGATGTCGTCGACGGCCTGGATCACCGACTCGCCACCGGGGCGTATCCGCAGAAACAACGCAAAACCCAGCACCAGCGTGATCGCAGCCGGCACCAGGGCACGGTGTCTCACCGCAGACGCACCCGTCATGACCTGCCAATCGGCAGCTCGATAGCCGACGTGAGGTTGCGGGCGGTGGTCAGCCCGCGCCGCGCGCCCGGCGAGTCCGTCCCGCAGCGCGCGCCCGGCGGACGCGTCTGCCAGGCGATGGCGCGCGCTAGGCGTCGATCGCATCGTCGTCGAGACCGAGCACCGAGAGGATTCCGGCCGTCACCTCGTCGGCCGGGCGCGCCGCGTCGACGACGTGGAGCAGGCCGCGTCCGCGGTAGTAGTCGACGAGCGGTGCGGTTGCCTCGTCGAAGACCGCGAGGCGCGTGCGGACGACGTCGGGGGTGTCGTCCGCGCGCCCCTCGACCTTCGCCCGGGCCAGGATGCGCTCGACGAGCTCGTCGCGGGGCGCGTCCAGATAGATGACGGCGTCGGCGCCGACGCCTTCCTGCTGGGCCAGCCGCCGTGCTTCGTAGGCCTGGGCCACCGATCGAGGAAAGCCGTCGAGCAGGTACCCGCCGTCCTGACCGGCCTTGATCACGACCGGCATCAGCAGATCGATTATCAGCTCGTCGGGCACCAGCTCGCCACGGTCCATGTACTGCCGTGCTTCGCGGCCTAGCGACGAGCCGGCCGCAACCTCGGCGCGAAGCAGGTCGCCCGCGGCGATGTGGCGCAGGCCCAGACGTTGCGCAAGGCGCTCACCCTGCGTGCCCTTGCCCGAGCCAGGCGGGCCGATCAACAGCACGTTCATCGTCATACCCTGGCAGCAGACGCCGAGAAATGCGACCGAACTCAGCACATCTATGCCACAGCCAAGATCGTGGACAGGGCCTTAGTGTCCCTTCTGACAGTCCCCGAGAGTGATTGCCCCCGTTACCCCCCGTTCACCGGCGTGGCGCAGGATCCTGCCGAGCCGTCCATCTATCGGAGGATTTCCCTTGCGTTCGACCCTTTTCCGCTGTGCCACGGTTATCGCCGCGATCGCCTGTCTGGGCACGGCGCTTGCCCTCGTCGCCACATCGGCGGACGCCACGCCCTCGACGGCCCTGGTCGTCAACGAGGTCTACGGCGGCGGGGGCAACTCCGGCGCCACGTACACCAACGACTTCATCGAGCTGACGAACCGGAGCAGCGCGGCGGTGAGCGTCGACGGGTGGTCCGTGCAGTACCACTCGAGCTCCGCGACCGGCGCCTGGCAGGTCACGCCGCTGTCGGGCTCGATCGCCCCGGGCGCGTTCTACCTGATCGGCGAGTCGCAGGGCGCCGGCGGGACGACTCCGCTGCCGCCGACCCAGGCGAGCGGGGCGATCCTGATGTCCGGGACGGCCGGCTCGGTCGCGCTCGTCAATACGGCAACGGCGATCACGTGCGCCGACTCGGCGTCCTGCATAGCGGCGTCCGTCGATCTCGTCGGCTACGGCACGGCCGCCCTCAACGAGGGCGTCCCGATCGCCGGCGCGTCCAACACATTCTCCGTGCAGCGATCGGCCGCGGCCGACACCGACAACAACGCGACGGACTTCGCCGCCGCGGAGCCCACGCCCGGAGCGGCCAATCCCAGCGGTGACGGCACGGGCACCGGCGAACCGGGCCCGCTGCGCATCCACGACATCCAGGGCAGTGGCTGGGTGTCGCCGAGCGACGGCGACGCCGTCACGAACGTCCCGGGCATCGTCACCGGCAAGCGCGCCAACGGTTTCTGGATCCAGGACCCAGCGCCCGACGCCAACCCCGCAACCAGCGACGGCCTGTTCGTCTTCGGGTCGACCACTGCCGTCGCCGGCGACTCGGTGCTCGTCTCCGGCACGGTCAGGGACTTCTACCCGCTGAGCAGCGGCGAGACCGTGTCGACCACGTCGAACCTGTCCGTGACCGAGATCGGGACGCCGACCACGATCATCCTCTCGCACGGCAACGCGCTGCCCACGCCGGAACTGATCGGTCCGGACACCCTGCCCGACACTTACGCACCCGACCTCAGCGGCGGCAACATCGAGTCGACGCCGGTCGATCCGGCTCGATCCGCGCTCGACTTCTGGGAGTCGCGCGAGGGGATGCGCGTCGAGGTCGACAACACCCGCGTGGTCGGTCCGTCGAACAGCTTCGGTGAGCAGTTCATCACGACGAAGCCGACGCAGGCGGCCACCATACGCGGCGGTACGGAGATTCTCGCCGAGAACTCGATCCCGTCCGGGCGCGTCGAGGTCGTGGCTGCCAACGGCGTGAACCCAGGCGTCAACGTCGGCGACGTGTTCAGCGGCGCGACGATCGGCCCGGTCGACTACTCCAACTTCGGTGGGTACGTCATCGCGGCGACGCAGTTCAGCGTCGCGCACCACGATCTGCCCCCGCTCGACGCGACACCGCAATCGAGCGACCAGCTGGCCGTCGCGACATACAACGTCGAGAACCTCGCTCCGGGCGACGGCGACACCAAGTACCAGCGTCTCGCGGCCGGCGTCGTCGACAACCTGAAGAAGCCGGACGTCATCGCCGTCGAGGAGATCCAGGACAACACCGGGGCCACCGACAACGGCGTCGTCGCGGCCGACCAGACGCTGACCAAGCTGACGCACGCGATATTCGCGGCTGGTGGCCCGCAGTACGAGTGGCGCGAGATCGACCCGGTCAACGACAAGGACGGCGGGCAGCCAGGCGGCAACATCCGCGTGGTGTTCCTCTTCAACCCGCTGCGCGTCTCGTTCGTCGACCGCGGATCGTCCACTGTGGACCGCTCGACCACCGGCACCGCCGTCGTGAAGTCGCACGGCAAGCCCGATCTCACGCTCTCGCCCGGACGGATCGATCCCACCAACCCGGTGTGGACGACGAGCCGCAAGCCGCTCGTCGGCGAGTTCCTGTTCCAGGGCCAGACCGTGTTCGTCGTCGGCAACCACTTCGACTCGAAGGGCGGCGACCAGGGCGCGGACGGGCGATTCCAGTTCCCGGCGCAGTCCTCAGCGGTGCAGCGGGCAGGTCAGGCGCAGGTCGTCCACGACTTCGTGCAGCAGATGCTGGCGGTCGACAAGAAGGCCGACGTGGTCGTGCTCGGCGACCTGAACGACTTCCAGTTCAGCCCTTCGGTGACCGCGCTGCGCACGGGTAGCGCCGACGGCACGGGCCCGTCGATCCTCGCCGACCTGATCTCCACGCTTCCGGAGAACGAGCGGTACACGTACGTGTTCAACGGTGTCTCGCAGGTGCTCGACCACATTCTGGTTACGGCAGGAGCCGGTCCGGTGCAGTACCAGGTCGTGCACATCAACTCCGAATTCACCAACCAGACGAGCGATCACGACCCGCAGGTGGTGCGCCTGACCCCGTGACGGGCGACGCGATGTAAGCCGATGTAACGGGGGCCGCTCGGGCCGGCGTCGTATCGGGTGTGACGACGCGGCGGGGTGCGAGCGGACGGGCAGTCGGTTGGTTCGGCATCGCGGGAGCGCTGATCGTTTCGCTGTTGGCAAGCGCGGCAGCGGCGTCGGCGTCCGTCCGAACCGACGCGCAGGCGGCCGCTCAACTCGCGATCACGAAGGGCTATCGGACGGGCATCGCCGTGCTCGACCTGCACACCCGCGCCTACACCGGAGCGGGCGAGGACACCGCGGAGTTCGCGAGCGAGTTGGTGGTCAAGGTGCTCATCGCCGCCGAACTGCTCGCCACGGGCCAGATGCACGACGACGTCGAGACCACCGCGTACCGGATGATCACGCGGTCCGACGACACCGCAGCCACTGCGCTCTACGGACTGGCCGGCGGCGGCGAAGTGCTCGACCGGGTGGCCTCGCGCTACAACATCTCGTTCCTGGGGTCGCCGCCCAGCGAGCCTTGGTGGTGGGGCAATACCAAGATCACGGCTAAGGGAATCGGGTACCTCTACGCCGAGATCGCGCGTGACCCGAAGGTCGGCCCGTGGCTGGAGGACGCGATGGCCCATACGGCACCGTACGGAGCAGACGGCAGGTACCAGTTCTTCGGAATCCCGTCAGCAACCAACCATGCGGCGGTCAAGCAGGGCTGGGGGAAGGACGGCGCCGACGCGCCGAACGCGGTGTTCAACACGACCGGGTACGTCGATCACTACCGCTACGCCGTCGCCATCCCGACCGATGGGCCACCGTCCATCTATGGCGACGAGATCAGCGATGTGATCATCGCGCAGGCCAAGCGGCTCATGCCGCACGGGCACTTTGCCGTCGCCGTGCGCCCGCGCGCGCCACACCCGGTGTCGAGCGGCGCCGGCGACCACGCCGCCACCGGCGCCAGCAGTGGACCCGCCGTGCCGGAAGGGAACTCGCCGGTCGCGGACGCGGCTCGTCCAGGTGGACACCGCACGATCAGCCCGCTTGCGTTGTTGTCCATCGAGGCCGGTGCGCTCGTACTGCTGGCGCTGATCGTCCAGCGGCGTAGGCGATCCTGGCTGAAGCGCGTCTGACGGGATGGTCTCGCCGTATCGTTCATCGCGGAGAATTTGGCCCGATTTCGTGGGATCAGGAGACCGTGCGGCGCAAACCGTGTCACGCGAGAGCCGGGCATCGGCGTCGTATGTGTGTGATCACACGACGCCCACCGCGGTGGGGTTGATGCGCGACCCGGACGGCTTCACCGCATTCGCCAATGCGCAGAGCCGTTCGCTCTTCGGCACCGCCTGGCTGCCGACCGGAGACTGGCACGCGTCCGACGACCTCGTCCAGGAGGCGCTCGGCCGGATGTACCGCTACTGGCACAGGATCGATCGCATCGAGAACCCGGCGGCGGACGCCCACACCGTCCTCGTGCGTGTGTTCCTGTCGCAGCGACGGCGTCGCAGCTCGACGGAGCGACCGTACGCGAACTGCCCGACGCGCCGGAGCGGGAACCGGATCATGCCCTGCGGATCACGCTCGCGGACGCGCTGGCGATGCTGTCCAAACGCGACCGCGCCGTACTCGTGCTGCGCTACCTCGAGGATCGCAGCGTCGAGCAGGTGGCCGTCGACCTGGACCGGAGCCCCGGCGCGATCCGCGTGCAATCGATGCGCGCACTTTCGCGGCTACGTGACGTCCTCGGCGAGGACGCGACCGAACTCGTACATCCATGACCTCGATTGGTGGAAGACCATGAACCTCGACGACGAACTCGCCGAGCTGATGCACCGGGCCGTCGACACGCTCGATCCGCCGACCGACCGTCTCGTCGCGGGAGGCGTTGCAAGGGGTCGGACGCTACGTCGACGCCGGTACATCACCCTGGCCGCGGAAGGCGTCGCGTGCGTCCTCGTGCTCGTGGCCGTCGCAGCGATGACCGTCCAACTCCTCACGGCACGTACCCACGGCACGCCGGCGTCGGCCGGCACGAAGCCCTCGCAGGCCACAGCGACGCCGACGGCCGCGACCCCGAAGGGGACTGTCGCCGTCACCGGGCAGGTCATGGCGCAGACGCTGCTCGACCTGTTGCCGGCCGAGCTCGGCAACGTCAGGGTCATCCGCATGGCCGGGCGGTCGTTCGCCGGCTTCGCAGCCGCCGAAGTCGTGATCGACGACGGCCACGGCGCGGCCGAGCTGGCCATTTCGATGACCTACCGGATGCCGAATCATCGCAATATCGTGTCGGCCGAATGCAATGACGCCACCCTCTGGGGCGACGTCGTGTGCCGCATCCTGAGCGATGGCGGCTACCTGTCGACGAGCCATGGCGGCGCGAGCGGCAGTACCACGAAGTGGCAGGTCCAACTCGGGCGAACCGACAATGTGCAGATCGAATTGACGGAGTGGAACGCCCCCGCCGAGAAGGACGCGCGGCCGACCCGGCCGAATCCTCCGCTCACCATGTCGCAGATGACAACCATCGTGCGCAACCGTCAGTGGCAAACTCACGTGTCCGCAGTGCTCGCGGCGAGAGCGTCGTCGCTGTTCCCGACGGAGAAGCAGCCGACGCCCGCTTACACGAACGCCCCGCCATCTGCTCAGACGACCGAGCCGCCGCTCACCCAGGTCAACGAGCCACCATCCGCTCAGCTCAGCAACCCGGCACCCGCTCTACCCAGCCCTACCACGCCGTCTCCGCTCGTGACGCTCCGGACCGCTTACTGATCGCCCGGGTTATCCACAGCCGCGGCCGTTGTCCACAGATTCGCTGGCGGGCCACCTGCCGGGCCTGATCGCTGCCAGCATCGCTGGGGTGAGCAACGCAACCGAGACCGCGTACCGCCGGGGCGTCCGTTCGACGGACGTACTGTGCCTGGTCGTGTTCGCCGCACTCGGTGCACGGTTCGCCATGAGTGGATTGGCTACCGCGCCGGCTCTTGCAGCGTGGACGACGGTCTTCGCAGCGATCTGTATCCAGGCGTCGCCGTTCCTCGTACTCGGCGTCGCTCTCTCCGCGATCCTGGCCGAGTTGGTGCCGCGCGAATTCTTCCGGCGCGCGCTGCCCTGCCGGCCGTCACTCGCCGTACCGGTCGCCGGTCTTGCCGCATCAGCGCTGCCGGGTTGCGAATGCGCGTCCGTGCCGGTTGCCGCGTCGCTGATGCGGTGCGGCGTGGCACGCGGCCCGACGGTCGCATTCCTGCTCTCGGCGCCGGCGACGAATCCCGTGGTTCTGGTCGCGACCTCGGTCGCGTTCCCGGGCCAGCCGATTGTGGTGCTCGCGCGTCTGCTCGCCTCGATCACGACGGCGATCGTCGTCGGATGGCTGTGGCAGCGCGTCGGGCGCGAGGTGCCGATATCGCCGCGCGTTCTCCGACCGAGCGCCGACGGTGCCGGTGCCGGTGCGTGGCAGCGTGCGCGCCTGACCGCGATGCACGATCTGGCCCAGGCCGTGGGCCTGCTCGTCGTCGGTGCCGCAGCGGCAGCCACGCTCAGCGTGGCGGTGCCCCGATCGTGGCTCGACGCTCTGGGCGGCAGTGCCGTCGAGGGTGTTGTCGCACTCAGCGTCTTGGCTGTCGTGCTCGCCGTGTGCTCGGAGGCGGACGCGTTCATCGCGGCGTCCCTCTCGCAGTTCTCCATGACGGCCCGGCTCGCGTTCATGGCCGTCGGCCCCGTGGTCGACGTCAAGCTCGTCGCGATGCAGGTTGGAACGTTCGGGCGCCGATTCGCGGCACGCCTCGCACCGCTGACCCTGGTCGTTGCGGCCGTCGCAGCTGGCACGGTGGGCACGGTGCTCCTGTGAGCGCGCGCTGCCAGTCGTTCGTCCTCCTGTTGTTCGGCGCCGCGCTGATTCGACTCGCCGCAACCGACGCGCTGCTGCGCTACGTGCGGCCCGTCGCGCGACCCTGGGTGCTGCTGGCCGGCGTCGGAATCGTTGTAGTCGCGCTCTGGTCACTGGCGACCACGCGACCGCCGAGCCCGGACGTTGACGAGCACAGCGGCGCATCGGGCATGGCGTGGCTGGTGATCGCGCCGGTCATCGCGGTCGTCGTCATCGCCCCGCCGGCGCTCGGTGCCTACGCGGCGGCGCGGATCCCGGTAACCGCACCGCCTCCGTCCGATCGAGCCTTCCCACCACTACGCGCCAGCACTGGCCCGACCCGGGTCACCCTGCTCGACTTCTACGCCCGGGCGGCGTTCGACGGCGGAGCGACACTGACCGGCCACCGGATCGAGCTGACCGGGTTCGTGCTGCGCGGTGATCCGGACGGATTCCGGATAGCCCGCCTGGTGATCACCTGCTGCGCCGCGGACGCGCGAGCCGTGGTGGTCAGGATCCGCAGCCCGGTAGCCGCTCCGCGTTCCGACGCGTGGGTGACTGTGACCGGCGAATACGCCGGGACGAGCCCGGCCGAGCCCACGGTGCCCGTGCTGCGCGCCGACACGGTCGCGCCTGTCAGCGCGCCCGAAAACCCGTATGACTGAGACCATGACCGTATGGAGATGACCGGGTGGCTGTCCGGACAGTTGTTCCTGCAGACCGTGGACGAGAAGGAGGTCCAGCAGGTCAGCGCGTTCCTCAACGCCCGCGGCATCGCATTCCAGGTGCTCACGCTCAGCGAGCGAATGGTTCTCGATCCGAACAGGCCGCAGGAAGGCGTTACCACGGACCGGTTCAGCATCGCGGTGCAGCTCGGCGGATTCCCGCAGGTCGTCGGGCCGGTCGTCAACGACCTGATCCAGCGGGCGCACGGGGGCGGGTGGGTGCCCGAGCCGGGCCAGGAGGCCTCGTAATCCGGTGGCATAGGCCAATAGCTGCCGACTCGTAACCTGCGCGCGTCCAGCACAAGCCCGATCATGAGTACCATCCAGCAGTCACAAGGCGGCTACCGCCGCTGTCGTTGCGAATTGCGCGCAGGCCCGGGTGCCTGTGCCGGGGAAAGGCAGCATGCTGATGAATCACCGGCGATCACAGCGACTGTTGGCCATATCGGCAGCGGCCGCTCTGCTGACCGCGGCGCTCGCGGCCTGCGGAGCGGGTAAGAAGACCAACAACCAGCCCACCGGCGGCGGCACGCAGGGAGGCGGCGCCGGAAAGTCGATAACGATCGGCACGACCGACCAAGTCGTTGCGCTCGATCCGGCCGGGTCCTACGACTTCGGCTCCACGACGCTCGAGACCCAGGTCTACCAGTACCTCATGGCCTTCCCGGCCGGCGGCGGTCCGGCCACGCCCGACGCCGCCGAGTCGTGTTCGTTCACGCAGCCGACCGAGTACACGTGCAAGCTCAAGTCGGGCCAGAAGTTCTCCAACGGCGACCCGCTGACCGCGCAGGACGTCGTGTTCTCCTACCAGCGCGAGGTCAAGATCAACGACCCGAACGGCGCGGCATCGCTGCTGGCCAACATGAAGTCGGTCGCCGCGCCCGACGACAGCACGGTCGTGTTCACGCTGAACAACGCCAACGACCAGACCTGGCCGTTCATCCTCGGGACCGACGCCGGCCCGATCGTCGACTCGAAGGTCTTCCCGGCCGACAAGCTGCTGCCCGACGACAAGGCGATCGGCTCCGGTCCGTACAAGATCACCAGCTACAACAAGAACCAGCTCGTCCAGCTCGAGCCGAACCCGAACTACACGGGTGCGAACAAGCCGAAGACGGCCAAGATCGCCATCAAGTACTACACGTCAGGCCAGAACCTGAAGCTCGACATCCAGAGCGGCGCGATCGACATCGCCTACCGCAGCCTGAGCGCAACCGACATCGAGAGCCTCAAGAGCGCCAAGGACACCAAGATCGTGACGGGCCCCGGCGGCGAGCTGCGCTACATCGTGTTCAACTTCAAGACGATGCCCGGTGACACCGATGCGCAGAAGCGCGCCATCCGACGTGCGGTTGCCTACTCGGTGGATCGTCAGTCGCTCTCCGACAAGGTCTACAAGGGCACGTACAAGCCGGCCTTCTCGATGATCCCGGACGGCGTCACCGGCCACATCGACGCGTTCAAGGACGAGTTCGGCGCCGCACCGGACAAGGCCAAGGCCACCGCCGAGTTGCAGCAGGCCGGCGTCAAGACCCCGGTGTCACTGAACATCGAGTACGCGATCGGCCACTACGGGCCCAGCTCCGACCAGGAGTACAACGAGATCAAGCGCCAGCTCGAAGGCACCGGCCTGTTCAAGGTGAAGCTGCAGTCGACGGAGTGGGACACCTACTCCAAGGAACGGACCGCCGACGCGTACCCGATCTACCAACTCGGCTGGTTCCCGGACTACCCGGACGCCGATGACTACCTGAGCCCGTTCCTGGTCGAGGACAACTTCGTCCACGCGCACTACTGCGACCCGAAGGCCACCAACCGGCCGTGCGACAGCGACAAGATGAGCGAGCCGCTGAAGACCGAGGAGACGACGACGGGCAGCGGGCGCACCGCGGCGTTCGAGCAGATCCAGAAGACGCTCGCCAGCGGCCAACTCCCGTACCTGCCATTGCTCGAAGGCGAGCAGGTCGCCATCACGCATGGCAACGTCACCGGCGTCGACAAGACCCTCGACCCGTCGTTCCTGTTCCGCACCTGGCTGTTCAGCAAGAGCTGAGGGAGGTTCAGCTAGAGGCGGACCGTGGCTACGGCGACCTCATCGGGATCGCTGCGCACGTATTTGGTGACGCGGCTCCTGCTCGTCATCCCGATGGTGTGGGTGCTCGTCACCCTGGTCTTCTTCGTCATGCGGGTGATCGGCGACCCTATCTCGTCGGCGTTCGCCGGGCGGCTGCCGCCGGACCAGATCAAGATCCGCAAGCACAGTGCGGGTCTGGACCGGCCGATCCTGTCGCAGTACTGGGACTACTTGACGGGAGTCGCGCACGGCGACTTCGGCAAGGCGCTGACCGACAACCAGCGGATCAGCCACGTCCTGGTGGTCAAGGGCGCGGCGACGCTCGAGCTCACGTTCTGGGCTCTGCTCGTCGCGCTCGCGATCGGCATCCCGCTGGGACGGGTCGCTGCTCGCTTCCGCGATCGGCCGCCCGATGTCGGGCTTCGGCTGTTCGCCGTGCTGGCGTACGCGATGCCCGTGTTCTTCCTCGGGCTGCTGCTCCAGCTGCTGTTCGCGATCAAGCTCGGCTGGCTGCCCGCATCCGGCCGAGCCAACACCGACACCGAGCTGGCGATCCAGAACGTCTCGCCGAAGACGAACATCTACCTGATCGACTCGATCCTCTACGGCAACAGCAGCTACGTCGTCGACGTCCTCAAACACACCGTGCTGCCGGCGATCACTCTCGGCCTGCTCGTTGCGGGCATATTCCTGCGGCTCGTCCGGGTGAATCTGCTGCAGACGTTGCGCGCGGACTACGTCGAGGCCGCGCGGGCACGCGGGGTGCCGGAGCGGCGAGTCGTGCGTGCGCATGCGTTCCGCAACGCGCTGATCCCGGTCGTGACGGTCATGGGGTTGCAGATTGCCGCCCTCCTCGCCGGGGCGGTGCTTACCGAGACAACCTTCGAGTGGCAGGGGATCGGGTACACACTTACGCAGTATCTGATCAGGCGTGACTTCGTCGCCGTGCAGGGGATCGTCACGGCGATCGCGCTGATCGTCGCGATCATGAGCTTCCTGATCGATGTGGTCGCGGCGATCGTCGACCCGAGGGTGAGGTACTGATGCACCCGAGATTCGAGGACCTCCTGGTGCGGGCCGCCGAGCCGGGCCGCACCCGTAGGACGTGCACGCGGCGGGGGCACCGATGACTGTCGCATTGCCTGAGGTCGAGCAGACCGAGGCGCAGCTCGAAGGGCGGCGCAGCCGTGTCCCCGGTCTGGCCGCGATGCGCGCGACGTCGGGGTTCCAACGGGGCATGCTGGTGGCCGGCGCGCTGCTCGTGCTGTTCTTCGTCGTCGTCGCCGTGTTCGCGCCGGCGATCGCGCCGTACGGCTTCAACGCCGACTCAGCTGGCGGCGTGGACTTCGTGCCACAGCAGGCGCCGTCCGCGCATCACTGGTTCGGCACGACGGTCGGCGGCGAAGACGTGCTCTCGCGCGTCGTATTCGGTGCGCGCACCGCGCTCGAGGTCATCGTCCTGGCCTTGCTGCTGTCGATCGTCGTCGGTGTGCCGACCGGGCTGATCTCCGGCTACCGCAGCGGCTGGCTCGATCGCGTGCTGGTGCTCGTCACCGACGCGCTGTTCGCGTTCCCGCCGCTGCTGCTGGCGATCATCATCTCGATCACGGTGGCCGGCGGGCAGGGCACCAAGACGGGCGGCATCCTCTCGGCCGCGATCGCGATCACGGTCGTCTACGTGCCGCAGTACTTCCGGGTGGTGCGCAACGCGACCGTGGCCGCGCGCGAGGAGCCCTACGTCGAGGCGGCCCGCGCCCTGGGGGCCCCGACACGCGTGGTCATGCTCCGCTACATCTTCGGCAACGTCGTGCAGACGGTGCCCGTCATCGCCACATTGAATGCCGGAGACGCGATCCTGACCCTTGCGGGTCTCGACTTCCTCGGCTTCGGCATCGAGCCCTCATCGGGGGCCGAGTGGGGTTACGACCTGAACAAGGCGCTATCCGACACCGCGTCCGGGATCTGGTGGACGGGCACTTTCCCCGGCGTCGCCATCGTGCTCATCGTCGTCGGCGTGACGCTGGTCGGCGAGAGCCTCAACGACGTGCTCAACCCGCTGCTCCGCACGTTCAAGCTGGCCCAGGTCGTGCTGCCGCGACGGGTTGCAGCCAGCGAGGACGCACCGTGACCGTACCTCCCACCGACCGCCGCCGCTCCGCTCCTCGCTGCGTTCCTCGCTGCGCTGCGATGCTCACAGCGGAGGCCGGCTCATGACCGAATTCGTCCCGATCGAGGTGCAAGACACGAGCGGTCCGGTGCTCGACGTGCGCGACTTGCGGGTCTGGTACGCGAGCCCCAAGGCTCCCGTGCAGGCCGTCGACGGCGTCACGTTCGCGCTGAACCCGGGCGAGGTGCTCGGGCTCGTCGGCGAGTCCGGATGTGGCAAATCGACGCTCGGACGAGGCCTGATCGGCCTGCTGCCGCGGGGTGCCGCCGTCGACGGCGAACTGTACTTCGCCGGGCGGGAGATGCTGAGCCTTCCGGCGCGCGAGCGCGAGGCGCTGCGCGGCGCCGACATGGGGCTGATCTTCCAGGAGCCGATGACTCGGCTCGACCCGCTGATGCGCGTCAGCGAGCACTTCCGCGAGGCGCTCAAGACGCACGAGCCGGACCTGTCGAAAGCCGAGGTGCGCACTCGGGCGATCGACTCGCTGCGCGCGCTCGGCATCCCGCCGACCCGGTACCGCAACTACCCGCACGAGTTCTCCGGCGGCATGCGCCAGCGCATCATGATCGCGTTGGCGCTGGCACTGCGGCCGAAGTTCATCATCGCCGACGAGCCGACCACCGCACTGGACGTCCTGGTCGAGGCGCAAATCCTGCGGATCCTGGCCGACATCCGCCAGCGCTACTCACCGGCGATCCTGCTGATCACGCACAACCTCGGCATCGTCGCCGAGGCCTGCGATCGGGTTGCCGTGATGTACGCCGGGCGGATCGTCGAGCAGGGGTCGGTGCGTCAGGTGTTCGCCGAGCCGCGCCACCCCTACACCCAGGAACTGATGCGCTCGGTGATCTCGCTGAAGACGCGCGAGCTGCACTCCATCGCCGGCGCTCCCCCGGACCTGTCCGATCCGCCACCGGGCTGCCGGTTCCATCCACGCTGCCCGCACGCGATGCGCGTGTGTGTCGAGACGTCACCGCCGACGATCGACGACACCGAGTGCTGGCTGCTCGACCGGAACCTGTCCAGCGCAGATTCGGCGCCGCTCGTCCGATCGGAGGTGCCAGTTGCCGACGAGGCCTGACACCGCCGCCATGACCGGTGCGGCGGCCGAGCGAAGCAGCGAGCCGCTGATCAGCATCCGCGACCTGCACGTAAATTTCGCCCTGCGTACGAACGCGGTCGCCCGCCTGCTGGGCCGCTCGTCAGGCATGGTCCGGGCCGTCGACGGTGTGAGCCTCGACCTCGCGCAGGGCGAGGTGCTCGGCATCGTCGGCGAGTCGGGTTCGGGCAAGTCGACGCTCGGTCGCGCCCTGCTCAGGCTCGTGTCACCGAGTAGCGGAAGTATCCGCTACCGGGGACGCGAGCTCGTCGGCATGCGCGAGTCGCAGCTGCGCCCGATGCGGCGCAAGTTGCAGATGGTGTTCCAGGATCCGCATGCCTCGCTCAACCCGTCCATGACGGTCGGCCACGCGATCTCCGACGCGCTGCGTATCCACCGGCTGTACTCAGGTGATCGCGACCGCGCCGTCGCGGACGCCCTAGAGCGCGTCGGCCTCGCACCCGCCGAGCGGTTCACGCCCAAGTACCCTGGCGAGCTGTCCGGCGGGCAGAAACAGCGCGCCGTCATCGCCCGGGCGATCTCGCTGGGGCCGGAACTACTCGTCGCGGACGAGCCGATCTCGATGCTCGACATGAGCGTGCGGGCGAAGATCCTCGGCCTGCTCGACGAGCTCAAGCGCGACCTCGGGCTGACCTATGTCTACATCACGCACGACCTCGCGAGCGCCCGCTTCTTCTGCGACCGCATCGCGATCATGTACCTGGGCAAGGTGATCGAGATCGGCCCGACGGCCGAGATCTTCGACAACCCCCGTCACCCGTACACCGAGGCGCTGCTCAAGGCCGTGCCGGATCCCGATCCGTCCCGCGGCGTGGCGCGCGACCTGCCGCGCGGTGAGATCCCCGACGCGGTGCACCCGCCGGCCGGCTGCCCGTTCCATCCGCGCTGCCCGAAGGCGTTCGGGCCCTGCGGGTGGGAGACCCGCGACGTGCGGATGATCCTCGAACAGCGCTGGACGGCGGTACCCGCGGAGCAGTACGCCCGCGAGTCCGAACTGGTCGGCGACCCGGAGCGATTCGACGCGATCGAGGAGTCGCCGAGCGAGGGCCTCGTGCGCCCGGCGTCGGGCTCCGGGCAGGATCTGCTCGACCTGCTCGAGCAGGAGCGGTCGGCGAACCGGGACGAGCCGCTGTGGAACGGCGTCGACGGCATGAGGGCCGACGGCAACGCCGTCCGAATCCGGTTCGCCGATCGGGCGATCCCCCGCTTGCTGCCCGTGGTGGGCACCGACGTCGAGGTGGCCTGCCACCTGCACCACGACCCGAAGGCCCAGTCGGCGGACGATCGGGCCTAGCCCAAGGGCGGGTCGTACCGGCCGCTTACGCTCGGCTCAGGAGCGACACAGCTTCGGGGCGGAAGGTGGCTGTCATGACGGAGAACTACCCCGGCAGCGATCAGCCGAGCCGACCGCCCGAATACGAGTCGAGCCGATCGCCTGAGTATCAGCCGGTCGAACATGAGCCCGTCGATCCGCATACGGCCGATCCGCGGCCGGTCGAGCCGCACCGCGTCGCGAGCGCGCCGCACGGCCAGGTCTGGTCCTACCCCACGTCCGGTGGTCAGGCATACCCGCCGCCGACACCTGCTCCCGCGCCCCCCGAGGGCACCTCCCGCCCGGCTCGCACCGCCCTCATCGCGGCCGTCACGGCCGCAGTCGTGGGTGGTGGCATCGGCGCAGGAACCGTGGCCGCGTTCGACAACGGCAAGACCAGAACCGTCGCCAGCCTGCCGCAGACGAACCAGACCGCGCCCATCGCCGCGAAGATCGACGGCTCGATAAGCGCCGCCGCCGCTCACATCCAGCCGAGCGTCGTCACGATCGACGTGAGCGGATCGCAGGAGCAAGGCAACGGATCCGGCGTCATCATCCGCGACAGCGGCTACATCCTGACCAACGACCACGTGGTCTCGGTTGCGGCCGGCGGCGGAACGATGACCGTCATCACCCACGACGGCCAGCAGGCAAAGGCCACCATCGTCGGACGCGACACGTCCGATGACCTGGCCGTGATCAAGGTCAGCGGCCTCAAGAATCTGGCGGCGGCGACGTTCGCCAAGTCGAGCGCTCTCGTCGTCGGGCAGACCGTCGTCGCGGTCGGTGCGCCGCTCGGGCTGTCCGACACCGTGACGTCCGGCATCGTGAGCAGTACCGCCCGTCCGGTGCGCTCCGGTGACAGCGACCAGGCCGTGTTCGACGCGGTGCAGACCGACGCCGCAATCAACCCAGGCAACTCCGGCGGCCCGCTGGTCGATCTCAACGGCAACGTCGTCGGCATCAACGCCGCCATCGCCACCGCCAACTCCGGCGGCCTGCAGATCCCGGGCCAGAGCCAGGAGTCGGGCAGCATCGGCATCGGCTTCGCCATCCCGTCCGACGAGGCAAGCCGAATCGCCGGCCAGCTCATCGACACCGGCAAGGCGACCCACGCAATACTCGGTGTCAAGGTGTCGGGGCAGCAGAGCAGCGCCTCGAGCACGACCGGCGCGACGCTCACCGAGGTCGACGCGAACAGCCCCGCGCAGAAGGTCGGCCTCAAGGGTGGCGATGTCGTCACCCAGGTCGACACCCAGCGCATTGACGACGCCGACGCGCTGATCGCAGCCGTGCGGTCACACGCACCCGGCGACACGGTAACGGTGACCTACCTCCGCGGCGGCGCTTCGAAGACGGCTCGGATCACGCTCGGCACGGGCTCGGACTAGGCCGTGTCTGCTTAGACCTTTCTGGATAGGCCGGGTCGCGCCCTCGCCAGCCGAGCAAGACGCGGGCGCGCCCGGCCGTCGATACCTCACCCGTGCACACTGGACGCATGCCAACGCACGAGGTGTTCAACACCCCGCCCCCGCTGGTCGGCGTCAACGCGTTCACCAGCGACGCGTCGCTTTCCGGCGCCCGCGCGGCGCTGACCGATGTCGAGGTCAAGCCGCTGACCGCCCTCGGCGAGCTCGCCGGCAGTGAGCAGGCCCAGGACTGGGGACGCCTGGCGAACTCGAACCCGCCGCTGCTGCGCACCCACGACCGTTTCGGGCATCGCATCGACGAGATCGAATTCCACCCTGCGTGGCATGAGCTGATGGGCGTCGCGGTCGGCAACGGCCTGCACGGAACGCCGTGGCAGGACTCCGGCCCGAACAACCACCTGCTGCGTGCCTTGAAGTTCTACGTGTGGGGCCAGGTCGAGGCCGGCCACGGCTGCCCGATCTCAATGACGTACGCGATCGTGCCCGCGCTGCGCCATGCGCCCGAGCTGGCCGCCCAGTTCGAGCCGCTCCTCGAATCCACGACGTATGACTTCGGGCTGCGCCCGCCCCTCGGCAAGGCCGGGCTACTTGCCGGCATGGCGATGACCGAGAAGCAAGGTGGCTCGGACGTCCGCGCCAACACCACCCGTGCCGAACCGAGCGACGATCACTACCTGCTGACCGGGCACAAGTGGTTCTGCTCGGCGCCGATGTGCGATCTGTTCCTGGTGCTGGCGCAGGCTCCGGGCGGGCTGTCGTGCTTCCTCGTCCCGCGGATGCTTCCGGACGGCGCGCGCAACACGTTCCTGATCCAGCGGCTCAAAGACAAGCTCGGCAACCGCTCCAACGCATCGTCCGAGGTCGAGTTCGACGCGACACACGGCTGGCCAGTCGGCGACGAGGGCGCCGGCGTGCGGACGATCATCGACATGGTCACCATGACCCGGCTGGACTGTGTCATCGGCAGTTCCTCGTTGCAGAGGGCCGCGCTCGTGCACGCGCTGCATCATGCCCGCCACCGGTCGGCGTTCGGACGTCCGCTGGTCGAGCAGCCGCTGATGCGTGAGGTGCTCGCCGACCTCGCGGTCGAGTCCGCGGCCTCGACGGCGCTGTTCGTACGTCTCGCCCGCGCGATCGACGACGGTGAGTCGGCGTTCGTGCGGCTCGCCGTCGCCGCGGCGAAGTTCTGGGTCTGCAAGCGCACGCCGGCGTTCGTCGCGGAGGCGCTCGAATGCCTCGGCGGCAACGGCTACGTCGAGGACAGCAGCTTGCCCCGGCTGTTCCGGGAGTCACCGCTCAACGGCATCTGGGAGGGCTCCGGCAACGTGATCGCGCTGGACGTGCTGCGCGCGGCTCAGCGCGATCCGCAGAGCGTGGCCGCGGTGCTCGCCGAGCTCGATTCCGCTGCCGGTGCCGACGAGCGACTCGACTCGGCAGTCGCCGAACTTCGGCGGCGGCTCGATCAGCTTGGCGCGAACCGCGTCGACGACGAGCGCGGCGCTCGTGGCCTGGCCAGTCTGCTTGCCCGTTGCTTAGCGGCGCATTTGCTGGTTAGTAACGCACCGCAGTCACAAGCACACAGGTACGCCGAAAACTGGCTGGGCGGTACGACACCGTCCGTGCACGGCGAACGCCTCGGATCAGGCACGGATGCTGTGCTGGACCGTGCTATATAGGACGTCCAAGGCCGAACGGCTCGGGACCTTTGTCCTCTCTCCCGATCTGAGCTTGACCTCGCCAGCGGTATCCGCCATTGTTCTGAGTGCCGATACAGTTACTCATCGGATTCGATAGCCAACAAGATCGAAGCGCCAGCGCAGAGATCGTCCCGGTTGTCGATGGTGACTTCGGACCTCGCGACGGACCCCCGACTGTCGCGAGGTCCGAACCGGCATTTGTAGTAAGGACTGACTGGGATCCCGGCGGAACCCCCGCCCCGCCGGGAGACCGCCCAATCACCCACGCAAATGCACATGATCCCGACGACGCCCGGCGATCATGTGCACTTTGTGCTGCTGGAACCAGTTGATCTGCACAGAATTGGCAGTCGGTCGCGGGTTCAGTCGGCTTCGGCCTCGACGTCTTCCTCGGCCTCTTCGGCCTCTTCGTCGTCGTCGTGCTCCAGCTCGTCGGCTTCGGCCTTCTGCGAGCGCTTGATGGTCACCTTGCCGGACTCGAAGTCGATCCGGTTGCCGCCGGACGAGTCACCGATCTGCTCGCGCGTGGACTGCAGGCGCCGCTTCTCCTCGTCCATATGCCGCTTGGCCGGGTTGAACAGAGCGTCGAGGCCCCACTGTGTCATGGCGCGCTCCCTGCCCGTCGCATACAACGAGGTTACGTCGTGCGAACGCTTCGGGCGAACGTTGGCCGAGGACGTAAGCCGCACGTAGCGTCCGAAGCCATGCTGTTCTCCCGCGCCAAGACCGAGATGATCATCGCCGAGCGCGCTCTGCCCGGCCGCGACGCGTACGCGTTCACCGTGCCGCAAACCCACTTCGTCAACGGCCGCCCAATCCAGCCGCCCTTCCCGACCGGTCTGGCAACCGCGGTCTTCGGACTCGGCTGCTTCTGGGGCGCCGAGCGTGACTTCTGGCAGACCGACGGCGTGTGGACGACGGCGGTCGGCTACGCCGGAGGATTCACGCCGTACCCGACCTACGACGAAGTCTGCTCCGGGCTCACCGGTCACGCAGAGGTCGTACTGGCGGTATTCGATCCGGCCGCGACGTCCTACGACAAGCTGCTCGCGATGTTCTTCGAGGCGCACGATCCGACCCAGGGCATGCGTCAGGGCCACGACGTCGGCACGCAGTACCGCTCGGCGATCTACGTTGCCGACGACGCACAGCGCGCCATCGCCGAGTCGGCGAAGTCCGCCTACTCGAAGCGACTGCAGGCGGCCGGTCTGACCGTCGCCACCACCGAGATCGCCGCGGCGGGCCCGTTCTACTACGCCGAGGACTACCACCAGCAGTACCTCGCCAAGTACCCGGACGGCTACTGCGGCCTGGGCGGCACCGGCGTCTCCTGCCCGGTCGGCCTGGTCGCTCCCGAGCAGGAGACGGACGGCTAGTCCAACTTCTGCAGAGCGGCGGCGAGTTGACCGTGCCAGGTGCTGCGACGCGACGCGTCAGAAGGCGGCGGATCGCCGAGCGGCACGCGTCGGCTCGTCACGCCGTAGGTGATCCGGTACGCGGCGATCTCGGTGGCCAGATGCAGCCAGGTGCCCGTGGCATCGCTCGGGGGCAGCAAGCCGAAGTGGTCGGAGAACCACGCGGGAAACAGCGCACAGTCGTCGACTGCCGCGGTGATCGTGCCGCGTAGCCGCTCGACCAACTCGCGCCAAGCATGCTCGCCCGCAGCGATGGCCGCGCCGTGTTCGCGCTGCGCGAGCTCGTCGGCGTCGAGCTGCCGCCGGGCGGACTCTGCACGTTCGGTCAGCTCGATGCCGTCCCGCTCCAGCGCGACAAGTTCGTCGCGCACGGTACGAAACTCGGCGGCGACTCGCATGGGCGTCGCCGCGCCGGCGGGGGCCGCGGCGACCGCCTCGCTGAGCGCCACCGCCGTCGCGTATCGGTCGTCGAGTTTCGCGCTCCACTGCTGGTAATCGTCGACGTCGGCCTGCAGACGTTGCCGTGCGTACGAGTCGAGCAGATGCCGCTTGAACCGTTCGCCGTGCTCGGCAGTCGCGGCCAGCTCGGCGAGAGTGCCGTCGACGTCGTCGAGTTCGCACTCACGTGGCGGGTCCGGGCTCAGTTCGGCGCGGATGAGCCAGTCCAGCTTCTGGTCGATCAGCCGGAGAGCGCGAGCATGACCTGCGACGTCCGCCGCTAGGCGTTGCTGTGGCGATTCGACGCGACGTAGGTCATTGGTGCTGACCACGTCATCCACTTCGTGTGCGGCCTTCCAGCTCGGATGCGCGTTCCCGCCCGGCCGCGACGGAATCCATCAATGACGGGATCGCGGCGACGCCGATCGCGGGGAATACTGCCAGGCCCGCGATCGGCCACAACAGCCCGCCGATCACGGCGACGCCGGCGAACGACGCGGCCGCGACAGCCTTGCGCAGGTCGACAGCGTGCACGCCGGCCGCGCGGACCACGTCGCCGTCCATCGAGTACGCCATCAAGGCGGACGTGAACAGGACGCCTGAGCCGATCGCGATCCGCACCGCACCGGGAACGACCCCGGCACCGGCGAGCGTCACGACGCCTGCACCGGCCACCCCGATCCCGGCCACGATCCGCCACAACCGCCGACGCTCGACGGCCCGCGCCTGCTTGAGGCGGGCATCCAGTTGACGGTGTTGCTCGGCCGTTCTGAGTGCGGCGAGATCGTCCTCGATCTCGAGCAGCTGCGACGTCGCCAGAACCACAGCTCTGGCCGCAGCTCGATACTCACTGTCCTCAGGATCTGTCTCGCGCAGGCTCGCGTGCTCGCGCCGCAAGGCTTCACGCTCGTCATCGACCAGGTCGGCCAGCCGGTTCACCTGAGCGACCAGTTCGTCCGGCACGTAGTCGCCCGCCACGATCACATTCTGGCAGCCGGCGGGCAGTCTCCTCTATGGGGCGGAATTCGATTGGACGGGTGGCGGCGCGGTGTAGACGCGGACGTCGTCGACCTGAAACGCGTTCGGGAACACAGTGGTCGCGTCCGGCGGCCCACCCCGAGACGCGGGCGCCCAGGTGCCGCTGTTGAGGATGATGTACATCGGCGTGTTCGAGATCAGGTTGGCGGTCGTCCCGTCGATCTCGTGGACCATCTGCCCGTCGACGTAGTACATGATCTTGGCGGGCGAGCTGGTTGTCCACCACATGCCGTACGTGTGCCAAGCCGTGGTGGGCGCCGCCGAGTAGAACCACGCGCTCTGCCACATGCTGCCGGCATTCGAACCGGTCGCGAACGGCTGGCCGATTTGCATTCCCTCGATGCTTCCGAACCATTCTGCGATATCCATTTCGGGTGGCCAATTGCCGTTCTCGGCGGCCAGCCAGAAAGCCGGCCACAGGCCACGGCCGGCAGGGAACTTCGCGCATATCTCGAAATAGCCGCCCGTTCTCGAGAACTTCCCCTTGGTATGCATCATGGCTTCGCTGTAGGGAATCGTCCCGATCGAGGGCACGTCCGGATCGGTGACCGGGACGTTGTTGGCCATCAGGCTGGCGACACCTTCCTTGACGATGAGGTTCTGCGGCAGGATGTAACTGCCGTACTGCCTGTTGTGGTAATGCGTGCTGCCATTGAGCCCGCCGAAGGGCAACGCGCCGGTCGTCCATTTGGACGCGTCGATCGTGTCGGAGTTGAACTCGTCGTCGAAGACGAGGCTTCTTGCCGGATCGGGCGGTGCGCCCCGACAGCCCTCGGCGGCAATGGCAATCGCCGCGTCGCTGGTGAAGCTGCCGCCGTTCGACGTCGTCACGGTCGCCGTGTTCTGGACGCTCGCACTCGTCGATGACGAGGTATGGCTCAAGACGTGGACCCAGTACGAGCCGCCCGGGTCGAGGCTCACCGTCGGGCACGAGATCGACTGCGTCCCGACTGCGCCGGCGGCCGTGCAGCCACTCACGCCGCCCTGCTCGTCGACGACCCAGCTGAGATTGGTCGCCGCGGGAAGGGCGTCGGCCAGCTGCACGTCGTGCAGCGTGAACTGAGCGGAGTTCGAAACGGTCAGAGTGAATCCGATGTCCTGAAAGGGCGCCACCGACGCGCGGTCAGCGACGTTGGTGAGCGCGATCTTGTGCGGCGGCGGCGAGGTCGGCGGTTCCGCCCCGGCAACGGCGCCGAGGGCCGCGATGCCGAGCACGCCGACTCCGGCGAGCGAGATGCTGCGATGCGGTCTCACGTCAGACCCCCTGACTAGCGGAGCGCGTCGGCCAACTGGATGAGCGCCTAGGCCTGCTTGGCGATAACCGCCGTGCCGGTCTGGGCGCGCACGTTGTCGTCGAACGCTGCAAGCTCCAGGGCGCGCGCTGTCGCGTTCGGCGCAGCCTGCACTCCTGCATGGGATGGGCCGAGGTCGCCTCCCGCGTGACAGCCCTGTCGACGCACCGCCAGCAAATTGTTGCGAGGCGCGACGTTAGACGCAATCGAACAATTTGACAAGAACGTCCGTGTGAACGTGTTTCATACTGAGGGGTATTAGGCGGGGTAGGCGCGCGTATTGAAACTGACGGCGTTTGTGCAAATGTATGAGAGCTGGTTCGGAGCGTTCGCCGAATGTCCCTGGAGATGCCTGATGCATGCACGTACCGTCGCTGCTGACCGTCTGAAAGTGGAGGGAGATTCACGCTATGGCTGAGCTTCGATTCCCCGGGGTGCTTGCCGCGGTGACGACGCCGTTCCGGGCCGACGGCTCGGTCGATCGAGACAGGTTCGGGCAGCACTGCGCATGGCTGATCAGCGAGGGCGTGCGGGGCGTCATACCCAACGGATCCCTCGGCGAGTACGAAGCCCTTACCGGCGCCGAGCGTGCTGCGGCAGTCGAGATTGCGGTCGAGGCCGTCGGCGCGAGCGGCTCGGTGGTGCCCGGGGTCTCGGGCAAGTCAGCCGCCGAGGCGGTGCGCTGGACCGAGCAGGCACGCGGCGCCGGTGCCGCCGCCGTCATGTGCCTGCCGCCGACGTCGCACGCGCCGACCGACGACGAGGTCGTCGCGCACTTCACCGCCGTGGCCGAGGTCGGGTTGCCGGTGATCGTCTACAACAATCCGTTCTCGACGCGGGTAGACCTCACCGCCCCGCTGCTCGAACGCCTCGCGCAGGTCGAGGGAATCGCCGCCGTCAAGGAGTTCTCGCAGGACGTGCGCCGCGTGGCGCAGATCCGGGAGTTGGCGCCGTCGCTGGAGGTTCTGGTCGGCTGCGACGATCTGGTCGCCGAGGGCGTGCTGATGGGCGCGACCGGCTGGATTGCCGGGTTCGTGAACGCGTTCCCAGAGCCGTGCGTACGGCTGTTCGATCTGTGCATGCGGCATGCCTGGGACGAGGCGCTGCCGCTGTATCGCGGCCTGCTGCCTGCGCTGCGCTGGGACGCGGACCCGACCTTCGTCCAGGCGATCAAGCTCGGCCAGGACGAGGCCGGTCGCTACGGCGGCCCGGTACGCCTGCCCCGCCTGCCACTGGACGCGCAGACCGAGGCCACGGTGCGCAAGGCCGTGACCGGAGCCCTCGAGGCTGCCAGCCGATGAGGTCCCGGCTGATGTTCAACGCGGTCGACAGCCACACCGAGGGCATGCCGACCCGGGTCATCACGTCCGGCGTCGGCACGTTGCCGGGCGCGACGATGGCCGACCGCCGGCTCTACATGATGAACGAACGCGACGATCTGCGGACGCTGCTGATGACCGAGCCACGCGGCCACTCGGCGATGTCCGGAGCAATCCTGCAACCGCCGACACGTCCCGATGCCGACGTGGGCGTCGTGTTCATCGAGGTCTCGGGATGCCTGCCGATGTGCGGACACGGCACGATCGGCACGGCGACGGTGCTCGTCGAGACCGGTCTGGTGCCGGTCAAGGAGCCGATCACCGACATCCGAATCGAGACCCCGGCCGGGCTGGTGCATGCGGCGGTGCGGGTGTCCGACGGTCACGCTCGCTCGGTGACGTTCCAGAACGTCCCTGCCTACCTGCACCTGCGCGACGCGCAGGTGCAGGTCGACGGTCTCGGCGCGGTGACGCTCGACGTCGCGTGGGGCGGCAACTACTACGCGATCCTGCCGGCTGGTTCGGTGGGCCTCGACGTGCGCCCCGACCAGCACGACGAGCTGATCCGGGTCGGGCTGCGCATCATCGACGCCGTCAACGAGCAGTTGGAGTTCGCGCATCCCGAGCAGCCCGAGATCGCCGAGTGCAAGCACGTGATCCTGACCTCGGTGGACCGCGACGCACGTTCCGCTGTCGTGATCCACCCGGGTTGGATCGACCGCTCGCCGTGCGGCACCGGGACGTCCGCTCGCATGGCGACACTGGCCACTCGCGGCGAGCTCGGGCTGGACACGGACTTCGAGCACAGGTCGCTGATCGGGTCGATGTTTACCGGCAGGCTGCTCGAGGAGACGACGGTCGGGGCGTACCGGGCGTTCGTCCCGACGATCACCGGCCGGGCGTGGATCACCGGGCTGGCGAGCTACCTGCTCGATCCGGACGACCCGTTCCCGGCTGGCTTCCAGATGGGCCAGTGATCGCGGAGGCGTTGCCACACACCGCTGACGTCGTCGTAGTTGGCGCCGGGGTCGTGGGCGCCGCGTGCGCCTTGGCATTGGGGCAGGCCGGGCTGCAGGTCTGCCTCATCGACCGGGCCGGACCCGCCGCCGGGTCGACGTCGTCCGGTGAGGGGAACCTGCTCGTCTCGGACAAGCTGCCCGGCCCGGAGCTGGCCCTGGCGCTGCACAGCCTCGGCTTGTGGCGAGAGTTCGCCGCTCGCGCCAGCGTGCCGTTCGAGTTCGACGCGAAGGGCGGCCTGGTGGTCGCGTCGTCGACGATCGAACCGCTCGGTCGCCTAGTTGCCGAGCAGCGGGCCGCCGGTGTGGACGCCGAGATCGTGCCCGCCGACAAGCTGCACGACGTCGAGCCGATGCTCGCGCCGGAACTCGGCGGCGGCGCGTACTACGGCCAGGACTGCCAGGTGCAGCCGATGCTGGCGGTCCGGGCGCTGCTGGCCGACGCCGTGCGTGCGGGCGTCGTGGTGGCCGGCGCGACCGAGGCAGTGGGCGCCGAGCGCAGCGCGTCCGGTGCGATCCGCGCGGTGCATACCAGCCGCGGGACCGTTGCCACCGAGCGCGTCCTCGTCGCGGCCGGCGCCTGGAGCGGCGACGTCGCCCGGTCGCTCGGCGGAATGGTCGACGTCGTGCCGCGGCGCGGCCACATCGTGGTGACCGAGCCGCTGCCGCCCCTCATCCGGCACAAGGTGTACGAGGCCGGCTACGTCGACGATGTCGAGAGCGACGACGCTGCCCTGCTGTCGACCGCCGTCGTCGAGGGCACTCCGAGCGGGCCGATCCTGCTCGGTTCGAGTCGCGAGCTGGTGGGCTTCGACCGGCGGCTCAGCGGCGTGGCGATCAGCATGATCGCTCGCGGCGCGGCGGCGCTGTTCCCGTTTCTGCGGGACGTCCGCGCCATCCGCGCATACCTGGGCTTCCGCCCGGCGTCGCCCGACCACCTGCCGATCATCGGCGAGGGCGAGGCGGGCCTTTGGTACGCGACCGGTCACGAGGGTGCCGGCATCGGGTTGGCGATGGGGACGGCCGACCTGATCCGGTCACTGATGCTGGGCGATACGCCGGTGCTCGACCCGTCGGCGTTCTCGCCATTGCGTCCAGCCGCCCGACGAGGCCGAGATGCCTGACCTGGTGACGTTCCGGTTCGAGGGTCGGCCGATCACGGCGACCCGCGGCATGTCGATCGGGGCCGCGCTGTGGGCAGCGGGTATCCGTGAGTGGCGGCTGACCCGAATCGGTGGACGCCCGCGGGCGATGTTCTGCGGGATCGGCCAGTGCTTCGACTGCCTGGTGCGGGTCAACGGCGGCTCGGTCATCCGCGCGTGCGTCACCCCGGCCACCGACGGCGACGAGGTGACCCGAGGATGACCTCGTACGACCTGGTTGTGATCGGCGGTGGGCCGGCCGGCATTGCGGCGGCGCTCACCGCGGCCGACGCGGGCGTCGACGTGTGCCTGGTTGACAGCGCACCGGCGCTCGGCGGGCAGATCTGGCGGCAGCCGTCGAGCGGCGACGCGACCGCAACCGTGCCGGCTTCGCTGCGGGCCGCGGACGCGCATCCGCGAATTCACCGGTTCAGCGAGATGTCCGTCTGGCACGCGACGTTGCGCGAAGGCGGCGCGACGCTGCACGTGAGCGGACCGGTCGGTGCGCTGGACGCTCGGGCCGTCGTGCTGGCCACCGGCGCGAGCGAGCTCACGTTGCCGTTTCCCGGCTGGGACCTGCCCGGGGTCGTGACGCCTGGAGCCGCGCAGGCGTTGCTCAAGGCCCATGGCGTGCCGATCGGGCGCAGCGTCGTCGTCGCCGGCACCGGCCCGTTCCTCTGGCCGGTCGCAGCCGGGCTGATCCGCGCCGGAGTCCGGGTCGCGGCACTCGTCGAGGCCGCGCCGCCGCGTCGTGCCGGGTCGATCGCGGCGGGACTGCTGCGACACCCCGCGCTCGTCCGGCAAGCCGCCGGGTACCTGCGCACCGTCGCCGCGTCGCGAACGCGCGTCCTCACCGGACGTGCGGTGATCGCGGCGCACGGGACGGACGCCGTCAGTTCGGTGACCGTCGCCCGGCTGGATTCGCACGGCCGGCCGCTGGAACCCGGGCGGCGTGAGATTGCCGCGGACGCCGTCTGCGTCGGATGGGGCTTCGTGCCGGCCGTGGAGATCGCGCGGATGCTCGGCTGCGCCGAGACCCAGCACGCGACGCGTCCGCTGTCGGCCGTGGCCGTCGATGCCGACCAGGCGACGAGCGTTTCAGGCGTGTTCGCAGCAGGCGAGGTGACCGGCATCGCCGGGGCCGTCGCCGCCGCCGCGGAAGGGGCAATCGCCGGCGCCACCGCGGCGCGATTGCTCGGGGCGGCTGCGCCGAACCGGCGCCGCGAGCGTCGCCTGCGCCGCTCCGCGCAACAGGCAGCAACCGTGTTGGAGCGCGGATACCCGATCCCCGCGCGCTGGCTCGACTGGCTGACCGACGACACGCTGGTCTGCCGCTGCGAGGAGGTGCCCTGGCGTCAGGTCGCCGAGATGATCGACGCAGGAATCACCGACGTTCGCGCCATCAAGGGCCAGACCCGATGCGGCATGGGCTGGTGCCAGGGCCGCGTGTGCGGGCCGGCGCTACAGTCCGCGGCGGCGGCACGCGCCGCGCTGCCCGTCGACGCGGTCGGCGACCTCGCGACGCGTCCCTTCGCCACACCGGTGACCATCGCCGAATTGGCCAGAGAACCGAGGTGATCGCATGGTGGATCTATCCGTTCTGGTGCTCGCCGATCGCAATCCGCCAAGTCGCTTCGTCGACGCGGTGCGAGAGGCGGAGACCGCCGGGGTACGCACCGTGTGGACGTACGACCACCTCTCCTGGGGTGGCCTGCGCGAGCACCCGTGGTTCGCGAGCGTGCCGTTGCTCGCGGCGGCCGCTGTCTCGACGACCTCGGTGCGGCTGGGCACGCAGGTGGCGACGCCGAACTTCCGGCACCCGGTCGGGTTCGCCAAGGAGATCATGACGCTCGACCAGCTCAGCGGCGGGCGCCTCGAACTCGGCGTTGGCACCGGCGTGGCCGACGGCGACGCGCTCGCGCAAGGGGATCCACCGCGCACGAGACGTGAGCGCGCCGAACGGTTCGCCGAGTGGCTCGACTTGCTGGACCGGTTGCTCACCCATGACAAGACAACCTGGCGCGGCAGCATGTTCAGTGCCGTCGAGGCGCGCCAGATGCCGGGCTGCGTGCAGAAACCTCGCGTGCCGTTCACCGTTGCCGCGTCCGGCCCTCGTGCGATGCGCGAGGCCGCGCGCCACGGGAACGCGTGGGTCACGGTCGGAACGCGTCCGTACGACGTTGCCCCCGAGCACTGGTACCAGACGTTCGCCGAGCAGTCACGCGCAATGGACGATGCGTTGCTTGCCGACGGACGTCCGGTCACCGCGCTGCGTCGCATCGCGCAGGTGCCGCTCGACGTCGTGTGGCCGTTCGAGAGCGCCGAGCGCTATCAAGACTTTCTCGGCCGGCTCGGCGCGATCCGCTTCGACGAGGTAACCGTGCATTGGACTCGGTCTGACGATGGCCGGGGCCTTCCTGCGGCGGCGCGGGATTTCGTCGTCGCCGCCCATCAGTGCTGAGGCACCCCAAGATCAGCGTGCGCGCGTCCTCGCGTTCCTGCGCGCGCTCTTCGAGCCCGCGGCCTGAGGCGACAGTCTGTCCGGCCGCCGGCGCGGAGTCTTCTACATTCGGCCGATGCCGCAGGCGCGTGCCGCTCCGTAGCGTGTGCCGGATCAGGTGATTTGTCGGGCGCTAAAGGCGGACGTCAGATGAGACCCGCAACCAGATCCGCGATCATCGGCGTCCTGGCTCTGCTCGGATCGCTCGTCGTGGCCGGTGAAGCGCCGGCGAGCGCGGAGCCGGCTCCACCGGGCATCGTGGTGAGCGGCGGGGAGACGCAGGAAGCCTTCGGTTACACCGACGCGATCCGCCAGCGCGTTTGGGTTGAGTCGGACTTCGACAGCGACAGCGACGGCCTCGACGACCTGATCGCCGTCGACATCATCCGGCCCGCCGCCACCGAGCAGGGGCTCAAGGTGCCGGTGATCATGGACGCCAGCCCGTACTACACGACGCTAGGACGCGGCAACGAGTCACAGCTCAAGATCGATGACTCCGCCGGGCTGCTCGCCCAGTGGCCGCTCTTCCTGGACAACTATTTCGTACCGCGTGGCTACGCCGTGGCGCTCGTGGACATGACAGGCACCGGGCACTCGACCGGCTGCCCGACCGTGCAGGGACGCACCGACAACATCGCCGCCGTCGAGGTGATCGACTGGCTGAACGGGCGGCGCGCGGCCCACGACAAGGACGGCAGTCCGGTCGCGGCGGCAGGCTGGTTCGGCGGCAAGACCGGCATGATCGGCAAGTCCTACGACAGTTCGTTGGCCGCTGCCGCGGCGGCGACCGGCGTTGCAGGGCTGACCACCATCGTGGACGAGTCGGGCCCGTACAACTACTACGACTACACCCGGAGCAACGGCGTCATCCAACGCGGCAACCACTACCTGGCCAGCCTGTCGAACACCGTCACGAACGCCACCAACCTGGCGCCGCCGCCTGGCACCTCGCGCGATCACTGCCTGGACGTCCGCAACAACCTGTCGGCAAACGACGGCGACGCCACCGCCAACTACGACGCGTTCTGGGACGAGCGCAACTACATCAAGGACGCGGGCAATGTCCGGGCCAGCGTCCTCGCCGTGCACGGACTCGAGGACGAGAACGTGCGCCCCGACCACTTCAGCAAGTGGTGGTACGCACTCTCGGCGCTGAACGTGCCACGCAAGGCCCGGCTGATGCAGGTCGGCCACGTCGATCCATTCGACGTCAACCGCGCGGCGTGGGTCGACGAGGTGCATCGCTGGTTCGACTACTGGCTGTGGAACGTGCCCAACGGGATCACGGACGAGCCGCAGGTCAGCATCGAGACCGGCCCGGGAACCTGGGAGACCGCGGCCAGTTGGCCGATTCCGGGGTCGACTCCGACCCAGCTGTTCCTCGGGCCCGGCACGGACGCCGGGGCGCTCGGGCTGGCGCCGGCCGGCGGCGGTGAGCCGACGACGACGTTCACCGACAGCGCGTCGCAGAGCGAAACCACGATGCGCAGCAACCCGACGACGGTCACGGCGACCCGGCGAGTCTTCCTCTCGCCGGTGCTGACTGCGCCGCTTCGCATTTCGGGTACGCCGCTCGTCCAGCTGAACGCGTCGGTGAACCAGACCGAGACCCACCTCGGCGCCATCCTCGTCGACTACGGCCCGGCGTTTCCGCGCGTCGTCGACAACATCAACAACAACGGCGTGACCACACTGTCCACATCGGACTGCTGGGGCGAGAGCAGCCCGACCGACAGCGCCTGCTACAAGGACGTCGGCGAGCTGCTCGACACCACGAGCACAACCTGGCGTGTGTCAAAGGGCATTCTCGATGCCGACCACCGCATGTCGCTCACAGCACCGACGCCACTGACGATTGACCAGAGCTACCCGTTCAGCTTCCCGCTCCTCCCCCAGGACTACACGTTCCCCGCCGGCCACCAGATCGGCGTCGTGATCGTCGGCAGCTACCCGGGTTACGGCAGCACGGCCTCGACGACAGGTGCCGCGATCACGCTGTCGCTGCGTAGCAGCCGGATCGTGCTACCGATCGTCGGTGGCCACGCGGCGGCGCTCGCCTCGGGCCTGCAGGGCATCGAGCACACAACGACGTCGGTCAGCCAGGACGTCGCGGTCACGGAGTACGGCCACCCGGCCACGTTCACGGCGACGGTCGCGCCGCGCGACGCCGCCATGACCACGTCCAGCCTGCCCGGATTCGTCAGCTCGGCATTGCCGTCCGGCGAGGCCGCCGGATTCGATCGCCTGGCAACGCCGACCGGCACCGTCCAGTTCAAGGACGGAGGCAGCGACATCGGCGCGCCGGTACCGCTGCACGACGGACGAGCCGAGTTCACGATCGCGGATCAGCTGTCCGGCACGCATTCGATCACTGCCGAATACCTCGGTGACGGGACGTTCGACGGCAGCGTCAGCGATGCGCTGAGCCACCAGGTCACGATCACGTTCGCGACGCTCGAGGCCCTGGTGCGTGCCTACAGCACCGACCCGGACGTCACGAGCGGGCTCGAGGACAAGTTGGCGGCGGCGGAGAGCGCGCCGAACGCAGCAGCCCGCGACAAGCTGCTCCGAGCCTTCGAGTTGCAAGTCGTGGCGCAGACGGGACGGGCGCTCACGGCGCGGCAGGCCCACATCCTGATCGCGCTTGCCAAAGCGCTGGAGTAGACCTCCGAGGAGTTGAGCAGATGCCTGGATCGCGCTACCCGATGCGTCCGCTCGTCCGCCGCGCGATCGCGGCGGCGGCAATCGCGCCAGCGGTCGTCGTCATGCTGATCGCCGTGCCGGCCCAGACGAGTTCGGCCTACGCACTGCCCGCTGCTGCCGTGCTGAACGGGATCGATCTGCAGCAGGCGACGATCCCCGACCTCGAGGATGCGCTGGCGTCGGCCCGGATCACGTCGCTGGAGCTGACCCGCTTCTATCTCGACCGGATCCGGGAACTCAATCCGTACCTGCACGCGGTGATCAGCACCAACCCGCATGCGCCGCGCGACGCAGCGCTGAGCGATCTCAGCCGCCGGCTCGGGCAGCCCGCGGGCCCGCTCGAGGGCATCCCGGTGCTGTTGAAGGACAACATCGATACGGCCCGTACCGATCTCGACGAGATGCCGACTACCGCGGGCTCGTTCGCGTTGCTCTCGTCGCAGCCCGGGCATGACAGCTTCCTCGTCGCACGCCTGCGCGCCGCCGGCGCGGTGATCCTGGGCAAGGCGAATCTGACCGAGTGGGCCGCGTTCCGCGACGGCCGGGTATCCAGCGGCTGGAGCGCGGTCGGCGGCGCGACGGCCAACCCGTACGTCGTCGACCGCAACCCGTGCGGTTCGAGCAGCGGTTCGGCGGTCGCCGTCGCGGCCGCGCTCGCGACCGTCGCGATCGGCTCCGACACGAACGGCTCGATCCTCTGCCCGTCGGGGATCAACGGCCTGGTGGGCGTGCGCCCGTCCCTCGGCCTGGTCAGCCGGACCGGGGTCGTGCCGATCTCGGCGCAGCAAGACACCACGGGCCCGATCGCGCGCAACGCCACCGACGCCGCGCTCGTCCTCTCGGTGATCCAGGGAACCGACCCGCAAGACCCGGCGACGCTCGACGCGACCGGATACGTCGACCGGCATTACGCCGATGACCTGGACGCGAGTGCGCTCCGCGGCAAGCGGATCGGCGTGTGGAGGGTCGGGAACAACCCGCAGGTGAACCAGGTCGTGAGCTCGGCGATCGCCACGATGACGGCGCTCGGCGCCACCGTCGTCGACAACGTGCCGATCAACCTCGGCCAGGCCAACAGCGCGCAGAACGCCGCCCTGCTCGTCGAGTTCAAGCACGACATCAACGCCTATCTGGCGTCGACGCCGGGAGATCATCCCGCCGACCTCGCCGGACTGATCGCGTTCAACGAGCAGCACGCGGATGTCGAAATGCCCTTCGCGGGCCAGGGCGACTTCCTCGCGGCGCAGGCCACGAGCGGCGACCTGACCGACCCGGCCTATGTGCAGAACCGGCTGACGGCCAGGACGCTGGCCCGCAATGCCATCGACACGGCCCTCGCCGCGAACGGGCTCGACGCGATCATGACCGCCGCCAACGGTCCCGCGCAGATCAACCACCCGTCCGGCGTCGCGGGAACCGGTGGAGTCGTCACCTCCAGCCCGCCCGCGCTCTCCGGCTACCCGGCCGTGACGGTGCCCGCAGGGCTCACCTCGGACGGCGTCTTCCCGCTGGGCGTCCAGTTCTTTGGCTCGCGCTGGAGCGAGCCCACGATGCTTTCCTTCGCCTACGCCTTCGAACAGGCCACCCACGCCCGTCGGCCGCCGCAGTTCCTGCCGACGCTTCCGGTCGCGGAGACAGCGCAGGCAATCGGTCCCGATGGGTCGTCGTACAACTGACGGACCTGGCGGTCCGCTCGACCAGACGTATGTCGAGACTGCCCAAAGCCGGGCAACCAGCGCGGTATCGTCCGACAAACAGCTAGTGCCGCAGCCCGGTGGTACTACTCCTGTCGAACGCAGGGGGTCACAAAATGTCCGAGTTGCAGCGGATCGTGGATTCGGTGGCGAGCCGGGTGGGCCGCTCGGCGCTGATCGAGGACCGTCGGCAGCGGGTCGTGGTGTACAGCGAGCAGACCGAGCCGATGGACGAGGTACGCCAGCTGTCGATCCTGCGCCGCCAGACCACCGCCGAGGTGATCGCGTTCTTCCGGCAGGCCGGCGTTCAGCAGGCGAAGGAGCCGATCCGCACACCGCCGTGCGAGGCCCTGCACATGCTCTCGCGAGTCTGCATCCCGATCTGGCACGGCGACCTGCTGCTCGGCTTCGTGTGGTTCATCGACCCCGATCAGTCGATGACGGATGACGAGATCGCCGCCGTATCGACCACGACGACCGATCTGGCGCTGGCCCTCTACCGCGAGAACCTCGCCGGTGAGCTCGCGTCGCAGCGGGAGACGGAGGCGATCCGGCTGCTGCTGGCCGACGAGCAGGACGCGCGCCAGCACGGCGCCATGACGCTGCTCGAAGACGGCGCGGTCACCGAGAACGGGCCCACGACTGCTGTGGTCGCCCGGCTCGTGCTGACGCCGGGCGCTCGCCTGGACGACCTGGCCCGCATCGCGCTCGAACAAGCACTGCTCAGCAGCCGGCGCTGGCTCGGCCCCCGCGAGGCGGTGCACCTGGTGCGCTACGACCACGGCGTGCTCATCGTGCGTGGCAAGCAGCGCTGTGGCAGCCCGAGCCCGCGCGAGGTGGCCGAACAGCTGAACGCCGCACTGCGCACCGCGGTGCGCGGACTCCCCTCGGTGGCCGGGGCGGCGGTCGGTGTTGGCCAGCCACGCGCCGAGCTCGCCGACGTCCGGCTCTCCTACGACGAAGCTGCGCTGGCCGCCCGGGTGGCCGTGCAGCTGCCGGCCGCCGGCCCGGTCGCATGCTGGTGGCAGCTCGGCATCTACCGGGTGCTCTCCCAGCTGACCGGCGAGGAGATGCGAACAGCCAGCGTCCATCCAGGTCTGGAGAAGCTGCTCGACGACCCGGCCAATCAGCCGCTGCTCGAGACCCTCGAGACCTACCTCGACCTGGCCGGCAATGCGCATGCGACGGCGCACCGGATGAACCTGCACCGCACGTCGCTCTACTACCGGCTGCAGCGGGTCGAGCAGCTCGCCGGCACCAACCTGAAGGACGGCAACGAGCGGCTGTCACTTCACCTGGCGCTGAAGGTCGCGCGGCTGACCGGCCGCTACCGTGGCACCGCCGCACCACGTCTGGCGGTGAACGACGTCAGGGACGTCAGCGGCTCGCGGACGGCATGAGCGGCCGTCATCCCTACGGTGCCGGTATCCGGTAGACGCCGCGGCCGAACGTCGCCGCGAAGATCGTGCTCGCGTCGCCGCTGAGCTTGACGTCGAAGACCGGGCAGTTCGGCAGCCCGGTGCCCAACCGGGCCCAGTTCATCTTGCCGTTCTTCAGGTAGAAGACGCCGTAGCCGGTCGCGGCGTACAGCTGATCGTGGGATTGGTCGTACGCGACGGTCTCGACGGGCGCGTTCGGCAGGTTGCCGCTGACGTTCTGCCAGCTCGCGCCGCCGTCGGTCGACTCCCAGACGTTCGCCGCGCGGTCACCCTCCTTGTAGCTGGAGAAGCTGACGAACACGTGATCCGCGTCGGTCGGGTCGACGACGATCGCGGTCACCCACCGGGTCGGCAGGACGCCCTCGCCGAGCTGCGTCCAAGTCACGTCACTGGCCGGGCTGGCCGTCGCGTTGGTGGTCTTCCAGACCTTGCCCGTGTCGGTGCCCGCGTAGATGGTGGTTGCCGGCGACGTCGGCGTGCCCGTCGTCTTGGCCGGGGCGATCTCGGTCACCGCGCCGTACTCGTTCGCGTAGTAGACGTCCGGGTTGACCTCGTTCGCCGGCACCGGACCGGGCAGGCTGTCCGGGCTGTCCGGCGTGGTCGGGCTGATGAGCGTCCACGCACCGCTGCCCGAGACGACACCGTCGCCGGACCGAGCGATCGACGTGCCTGCGACGTACACGTAGTTCGGGTCGGCCGGGTCGAGCGCTATCGGGGTGTCGACGGTCAGCCGGGTACCTGCCGGGAACGGATGCGAGAAGTTGGTGACCGTGCGGGTCGTGCCGTTGTCGGTGGACCTGGCGCAACTCTGCGACGGCGGCGACGGCTGCAGGCACTCGTAGTACACGAGCTGGTTCTGCGGATTGATCTGCACCCAGTGCCCGTCACCACCGCCGAACGAGTTCCATTGCGTCAGGTCGGTCGGCTCGACACCCGGCGTCCACGTCCTGATGCTGCCCTGGTCCTGCAGGCCGGTGACCATTCGCAGCGGATCCTGCTGCGAGACCGACAGGTGGTAGGACTGGTTCCACGGCTCCACCTTGGCGTGCGTCCAGGTGCCGGACGCGCCGTTCTGGGTGGACGTGTAGACGCCGCCGTCGTCGCCGTTGTAGACGCGGTTGGGCACGTTCGGGTCCCAGGCCATGCCGTGCTGGTCGGCGTGCGGGCCACTCGAGTTGTGCCAGGTCGCGCCGCCGTCCGTCGACTCGCGCAGGCTGACATCGGCGGCGAACAGATGATCCTTGTTGGCGGGGTCGACCCACAGCCGGCCGAACACCCATTCGTAGCCGCCGCTGACCGACCCCGGCTCGCCGCCGCCGCACGTCCAGGTCTGGCCCGCGTCGTCGGAGACATAGAAGCCCTTGTCCGGACCGTTCGCGCCGCTGAACTCGATGTAGGCGCGGTTGGGGTCGTTGGGCGCGAACGCGATCCCGATCCGGCCGAGGTCCGGGTCGACGTTCAGGCCGCTCTTGGACTGGTCCCAGGCGCAGACCTGACCGGTGATGTTCGAGTTGTCGAGCCGGGTCCAGGTCGCGCCGCCGTCAGTGGATCGGTACAGGCCGGAGCCCGTGCCGCCGTAGTGGAAGGCGCCATTGTTGCGCGACCGGTCCCACAGTGACGCCAGCATGACGTTCGGGTCGGCCGGGTCGAGCGCGACGTCGATCGCGCCGGTCGTGTCGTTCGTCGGCGCGAGGGCGAGCTTCCAGTCCTTGCCGCCGTTGACGAGGTGATAGAGCCCGCGCTGGCTCGAGATCCAGGAGATTGATCCGGAGGCGGCGGCCCACACGTCGTTCGGGTCCTTCGGGTTGGGCACGATCCGGCCGAACGCCCCGCTGTCTGGCAGCCCCCATTGCTGCCAGCTCTGGCCGTTGTCGGTCGACTTGTAGATGCCGTCGCCGAAGAACGTGCTGCCACCACCGGACGGGTTCGCCTCGCCGGTGCCGGCCCACAGCGTGCCGTCCGAGGCTCGGGCCAGTGCGCCCATCGCCTGGGTGTCGTCGCTCTGCCAGGCCGGCGTCCAGGTCACGCCCCCGTCGACGCTCTTCATGATCCCGCCGCTGGATACGGCGGCGTACACCGTGCTCGGCGAAGTCGTCGGATCGACGGCAAGATCCACGACGCGCCCGCCGACGTTGGTCGGGCCGACCGTCTGCCACGCGGCGGCGTCGCCTGTCGGGATGCTCGCGGCTTGCTGGCGAGCCTGCTGGATCTGCGCCTCGGTCACCGGCTGGCCGGACGTCTCCTTCAGGTCGAGGTAGCTCGGCGGCGCCTCGTCCTCGTCGCCTTCTTCGCCTTGGTCGGAGTCCTCACCGTGATCGGCGTCGCCGTCCCGGCCGGCGCTCGCGTGCCGCCCGACGATGCTCGACGACGAGACGGCGACCGCTACGCCCGCCACCACGCAGACGACGATCAGCAAGAACAGCAACCGCCGGGCCGGACTTAGCGATTTTATCTGCGGCATCTTCATGTGCGCCTCGCCTTCGCTCAGCCGCACCATAGGAAGCCTGGGTGTCGGGCGTCTTCGTGCAAGTGTCGAAGATGCTCGATCCTTGGCCGGACATACGGACGGCGCGCTGCATTTCTAATTCATTGCCTTCTGGTGATGCGAATTCCGTGCGACAAAAAGCGCGCGATGGCTTGTCGAATCACTACAAGTGCGTCTCCAACATCTGCACGATGACGCACCGGCGCACGTTTTATAGGGTCGTCGCGGCAATCCGACAAGGCCCGCCGCCGTGCCCTGCTGAGTACTCGACCGGAAGTGGGTGCGGGATGAGGTGTCTTATCGCGACGGCGGCCGTGCTGCTCGCAGCGCTGAGCGTGCCTGGACCTGCCTACGCCGACCTCGAACCCGTCGACCCCCTGCCCGGGGCGGCGACGACGTTGCAGGCCCCGGCTGCTGAACCCGTCGCACCGTGGCAAACGCTCGCCGCACGGGCGCCGTTCCACCCCGACACGGCATTGCTGCTCACCGACGGCACGGTGATGGCTCAGGACTACGCCACCGCGGATTGGTGGCGTCTCGCGCCTGACGAATTCGGCAAGTACATCGACGGTACGTGGACGCAATTGCCGCCGATGCCCGACGACTACGCGCCCTACGATTATTGCTCCGCCGTGCTGGCCGACGGGCGGGTCATCGTTGAGGGCGGCGAATATACCTACATCGACGGGGTAGCAACCGCAACCGAGACGAATCAGGGCGCGATCTACGACCCGGTGGCGAATTCGTGGCAGGTGCTCGATCCCCCGCCGGGCTGGACGAAAATTGGCGACTCGTCGTGCCTGGTGCTGCCGAACGGGAAATTCCTGCTGGCGCGCAGCTTCAATTCGACGCCGCTCGGCCAGGTGGCCGTGCTCGATCCCGCCACGCTCAGCTGGACCGTGTTGGCGCCACCCGGCAAGGTCGACAGCAGCGCCGAGGAGAACTGGACGCTGCTCCCCGACGGCACCGTGCTCACCGTCGACATCCACGCCGGCCCCGGCGCCGAACGGTTCATCCCGCCGTGGCTCGACGGGTCGGCCAATGGTGAGTGGATCAGTGCCGGCACCATCCCGGTGGACCTTGTCTCGCGTCGCGACCCCGGGCCGCAGGTGCTACTGCCCGACGGCACGGTCTTCGCAGTCGGCGACACCGGCGCGAACGCCAAGTACAGCCCGCCGACAACCCTGTACGGCACCGGAACGTGGACGGCGGCACCGTCCTTCCCACCGTGGCCGGCGGTCAGCTCGACGTCTGCGACGGGCCGGCCGTCCTGTTGACGAACGGCAGCGTGCTCGTCGGAGCCAGCCCCGGCTGCTACAACATCGACGACCACTTCTTCGAATTCGACGGCACCAACCTGCGCGAAGTGACGCAGCCGCCCTTCGGGCCGGGAATCAGCTCGTTCTGGGCGCGGCTGTTGATGCTGCCCACAGGCGAGGTGCTGGTGACATTCGACAACCGCACCGCATGGATCTACACCTCGACCGGCAGCCCGGATCCGTCCTGGGCGCCGAGCATCACGACGTGCCCCGTGCCGGACGACCCGACGCGTCCGGGCGAGGAGGGAACGCCGGGCTCGGTGATCGCTCCCGGCGCCACATACACGATCGCCGGCCGGCAGCTCAACGGCGTCTCCCAAGCCGAGAACTACGGGGACGACGAGGCGGCAGCCACGAACTACCCGCTGGTGCGCATCACCAATCACGCGACGGGACACGTCTTCTACGCCCGAACGCATGACCACAGCAGCATGGGCGTGGCAACCGGCGATCAGATCGTCTCGACCCACTTCGACGTCCCGGCCGGGCTCGAACGCGGCGCGAGCGACGTCGTTGTCGTCGCCAACGGCATCGCGTCCAACCGCTGCGTCGTCAACGAGCCCGCTGCTGGCGCCCAGTAACGCCGGCGCCGCACCGGCCTTATGGTGTGGCGTGACCAGTGTCGTGTTCCTGCCCGGGATCATCGCCCCGGCCGCTATCCGGTACGCACCGCTGTGCGCGGAGCTGCCGGACGTGCAATGCGTGCTGAAGGACCTCGAGGTTTACCGGGACGCGGTGCCGCCCGAGGATTTCTCCATCACCACCGAGATCGACGCCGTCGACCGCGCAGCCGACGAGGCGGGCTTCGACCGGTTCCATCTGTACGGGCATTCCGGCGGCGGGGCGGTGGCCCTGGCGTATGTCGCGGCGCGTCCGGGCCGGGTGCGCAGCCTCGCTGTCGACGAGCCGGCGATGGACTTCACCGACGAGGGCAACCGGACATACGGCTGGGACGAATTCGACCACGCCTTGACGCTGCCGCCGGCCGAGGTGATGGCGGAGTTCATGCGGTTGCAGGTCGCGGCTGATGTCGAGCTCGCCGCGCCGCCCGGGCCACCGCCGGCCTGGATGGCGAACCGCCCGGCGGCCATCCGGGCGTTCATCGGCGCTGCGCGGCGGCACCGGGTGGAGCCCGACTCGTACCGCAGCTTCGCCGCACCCGTGTACTTCTCGCTCGGCGGCCGCACGCACCCGCGCTGGACGGTCATGCGCGACCGGCTGGCCGGATGGTTCCCCGACTTCACCGCCGAGACGTACGAGGGGCTGCATCACCTGAACACGTCGAATCAGGCCGAGCCGGGACGCGTCGCGACAGCGCTGCGGGGGCTGTGGGCCCGCGCCGAGCGACGCAGCCAGTAGCGCCTATCCGGTGGTGTCGGCGGCGTGCACGGTGCACGTGGCCGACGCGGTCTTGCTCGGATCGCTCACCGACGTGGCGGTGAGCGTCACGGTGCTCGTGTCGGCACTGTGCGGGACGCGACTGACGTAGACCGGCACGTTGACGGTCTGGCCGAACGCGGCCGTGGACAGGTTGTTGTACAGCTGCGCCTGCCAGCCAGCACCTTGCACAGACGCGGACATCCGGTAGATGTCGATGTGCAAGTAGGCCCGCTCGTCCTGCGGATGCAGCGCCGGATCGGTCGGCGCATCGGCGCCCGTGTTGGCCAGCGGGAACGAGCAGTCGGTGGCCAGTCCCAGCCTCCGCCCGGTCGGCATGCCCTGCGCCACCGCGACGCCGCGAGTCTGCGGGCCGGCGCCGGCCGGGTTCTGCACGCCGATGATGTAGTGCAGGACGTGGTTGGCGTCGAAGTACTTGCCCAGCACGTAGAAGTGCAAGCTGTTGGCGGCGTCCACGTACTCGTTCTGCGAGCCGGAGTTCGTGCCGGCGTGGAAGAGCGCGTCGTCGAGCTGGCGATAGTCGCCGATCGTGCGCATCACGGGGGTGCCGTCCGGGCGATTGAAGTCGACCATGTCGATGTCCTGCGGGTGGGCGTCCTCGACCCAGGTGAAGCAGCCGTAGCCACACGTCGAGCCCTCGGTGGACGGGCCGCCCGGCGGGAACGCCTTGTTCTTCGCGATCAGCACGCCGTTGTCCGGCTCGAAGGAGCCGTAGCCGATGCGCTGCACCGTCTCCAGGGTGTAGTTCGTCCACCGCCCGGACGGCCCGCCGCCGTCGCAGAGTGGATCGGTGTTGACGTCGCAGGCGGGCTCGTGGTCGACCTGGCCGGCGCCGTCCAGGTACACCTGCACCCCGGCCAGCGAGTTCGCCGGCAGCGGGTCGGCATTGACCGCCCGTGCGATCACGTCGGCCACGGCGAGACCCGATTGCGCCAGGCCGTCGCGGTTGAGCCGCAGCACCGAGGCGTACGGGACGAAGCCCATCCCGATCTTGTTGCGCAGCGTGTGCTCGGCGCCCATCGAGGCGCCGAACTGGGCCGGAACTTCCCAGCGGTTGTGCGGCCCGCCCGGCCCGTTGAACGAGCCCCGATCCATCATGTCCCACGGCCCGGATCCGACCCGGTGGTACGGCGCAATATACGGGTTGTTGTTGTTGTCGCCGATGCTGAACAGGAAGTGGCTCAGCTCGTGGGTGATCGTCCCGGAGCTCTCCCCCTGCCGCACGCTCGACTGCCCCCACAGCTGCGAACCGGCGAGCCATGACGTCGACGGCACGTACCGGCTGGGCACCGTGTTCGGCAGCGCCGGGTTCGGGTTGCCCCACACGTCGCGCGGGATGTCGTCCGGCGTCTGGAACTTCATCTCGCCGAACTCCTGCCACACCGACGTCTCGTCGTATCCGGCGTAGATGCGCAGCACCACGTCATAACCGCAGCGTCCGGTGCAGCCTTGGTCGGCATGCCACAGGGCATCGGCGTCGGTCTCGAGGTTCGTGCCAGCGCAGTCGTTGATACCGGCACCGTCGGCGACGGTTACCGGCGAGCTGAGCGTCAGGTGAGTCGCGTCGGGGATCGCCGTCACGGTCCGCCGGCCAGCCGGCGAGACTCCGGCGATGGTGATGACGTCACCGACGTAGAGGAACGACGTCGAGCCCACGGCGATCGTCGAGACGGCGCTCTGCGCGCCGGTAACGCTCGTCTGGCCCGGGCAGCCGGCCGGCGGGGTTTGGCCGATGTCGTTCAGGCCGTACTGGTAGGACCGCTTGGGCATCCGATACGGGCCGAACGGCGTCACCGACGAGATACCGACCCGGCCGCCGCTCTGCTCCATCCAGTACCCGTTGATGGTGTGGAAGTGGTTCAGCGGGCTCGGCTTGTTGAAGAAGTCGGCATAGAACTGCGACACCTGGTCGCGCGACACCGGATCGATCTGCGGGTTCCCGAACGGGTCGGACTGCTTGGGCTTGGTGATGACGAAGGGCTGGTCCGGGTAGTCGACGGCCACCAGCGCCACCCGCAACGCACGCTGGGTCGGCACCGCGCCGTTCGTCGCCCAGTCGACGCCGGGGATGGACTGGTAGTCGTTCCAGGTCATGTCCTGCTGGTCTTGCCAGTGCTGCGGATCGATCGGACGGATCGGTGGCGCCAGCCCGACCGGATCGGACTCCGCAAGCGGTGCGGTGGCGCCGAGCGAAAGGGCCAGCACGCCGGCGGCGAGCAAGACCATCGTCCTTCGTGACGTCGAGCGATAGCTCCAGACCGAGTGCATCATCAACACCCCTATATGCAGACCAGCGGTGCGACGACCCTAGAAACCGGCAGCTGCCGAGTCATCGTGCAGTTGCAGGGAGAACGCCCGGCATGCCCAGACTTCTGTCGGTCTCAGCCGGTCCGGCGGCGCAGGGTTGCGGCGCCGAGGACAAGCGCGCCGAGCACGAACGCCACGATAACCAGCACGTCGCGCACATAGTCGCCGCCGACCGAGGACGAGCGCGCCACCAGCCGCAGCGCCTCGACGGCGTAGGAGACGGGCAGTGCGTCGGACACCCAGCGCAGCACCGTCGCCATCTCGCCGCGCGGGTGGAACAGCCCGCACAGCAGCAACTGGGGCAACACGACCACCGGCATGAGCTGGATGGCCTGGAACTCGGTCCGTGCGAACGCGCTGGCGAACAGCCCGAGCGCGACGCCGAGCACCGCATCGACCGCGGTGACGAGCAGCAGCAGCCAGAACGAGCCGGCCAGGTCCAGGCCGAGCGCGACCGATACCCCTACGGCGGCGACTACCGACACCGCCGCGACGAGGCCGAACGCCAGCGCGTAGCCGAGCAGCAGGTCGAGCTTCGCCATCGGCGTCGTCATCAGCCGTTCGAGGGTGCCGGACGAGCGCTCGCGCAGCGTCGTGATGGAGGTGACCAGGAACATCAGCGTGAACGGGAAGATGCCGAGCAACGCGGGGGCCAGCCCGCTGAACGCGCGCTCGGAGTCGAAGACGTAGCGCAGTAGCAGCATGAGCAGTGCGGGCAGTGCCACGAGCAGAACGACCGTGCGCGGATCGTGCCGCAGCTGTAGCAGTACGCGTCGCGTGGTTGCCAGGGTCAGCCTCGGGTTCATGCCGCACGCTCCTCGAGGATCAGGCCGAGGAAGGGCGGCGTCCATCGAGACCGTCCCGGTCCGACTCTTGAGCGCGGAAGGGCTGTCCTGGGCGATCAGTGCTCCCTCGCGCATCAGCACGAGCTCGTCGCAACGCTCGGCCTCGTCCATGACGTGGCTCGACACGAGCAGGGTCAGCCCGCCGGACGCAAGCTCGTGGAACAGCGTCCACAGGTGATCGCGCAGCACGGGGTCGAGGCCGACGGTCGGCTCGTCCAGGACGAGCAGGTTGGGTTGCCCCAGCAGTGCGACGGCCAGGCTGACCCGGCTGCGCTCCCCGCCGGACAGCCGCGCGACGAGCTGGTGACTCTGGCGGGTCAGGTCCGTCTGCTCCAGCACCCGCTCGATGTCGGCGTCCGGCGCGCGCACCGCGGCGGCGAAGTAACGGACGTTCTCCTCGACGGTCAGGTCGGAGTACACGGCGGCACCCTGCGAGGAGTAGCCGACCTCGGTGCGCAACGCGGGAGCGCCGGCGGGCCGGCCGAGCACGGTGACCCGGCCGCCTTTGACGATCTGGGTGCCGACCACCGCCCGGATCAGCGTCGTCTTGCCACAGCCGCTCGGGCCGAGCAGGCCGGTCACCGTCCCCTCCCTCACGGAGAAGCTGATGCCGTGCAAGACCTCGGCGCCGCCGCGCACCACGACCAGGCCGTCGCACTCGATCGCAGAATTAACCATACAATCAATTACAGGTTAGGATGCGGACGATGTCAAAGGGCCGCCCTGGACGCCGACCCGGACCGAGCAGCACGCGCCCGGAGATCCTGGCGGCCGCTCGAACGCTGTTCGCGGCCCGTGGCTACCACGCGACGACGGTGCGCGACATCGCCGCCGAGGCGGGCGTCAATGCGGCGCTCGTCCATCACTACTTCGGCACCAAGGAGCAGGTGTTCGTCGCGGCGATGAACCTGCCGCTGAACCCGGCCGACCTGATCAGCCGGCTACGCGACGGCGGGCCACGCGCACAGCTCGGCGAGCGGGTCGTGCGGCTCTTCGCCCGCACCTGGCGCGATCCGGCGACCGGACAACCACTCCAGGCGCTGCTGCGCGCTGCCGCGTCGAGCGAGCAGGGCGCGACGATGATGCGCCAGTTCGTCGAGGACGTGATGCTGCCGCGCGTCGCCACTGAGCTCGGCGTCTCGCGCGTGCGCGCGGCCGGGGCGTTCAGCCAGCTGATCGGCTTTGCCCTGGCGGCGACGATCCTGCGGACCGAGCCGCTCGTGTCGGCGAGCGAGGACGAGGTGGTCGCGCTGCTCGCCCCGTCCGTCCAGCGCTATCTGGACGGGTGACCGCCGTCGCGACGTAGGCTGTCGGCGTGCCGGAGCTGCCCGAAGTCGAGGCGCTCGCCGCATTCCTGCGCGAGCGGGCGATCGGTCGCACCGTGGTACGTGCCGACGCCGCTGCGTTCAGTGCGGTCAAGACGTTCGACCCGCCGCTGTCCGCGCTCTCCGGCGCCACGGTCACCGGCGCGGGCCGGCACGGCAAGTTCCTCGACCTCGACGTCGACGGCCTGCACCTGGTCATCCACCTTGCCCGGGCCGGATGGCTGCAATGGCGCGACTCGCTGCCACCCGCGCCGCCGCGTCCGGGCAAGGGACCGCTGGCGTTCCGCTTGCATCTCGCGCCCGAGATGCCCGGCGGGCCGGTCAGCGGGTTCGACCTCACCGAGGCCGGGACGCAGAAGCGCCTGGCCGTCTACCTCGTGCGCGACGTCGCCGAGGTGCCTGGCATCGCCAGCCTCGGCCCGGACGCGCTGGCCGTCTCCGTCGAGGAGCTGGCCGCGCTGCTGAGTGCCGAACGCGCGCAGATCAAGGGCGTGCTCACCCATCAGGCCGTCCTGGCCGGCATCGGTAACGCGTACTCCGACGAGATCCTGCATGCCGCCCGGCTCTCGCCGTTCAAGCTCGCCGCGAAGCTGACGCCGGACGAGGTCGCCCGCCTGCACGCGGCGATCCACGACGTGCTGACCGATGCCGTTGCCCGGTCGGTCGGCCAGCAAGCCGCCAAGCTGAAAGGCGAGAAGCGATCCGGGCTGAAGGTGCACGCCCGGGCCGGGTTGCCGTGCCCGGTGTGCGGCGACACGGTTCGCGAGATCTCCTTCGCAGACAAGTCGTTCCAGTACTGCCCGACCTGCCAGACCGAGGGTCGCGAGCTCGCCGACCGCCGTATGTCCAAGCTCCTCAAGTAGAGCAAGCGGACCCGACAGGCTCGATCATCTGCAGATCGGCCGCCTGTGGCCTGCCGATCTACACATGATCGGGACGAGAGCGGCGGCGGGGGCCACGTACCCACGGTCGGAGTGCGCTGGGGCAGACTTGACTGGTGCAGCCATTTGACGTTCCGACTGTCTCGGTTCAGGAGATCTCCGGCGACGCCCTGCTCCTCGATGTGCGCGAGCCCGACGAGTGGGCGGCCGGCCACGTCGACGGAGCCCTCCACGTCCCGATGAACGAGCTGCCCGAGCGGCTCGCCACCGAGCCGGGCGACCTGACGCCGGACCGCGACATCGTCGTGATCTGCCGGGTGGGCAGCCGCTCCGCACAAGTCACCGCCTGGCTCAACCGGCAGGGATTTCAGGCGGCGAACCTCGACGGCGGGATGCTCGCCTGGGCCACGTCCAAGCGGCCGATGGTCAGCGACACGGGCGCGCAGCCACACGTCGCCTGAACGATCTCGCCAGGCAAGCAGGGGACCATTGCGGCTGTGAGACCTCGAGCGACGCGCGAGGCAAGGACGCCTCCGAGCCGTCCACTCGTGGTCGCGCACCGCGGCGCGTCGTTCGACGTCGCCGAGCACACGCTGTCGGCTTACATGGCCGCGATCGATTCCGGCGTGGACGCGCTCGAATGCGATGTCCGGCTCTCGCGCGACGGCCACCTCGTGTGCGTGCACGACCGCCGGGTCAGCCGGACGTCGAACGGCCAGGGCCTGGTCAGCGAACTCGACCTGGCCGGGCTGAACGCACTGGACTTCTCGTCCTGGCACGAGGAATGGCCCGACACCGCCGACCACCTGCTGCGCGACGAGCCGTACCTCGCCGGAGTCGCCCCCGACCGCGACCACGGTGGCGGCGTGCTGACCCTCGATGCGCTGCTCGCGCTCGTCCGCGACGCATCGCGGCCGGTGCGGCTGTTCGTCGAGACGAAGCACCCGACGCGGTACAGCGGACTGGTCGAGAAGGAGCTGGTGCGGCAACTGGCCCGGTACGGCTGGGCCGGCCAGCCCGGTCCGGCGAGCAGCCTGCGGCGCCGCCCCGTTGAGCCGACCGACGGGCGGGTCACGGTGATGAGCTTCGCGCAGACGGCACTGCGACGGGTGCGCCTGCTCGCCCCGGACGTGCCGACCGTGCTGCTGCTCGAACGCCTGCTGCCCGGACGGCGCGACGGCGTGCTGCCGGTCGGCGTCGGCATTGCCGGACCCAGCTTGGCGCTGGTGCGCGCCGAGCCGGAGTTCGTTGCCCGCGCCCACGCGCGTGGAAACAGCGTCTACGTATGGACGGTTGACGAGCCGGCCGACGTCGAGTTCGTGCTCGGCCTCGGCGTCGACGCCGTGATCACCAACCGGCCGGGCGCCGTCGTCGAGCGGCTGAGCCAGCGGAACGGCTGAGCGCTCAGGTCGGCAGACCGCGCATGACGCGCAGCGCAACCGACAGCGTGGCCAGGTCGGCGCTCTCGCGGGCCAGCGCCTCGGTGATGGTCGCTCGGGCGCGTCCGACCCGCTCGGCGTTGGTCTTCTCCCACTTGGTCAGCCGCTTCGTCGCGGACAGGCCCTCTGGCGTGGACGCCAGCACCGCTGACGTGATCGTCGACAGCGCCGAGTAGAGGTCGTGGCGCAGCGCGGCGCGGGCCAGGGTCGACCACCGGTCATCGCGCGGCAGGTTGCTGATCCGGGTCAGCATCTCGTCGACGGAGAACCGGTCCGACACCGCGAAGTGCAGCTGGGCCACCTCGTGCGCCGGCTGGCCACTGCTCTGCGCGATCTCGACGACGTCGAGCAGGAGGAACGCGGTGAGCAGCTCGCTGATGCGGACCGACAAATTGCGGGGCAGCCCCAGCCCGACCATGCGATCGACCTCGGCGTAGAGGTTCTCCCGCTCGGAGCCACGCAACAGGTGGGGAATCTGTGGCGACAGTTCGGCGACCGTCGCTGCGAAGTGCTCGATCTCACCGGCGACGTCGGTGATCGGGAAGCGGACGTCGATCAACCATCGCGTCGCCCGGTCGATGAGGCGGCGTATCTCGTGATACGCGGAATGCTGAGCCTCAGTGGGCACCTCGTTGTCGAGCGCCTCGATGTCGGCCCAGAGCAGTTCCAGGCCGAACACCTCGCGGCTGATCGTGTAGGCCCGGGTGACCTGAGCCGAGTCGGCGCCCGTCTCCTCCATGGCTCGGTGCACGAATGTCGTGCCGCCGCGATTGACCATGTCGTTGACGACGCAGGTCGTGATGAGCTCGTGGCGCAGTGGATGCGCGGCCATGTCGCCTGCGAACCGGCTGACAATCGCTGCCGGGAAGTAGCCGGCGAGCACGCGCTGGAACCATGACTCGTCGGGCACCGTCGAGTCCGCGATCTGCTCGGTGAGCACGATCTTCGCGTACGCGGCGACGACTGCCATCTCCGCCGAGCACAGGCCCTCACCCACGGCTTCGCGCTGGGTCAACTCGCGACCGGTGGGCAACGCCTCGAGCTTTCGGTCGAGTCGGCCCGCGTCCTCGAGCGCCTGGAGCAGTCGCGCGTGCACCGTGACCATCGACGGGCCGTTGTAACGCGTCATCGCGAGCATGACGTTCTGCTCGTAGTTGTCGCGCAAGACGTGGGCGGCGACCTCGTCGCCGACGGACATGAGCAGTTCGTTGCGCTCGGGTCGGCTCAGCCGCCCCGCCGCGATTGCGCGATCGAGCAGGATCTTCAGGTTGATCTCGTGGTCGGAGATGTCGACGCCGGCGGAGTTGTCGATGGCGTCGGTGTTGATCCGCCCGCCGGCTCGCGCGAACTCGATGCGTCCGCGCTGGGTGAAGCCGAGGTTGCCGCCCTCGCCGACGACGCGGCAGCGCAGCTCGGACCCGTCGGCGCGGACCGCGTCGTTCGCCTTGTCGCCCGCGTCGGCGTGCGTCTCGGTCGACGCCTTGACGTAGGTGCCGATGCCGCCGTTCCAGAGCAGGTCGACCGGCGCGGCCAGGATGGCGTGGATGAGCTCGCTCGGCGTCAGCGTCGCGGTGCTCTCCGGCAGGCCGAGCACGGCTCGCACCTGCTTCGTGATCGGGACCGCCTTGAGTGTGCGCGGGAATACGCCGCCGCCCGTGGAGATCAGCGACGTGTCGTAGTCGGCCCAGCTCGACCGCGGCAACGCGAACAGCCGCTTCCGCTCGGCGAAGGAACGCGCGGCGTCCGGATCCGGGTCGAGGAAGACGTGCCGGTGATCGAACGCCGCGATCAGCCGGATGTGCTCGGAGAGCAGCATCCCGTTGCCGAACACGTCGCCGGACATGTCGCCGACGCCGACCACGGTGAAGTCGTGCTCCTGGGTGTTCACGCCCAGCTCGCGGAAGTGGTACTTAACCGACTCCCACGCTCCGCGCGCCGTGATGCCCATTGCCTTGTGGTCGTATCCCTGCGATCCGCCCGATGCGAAGGCGTCGCCCAGCCAGAAGCCGTAGTCGGCGGCGACGGCGTTTGCAAGATCAGAGAACTTCGCCGTGCCCTTGTCGGCCGCGACGACGAGATACGGGTCGTCGCCGTCGTAGCGCCGGGTCTGCGGCGGCGGCACGACCTTGCCGGACGTGTCGCGGTTGTCGGTGAGGTCGAGCATGCAAGATATGAACGTCCGATAGCAATCGATGCCTTCGGCTAGGCAGGCATCCCGATCGGACGGGTCGGGCATTTGCTTGGCGATGAATCCGCCCTTGGCGCCCACCGGCACGATGACCGCGTTCTTGACCATCTGCGCCTTGACCAGGCCGAGGATCTCGGTGCGGAAGTCCTCGCGGCGGTCCGACCACCGGATGCCGCCGCGAGCGATCAGCCCGAAGCGCAGGTGCACGCCCTCGACGCGCGGCGAGTACACCCAGATCTCGAACCTCGGCCGCGGCTCGGGGAGGTCGGGCATCTGGCGCGGCTCGAGCTTGACCGCGAGGGCGGCCCGGCGCTGGCCGGCGTCGTCGGTGCGGTAGGCGTTCGTGCGCAGCGTCGCGTTGATCAGCCGCAGCAGCGAGCGCAGGATGCGGTCCTGGTCGAGGCTGGCCACCGCCGCGAGCTCGGCCTCGATCGACTCGACGAGGGTCAACGTGCCACCCTGCCCGTCGTCGACGACCTGGGCCGTGCCCGCGAGCGCTGGATCGAACCGCGACTCGAACAGCTGAACCAGCTTGTGGGCGACGGACGGGTGCTCGATCAGCGCCTGCTCGATGTATCCCTGACTGAACGTCGTCCCGGCCTGGCGCAGGTACTTGGCGTATGCGCGGAGCACGTTGGCCTGCCACCACGTCATCCCCGCGCGCAGCACGAGCCCGTTGAACCCGTCCTGCTCGATCTCGCCCCGCCAGAGCAGACGCAACGCGTCGATGACGTCGGCGGCGCGTTCGGCGTCGAGGTCCACACCGACCGGCAGGCGCAGCCCGAAGTCGTAGATCCAAGCGCCGCACGCGGAGCCTTCGCCCGTCCCGTTCGGACGGGCGATCTCGTACGGGCGTTCGTCGAGCACCTCGATGCCCATCTGCGTGAAGATCGGCAGCGCGCGAGCCAGCGACAGTGACCTGCCGGTGCGGTACACCTTGAGCCGACGGTCCGCGTCGTCCTCGGCGGGCGGTGTGTAGACGTGGAAGCCCAGCCCGTCGTCCTCGGGCAGTGCCTCGAGCCGCTTGAGGTCGTCGACGGCCGTGCCCGCGCCGAAGTCCTCCTTGTAGGCCTCGGGGAACGCGCCGTCGTAGCGGCGCGCCAACCGCTCGCCCTCCTCCTCGCCGTGGCCGACGGTGAGCAGGTCGGCCAGGTCGTCGCTCCAGCGGCGGGTAACCCGCAGGACCTCCTGCTCGACGATGTGCCGCTCGGGCTGCGGCGGGACGGTGCCCGGACGCAGCGCGATCAGGAACTGCATGCGGGCGAACCCGAGTTCGACGATGCGGTCGTCACGGTCGATGAGCTCGCCGGGCCAGTACGCGACGATCACGTCGCGGACGCGGCGGCGCGTCTCGGGCCCGAACCGGTCGGCCGGGAAGTAGACCAGCACGCTGATGAAGTCGCGGTTGAGGTGCGTGCGGGCGAAGACGCCGACCTGTCCCTGCTCGGCGCGCGCCACCACCAGTTGGGCCAGCCGCAGCAGGTCGGCGGTTGGCGCCTCGAGCAGCTCGTCGCGCGGCAGGGTGCGCAGCGCGGCCAGCAGCTGCCGGCCGGTGTGGCTGTTACCGCGCACGCCCGACCGCAGCAGGATCTCGGCGATCCGCTTGCGCACCACCGGTACGCGCCCGACGGTGCCTTCCTCGCTGGTGGTGATCAGGCCGAGGAAGACGTGGACGGTCTGCCCGGACGGCCCGTCCGCCCGGGACGGCGTCACGACGGTCACACAGTCGTAGTGCGCGGAGCGGCGCACTCGCGACACGAGCGGCGACTTGAAGATGACGAGCGGCGCGCCGCTGCGGAACGCCGGCAGCAGTTCGAGCGGCGAGATCACCGCGTCGCCGCGCAGCACGCCACGCGGGTCGGCCGGCGCCGCGGCCCTGGTCAGGCTGGCCAGCTCGTTCGCCGAGTAGGCCGCGTGGCCGAGGATCATGAACGCGCCATTGGCCAGCCAGCGCAGCAGCGCTGCTGCCTCGCTGCTCGTCTCGCGGTCGAAGTTGCCGGGATTGGCCTGCAGCTCGTCGGCCAGGTCGAGGACGATCTTGTACATCGCCGGCGCATCCGTCACCGCGTGGTGCACATCGTCGAGGACGCGCCGAAGCGCGACGCGGAGCCCGGCGGCCGTCGGCTCGTCGACCGCGTCGATCTCGACGTGCATCCACGACTCGGTGGACGCGCCGGCCGGCACCTCAGCGTTGTCGTCGATGTCGAGGATTTCCACGATCCGGCCGCCAGCGTCGCGGGTCACGACGATCTGCGGATGCAGGACGCGCTCGACGGCGTGTCCGAGGCGTCCGAGCTCGGCACGGACCGAGTCGACGAGGTACGGAGCGTCGGCGGTGACGATGTCGATCGCCGTCGTCGCGGCGTCCATGTCGGAGATCTTGATCAGCGTCTCGTCGGCACGCCGGGTGGCGCCGAAGGACATGCTGTCGCGGGCGAGCGCGGCCAGCGCGCTGGCCGGACGACCCGGCAGCTGGCTTGTCGCATGAGCGAGATAGCGGTGCGAGAAGACGTCGGCTGTGACGTCCGGCGGATGACCGGACGTGGCGGGCGTGTCCTGCGCCCGTAATTCGCTCATGGATGTCACCTCGTTGTGACGCTAGGCAGCAACCCTCATCCTCGCATCACCTGCGCCGGGCGAACGAGTCGCGCCTGACCGATCACCCACTCGTCGCCCAGTTCGTCCACGTCCGCGTGCCACCCGAGCGTCGCCAGGCGGGCCGTCACGTCTGACGGGTCCAGATAGGACTTGACGATCCGGTGCCTCGTCCCGTCGGCGACGGTCCGCTCGGCGACCTCGCGGGCGAGCCAGCTCTCCTTCGGGGCGTGTCGCACATGCTCGTCGACGAACACGACCTGGCCGCCGTCGACGATGCAGTCGGCCAGCCGCGTCCAGAACGCGGCGAACCGGACCGCGGGGACGTGCGACAACCAGAATCCGAAGAAGACGACGTCATAACGGCGCCACGGCTGCCAGCTCAGCACGTCGGCGCAGACGAACTGCACGTCGGCGCCGGTGCGCGCCCGGGCGATCTCGATCATTTCCGGCGCGGCGTCGACCGCGGTCAGGGTGCGTGCCCGCCGGGCGAGGCGCTCGGTCCACACGCCGGTGCCGCAGGCGAGTTCCAGCAGGTCGGCGTCCGCGGGAATCCGCTCGACGACCGCGTCGATCAGCCCCTCCACCTCGCCCGTCGCGTAGGCGCCGCTTTCGTACTCCGGAGCGCGCGCCCGATAGTAGGCGATCTGCTCCGCGAGCAGGTCCGGGTTGTCCATCCCGGGATCTTGCCACGGGTTGCTGCCAGGATGGACGGCGTGAACCTGCCCGATTCGGCCCGTCCGCGGCCGTTACCGACCAGCGCCTCCTACGCGATCACGGTGCGGCTCTACGCCGCGCCCTCGGCGGCCGTCGTAGGTGTGATCGCCACGGCGGTCGGCGCAGCAGGCGGGCTGGTCACGGCGATCGATGTCAGCGAGTCGCGGCACGACCGCATCACGATCGACGTCACGTGCTCGGCCGCCAACGGCGAACACGCGCAGGAGATCGTCGCCGCGATCCAGGCCGTCGACGGCATAGAGGTGCACCGGGTCAGCGACCGCACGTTCCTGCTGCACCTCGGCGGCAAGATCTCCGTCGAGTCGCGGGTGCCGTTGAAGACGCGCGATGACCTGTCCATGGCGTACACCCCCGGCGTGGGACGCGTCTCGCTGGCGATCGCGGCCAATCCGGACGACGTCACGCGGCTGACCATCAAGGGCAACTCGGTGGCGGTGGTCACCGACGGCTCGGCGGTCCTCGGACTCGGCAACATCGGGCCGGGCGCTGCGCTGCCGGTGATGGAGGGCAAGGCCGCGCTGTTCAAGCGGTTCGGCGGCATTGACGCCTGGCCGATCTGCCTCGACACCCAGGATGTGGACAAGATCGTCGAGGTCGTTCGTCTTATCTCGCCGGGGTTCGGGGGCATCAACCTCGAGGACATCTCGGCCCCGCGCTGCTTCGAGATCGAACGCCGGCTGCGGGCCGAGCTGACCATCCCGGTGTTCCACGACGACCAGCACGGGACGGCGATCGTCGTGCTGGCGGCGCTGACGAACGCGCTGCGCTGCGTGTCGAAGTCGATGTCGTCCGCGCGGGTGGTCGTCGCCGGGGGTGGCGCGGCGGGGACGGCGGTCGTCACGCTGCTGCTCGCCGCCGGGGTGTGCAACGTCCTGGTATGGGACCGCGAGGGCATCCTGGCGCCCGCCGATCCGCGGCTGAACCCGGCCAAGCGCGCGCTGGCGTCGCTCACGAATCCGGCGGGCGTCACCGGCGACCTGCACAACGCCGTGCGCGGCGCCGACGTGTTCATCGGGGTGAGCGCTCCCGACGTGCTGCCCGCGTCCTGGATATCCGACATGGCGTCGTCGCCGGTGATCTTCGCGCTGGCGAACCCGGACCCTGAGGTGGACGTCGACGCGGCGCAGCACCTGGCCGCAGTGCTGGCCACCGGGCGCAGCGACTACCCGAATCAGATCAACAACGTGCTGGCGTTCCCCGGCGTGTTCCGTGGTCTGCTGGACGCCCGGGCGCACGAGGTCACCACCGCGATGTTGCTGCGCGCCGCCGCCGCGCTCGCCGGCTGCGTCTCCGACGAGCAGCTCAACGCGACCTACATCGTTCCGAGCGTCTTCGATCCGTCCGTCCCCAAAGCGGTGGCGGCGGCCGTCCGGGAGGCAGCCGCGGCGCCCCTCACGTCGGCCCGTACGTGAGGCCTAGGGCTTCAGCGCGCGGGCGGCGTCGAGGAAGCGGTCGTTCTCCTCGACCGTGCCTATCGTGACGCGGGCGCCGTGGCCGGCGAACGGGCGCACGATCACCTTCCGGTCGGCGCAGCCGTTGGACCACTCGACCGTGTCGTCGCCGAGCGGCATCCACACGAAGTTGGCCTGCGACGGCGGGATCGGGTAGCCGGCCACGATCAGCTCGGCCTGCACCCGGTCGCGCTCGGCGATGATCGTCTTGACCCGGTCCATCAACTGCGACTCGGCCTCGGGTTCGAGGCTGGCCAGCGCGGCCTGCTGGGCTAGCGCCGTTACCGCAAACGGGCTCTGCGTCTGGCGCAGCGCGGCCGGCACCTCGACGTTGCCCGAGATGCCGTAGCCCACACGCAGTCCGGCCAGCCCGTAGGCCTTGCTGAACGTCCGCAGCACGATCAGGTTCGGATGCTCGTCGAGCAGCGTCAGCGCGTCGGTGACGTCCGGGTCGGTGACGAACTCGTGGTAGGCCTCGTCGATCACCACCACGACGTCGTCCGGCACCGCGCGCAGGAACGTGGCCAGCTCGTCGCGGTGCACGACCGTGCCGGTCGGGTTGTTCGGGTTGCAGACGAAGATCAGCCGCGTCCGCTCGGAGAGCCGGGCCGCCATCGCCGGCAGGTCGTGGACGTGATCGCGCAGCGGCACCGCCACCGGGTCGGCGCCCGAGATGGCCGTGACGATCGGGTACGCCTCGAACGCACGCCACGCATACAGCACCTCGTCGCCGGGCTGTGCCGCGGCGGCGCCCAACTGGTAGCACAGCGACACCGACCCGCAGCCGACGACGACGCGATCCGACGAGACGCCGTGCCGGGCGGCCAGCGCCTCACCCAGCTCGGCGGACCAGTTGTCCGGGTAGCGATTGAGCGTGCCGGCCGCGACCGAGATTCGCTCCAGGACGTAGGGCAGCGGGGGCAGCGGCGTCTCGTTGCTGGCCAGCTTGATGGCGCCCGGCACGGTCCGCCCGGGGACGTAGCCCGGCAGTGACGCCATTGCAGCACGCAGCTTCACGGTCATGCCGACCACTCTCCCATCCCGATGTTCAACGCGACGATGCCCGTGCCCGCCACGCGCTCTGCTTGAGCCGGTTACCGCAGATGCGCATCGAACACCACTTGGCCGTGTGCGTGCGGGAGCTGTCGTAGAACGCCCACTGGCAGCTGTCGTTGCGGCAGGTCTTCAGGCGGTGCCAACTGCCGTCGCTCATCGAGTGCGCGACGATGTCGAGCAGGCCGGCGACCATGCCCCGGACGCCTGTGCCCGCCGAGATGATCGACCAGCCCGGGCCGTCCGCGAACGAGACGCCGACGCCTGCCCACCGCGCGCACTCGTCGACGGTCGCGGCAGCGTCGCCGGGGAGGGCGGCGCCCTCATGGTTGGCCGCCAGGCCGGTGCGCAGTGCCTCGCGCAGCGCGCGGACCCGTCGCACGTCCGAGTCGGCCGCCCCGTCCGCGTCGAACCCGTGGGCGCGTGCCCAGCGCTGCAGGCCGTCGCGGTCGACGAGCACGTCGGTGGCGAGGTCGAGGTCTCGGGTGTTGACCAGCTCGCGTACCAGCTCCAGCCGGCCCGGCGCGGGTTGGACGGGTGACGTCACGTGTCCACCATAACCGCCTTGCGCTGTTGCCCAGTTACTCCATAACCTGCTTGGCCATGACGGCAGTTACGCCTGACGTGGCGGCGTCACCGAAGGCCTGGGCGAACCAGAACTTCCGCTGGATCTGGACGGCCTCGACGGCATCGTTCTTCGGGTCCGAGATCGGCGAGATCGCGCTGCCGTTGCTGGCACTCATCACGCTTAATGCGTCGGCCACCCAGGTCTCGTTTCTGAGGGCGATGCAGTTCGCGCCGTTCCTGCTTGCCACGATGCCGTTCGGCGTCCTCGTCGACCGTCACCGGCGCCGGCCGCTGATGATCGGCGCCGACCTCGGACGGTTCCTGCTCGCCGCCGCGATCCCGCTGGCGATCTGGGCCGGCGTGCGGTCGATAGGCCTGGTCTACGGCCTCGTGTTCGCCATTGGAACGCTGACCGTGCTCTACCAGGTCGCCGAGTTCGCGTTCCAGCCGCTCGCGGTGACCACCCGGCAGTTGCCCGACGCCAACGCCAAGATCGTCGCGACCCAGCAAGCGGCGAGCATCGGCGGGCGCGGGCTCGGCGGGCTGTTCGTCAGCGCGCTCACCGCCCCGGCCGCGATCGCAGTCAACGCCGTCACGTACCTCGCCTCGGCCGCCAGCCTGAGTCGCGCGAGCGTCACCGAGTCGCGTCCAGTTCCAGGCGCGCGGGTCACCTCGGCCTGGAGCGAGGTGAAGGAAGGCCTGCGGATCACATTGGCCAACCGGTTCGTCCGCGGCCTGCTCGGCGAGGCGACCACGTACAACTTTTTCAACGAGATCTTCATGCTGGGCCTGACGATCTACGCGATCAGGCACCTCCACCTGGGTGCGGCCGGCCTCGGGCTGATCCTGATGGTCGGCGGATTCGGCTCGTTCCTCGGCGCCTGGTTCGGCACCCGGGCAACGGCCAGGTTCGGATACGGACGCGTGCTGCTCGCGACGCTGATCGTCGGCAACAGCGTCCAGGCCGCGGCCGTCCTGAGCACCCGCGGGGGACCCGCGTCCCTCACGCTGCTGTGTGCGATCTTCCTGATCTCGGGGGTCGGGATCGGGGTGGCAAACTCCCACGCGATCACGGTGCGCCAGCTCGCGCTTCCCGAGCAGGCTCGCGGCCGGGTGAACGCGGCGTACCGGCTGGTCTCCTGGGGCGTCGTCCCGATCGGGACCATTGCGGGCGGCGTGATCGCGCAGCACTACGGACCGTGGCGCGCCGAGCTCGTCGGCGGGATCGGCGTGGCCCTCGCGACGGTGTGGGTTGCGTTCTCGCCCATCCCTCGACTTCGCTCCGTCGAGGACGCCGCGCTCCGGGCTTGAGCTACAGGTTGCCGCGGCGCTCCTGCTCGCGCTCGATCGCCTCGAACAACGCCTTGAAGTTGCCCTTGCCGAAGCCGAGCGACCCATGCCGCTCGATCAGCTCGAAGAACATCGTCGGCCGGTCGCCCACCGGCTTGGTGAAGATCTGCAGCAGGTAGCCGTCCTCGTCCCGGTCGACCAGGATCCCGCGGGCCTTCAGTTCCTCGATCGGCGCCCGGACGTGCCCGATCCGGGCCCGAAGGTCGGGGTCGTCGTAGTAGGACGCCGGCGTGTCGAGGAACTCGACGCCACGGCCGCGCATCTCGTCCGTGGCGCGCAGGATGTCGTTGGTCGCGAGCGCGATGTGCTGGCAACCCGGCCCGGCGTAGAAGTCGAGGTACTCGTCGATCTGGCTCTTGCGCTTGCCGAGCGCCGGCTCGTTGAGCGGGAACTTGACCCGGTGGTTGCCGTTGGCCACCACCTTCGACATCAGCGCCGAGTAGTCGGTCGCGATGTCGTCGCCGATGAACTCGGCCATGTTCACGAAGCCCATCACCCGGTTGTAGAAGCGGACCCACTCGTCCATCTGGCCGAGCTCGACGTTGCCGACGCAGTGGTCGATGGCCTGGAACAGCCGCTTGTCCGGCGTCTCCAGTACGGACGTTCGCGTCGTGAACCCCGGCAGGTACACCCCCGAATAGCGCGAGCGGTCGACGAGCGTGTGCCGGGTGTCGCCGTAGGTCGCGATCGCGGCCACCCGCACTACGCCGTCGGAGTCGTCGACGTCGTGCGGCTCGTCGAGGACGGTGGCGCCGGCCGCCCGGGCGTGCGCGACACAGCGATCGACGTCGGGGACCTCGAGAGCGATGTCGACGACGCCGTCGCCGTGTCGGCGGTGGTGGTCGGCGTAGGCGCTGTCGGGCGCGACGGCTCCGGCGATCACGAACCGGGCCGAGCCCGAGCGCAGCACGAACGCCTTGTGGTCGCGGTTACCGGTCTCGGGCCCGCTGTACGCGACGAGCTGCATGCCGAACGCGTGCTGGTAGAAGTGGGCGCTCTGCGTGGCGTTGCCGCTGACGAAGACGACCGCGTCCAGCGCCGTGACCGGGAACGGGTCGGTCGACGCGTCGTAGTCGACCAGCCCGACGAGCTGCTTGAGCCGTTCGGCGGTCAGGTTGGCTTCGCGTTCTTCCGGGGTGAGGTCGACAGACGTCATGACTTAACCCTGCGTTCAACGGCCGTGACAATGCAAGTATTCGCTCGAAAGCCAGTCAACCTGCACAGTTTGCACAGCCATGGCGCTCGTCGCGTGGGCAAGTGTTCAGCTGACGGCCGCCTCCAAAGCTGCCAGCACCGCGAAGACCGCGAACGTGGCGCCGGCGACGCGATGGACGACGCGCACCGGCACGCGCTTGACGACCAGCCGTCCGGCGACGACCGCAAGCGCAGCCACCATGACGAGCGCCAGCCAGGCGCCGACGCCGACCGCGAGCGGTTGGCCGAGGCGCGCGACCAGGCCGGCGGTCGCGATCTGGCTCGCGTCGCCCCACTCCGCGGCGAAGAGCACGCCGAACGACGTCAGGACGGCACGCCGGGTCGGCACGTTCTGGCGCGCTTCGTCCAGCGCGATCTCCTCTGGCTCGTCCAGGCTCTCGCGCACGAGCAGGGCCGCCCCGAGCGCGAACAGGCCGGCCACGACGCCTTCGACCGCCCGCCGGGGCAGCAGGTGCACCAAGTGCCCAGCGGCGACGGCCACCACGCACTGAACCGCGAACGCCGCGGTCACGCCCACTAGCACGTGCCGAAGGCGGTACCGGGTCGACAACACAAGCGTCGCGATCAGCGTCTTGTCAGCCAGCTCAACCAGCAGGATCACGCCGAACGTGACGGCCAGCGCGGCCAGGAAGGCGCTCATCGTCCGCTCATCCTGCCCCGTCGGCCGTGCCTGCCGGGCACGGAGGCCCCGGCGCCCTAGCCTGAGCCTGATGACGACGTACGTGGCGGTGTTCGCGCTCGTCCTGGGCTACCTCGGTCTGGTGGCCGGAGTCCTCGCGCTCCGCACGCTGGGCCGGTTGCGCCGCGCGACGGCCATCCTCGGACGCGGCGCGCACGGGCGCGAGTCGATGCTCGAGGCCGCCGAACGCCACATCGAGCTGACCAGCGCGGTCGCCGACCAGCTCGCGGCGCTGCGCACGTACCTCGACACCACGCGGGCGGAGATGTCCTCGGCGGTGCGCGCCCGGCAGGCCGAGGCGGCGCGATCACTGCGCAACGTCGCGCTCGTGCGCTACGACGCGTTCGACGACATCTCCGGGCGCATGTCGTTCTCGCTCGCGCTGCTCGACGACGAGGGCGACGGCGTTGCGCTGACCGCGATAACCGGGCGCAGCGACACTCGCGTGTACGCCAAGGGTGTGAGTGGCGGCACCGGCGAGCAGGAGCTCTCGCCCGAGGAGCAGCGGGCAGTCAAGGCCGCACTCAAGCGCGGTGGCGCCGTCCGCGAGGCCAAGGAGCCCAGCCAGATCGCGAGCTGACGCCCGCGCGCCGATACGCTCAGCGATCGTGACCGACGCACGACCTCGCCTTGCCTTCCTGGGACCGGCCGGCACGTTCGCGCATGCCGCGCTGCGGACGTTGCCGATCGCCGCGGACGCCACGCTGCTGCCCCAGGCGAACGTGACCCTGGCCATCGACGCGGTCCGCGCGGGCGAGGCCGACGGGGCGCTCGTCCCGCTGGAGAACTCCGTCGAGGGCGCCGTGCCCGCGACGCTGGACGAGCTGGCCGCCGGCGAGCCACTGATGATCTCCGAGGAGACCTACCTGCCGGTGCTCTTCGACGTCCTGGCGCGTCCGGGCACCGTGCTCGCGGATGTGCGGACGGTCGCCACGCATCCGCACGCCGAGGCGCAGACGCGGCGCTGGCTGCTCTCGAACCTGCCCGACGCGACGGTGGCGCTGGTCGGCTCGACGGCCGGCGGCGCGCAGGCGGTCGCCGCCGGCACGTACGACGCGGCCGTGGCACCGCCGATCGCCGGCGAGCTCTACGGGTTGGCCAGCCTCGCGCACGACGTCGCCGACAACCGCGGTGCCGTGACGCGCTTCGTGCTGCTCGCCCGTCCGGGACCACCCGCCAAGCCGAGCGGCAACGACCGCACGACCCTCGTCGCCTACTTGCGCGAGAACCACTCCGGGGCCTTGCTCGAGATCCTCACCGAGTTCGCGGCGCGCGCGGTGAACCTCACGCGCATCGAGTCGCGTCCGACCAAGGGGCGCATCGGCCAGTACTGCTTCTCGATCGACTGCGAAGGCCACATCGCGGACGAGCGGGTCGGCGACGCGGTCGCGGCCCTGCACCGCATCTGCGCCGACGTCCGGTTCCTCGGTTCATACGAGCGCCGCGACGGTGCGCAGGGGCCGGTGGAGCTCGGTCGGGCCGACGGCGACTTCGTCGACGCCCGCGGCTGGCTGGCTCGCGTCCGCGAGACCGGGCTCAGCTAGCCGATCTGGATGGAAATACAGGTATAAATACCGGCCATGACGGACAACGGCTACGCGGGATCGCACCGACGGCCCTCGAAGCCCGGTCGCAAGCAGGTGCGGGCCGACATGATCCAGCTATCGGTGTACGTCCCGCGAGACCTAGCGGACGCAGCTCGCAACGCGGTTATCGCGACCACTGCGTATCCGGGCGGTTACCGACGGCTGTCCGCACTCGTGGCAGACGCGCTCGCCGAGAAGCTCGCCAGCCTGCAGGATCAGTTCAACGACGGCGCGCCTTTCCCCCAGCGCGCGGACGCGCTGCCCCGCGGCCGTCCCCCGAAGTAGGTCACGGCGGCGCGTGTTGACGAGGTGTATCGCGGCCCGGAAACCCGGCAAAATTGCCTCGTTGAAGATCAAGGTGTCGCCTTGCAGGTGTCCGGACTGTGCGTTACGTTCCAACGCGGCCGGACAACCAAGGGATCTCTGTGCCAGACGAGCCAATCGCTGAAGCGCGCCGAGGAGGCGCTGTCTCGGCATGCCTCGGCACGCTCCCCCGGCGCATGGTGGTCGTCGGCGCGTTCGTCCTGCTCGGCTGGATCGGTGTCGCGCTCGCGAGCGCGAGCGGCGCTTCGGCGGACACCGGATCCGGCAAGGCCACTGCGCTCGACGGCCTGCTCGCGCCCGCCGCTCCACTGCTCGGCCGGGTCTCGACGGTCCTCGGCACGCCGCACGCTGCGTCCGCGACTCACCATGCGAGCCACGCCCACGTCAGCATCGCGCGGCCCGCGCACTCGGTGCGCGTAGCGAAGGCCACGCCGTCCGCCGACCGGCACCCGCGCAGCACCGCCGCGGGGTCCGACCCGCTGGCGCTCCTGCCCGGGCTCGCCGACCTGCTCGGCTCAACCGCATCGGACCCTGGCCCGACCGGAGCGCTGTTCGACTCGATGATGGCCGTCGCGGACCCCGTCTCGCAGGTCACCTGCTCGATCGCGCCCGGGATCACCCGGCCGGCCGGTGAGG
>WNGL01000670.1_pt1 | contig 81569 bp, 73 predicted proteins | sample 5400591 | NCBI WGS metagenome assembly WNGL01 (sample SAMN13153377, study PRJNA577476) | soil metagenome | isolation source: 80 cm soil or saprolite under Garry oak tree replicate 1 | place: USA:California | collected 2016-06-15 | reverse complement strand
ATCAATTTCAGACGTCGGCGCTTCACAAAAGATGAGCCTCCGGTTGCGAAGATTGATTTCAGGTAGCAATGCATTTGCCTCTCGCATGACCGAAATGGAGTTGCGATTTCGGGGACATCTTTGGCCAGCGTTGGCATTGATCCTCGGGCTCGTGGTTTGCATACAACATGGAAGGTTGGGTGCGCGGCAGGTCATGGACGCGCACTTCGACGCCAAACGCTTTCCGGTGCAGGCTGCCGAAGTGATTGCCCAGCGAGGCATCGAGGAACCGATCTTCGCTCCCGACTATTGGGGTGGATATTTGATCTACCGTTTTTCCCCCAACGCCAGAGTTTTTGTAGATGATCGCCACGATCTGTACGGCGAACGCTTCTTAAAGGATTACTTGAAGGTAGTCCAAGTACAGCCCGATTGGGAAAAATTTCTGAATGAGAGGAAAGTGGACTGCGTGCTCGCGCCGACAGGAGGTTCGTTAGCCAATATCCTGAAAGAAACGCCAACCTGGAACCTGATTTATGAGGACAGCACTGCGGTGCTTTTTCAGAAGATCAAGTAAATAATTTCAGATCTCAGATTTTAGTTCTCAGATCTCAGACAAGATGTTGAGGGATTGAAATCAACAATCAAAAATCACAAATCGTAAATCGACAATCGTAAGTCGTACTTTCTCTCTACCTCGTGTCGATATTAAATCCCAAAATCGCGTTCACCTCAACCGGCTGATCTCCCCGCAGGACAGGACGGAATTTCCAGTTAGGCAACGACGCCAGAACCTTGCCGGTCATTTCGCGGCCACCGGGTTCGAGTACCTGCGGATTCTTCAACAATCCGGAGCGATCGAGAATACAGGCGATCACCAGCCGCGAGCGCTGCAAGTCGGAGGGAACCTCGGCGCGCATCGGTTCGGGAGCGGTGAGATCGCCGGCGTAAGCGTGCGCCGCAGAAGTAGGATCGGCAAACTGCATGACTGCGGTCCCTAAGCCGGTCTCAATGTAGATGGTGTACACCTTGTCGCCCTTCAGCGCGCCATAGAAATTGAATGCGCCTCCGGAACGCGAAGTGGCCACCACAGTGATCGCAGATCCATGACTATCAGTGCCGGATGAGTGACTGCCGCCTGCAGATTGGTTTCCGTCGGAACCGAAACCGGGAAGGGTGACAATGTTGCTTCCGCCGCGCACCGAAACTCCCGGAACTACTGGTTTCCCGCTGGTCCCGCTGCCCGCGCCGCCAGTGCCAGGATAAGGTGAAATGCCGCCACGCGCCGCCACATCGGAACCATAACCGGGGCCAGCCTTGGCCGCACCCGGGCCTTCACCGGATAATCCGCTGCCCGATCCATTGCCACGGCCAATGCTTGAGCCGCCACCGGCCCCGCCGAGTCCGGCCTTTTCTCCTCCGGAAGGAGACATTGCCAGAGAGCCAGTTCCGCCACTTCCCGGCACACCAACCTTGGATCCGGGCTGATTGGAAACCACAACGCCTGTGCCCGCGCTGCTGCCCCCGCTCGCCGGAGGCGCCGCTGCTGTTCCAATATCCAGCGCACCGCCGCGTCCCAAACCGCGATTTCCGCTTCCTTGCCCGCCCACCGAACTGGACGCCGAGACCGAGGGGGGAGGTGGCACCACGCTTGTACCTCCGCCCAAGCCGCCGACGGATTGATGCTGCAACGAACCCCCACCTACTTGCACTGGAGGCGCTATCACTGCCGCGTTGCCCAAGCCTCCGATATTGCGATTCTCCGCTGAGGCTTTGCCCATCTGCACCGGCGGTGGCACAACTTGCTTATGCAATTCGCCCGCGCCGAATCCTGGTCCCGCAGCAATCTCGTGAGTCATCTGCGGCGCTGGTGCGACGATGGTCGGTGCCGGCAGCGTAAGCTGCGGATTTGAATTCGAAAATTGCTCCGGAGCCGAGACCGGCGGCGGAATGATCTCCGCAGCATGCGAACCCGGCAGCCGCAGCGAGGCCAATTCGCGGTGAGCGGCGGGCGCAGGCGGAATTACGGCAGCGTCAAGCGTAGGCGAACTCTGCATCTTGTCACGATCAATCTGAGGCGCAGGGGCCACAGCCGCCGGAGACATCGCCAGAAGCCGGGCAGAAGATTTCAATCCTTCGGCGGGCGCGGGACCGGGAATCGCCTTAAAGGCCAAAAGATTGGCCACTGCGGCATCGGAACGCGGAAGGTTCAGCTTGGGAGCGTCGACGACCTTTTCTCGAAGCGAATTTCCACGCGCGACGCGGATAGTTTGGCTGCGATGATGGGCTTCCTGTCCACCTGCATGCCCGGAGCGTCCGGATTGTGCGCCGCCAGCGTCTTCGGCCCGAGGCAGCTCCTCACCCGAAAAATAAATAATCTCGTACTTAGGTAGAACTGGCGGCACGTACGGACGCATTTGAGCCAGCCGGGTGGGCACGATGATTACGGCGACTAAGATTACCGCTTCCAGAACCCAAGAGATCATCATTCCCCGATAAGGGAACAATCCGCTGCGAGCCTCTCCTGCCAGACGTTCTCCCGAACGCCCCATTGCGGGCCGGATCGCGGTGACGAATTCCTGCCATGGCGATGACCATTCCACTAAAAGTTTGGGTGCGTCGTTCACTGCGTGCTTGCCTCCCGCGCCTGTCCCAAAACAATCTCGATCTCATCTCCGAGCGATGTCCCCGTGGAGTGCAGCATATTGCGGGGCAACTCGATTACGGACGCGGCTTGCATGCGTACCGGAGCGACTCGCCAGGGTTTCAGATCCTGTTCCAGGTGAACCACAGTCTTCTCCTCATTCAAGTAGAGCACATCGATCGGGAAACGCATGGCAAAGGTGTGAACTCCCCGAGAGGGAACAATCCACAAACCTTGTCCTGCACGAAAGCTGTCGGCTTCGGTGCACATCAGGCCGCGAAGGCGAGACCAGTGGGTTGCGGCGATGGACAACTGGGTGGCGAGATACGCCTGGCGCGTCCGATTAAAAGCATAGCCCACAGATCCCCGTTCTGACATCACAACTCCTTGGTTCGGCCCGCTGACAGTTGCGACTTCATCGTCGCATCTCCGGCATCAATGTTCGAACTAACTCGATCACTGCCGGCCCCAACGTGACAAATATGATAGAGGGGAGAACGAAAACCACAAGAGGAATGATCATCTTGATGGTGGTTTTCGCAGCCTGTTCTTCGGCTCTTTGGCGGCGTTCGGTTCGCAGCGAATCGGAATGCACCCGCAAGGCTTGGGCGACGCTGGTTCCGAAGCGGTCAGTTTGAACCAGAGTACCCACCAGGGCGCGAACATCATCTACACCAGTTCGTTCGATGAGGTTGCGCAGGGCCTCGACTCTTGGTTTGCCGGCCCGCATCTCCAGGTTTACCAGGTAAAATTCATCGCTCAAATCGGGGTGCGCGTGATGTAGATCTTCGCCAACTCGCATCAGGGCCTGGTCCAACGCTAACCCGGCCTCGACGCAGATCACGGTCAAATCCAATGCATCGGGCAATGCCAGCGTGATACGCCGTTGCCGGTCCCGGATCATGCGCTTCAGCACGAATCGTGGCAGGAAGAAACAAAAGGCCGTGATACTCGCCATCAAAATCAAAGACTTGAAGCCGGCAGCCGCAATTACCACCGTCAATCCCATGAATGCCAGCAGCACCCGGCTGCCAACATACATCGTCAAGTGGCGTGCATCTCGATAACCAGCCTGGATGAGCCAGGCTCGAGTTCGAGAAACTTCCCTTGGCGATAAGGGTAGGGCCCGGCTCAAGGGATCCAGCGCCTGCTCCAGCCGTTCTTTGAATGCCGGCTTCTCTTGCGGTTCAGCTTTCTGCCATCCCAGCGCGCGCAAACGCGATCCCAACATGGAAGAGGGGGCATAGGCGGCCGCCCCGAAGGAAAACACAACCAGGGCAACGGTCAAGAACAATACGATTGCCAGAAGCATTGCCATGTTCTAGACCTGAATCCGAATAATTTTTCGGATGATGAAATATCCGACGGTTTGAAGCGTTATGCCGGTGACGATCAGGGTGTGGCCAATGGGATCTGCAAATAGTGGCTGAATAAACGCCGGATTAATAATCGACATCGAGACTACGATGATGGGCGGTAATCCCATCAACAGCAGCATGGTTAAGCGGCCTTGTGCGGTATACACCCGTACCTGGCGCATGATCTTGAAACGCTCGCGGATCATGTAAGACAAATTATCCAGAATCTCGGCGAGGTTGCCGCCGGTTTCGCGCTGGAGCATGACCGCGGTGACGAAGAACTTCACATCCACCAGGGGCACGCGCTCGGTAAGATTCAGCAACGCATCGCGGACCGGTAGGCCGAATTTTTGCTCTTCGAACAGCTTGCGAAACTCGGAAGCGATAGGTTCTGAAATCTCATTGGAAATCAGTTCGAGAGCGGTGGTAAAGGCATGCCCGGCACGGACGGCGCGGGCCAGTGTGTCGATGGCTTGGGGAAATAATTCCTCAAATTTCTTGAACCTCCGGGTGCGACGGAAGGAGGCATAGGAATATGGAAGGATGGCGCCGATAAATATTCCGAGCCAGGCAAATTGAGGAAATGGGGTCAGGACTAGTATGACGAGAGCCACAGCCACGCCGCTAAGCACACACAACATCAGGATGTTGCCGGCACGGGTTTTCAAGTCAGCCTGGGAGAGAAATGTCTGCAGGTTGGAGATTCTGGCGGATCGGCGCAGCAGGTTGTCGAGTGCCGGAATCTCGCTCAACATTTCGTCGCGCAGCAACGCCAGTTCTTCGCTGGGCTTGCGTTCCGCGGCCTTCTGCACGCTGGCCAACCGGTCGCGCAGCAGACGGGCGCGGGAGCTCCGCCGATCGAGCAGGGAGCCGATGGCAAAAACGACCAGCGAGACAACCACGAATACGACTATGACGGTCAGTATCAACATATACAGTTCGGAAGCGAAAGCCCCGCTTTCTAGACCTCCATCCGAGATTCAAATAATGCGGGACGCAGGCGGCAACCACCGGTCGCCAGACGATCGGCGAACTTGGGCCTGATTCCAGTAGCGCGAAAAATGCCACGCACTTTGCCGCCCTCATCAATTCCTGTCCGTTCGAATAGAAAAATATCTTGCATAGAGATGACCTCGCCCTCCACCCCAGTGACCTCACAAACCGCGATTACCTTGCGTGCACCATCGGAAAGGCGCGCGATTTGTACCACTGCGTGAATGGCCGACGCGATCTGATGACGAACCGCTCGCTCCGGAATATTTAAATTAGCCATGGAGAACATGCTCTCGATACGGGCCAGCGCGTCCCGCTGCGAGTTGGCGTGGACCGTGGTCAAGGAGCCTTCGTGGCCAGTATTCATCGCCTGCAGCATGTCGAACGCTTCCTCGCCGCGCACCTCGCCCACGATAATGCGGTCGGGACGCATACGCAGACTATTGATGACCAACTGCCGCTGCCTCACCGCGCCCTTGCCTTCGATGTTGGGCGGCCGGGTTTCCAGCCTTACCACGTGCTCCTGTTTCATTTGCAGTTCAGCGGCATCCTCGATGGTGACGATTCGCTCATTGTTCGGGATATAACCCGAGAGGACGTTCAGCAGCGTGGTCTTGCCCGCGCCGGTTCCACCCGAGATCAGAATATTCAGCCGTCCCTTTACCATCGTCGAGAGCAACTCCAGCATAGGTTCGGTCAGAGTCTTGTTCTCGATCATGTTGCGCGCCGTCACAGGATCCCGGCCGAAACGACGGATAGAGAGACACGGACCATCAATAGCCAGCGGAGGAATGATGGCGTTCACACGCGAGCCGTCCGCCAGACGAGCATCCACCATGGGTGACGACTCATCTACACGCCGGCCCACCCGGGAGACGATGCGGTCAATAATCTGCATCAGGTGCTGGTCATCTTTGAAGCTGAGGCCGGTGGTCTCCAGTTTCCCGCCGCGTTCCACGTACACACGGTTATAACGGTTTACCAGGATGTCGGAGATGCTGGGATCCTTGAGCAAAGGCTCCAGCGGGCCCAACCCAAAGATTTCATCCAGGATCTCGCGAGCCAGACGTTCGCGCTCGGCGAAGCTGAGGGGGACGGCCTCGCTGTTGACGGTGTTGCGAATCAGCAGCAGTACTTCTTCGCGGGCGGCGTCGCCCGGCGTCCGGCCCAGCTTCTCCAGATCCAGGCGATCGAGGATCTTGCGATGGAGGTCGGCTTTTACCTGCTGATATTCGGTTCTTTCGAAGGTCTGCAAATTGCCCATGATTATGTCTGACTAAATTTCTACACGGTCTTGAATAACGACCAGGCAGTGCGCTTCACATCGACGTCATTCTCGGTTAGACGAGCCGCAAGGCCAGTAAAGGAACGGGCAATATCGGTATGATTTTGCTGCATCAGCGGAATTCCCCGGTCGATGGCAGTGGAGACCGCAAAATATTGATTGGGTATCTTCCACAGCAACTTTACTCCCGCCGCAGCTTCCGCATCGGCTTCACTAAATCCCGGAATCTTGCGAAAACGATTAAGAACAAGTTGTACGCGCTCGCGTCCGCCGGTTTCTCCCAGATACTGCTGCACGCGGGCTGCGCTCCACAGCGAAGCGACGTCGGCATGAGTCACCAGCAACACGGCCTCTGACAGGTTCGACACTAGCCGTGAGGTTCCATCCATGCGCGAAGACGCATCCACAACCACATAACGGAAGTGACTTACCAGCATGTCGAACAGCCGGGCGAATTCCGCTGTTGAAGGCTCCATACTGACCGGCGTATTTGCCCCGGCCAGCAATTGCAGCCCACCACTGTGCCGGGTCATGAAACTTTCCAGCAGGGAACTATCCAGGCGGTGAAGATTACGGATGGCGTCGGCTACGCTGAACAGCGGTTTCAAGTTCATGTGCAGCGCGGTATGACCGAGTTGCGCTATGTCGATGAGGGCAACGTTGCCATGGGCCGACTGCAAAGCCAAAGCGAGGTTCACGGCAATGGTGGTGGCGCCGCTGCCGCCCTTGGCATTCACGACGGTAAAAACCTTACCTCGCGCTCCTTCGCGGTGCACCTTTCGCTGTGCTGTAGCCAATCGGACGAAGGCTTCCAGAAGATCCGTGGTGGTAGTAGGACGTTGAATGAACTCCCGCGCTCCCGACCGCATGGCGTTCACAATGACCTGGGGCTGCGACATGCTGCCAACGCAAAACAAGGCTGAGTCGGGCAGTTCTTGATGCAGTAATTCGATCGCCCGCAGAGCCAGTGCCGCGTTATCGACTGGGATATCCACCACAATTACTTCGGGATTCGCCCCTTGAATCCTGCGTACGACAGGATCGGTGGCGGCAACGGGATAGGTCGGGCAACTATGCACCCCCCGCGCTACGCTGGTGCCGTCTACGAGAACCTGCAGCACGGCACGCTGTTCACTATCGGATGCGACAATTACTACAGAAAGTTCGGGCATTGATCCTGCTTGGGCCCCTACAAATTCCTAACTGCAACCAACCTGCCGAAGCTCACTTTCAAAACTAGATTTCTACTTGCTGCTGCCCGACGGTTTCTTTCCATCGAACTTGTTCTTGTCCAAAAACGGCTGCGGATTCGCAGGCCCCGTCGGCGGCTGAGCGCTCGGCGAAACGCGGCGCACGGTGCACAGAACCATTAACTCGGCATTGCTCTTTTGCGTGCTCTTGCTCCTGAAAAAGTTGCCCAGAATTGGAATGTCGCCCAGTCCCGGAATCTTGTTGGCGATGTTAGTGACACGATTGTCCATCAAACCCGCAATGACGAAGCTTTGCCCGTCCTGCAACTCGAATTCAGTGTCCGCCCTCCGGGTGCTCAGCGCGGGCACGTTGAAGCCGGAAATGGTAAGCCCATTGGCGAAATCCAAGGTGCTGACTTCGGGAATCACTTTCAAGTGTATGTTCCCGCTCGGCGTGATCACAGGAGTGAATTTCAGGCGGACGCCGAATTCCCTGAATTGAATGGTTATCGCGTTTACTCCGTTGCCAGGTTGTACCACGGGGAAGGGAAATTCCCCTCCTGCCAGAAAGCTTGCTTCCTTGCCATTGACCGCGATCAGGTTGGGCTCGGCCAAGATTTGCAGCAGATTTTTCTGCTGCAGCGCTTTAATGACTGCGCCAACGTTAACATCGGTTCGGGTCACAAAGACGTTGAGAAAGTCGCTGATATTCACAGTGGACGGCGTTGACGTCGTGGTCGTTCCGGTCGGGGTGGTAACTATAGTCGGCGCCGGGTGAGTGGTGGTAATGGTTCCAAATTGCCCCGTTTGGGTTTGTGCAATGGTATTCCCCAGTCCTGGGGCAAAGAGATTGATTCCAAGCTGAGTCACTGCGGTGCGGTCCACTTCGGCGAACTTCACTTCGAGTAGGATTTCCTGCGCGCCCACCGGACCGAAAGTCAGCACGTTCACCACATTCTTGGAGTAGGCATCCGCGATCATCCCAGCGCGCTTAGCTACGTCTTCGGTGGACACGTGCCCTGACAGCACAATGGCGGAGCGGGAAGGCGTGACCGCGATTTGCTCATCCGGGAAAACGCGTTTTTCTTCTTCGGCGACGGCGCTGACGTCCACATCCACACGCAGGTCGAAGCTGCGCGAACGTTCCAATTCATCCCAGATCAACAATGAAACCTCACCAGGAGCGCGGCCATGGACCAGGATCTGAGTAGGAGCAATCACCAGCGGATCGGCGATTGCCGCGTCGGTTACAGAAATCCGTTTTATTCTTTCTCTGGTGTTTAGCAGCAGCGACTTCCCGACCATCACCCGCAAGGGCGCGGCACTTTGAGGCTCCGTCTGCGCCGGCTGAGATCCGGTCTGAGGAGCCTCAGTAGCCGGTTGTTCCGGCGAGGGTTGGACCTTGGGCACGCTCGAAGCTGGCTGTTCCTGCGAACCCACAACCATCGCCGAACTCAGCAGCAAGACGGCTACTGACTTCAGCGCCAGGGTAGGAACTTTCATCTCGCCATTCTCCCGGTTGCGGGAGCGAATCAACATATCCTCTGACCTCGGAAGTTTGAAATGGGCCTCAGAACTTTTGCAAGTCTGTTTTGTTGCCGCGAATTACCTGGACCGTATAAAGATCAGGCGCCGGGGGTAGTTCGACCGTCTTGCGCTTGTGTCTTTCACGCACAACCGGCATTGGAGCAGAAACATTCTTATATAAACTATTGGTTCTCATCGAAGCCAGGTCCTGCTGCTTGGTGTCGAGAGGATTGCGCAACGCCAACTGAATGCGTCCCTGAGTACTGGCCAGGGTCAGCTTCTGCGCGTCATCGGGGGAAACCAGCAGAGTGATGACTGGAGTCGACTGTGGATCGCCGGCGGCGTTTCGTTCCAGCCTTTGGCCGGTGGCGATCACGGCCACGTTCTCCAGCACAGTCGTAGTCTGCTGCTCGCTTGCGCCGGACGGATTTCCCGTGAGCAAAACATCCACCCGTGTGCCCGGCAAAACGAAGCCCGCTACCGAGACCACTTCATTCACGCGCACGGAGACGGCGCGCATTCCGGGTGGAATCAGGGAAGGCAAACCGTAGCCCGCATTCTCACCCGCCAATTTGAGGGGGAGAACAAACTCTCCTTTGGCAATCGGCAGCACCACCCCTCGGCCAACGACCGAAGATTTCAGATGAAAGCAGCTGGGGGGAAGATCACCGGAGGGGAAGCGGACCACCTTCACATCTTTGTCCTCGATCTTGGCGCCCACCTGGATGTCGCCGGCGGCGATAACCACATCCACCCCGGGCGCAGTGTCTGACCGTGTCCTCGACTGCAGATTGCGGTAAACGGTGAAGCTGACGAATGCGCCCAGTGCCAGAGCGACAATTCCGATTAACAAAAGCCTGCTACGGTTCATTGCTACTCCTCAGGAATCTCGATGAGCGCACGGCCTCCGAAAAGGGACAGCAAGACCGTGCAAGGTCAAGGGCGCGCCCAGCCTCGATTGCAAAATAGGGTGAGCAGCCAGCGGCCTATCCTGGAGTCGGATAGCAAAAGCCCGGCGGCAAAAACCCCCGGCCTGGCTACTGAATCGAACTGGCGACGGAAGAGAATACATTGTTCGCGCTCGATCCGATGAGCTTGATCGTGCCGACGACGATCAACAGGATCACGGCCAGCATTACAGCATATTCCGCGATATCCTGTGCTTCGTCTTCCGACCACAGCCGGTAAGAAATCTGTTTCACCTTAAACGCTCCCGCCGACTAATCAAGCTGATAGATATACATCCAGCCCGATCCTGCGCAAGCTTCTGCGCACCTCGGCCCGTAACCACGTTTTTCTTCTGTTTTCTGAATCAATGGCTTGCGAAAGGGAAAGGAGACGGTCTCAAATCCCCCGCCCATAATACCCGACGCGTCCCTAGTCGGGCGACAAAATCTTGCACATTCTATCCCGGGCTTAGAGATACGTCTGTGGACCCTGGCGAGGGTGTCCGTCCAGGGGGGTGGTGCGATGCAAACCCCGGCGCTGTCAAACGCGCCAAAGCATTGCCTTTCATGAATCTACAACTTACAACCTATTGAACCGCGCTCGCAACGGAGGAAAATACGGTATCTGCACTTACGCCGATAAGCCGAATGGTGCCCACGGCAATAGCCAGTATCACCGCGAGCATGATGGCGTACTCAGCGACGTCCTGTCCGGCATTCCCCTGCCACAACCTGTGCATTACTCCCATCGTTTCAACCTCGCGATAAGAAGGAAATTTACGTGGGGGGAGGGTCGCGCAAGGGCCGGACATCCAGTTGGCTCAAATATGCGCGCCTTATGATACCTCAGCAGCTCAAGCGAAGCGAGATATATATTGCAGAATACGAGTGCTACTAAGGTCTTACGTCCGTAGTCAATACGACAGATTGAGAGTCTGAATAAATCTGCTTCCAGCCCGGCTGCGATCTAAGCGCAGTAACGAGGGGAGCATCCGGAGGCAGAAGGATGGTCCGGATTTGCCATTGCTCTATCGGACGTTTCCATCCCTCGGTTAAGTGGTAAGTGGCATAAAAATCATCCATAAAGGAATCGCCGTACAGGTCGGCGCGGCCATCAATGAAAACCCGGTACTCAGGGTACAGTTTGGCAATGAAATAGCCACCCCAGTTGTAGTTATTCAATATCGGACCCGGCGGTCGTTGTCTCGCCAGGAAGGACACCGTCGCTGCCGGAAAGCGCTGCGCTTCAGTTTTTGGCTGGTCCCTTATCACCACCCGCACCCTTAGGATAGTGAAGACTACGAAAGCCACCATTACCACTGCATTCACTAGCCTTCGGCGTGATCGGGGCGAGCTTACCGTCGAGCCGACCCAAGATCCCGCACCACGTTCATCCAGCCAGAATTGTGCCGATGCGCTGAGGATCGGCACCGTGACCAGTACAAAAATCGGTATATGACGTACCGAGCGCAATGCCATCCACATGGTCGCTAGCAGCAATAGCACTTCTCGCGCGCGCAAACGTCGCGGCGAGAGTCCTAATGCAAGCAAAACGGCCAGGAGCATGCAGAGAAAAGGCAACTCTTTAGCTTGATGAAAGTTCGGGGAAAACCATTCGTCGACATAAGTCTGCATGGAGCGGGAACGGAGGGTTTCCAGAGGATACCGGTACATGCGTATCCCGTTCGCATTCAAAGGCACCACCGCCAGGCATGCGACCAAGACTAATGCCAGCCTGCGCAGGTGGGGGGCAGCCTGCTTCCAGTTCTCGGAGCCAAACATCACTTCCAAAACGTTACCCACAAGAAACAGGATCGTCAGGCCAATTCCAACCAGGTATCCTCCATGTAAATTCACCCAGAGCACTGTGAGCGGCGCTGTCCACAACAGCAGGCGCGGATGTTCGTCAGAATGCTCCAGTATCAAAAGGAAGATGCTAGCCAACAGCAGGGAAAACATTTGCGGACGTACGCCCCAGCTCGGAGCCGAAGCGGTGGCGCCCCACACCATGAATATCCCTGCAATGTAGGGACAACCCGGGCAGCGCAGGTAAACCATCCAAAGACTGGTGGCGACGATCATTGCGAACGCCACAATCAATCCTCCCCATCCCGCCAATCGATAGATAGCGTATATCGTGACCTGAGAGAGCCACTCGTGATTGATCCACGGCTGACCTGCACGCGTAAATGAGTAGGGATCCAGATGAGGGACCTGATGACTTTCGACGATCAGTTGACCGGTACGTAAATGCCACCACACATCGGGATCGGACACGCCGCGCGCTGCCAGGGCAAAAAGGCCAAGCACAAGCACCGCGACAAAAATCCGGCGCGTTTGCAGGAAAGAATTCACCTGCGGTGGATGATACCGTAGCCGGCACACAAGGTAGAATCGGCTGGTTTGAAGATCAAGGTTTCATGAAGCCGGAGAAATACAAAAAGCTTGTGCTGATTTTTTTGGCGGGAATGCTTTCCCTGCATGTGGCAGTTGCGTGGCGGTCGCGGGAATTGATTCGTAAAGGTTATCCCGACTTTACAGCGCTCTATTCCGCGGGAAAAATCGTGCGTGAAGGTGTGCGCAAGCAGTTGTACGACAGTCAGACTCAGTATCGTATCCAGCAGGAATTTGCCGCTGGAGTCAGCATTCGGCAAGGTCCTCTGCCCTATATTCACCCGCCTTGGGAAGCCCTTCTGTTTGTACCCTTCGCATGGTTTTCGTACCCGATGGCCTATCTGCTTTGGAACGCCGTCAATGTTCTGATTCTCCTATCACTCCCATTTTTACTTCGGAATCACTTGCCCCAACTCAGGCACGTCTCCGCCCTGTTTTGGCTATTCGTCTCCCTGGCTTTTTATCCTATCTTTTTCGATTTATTGCAGGGGCAGGACATTCTTCCGCTCTTACTGTTTTTTACTCTCGCTTTCGTATCTCTAAAACAGAACAATGATTTGGCCGCAGGTTGCTGGCTGGGGCTCGGACTCTTCCGGTTTCACCTGGTGTTGCCTCTCGTATTCATCCTGTTGCTTCACAAAAGACTAAAAGCGCTGCTCGGATTTGCGGTAGTAGCTTTCGTTCTGGCAATGGTCTCAGTAGCCATTATTGGTTGGAACGCGGCGCTGAGCTATCCCTCGTTCGTGTGGCATGTCGAGACCGTGATGGGACATGGCGCGATCGTGCCGGTCGACATGCCCAATCTGCGCGGCCTGCTCCATACTTTTCTCGCGGCGCACAGTTCGAAATTGGTTATTCAACTCGTGGTGGCAGTCTTGTCGGCTGCTTTGCTGCTGTTCGCATCGGCGAAGTGGAGAGTTGCAAGAGAGGGAACAGCCTTCGATCTGGGATTCTCTTTGGTGGTGGTCAGCACGATTCTTGTGAGTTATCACGCCAACACCTACGATCTAGCCCTGCTATTTTTGCCGGTCATGCTGCTGACGAATCATCTTGCAGGAGTCGATGTGAAGGGTGGATGGAGTCGGATAGCTCTCATGGGACCAATGTTTGTGTTGTTCGTCAGTCCGCTCCAGATGCTTCTTCTGCAAAAATATGGGAAGTTGAGTCTGCTTACTCCGGTATTACTGTTCTGGACATGGGGATTGGCGAGCGAAATCTCACGGCTGGGAAGTCCCAGCCAGATTCCCGTGACGCAAGCTATGTGAGTCCGCTTCGGACGGTACGATGGCAGGCTTGTCTCTTTTAACGAGCCCTCGCCAAAGCACAACTCCCAGCATAGGCAGATAGATGAAGATCACCGTCCATCGTCCCACCTCAGTGAAGCTGTGAGGGGTGTGATACCAGCGCCAGATGCCAGCTCCGTAACTAAAAAACACGGTAGCCAGAATCTCGCGTCGAGACTTTGGAATCAGCCACAAGATGAAGGAGTCAAAAAACCACCTCTGCGGCATGATCGCCGCCAGCAATAACAAAATTGCGTCCCGATCACAGTAACGCCACAACGCAAGTGCCAGTAAAGGCCCCGGCAAAACCAGCAATGGTATGAAGTGCTCGTAATAGCCGAGTTGCCCCACCCACAACAATGGCCATCGCGGCATTACCACCAAGCTGAGCAGTAAAACCACGGCACATGCGATCACTCCGCGGCGGGTCAAATGGGTCAGCGCAACCGGTAAACCAATTTGTGGTTTGACCATAGTCACCGGAAGCAATAGTGGAAAGAAAGCGCTGGCCACGATCAGTGGCGACCACTGTGCGGTCAGAATGCCTGCCCAATAGGGATATGCAAGAAATATCAGCAACCGGTAATAACCATAGCGTGTGAGACCGAAAGCCAGCAGCGCTGAGCTGATGCCATAGAAGGCGCCGGCTGCGGCTTCCGGACGCATCCACAAGAACGGCAATCCGAATAGCGCCGCGGTCATCGGATACTGCTCGAGCGGTGTGTCGTAAGGATTTTTTCCTGCCAACAGATACTTCGCAGCGCGAATCGCCCAAGTGAAGTCTGCTGCGCCCTGGTGAAAGTGGGTGAGCAGGAACCAACAAAATATGCCGCTGGCGATTCCGATGACGGTCGAAACGAGAATTCGCAATCTCATGGGGAAAGGTCGTTCGCAAAAGGATCGTTCGCAATAAGTTGTAACATGGGGCGTTTCCGTTTCGGCCACCCTATTGTTAAGGAATCCCAAAGCAGGCTTGGTGATTGCGCTGCTGCTGGCGGCAAGCATGTGGTTTTACGTGCAGTATGTGCTGGTCCCTTATCAGCGGGCTGATGCAGCCGCACATGGGCGCCCGCGGGGCAATCTTTCAGACGTCTATCCGCGCTGGCTGGGCGCGCGCGAGTTGCTGCTCCATCATCGCGATCCCTACGGCGGCGATGTCACGCGGGAAATCCAGGCCGGCTACTACGGACGTCCTCTTGACCCGGCTCGTCATGACGATCCCAAAGATCAGCAAGGTTTTGCTTACCCGGTGTACGTTGTGTTTTTGCTCGCTCCGACCGTTATGCTGCCGTTCTCGGTCGTGCAGGCTGGCTTCCGCTGGCTATTGCTGATCATCACGATAGCTACCGTTCCGCTCTGCTTGCGCGCATTACGTTGGCGTCCTTCGGCGACTAGCACCGCGATCCTTATTATCTTGACGATTGGTAGTTTTCCTGCGGTGCAGGGAATCAAGCTCCAGCAGTTAAGCCTTGTGGTAAGCGGATTCATCGCCCTTTGCGCCCTATTGCTGACCTCCGGCCATTTTCTGTTGGCAGGCATCGTGCTGGCCCTGGCCACCATAAAACCTCAACTGGTTTGGCCGTTGGCGGCATGGTTAATCCTGTGGACAATCAGCGACTGGCGCCGGCGCCAAGGATTCTTTTGGGGATTCGCCTTGACCATGGCTGCAGTCCTCGGCGGATCCGAGTACCTGCTGCGGGGATGGCTGACAAAGTTTCGCCAGGCAATTACAGCCTACCGGCAATACACCGGCGGCGCGGGATCGCTGTTGGACGTTCTGGTCACGCCGGGGTGGGGAAGAGCGATCAGCGGTTTGATCTTGCTGGCGCTGGCAGCTGTTTGCTGGCGGCTACGTCGCGAGCCGGCCGGCACGACGGCTTTTTCCCTGGCCACGGCCGTAGTTCTAGCCGCGACCGTGGTCGTCGTCCCGATGGTCGCGCCGTATAACCAGCTGCTCTTGCTCCCTGCCGTCTTCCTCCTGGTTCAACAGGCCAAGTCGAGTTGGAACCGGAGTCGCATCACGCGATTGGCTTACGTAGTCTCGGGCTTACTTGTCTTGTGGCCTTGGCTGGCTACGCTTTGTCTTAGCCTGGCGGGGCTCATCGTGCCAGCGAAGGTGGTTCAGCAAGCATGGGCATTGCCGCTGTATACGAGCCTCGGGATTCCGCTGGCTGTGCTGGGCGCCACAGCTCTTATGCTCACTGATTTTGTTTCGTTCAGAAGCATACCGCGAAGGGCCGTACAGGAGAGGGCTCGGCAGAGTACGTGATCGTATGCAAGTGGTCTCCCTTTCAAGATATTAGGCTCTATCATTACCGCTCGCTCTTCGTCCTATTCAAGGGTTGCATATTTACGCAATATGCGTAACAATTTACGCATTATGCGTAACAGCGCCACCTTGGAAGCACTTTTCCCAAAAACCCGGGAGGGGGTTTTGGCTGCAACTCTGACCCAGCCGGACAAATGGTGGTTTCTGTCTGAGCTCGCGGAGTACCTGGGCACGACCCCTTCCAGCCTGCAACGTGAGCTGTTTGCGCTTGTCGACACCGGCATCCTTGAGCAGAGACGAGAAGGTAACCGTGCTTATTTCAGAGCGCAAAAACGTTCGCCAATCTACCGCGAACTACGAGCAATATTCGAAAAAACGACCGGGATCGCCCCAACGATTCGGACCGCCGTGGCAGCCTTTGGGGGCAAGATCCTTTACTCATTTGTGTACGGGTCCGTTGCCCGGGGGCGCGAACACGCGGCCAGCGACATCGACGTAATGGTCATTGGCAATATTGGTCTTGCAGAATTGACGCCGGCGCTTAGGAAAGCCGAGCGCGCTCTTGGCCGCGAGCTGAATGTAACCGTGTATTCCGTGGATGAATTTCGTGACAAGGTTAATGAGAATGATCATTTTCTCACCGCTGTATTGAAGCGCCCCAAGCAATTTGTTAAGGGAAGCGAACGTGAGCTGGACGCAATTACTGGCAAATAAGGACGCCCAAAAGCACAAGACGTCCAGACAGGAGCGGAACAACATGCGGCAGCTCATCGCTCGCGACTTGGAAGACGCCTGCGTTGCAGGGCTTTCCGCCGATCGCCGCTTTGCTACTGCGGACAACGCAGCTCTTCAAGCTGCCCATATGGCCGTAGCGTGCGCGGGTTACCGAATTACCGCAAGGACTGGGCATCACCAAGTATCTCTAGAGAGCGCCACGCTTGCACTCGGAAAGTCGGCCGAAGGGCTGACAGAGTACTTTGAGACTTGCAGGCGCAAGCGCAACCAAATCGACTACGCGCAATCACGCGTGGCCTCGGAAACCGAGGCCAAAGAGCTTGTCACGAACGCAAAGCACTTCTACGAGCTGGTTGAAGCGTGGATCGCAAAGAACCATCCTAAGCTCGTCAAATGAAGGGTCCAAAACTTGCATTGTCTGAGACCACGGGTTAGGCTTCTCGAACCCTCGTGGGGATGATGTCGGAGGATGAGATGAACCTCAAAATTGAGACGCGGGTGACTGATGGAGTCACTATCGTCTCTTGCCACGGCCGCATCATGTTTGGAGAAGAAGCAACGGAATTGCGGGATACTCTCAAGCGCCTGTTGAGTTCAACCCGGCAGATTGTGCTCAACCTTTCAGGAGTTACTTATATTGATAGCGGCGGCCTCGGCACATTGGTTGGCGTCTATTCTTCGGCACGTTCCGGCGGCGCCGATGTCAAATTAACCGGACTCGGCCAGCGGCTGCGGGACGTCTTGCAGGTCACGAAGTTGGTTACAGTTTTCGAAGTCTATGATACCGAGCAACAGGCGGTTGCCGCTTTTCGGCGTGGAGCTGCCTGAGGGCTGAGGATTCAGAAAGCTGTCAGCCAGGGAGGCAGAACGATTTATGCCCCCTTCCCGCCGACCTCGAGTGCTGTCATTATAGAGTGAGTAGAAGAGAGAGCCGCTGCAGTCGCCATGGGATTCCAAACCATTACTGGTCCGATATCGAACGCCGGTTCTGGAATATTCCCCATCCTGGTCTTCGTCGAGGGCAATGAGCAACGCAACATTAATCTCGACCATAGTCCCTTCAGCGTGGGGAGAAAAATTGATAAGGATCTGGTTATCGCGGATCCTCGTGTGTCTCGCGATCATGCCCTGATCGTCTCAGAAAACGGGCAGTTCTGCGTGATCGATCAGAGCAGCAAGCATGGGACCTTCGTCAACGGCGAGCGGGTTCAGCGCAAGACCCTGGAACGGAATGATCGCCTTGAATTCGGCGTCCGCGATGTCGCCTACGTCATTTTTCATCCCCACAACGCAAGCACGAACAGCGCCCGTGATTTTCTTAGCCAGATCTCTGGCATGCACATTTCTACTGAAACCACCGATCTTGAAAAACTGACGCTTTTCCTGGAAGCCGCGCGCAAGTTGAACACTATCGGGGTTCTGGATGAAATCCTGGTGACCTTGCTCGATGCCACGCTGAATCTTACCCGTGCCGAACGAGGCTATGTCTTCCTGAAAGCCGAGGATGGCAATCTGCGTCTGGCAGCAGGTCGCAACTCCAAAGGCGAACCCCTGCTGGACGACAAGACTATTTCTCATTCCATTTTGGAAGATGCCCTGAAATCGAATTCTGAGTTCGTCACCACTGACACCAGTCGATCACTCGATCTGGCAGGACGGCAGAGCATTGTTGCCTACGATCTGCGAACCGTCATCTGCATTCCACTACGCAAGCCTCAAATTCAGGCCACTCGTGATGCGCAAAGTGCCTCGCCTTCGGAAACTTCGGCCGAGGTCATGGGCGCGTTATATGTGGACTCGCGATTCGCCTCGCGAGATATATCCAGCGTGAGCAATGACATTCTGCGCGCCATTGCCCACGAAGCGGCATCGTTGGTTGAGAACGCGCGCCTGGTGCAAGCCGAAGAGGCCGCCCGGCGTTATCAGCAGGAGCTCGCCATCGCGGCCTCCATCCAGCAGCGCTTGATGGCGGTGACCATTCCTGAAGTTCCGTTCGCGCGGTTGAGCGGCAGAAATCTTTCCTGTAAAGAGATTGGGGGAGACTTCTTTGATGCCGTCAACACCGAAGATGGCCTGACAGTGGTGCTGGCCGATGTCAGCGGCAAGGGAGTTTCGGCAGCGCTGCTGGCTTCAACCCTTCAAGGCATGATTTATTCGCAGCTGATCGCCCGGATGCCGCTGACTGAAATTGTGGCCGCAGTCAACCGATTTTTTACTCATAAGCATATCGGTGAAAAATACGCGACTGTGATCATCGCCCGTATCCGCCAGGATGGGGAATTGGAGTATGTGAATTGCGGTCATGTTCCGCCACTACTCGTATGCAACCACGAGATCATCCGTCCCTCGCACGGCAATCTGCCGGTCGGCCTGCTGGCCGATGCCGTTTACGAGAGCGATCGCTATGACCTGCATCCGGGTGACCGGTTGGTGCTGGTGACCGACGGTGTCACCGAAGCAGAAAACGCCAGTGGGGACTTTTTCGACAATGAGCGTTTAGAGGCTGTCGCCGCGAAAAGCGGAACCCTCGAAGATATTTTCGCCGCCGTGGCCAACTTCTGTGCCGGCACTCCGCTCAACGATGACTGCACGGTAGTGGAGATGCTCTATACCGGATAGGGATTTTTTTTCTCATCCTGGAACGTTACGTGTTGGTATTTGGTTGACAGCAAACCTCAGCTTTTACTAATTTCCGACCATCGTCCCAACAGGAGAGAGCATGAGAACTCACGTAACCCATATCGGAATAGTGCTCACACTTGCGCTGATTTTGTTGGCTCCGCGATACCTCTACGCCGAGGACCAGCCCCACATGCAGGCAGCGCTCCAGCATCTGCGGGCAGCCGCGGAAGAGTTGGAGAAAGCGGATCGAGATAAGGGCGGACACCGCGTCCAGGCTTTGAACCTCACTCACCAGGCGATCAATCACGTTCAAGCTGGCATTCAGTACGACAACACCCACAGAACGAAGGGCGAGAGGAGAGAAAAAAAGTAACCGCATTCGCACCCACATTTAACAGCCGCCCAGGCTAATCTCGGGCGGCTTTCTTGTTTGAAATCCATGTCAAGAACCATCTGAAGGACCTTCATTTTTACGTCGGCAATATTCTTATCCGGTGTATCCTTTGCAGCCATGAACTTCACCCTATTCGACTGGACGGCGGTTATCGCCTATCTGGCGATCACACTAGTTCTGGGCTTGTACTTTCGCGGACGCTCCAGCAAGAGCGTGGACGACTACTTTGTCTCCGGACGCAACGTCTCGTGGTGGCTCGCCGGCACGTCCATGGTCGCGACGACGTTCGCTGCCGACACGCCGCTCGTGGTCACTGGACTGGTGTACACGCAGGGCATTGCGGGAAACTGGCTGTGGTGGGCTTTCCTTCTGTCCGGAATGATGACCGTCTTCCTCTTCGCGCGGCTCTGGCGGCGTTCTGGTTTGCTCACCGATGTGCAGTTCGCGGAGATGCGCTATTCCGGTAAACCCGCCGCGTTCTTGCGTGGCTTCCGCGCCGTCTATCTCGGGCTGCTGATGAATTGCCTCATCCTCGGATGGGTCACGAAAGCCATGACCAGCATTGTGGCGACCACCTTGGGGGTTAGCGATCACCGCGCGTTGGCTATTTGTGTTCTCTTCCTGATTCCGTTTACTGGTCTGTACGTAGCTCTGGGTGGCCTCTGGGGTGTGCTTTGGACGGATCTGTTCCAATTTGCGCTAAAAATGTCCATCGTAATCGGAGTGGCGTGGTATGCCGTTTCCGCCGCAGGAGGTATGAGGTCTCTGCTTCACAAACTGGCAGAGATGCGCGCAGCCGCCGGACCAAGCGCCGGTGATGCTGCTGCATTTTTTCCTGACTTCTCGCGGCCGTGGTCCCAGGAGGGACTGTGGCTGCTGCCCGTGCTGACTTTTGTGGTTTACATCGGAGTGCAATGGTGGGCATTTTGGTATCCCGGAGCAGAGCCCGGCGGTGGCGGCTACATCGCACAGCGTATCTTCAGCGCCAAGGATGAGCGCAACGGATTGCTTTCGGTTCTGTGGTTCAACATCGCGCACTATGCGTTGCGGCCCTGGCCCTGGATACTGACCGCGCTGGCCGCAATCGTCCTCTACCCGCACCTGGAACATCCCGAGACCGGATACATGCTGGTTGTCAGCCAACACGTGCCGCCGGCCTTGCGCGGCATCGTAGTCGCCGGATTTATGGCCGCATTCATGTCTACGATTGCCACCCAGCTCAATTGGGGCGCGTCCTATTTGGTTTCAGATTTCTATCGCAGGTTCATCAAGCGCGACGCCGACGACAAGCATTACGTGATGATGTCCCGTGTATCGACGGTTCTGTTGGTGATTGCTTCCGCCCTTGTTTCCGTGCTCTTGGCGGATATCCGTTCAGGCTGGCAGGCTGTATTGGAAGTCGGCGCCGGCACCGGCGGCGTTTATCTCCTGCGCTGGTACTGGTGGCGGATCAACGCCTGGAGCGAAATCTCGGCCATGGCCACGGCTTTGGTCATGACGATCTTCCTGCGCTGGGCGGCGCCATTCTCGGGCTCGAGCACAGTTGTATTCGCCAAGACTGCTCTAACCACGAGTGCAGTTACAACCTTGGTCTGGTTGATCGTCACCTATGCCACCAAGCCGGAACCTGAACAGGTTCTTCTGAAGTTCTATCGCGACGTGCGCCCGCAAATTACCGGATGGCAACCCATCGCGCAACTCGCTCCGGAAATCCCAGCGACCAGAGACCTGGGACGCAATCTTTTGTCTTGGGTTTTAGGCTGCGCCATGGTCTATCTGGCATTATTCGGGTTGGGCCATGTGCTTCTTGGCCCGATGTGGCAAGGGTTATTGTTGCTGGTCTTGGCTGCGGCGTGCGCCTTCGCTCTCTACACCAACATCATTCGCAGCGGCTGGGGCGGCGAAGGAGAACAATTGAAGATGGCGGCAAAGCCCGGAGTGGCAGGCATAGCCAGAGTCTGAGAACAGAGAACTAAGATCTGAGAATTTGACATGAGAAAATCCGGAATTTGAAATTGGAAATTCGTCTCCTCGCTCCAGCAAGACAGAGCCCGCGACCTTGCGGTAAAATCGAGGCGGGCGAGAGTTGAGATAATAATCTTCAGAGCTTTTCCTAAACAGTACTGACACCGCCTTCACTCACAGAGAGAGCAGAAAATCGGCCTGGCAGGATTGTGCGGGTCGTAAGAGAATCAGGAGAAAACGATGGCTAAAATCGCGAAGACCGCAGACCGAAAAAAGGTGATGGACACCTCCAAGAGCACGGATTGTCCCAAGTGCGGCAAACCAACTCGCATTGTGAAACGGGTGAAAGATCGTGAGCGAGGGATCCCCGGCGGAGTGTTTATATCGTGCTCGGCTTGCGAATTCTACGAGAAGCTATAACCCGTCGCCGTTCAACCAGGAACAAGAATTCCAGAAGTTACTCTAAGCTTAAAAACTAATCTGCCCCAGAATCGCTCGGGCCTCGCTGGCCGGGTCAGCAGCTTCCGTGATGGGCCGTCCCACGACAATGTGCGTAGCCCCCGCAGCGATGGCTTCTGCCGGCGTGACAACCCGCAACTGGTCGCCGTGCCCCGCACCAGCCGGACGCACTCCCGGGGTCACAATCGCGAACTCGCCGCCTAGTTGGTTGCGCAGCTCGGCCGCCTCCTGGGCCGAGGCAACCACTCCGTGGCAGCCGTCGGCAATGGCCAGCGCAGCTAGCCGCAAGACCTGATCGGACACCTGACCGCGCACTCCCAGTTTGTCCAAATCGCTGTCGCCCAGACTGGTAAGCACCGTTACCGCCAATACCATCATGGAAGGATTGAGACGAGCCGCTTCGGTGGCGGCGCGCAGCATTTTGCCTCCGCCGGAAGCATGGACCGTCAACATGCTGACCCCAAGCCGGGTGGCCTCGCGTACCGCCGCCGCGACAGTGTTGGGGATATCGTGATATTTGAGGTCGAGAAATACCCGCCGCCCCGAGGCTACCAGGTCACGAACTACCCGGGGGCCTTCGGCAGTATAGAGCTGCATACCCACCTTGTACGTCAAGGCAGAGTCGCCCACCGCCGCCACGATCTTCTGTGCTGCGGCCGCCGACGGTACATCCAAAGCGACAATCAACCGTTGCCGCGGATCACGCATGCTTGGGGGAGTGTAGAAGGTTTAAAGCGAATACGCTACTGGCGCAGCATGGCCAGGGTTGTACTCGGTTGGACCACGTCCAGACGCACTCGTTGCAGGCCTCGAGCCTTGAACTCGAGAATGCGTGCCACGCTATAAGAAACGTCGATGATTCGAGGGGCAACGTAGGGACCCCGGTCATTGATCCGCACGATCACGGCTCGTCCATTGCGCAAATTGGTGACGCGGACCCAAGTGCCGAGAGGCAAACTGCGGTGAGCCGCAGTAAGGTCGTACATGTTATAAGGTTCGCCGCTGGCGGTCGGCCTGCCGTGGAAGTAGCTTCCGTACCAGGAAGCCGTTCCCACTTGATAGGGCTTGGGACTTCCTGCTCTTTTGCGTGACTCTAGTACTACACGTTTGGGTACGTTGGGGCGAGTACCGGACTCTGAGCTGATTGGCCTCTGGGCGGCTCCCAGGCTAACGACCGATAAAACTATCGCCAGTCCATGAGCTATGCTTCTTCCCATTCAGTCACCTCGCACTCGATTTGTCCTCCCCCACCGCTTCCCTAGGATTGGGCGATGCTAACCGTCTAGGTTCCCCCCTGTCAATCAGTAAATGACTGTAGAAAAGTTACCACTTAGTACTAGATCGCTCACGTAACCTCACGTAAATATTGAGTAACATCGAAGATGTCGCTGTATCTAAACATCTTAGTTGTTAACTATGTAGTAAATAACCATGACTCGCGCAGGGTGAAATTATTACAACTACAATGAATTCAATGGGATAGGCGTGAAGTAACAGGTTACCCCTAGTTTCAGCAACTTGGGACTGGTGGGCAGCGCGGGTAGTGGCCAGAGGCTAGCGGTTGGTAGATCGAGTTGTGGGTTCGTGTCAGGGCATCGCTTCAGCGATCCCGTACCGTGACATTAGCCAATGCGCCGTTAGGCGCTGTCCCCGTACGTCAGCGACTAAAGGCCCGAAGCAGCAGATATCTGGCGGCACGTCTGTGGTCACCGCCCACTAGCCACTAGCCACTGCCTTTCGATAGATTCCCCATATGACCCAACCTCCGCCCGTCGTCTTATCGATTGCCGGTTTCGATCCCAGCTCTGGTGCCGGCGTCACCGCCGACATCAAGGCCATCGCCGCCCACGGATGCTATGGCGTGGCATGCATCACCGCGCTAACGGTGCAATCCACCGCGGGAGTAAGACGTGTGCAACCAATTGAACCCCCGCTGGTGACCGAGACCCTTGAAGAACTGGCAGCGGATCTCGAAATTGCGGCGATACACATCGGAATGTTGGGATCGGCGAAAGTCGTCCAGGCAGTAGCAGACTTTCTTGAGCATCGCGAACTGGGCAATGTGGTGCTGGACCCCGTTTTGGCATCGTCTTCTGGCACCCGCCTGCTCGACGCAACTGGAGTGACGGTAATGATTGAGAGGTTGTTGCCACGAGCAGCAGTAGTAACGCCCAACGTTGACGAAGCCTCCAGCCTGACCGAATTGCCTGTCACCAATGTGGAGCAGATGCGGGCAGCGGCCGCCAAACTTCACACCATGGGAGCTGCCGCAGTCGTGATTACTGGCGGCCATCTGGAGAAGGCAATTGATCTTTTGAGCTTCACGAGTAAGCGTGGCGTCGAGCAAGAAGTTTTCAAGTCTGACCGGCAGAGGTCCTCTTCCACCCACGGCACGGGATGTGCCTTCGCTACCGCGATAACTTGTCACCTGGCCCAAGGCAGGGGCTTGCCAGAAGCTGTGTTGCTGGCGAAAGCGTACGTTTCAGCGGCTATCGTCAACGCGCATCCGATAGGTAAAGGCATTGGGCCGGTGCATCATCTCTATCGTATGTATCAGCAGCGACGAACTATTATTGCGGATCCGGAGCGTGATCTGAGGATGCGGTAGAAACGGAATCATCGCTGAATTGCGAAGAGACGGCGGCGGTATTGGCGTTAAGGGCGGGAGTTTCGATTCAGTAAAAGCCCAGCCATGAATGCCGCAACCGCAGCCAGCAGCCACTGAACGCGATAGTACTGAATAGCCTGAAAGTCAGCAAAACTCTGAACCGTGTAAACGATTCCGACACCCATTACCGCCAGCAGGCATAACAAGCCGATAGAGAAGGCAATCAGGGAAGCTGTGGACAGCCCCAGCATGCGCTTGATGTTCTGAAATTCAAGGTGGCGAGTCCAACGAGGCGCAACCGGGAGGCTTGCCTGCTGCGTTTGCCGGGCCGCGCCGCAAGCATGACAGAAGCGTGCCGATACTATGAACTCGGTGCCACAACTATCGCAGGCCTCAAGCATGGCAGGAGCCGCAACCTCTTGCTGGGCAATGGGAGGGCGCCAGAATTCGTGCTGTGCGTCGTGGACTAGCTCGGCCATGCGGAACTCCTCACTACTTACATCGCAAACCAGTGGCCAAAAAATACGCTCTTCTAACCCCTTTTGACCGAGGCACTTGCTAATTCTCGGGTTCCTGCTTCTGACCCAGGCAGAGCAAGATTTACTTCGTTACTTAGAAAGATTCGCTGAGCGCAGTATAGCGGCTCCCACTGAAACTCCTACTCAACCACGGTGACCTTTGTGGTACGCGACCCCACGGTTCCCTTCAGGTAAACTGTGCGCAACTCACAACGGAGGCTCCGATGTTGTTTCCTCGGCGCGCGCCTCACTACTGCTGCTTCATTTGCTTGCTACTGCTGGTGGCCACGCACGCTGCGTCTGCCGAAAAGCTTTCGTTCCGCCCTGCGGATCCTCTGAACACCGCCGCCTTCGACCACTTTTACAACATGGATTACACGCACGCGATTTCGGAATTCGAGCAGGTGTTGCAGAAACATCCTGATGATCCGTTCGCGGTGAACCATCTTCTGACCGCAGTGCTGTTTCAAGAGCTGTATCGCATGGGGGCATTGAACACCGGCGAGTATGCCAACGACAGTTTTGTGGCCACGGCGCATCGTCCCGCGGACCCGAAGGTGCAGCAACGTATCAAAGAGTTAGTAGAGACGGCGCGCGGACTCGAGGAAAAGCGTTTGGCTGCGAATGCCAAAGATGTTGACGCACTCTATGCCCGCGGCGTCACTCGTGGACAACTGTCGACTTACACCGCGCTGGTCGAACGCTCCTGGTATTCGGCGCTGAAAAGTGCAGTGGGAGCGCGCAAGGATCACGAACAAGTGTTAGAACTTTCCCCCGACTACACCGATGCGAAATTGATTGTAGGTGCGCATAATTACGTGCTGGGTAGTTTGCCCTGGGGGGTCAAAATCCTAGTGAAGGTGATCGGACAAGGTGGTAGCAAAGAGAAAGGGATTCGTTATCTCAAGGAAGCTGCTGCCGGAGGCGGGGAAACCAGCACCGACGCAAAAATTGTTTTGCTCCTGTTCCTCCGCCGGGAGCACAAGTATCCCGAAGCCCTGGAAATTGCGCACGGTCTGGTGCCCCGGTATCCACAAAATCTGTTGATCGCTCTGGAGCAAGGAAATCTGTTGCGCGCTTCCGGACACAATTCAGAGGCTGTCAGCGCCTATCAGAAGATTTGGCACTCCGGGCGCGACGGACTGTATCCTGATTTGCATTATGAGTTGGCAGCGCTCAGTCTGGGCGATTTGTTGCGCGCCCAGAAAGACTATCCAGGCGCGGCATCAGCTTATGAGCAAGTAAACCAGATTCAGAAACCCGACCCCGAGGTGTTACAGAAAGCCAACCTGGGCGCGGGTGAAATGTACGATGTGCTGAAAAAACGCGAACTTGCCCTTCAGAAATATCAGGCGGTGGTTGCGACCAATGTGAACACTGCTCCGGCCGAGACTGCGCGTAAACGCATGAAAGAGGCGTACCGGCAAGAGTAGCGAAAACGGAACTTTTTGCTTCAACCCAGCGTATCCTACAGCGCGGGAGGAAACCCATGTATTGCAACTATTGTGGAAAAGTCATCCAGGACGATGCCAACCTGTGCGCCTACTGCGGCACTCGAGTGGGTGGAGTGATCGGCCACACCACGCGTACGAGCGTCACATCCAGATCAAAATATTCGGCAAAATCGCGGGTGTGTGCGCTGGTTTTGCCGAATATTTTGATCTGGATGTGACGCTCGTACGCGTGGTGTGGCTAGTCCTTCTCCTCATACCCCCGTGTCTCGGATTGCTGTCCTACCTCATTGCCTGGATTGTCATGCCGGAAGAACCGGAAATGCATCCAGTGCCAAGTGGGCAGCAACAGGTCACGAACCCCTAATAGTGTGGAGATCGTCGCGTCCGCCCACTTTGCCTTTATGGCCTACGATTTCCGGAAGGCATTCTTGTGTTTAAATCTTTAGGATGATCGCAATTCAAAGCGGTGATGCCCAAATTTCATACGAGATCCTGGGCGACGGTCCACCGGTTGTTTTGCTGCATCCTTTCCCCGCAAATCATGAATTGTGGTTGCCGGCTGCACAGCTGTTGGCCTCTCGCTATCGCCTGGTTCTGCCCGATCTGCGCGGTCATGGAGATTCCGGCGTAGGAGAAGGCCCAGCGACGATGGCGAAGCATGCTGCGGATATCAGTCGTATCCTCGATGATGCGAAAGTGGGCCGGGCAGCATTCGCGGGTGTATCGATCGGCGGCTACGTGCTGTTCGAATTCTGGCGGCGAAACCGTGACCGAGTATCCGCACTTGCACTCATCGACACCAAGGCGCAACCAGACACGCCGGAAGGCCGCGCTGGCCGGTTGCAATCAGCCGCAGATGTCCTAGAGCGCGGCGTGGAATCATTCATCGAGAGCATGCTGCCCAAACTGTTGGGCGAAACCGCTCGCCATGCTCGTCCAGATTTAGTAGAGGCGGCGCGAAAGATGATGTTGAAGATGTCGCCGGAAGATATCAGCCTGGTGCTGAAGGGAATGGCGGAGCGTCCAGATTCGACTCCCACGTTGAAAACTATCTCTGTCCCAGCCTTGATTCTTGTGGGCGATGAAGACACGCTCACGCCCGTGGCCGACGCTGAACTGATGAAGCAGAACATTTCCGGCAGTCAGATGAAGATAATTTCGCGAGTGGGACATTATTCCGTCTGGGAACGGCCCGAGGAAGCGGGAAAGGTGTTGCGCCAGTTCCTGGATGCAGTGCATGCGGCCTAGATCCTCAGAATCGGCCGGGTCATCCTGAGCGGCTTTTCGCGAAGGATCTTACGAAGCGATTGAATCGGTAAGACCGACATACAGGATCTAGGTTGAGTCGCGTCCCTGAGCTGTCATTACCACAATTTTCGGCTACAATTCTCGCCATGATTGACACCTTTCTTGTTCCCGAGAAGACGGTGGTAAACGCCAAGGGGGATGGCCCCGCTGTTGACGTCAGCATCGCGGCAAACCGCGTGTTTCTGCTGATCCTGAACATCACCAACATCATCGAGCAAGAGTCTCTCGACGTGAGCATTTTTGGGTCAGCCGATGGCGCGGCATGGAGTCCCAAGCCAATCGCGAGGTTTCCGCAGAAGTTTTATCGCGCGCAGCATCCGATGCTGTTGGACGTCATCGCACATCCGGAAATCAAATTCGTACGCGCTCATTGGGAGGTCAATCGTTGGGGCCGCGGCACCGAGACTCCGATGTTCGAGTTTCACGTCAGCATGAGAGAAGTGCCAACCGAGATTCTCAAAGAAGCAACCGCCGACGCAAAAGCGCTGGCCTGAGATGTCGACTTAAGGCTCCTTCCAGTCGCCTACTGCGAAATGCACAAAGCAACCATCAAGAATCAATCCGCGGTAATGAATAAAGGCTCCACAGTTGTGATCCGTCCCGCCCGGAATGTCTCCGGTTCTGTACGGCTGCCGGGGGATAAATCCATTTCCCATCGCTACGCCATGCTGGCGGGAATCGCGGAAGGGAAAACGCACCTGGAGAATTTTTCTACCGGAGCAGACTGCGCCAGCACTCTCAAATGCCTCAAAGCCCTCGGAGTCGACTGGAAACGAAACGGGAACACGGTAGAACTCGATGGACGAGGCGCAAAGCTGCGCGCTCCAACTGCACCCTTGGACTGTGGCAACTCCGGTTCGACCATGCGCGTGCTGAGTGGAATTTTGGCCGGGCAGGACTTCGACAGTGAACTCATGGGTGACGAATCGCTCTCCCGGCGCCCTATGGCTCGAATCATCGCCCCGCTGGAACTGATGGGCGCAAAAATAACTTCTGCTGACGGCAGCCGTCCTCCGTTGAAAGTTATCGGTCGACCCCTGAAGGCGATTGATTACCACATGCCGGTGGCTAGCGCGCAGGTTAAGTCCGCGCTGCTTTTTGCCGGCCTGTTCGCGGAAGGAGAAACGCGTGTCGAAGAACCGGTGACCACACGGGATCATGGAGAGTTGGCTCTGTGCGGGTTCGGAGCAACCGTCAAGCAAAGAGGTAAGGAAGCGCGAATTCAAGGTGGCCAAAAACTGCACGCCATCGAGGCACACATTCCCGGCGATCTATCGAGTGCATCGTTTTTCTTGTGCGCGGCCGCCGTGTTTCCCGGATCTCAGCTGGTAATCAACGACCTTTTAATGAATCCAACCAGAACCCGTCTTGTCGATTTGTTGATTTCGATGGGCGCCGGTATCACAGTTACGCAACTCGAAGAACAGCATGGCGAATTGCGGGGCACACTCAAGATTGCAGGAAAAAGCCTGAGCGGAGCACTTGTCAGCGGCGCCGACACTGCCGCGCTGATTGATGAGATACCGGTGCTGGCTGCGATTGCTCCATACACTTCAGGCGGAATTGAAATCCGGGACGCGCAGGAGTTGCGAGTCAAAGAGTCGGACCGAATTGCCGCGCTTGCGACCAACTTGCGTGCCATCGGCGCCGAGGTGGAGGAACGAGCCGATGGACTGAAAATTCCTGGCGGACAGAAACTACGCGGCGGGGAAGTGGAATCCTTCGGCGATCACCGCATCGCAATGGCCTTCGCCGTGGCCGCCCTGCGCGCCGAGGGAGAGACTCGGATCCATCAAGCCGACGCCGCTATCATCTCGTATCCCGAATTCTTTGCAATGCTGGAGAATCTCGTCCAGCGCTGAATCTCCAGACAGTGCGTTACTCCAGACGCTCCGTCTTGCCCTCGTATTTCACCATCCCCGTCATCTGATTCATGCGTTCGATATCAAGGTTGGAGTACAAGCGCTTGGCCTGCTGCCGCGCACGTGAACCGGCCGCAAGCTGCGCCACTCCGTAGCTATCCTGAAATGACGCCGCGCCTAGCTCCAACGGCCGTGGTTCGGTCGACGTAGTGGCTTCTGCGCGAGACTCGCCTTCTGTGCCAGCTTCGATCGATGACTCTGCCGATCCAAGGAATAGGGAGGGTGGAAATTGCTCCACCGGTCCCGCCGGTAGGACGGAAAGGGTCGCGTTGGTTGCACCCGCAACGTTTCCAGCAGTTGCATTGCTGGCGCCCACCGGCGAGGGCGAGATATTCTCGAACGACATCGAGGGAGTCGATAGCAGCGGAACAAAGGGTTCCGCGTAAACTCCCGGTGGCGCCCAGTTCACGGCATATCCCGAAATCACGGTCGCCTGTCCTGCCGCCAGTGCAGGCAGGATGATCGCAATGCAGAAAATAGTCAGTTGACGCATGTGCTTCCTCCAGAGTCCATGGAGAAATAAGATTCCGTGGATAGGGGCTCGGATGCCTGTTTTTCGCGTCCCCCGGCGGGTTTTGGGTGTCGGATCTGAGGTCTGAGATCGATGTGAGAGCTAAGAACTGAGAGCTGAGAGCAGAGATCTGAAAGTATGAAACCCAGATCTCAGATCGAAGTTCACAGTTTTCATGGTAGAATTTCAGGCTCTTCACCGGAACCAGGAACTAGAATCCAGAAACTCGCCCTCTAGCTGCCTACATACCGCGCGTACAAGCTCCGCGCCACCGTCGTATCTGTGGTGCCCTTGATAATCGCGCGGCCGTCGGGAAACAGCGTCATCTCATAGGGCTCGTGCCAGAACTTCAGCACGAAATCATTATGTCGGACGGCGCCATGCGGCTTCAGCCGCTTACTCATTTCCGCCAGATCCACGGCCCGGGCGCGCTCATGAATCTGCACCGAGTTGCGTCCACAGAGAGTGACTTGCGGCCGGTCCTTTCCTGCTAGATGTAAAAATTTTCGCTCATCACACGCGTGGCATCCCCCACGCGGATGTGCAGCAGTTACCTCGCCGTGCTGGTTTGACCACAGATCGAACGAAAGCAAACTTTGTCGTAGCCGGTCCTCCGCTCCGACGAGCAGTTTTAGCGCCTCGCTTGCCGCAACCGACGCCGCCCAGTTCACGGCGGTATTCAGAACGCCAGCCGTTTCACAAGTCTCAAGCAATCCGCGCGGCGGCTCTGGAAAGATGCATGCCAGGCAGGCAGTCTTGCCCGGGATGATATTCATCGTTACCCCGTAGCTGCCCACCGCGGCGGTGTAAATCCAGGGAAGAGCCTGCTGCACTGCGAAATCATTGATCAGATACCGGGTCTCGAAATTGTCGGTTCCATCCAGGATAAGTTGTGCGCCTTCCAGTAGCGCCGCGATATTCGAAGGAGTCAGGTCGGCAACGTGGGGATCGACAACGATCTGTGAGTTGAAAGCGGCTATCTTTCGAGCTGCAGCGATCGCTTTGGGCAACGCCTCGGCAGCGTCGGATTCGTCAAACAGGGATTGTCGCTGAAGATTGCTGGGTTCCACGTAATCTCGATCGATAATGCGAATCGTGCCTACACCGGCGCGCGCCAGCAGGGAAGCCAGCGCTGAGCCAGTGGCGCCGCAACCCACAATTGCTACGCGCGCAATTGCCAGTCGCTGTTGCCCTTCCGTTCCGATTCCGCTGAACAGAAGCTGCCGCGAATATCTTTGATCGGGTTCCAAAGACATCACCAGTTTCCCACCTATAAACCATTATTATAGGTGCCGCGCTTCGCGAGCCGAATACAACATTGCCTACTACCTGCTCATCGAATCATTTAAGCCTCCACAGCCGCGTTGAGGAGTCTTTTTGCGTTTAAGAGGAGCCCTGCTCAAAAGCGTAACCGTGGTGGCAATCCTCGCCGCCGGAGCCTTCGAGGCTTCCGCGCGACTAGTCCCAGCCCAGGCCCAGTCCCCAGCTCAAGCGTCCCAGCCCAACTTCGAGAGTATCTCCTCTTATCAAGGTTTGATAGTCACGGAAATTAAATTCCCTGAGGTTGCGGAAGGCGATCAGAAACGACTGCTTCCATTGATCTTGCAGCAACCCGGTAAGCCGCTGGATCGCGAACTGATCCGCCAAAGCATTCAGGCGCAGTACGCTACCGGCCGCTTTGCCGATATTCGAGTGGAAGCGGAGCGCGATGCAGCGGGCCAAGTCACGCTGAGCTTCATCACCAGTCCAAACTACTTTATCGGTAAGATCAGCGTCGCGGGCGCACCCAGCCGGCCGGCTGAGAACCAGGTTGCCAATGCGGCCAAGCTGCCTTTAGGAGAACTCTTCACCCGCGAAAAACTAGACCGGGCTCTCAAGAACATCAAGCAGCTCATGGAAGAAAATGGCTACTACCATTCTTCGATCAGCGAGGAAGAAAAGAAGCATCCAGAGACCCGACAGGTAGACATCTTTTTCCGGGTCACTCCCGGCCCACAAGCCCAGGTTGGCCGAGTGAATGTGACCGGCCATCCAGGATTCTCTCAGGGACAGATCGAAGACATCGCGAAGATGCATCCCGCGGATCCCGCCTCAGCTCAACGCGTCACCCGCGCGCTGGATCGGCTGCGCAAAAAATATCAAAAGCAGAACCGGTTGCTGGCGCAGGTCTCGGTCGCCTCCCGCTCCTACCGGCCGGAAGTGAATGCCGTGGACTACACCTTTAACGTCGAACCCGGTCCCAAGGTCGATATCGCGACCGAAGGTTTTAAGATCAGACGCAGTGTGCTTAAAAGGAATGTTCCGGTTTATGAAGAGAACGCGCTGGATGATGATCTGTTGAACGAGGGCCGTCGCAATCTGGTGAACTATCTGCAAAGCCGCGGCTACTTCGAAGCCAAGGTGGATTTGAAGAAACAATCCGATCCTGGCGGAGGGGAACTGCGAGTCGTCTACATTGTTGATGCCGGCGCACGTCACAAACTGGTGAAACTGAGCATAACCGGCAACAAATACTTTGCCGAAGAACTGCTGCGCTCCAACATACACATACAGGCCGCGGGGCGCCTCTTCTCGCACGGCCGCTACAGCCAGGCATTACTCAACGACGATATCCGTGGTCTGGAATATCTCTATTTGAACAATGGTTTTCAGCAAGTCAAGATTACAGGCAAAGTCGAAGATGACTATCTTGGCCATAAGAACGAGCTTGCCATCAACATCCAGGTGAATGAAGGTCCCCAAACCCTGGTGGGAAAACTGCAGATCATCGGGAACAGCAATTTTACCGAGGACCAGCTTCGTGCAAATATCACTACGGCAGAGGGCCAGCCGTTCTCGGATTTCAACGTCGCGCAGGATCGCGACACGCTCCTGAATTTCTACTTCAATCGCGGATTTCCCAATGCCACATTCGAAGCTTCCGCCAAACCCCTGGCGAGAGAACCCAATCACATGGATGTCACTTTCACCATTCACGAAGGCGAACAGATATTCGTGGACCAGGTGATGGTCTCCGGTTTGAATTTCACCCGCCCATTCGTCGTGCAGCGTGAGTTACAGGTGAAAGCGGGCGACCCACTGAGCCAGATCGACATGCTGAAGACCCAGCAAGGCCTCTATGACCTCGGTATTTTCAGCCAAGTCGATACTGCGGTGCAGAATCCTGAAGGAAGTGAGCGGGAAAAGAATGTACTGGTCGAAGTACAGGAGGCCAAGCGTTACACCTTCAATTACGGCGTAGGTCTGGAATTCCAAACCGGTCAACCCGCCGTCGGCAGCAACCAGCCCCAAGGGGCAACAGGAGTCAGCCCTCGCGTATCGTTTGGCGTGACCCGCCTGAATTTCCGCGGACGCAATGACACCATTACCTTCAAGTCGCATGTCGGCCGCTTGCAGCAGCGCGCCCTGATCAGTTTCGAGGAGCCGCGCTGGTTTAACAGCCGCAATTGGCGAATGTCAGTCACTCTCTTTTATGACAATACGCTGGACGTCGCCACCTTCACCTCGGAACGTCTGGAAGGTTCGGTTCAAGCCGCGCAGACGATCAGCAAAGTGAGCACCATGCTCTACCGCTTCACTTACCGGCGGGTGCGCGCCAGTAACCTGCAGATCAGTACCGACCAGATCCCGCTGCTCTCCCAACCCACGCGTGTGGGAATGCCCGGTTTCAGCTATCTTCGTGACAGACGAGACAACGCGTTGGAAACGACCCGGGGAAATTACACCACCGTTGACGGTGGCGTGGCTTCCGCTTACTTCGGTTCGGAAGCCGATTTCAGCCGGATTTTGATGCAGAACTCCACCTATTACGCCTTTGGTAAAAAGCGGCCGGGGGAAACCGTCAAGAAATATGTTTTTGCCCGCTCCACCCGCATAGGTATCGAGAATCCGTTCCGGGATACAGTCAATGTCTTGCCCGGGCAGCAGCCCCCGTCGGGGGACACAGTGATTCCACTTCCGGAACGTTTTTTCTCGGGCGGCGGCAACTCACATCGTGGCTTTGGTTTGAACCAGGCCGGCCCTCGTGATCCGACGTTCGGATTCCCCCTGGGAGGCAGCGCGCTGTTTCTTAATAATATCGAACTGCGGTTTCCTCCCACCACACTGCCGTACTTCCAGGACAATATCAGTTTCGCCATTTTTCATGATGCCGGCAACGTCTTCACCAACGGACACGAGATGCTGCACAACCTGCTGCGCTGGCGGCAAAAAAATCCTGGATTGTGCCTTCAGCAAAGTACGGCCGACCAATGCGACTACAGCTATATTTCTCACGCCATCGGGGTTGGCGTACGTTATAAGACACCCATTGGACCGGTGAGGTTTGATTTCGGCTACAATTTGAATCCACCCGCGTTCCCGAGTCTGCAGACCCCAGACCCGAATAATCCAACGGCAACGGTCTTTGTTCCGCAACACGCGCGTCGTTTCAACGTTTTCTTTAGCATTGGACAGACATTCTGATGATTAAGTTTTCTCTATCGTTTTGTATTCTGTTTCTGCTGCTGACCGCTTTGCCCGCCCGCGCCGGCGACATTTTGGACCGCATCGTGGCCACGGTGAATGGCCACGCCATTCTGCAGAGCGATTGGGAAGATGCACTTCATTACGAAGCATTCATCGCGGGACACTCTCCCGAGCAACTCACCTTTGCCGATCGCAAGGCTGCCCTCGACCGGCTGATCGATCAGGAATTGCTGCGACAGCAGATACGCTCGGCAGATTTCCAGCACGCCTCGGATCAGGATATTGCGGCGCGTATTCAAGAGATACGCAGGCAGTATCCTGGCGCCGAATCCGACTCAGGATGGCATGCAGCACTTTCCCGCTACGGTGTTACGGAAAAGGAACTCAAAAATAGGGTAGCGCTACAGCTCGATTTATTGCGCCTGGTGGATGCGCGCTTGCGCCCCACGGTCCAGATTGATTCCAAAAGCATTGAGAGTTACTACAATCAGGAACTGCTGCCGCAGTTGCGGCAATCCGGAGCGCAGCAGATTCCTTTAGCTCAAGCCAGCCCCAAAATCAAAGAACTGCTTACCCAGCGGAAGATTGATCAACTGCTGATCGCGTGGTTACAAACTCTTCGCACGGGCAGCGAGATTCGAACTCAACCCGCGACGTCCGATTCCGAAGGTCAGGCGCGATGAGCGAAAGCAGACCGCGTCGCAAGATCTGGAAATATCTGCTGTCCATCTTGCTTAGCGGCCTGCTGCTTCTCACGCTCGCAGCCTGGTACATGACCACAGATTCTTTTCAGGTCTGGGTGCGGCACCGCCTGGTTACAGAATTGGAGCGAATTACCGGCGGCCGCGTTGACTTGGGAAATTTCCACACCATTCCGTTCCGTCTGCAGATCGAAGTGCTCGATCTTACAATCCATGGCCTTGAGCGGCCAGTCGAAGTTCCCTACGCCCACGTAGACCGGTTGCTGGCACAGATCAAGATCATTTCTATCCTCGGCAGGGAATTCGGCTTTCATACGGTACTGCTCCAGCATCCCGTGGTTCACATCATCCTTTATCCCGATGGCACAACCAATCAGCCCCAACCCATGTTGGGGCAGAATTCGGCGAGTGGTGCGGTTGGATTGCTATTTTCACTTTCCATCAACCGTCTCGACGTCCGTCGCGGAGAGTTCTTGTGGGATAACCAGCGAATTCCTCTGGACTTTATTGCTAACGACCTCTCCGCCGATATGACCTACTCTCTGCTGCAACGCCGCTACGAGGGAAATCTCCGGATGGGCAAGGTGGATACACACTTCAAAGACTACCGCCCAATTGCATGGATGGCGGAAGCGCAATTCAGCCTGGGACAAAACAACATTGATGTAAGTTCGCTGAAAGCAACTTCGGGACGCTCGAGCGTCACGGGCAGCGGCCGCATCCAGAACTTCCGCGAACCGAAGATCGAGGCCGCGTACGATGCGGCGATTGATTTGGCTGAGACCGCGGCGATCATGCGTCGTCCCGAAGTACGTCGCGGCGTTGTTCATGCTATCGGGCAAGGTTATTGGTCGAAGGCAGATTTCTCCTCTGCCGGGAAACTTCTGCTGAAGGACTTCGATTGGCGCGACCAATCCGTCAAGCTGCATGACGTGGCGCTGAATGCGCAGTTCTCGGTTAATCCACAGCACCTTACGTTTTCCCAAATCCAGGCACGAATGCTGGGAGGTAGTGTATCTGGCAACGCAGAGATCGCAAACTGGAGCGTTCCAACGAGTGCGAAACTCGCCAAGGGAAAAAGATTCGAAGAGCAAAAGGGAACGGTCCGTCTTCAAATGAAAGATTTGTCGGCAGCGGAGATAGCCACCGCGCTGGCCACGCCCGCCCGGCCGTTCAACCGCATCAACTTTGCCGGCGCCACGGATGGTTCCGTGGAAGCTGGCTGGACAGGTTCACCACGAAACACTGAAGCGAAGATCATCCTGGAGGTTGTCCCCCCATCACGAGTGGCTCCCGGCCAGCTGCCGCTGACCGCCCGCGCTCGGGCTACTTATCACGCCGGATCCGGAGAGCTTGATCTGGCTGAATTCAGCGCCGCTACAACCGCCAGCAAAGTCGCGGCTTCAGGCACGCTCTCTTCCACCGCGAGCCTGAATGTTTCCGTTTCCACTACCGACGTAGGGGAATGGCAGCCCATTCTTGCCGCTGCCGGTTACCAGGAACGAATCCCGGTTAAGCTGCACGGTCACGCAACGTTCAACGGCACAGCCAGCGGCAAACTTTCCGCCATATCGTTTGTGGGCGATCTTCAGTCACAGGATTTCGATTGGTTGATCCCGGCCACTCCCAGGACTCCAGAAAGACAAGTCCATTGGGATTCACTGGCCGCCCGCATTCAGATTTCACCGAATGCGTTCGCGGCGCGCCGCGGGACCCTCCGTCATGGCACTACGATTGTCAATTTTGATCTGGGAGCTGGTCTACAGCAAAGGCAATTTGTCGACAGCAGCCCTTTCACTGCCCGCTTGGATATGCAGAATGCGGATGTCTCCGAAATTCTCGCCTTGGCTCAACTCGACTATCCCGTCAAAGGGACGATGAACGTTTTCATGCAAGCCGCGGGGACGAAAGCGGAGCCACGCGGCAGTGGGCGCATCCAGATCACCAATGGATCAATTTATGGCGAGCCGGTCGAGCATTTCGATTCGGAGTTGCGCCTCGATCGAGGACAGGCCGAACTGCGTGACATCCAGCTCACCCATTACGACTCAAGAGTCACAGGAGATGTCAACTTCAACCTCTCCACCCGTGCTTTCCACTTTAATCTCGCGGGAACGAATTTTGATCTTACGCGAATTCCGCAGCTGCAGAACCGCGGCATGACAGTGGAAGGTCGCATGGACTTCACCGCTATCGGTTCGGGAACAGCTGATACACCCGCTGTTACAGCAACTATCCAACTGCACGACCTCACCTTCGATCACGAGCGCGCCGGCGACTTCACGATGAATGCAGTGACACAGGGAGCAGATCTGCGCCTTACCGGGCAATCGCAGTTCGGGCAGGCAGAATTGTCCGTCGACGGCAATGTTCATCTGCGTGGTGACTGGCCATCGACCGTAAACCTGCATTTCAATCAGCTCGACATTGACGCGTTGCTGCGAACCTACCTGAAGGGGCGGATCACCGGCCATTCTTCCATCGGCGGTGACTTGCAGTTGCAAGGACCGCTTCGAAGGCCGCGCGAATTGAACGTCGTGGGAAATCTGACTCAGTTTTACGCGGACGTGGAAAACATCAAACTGCGCAACAATGGGCCAGTGCGTTTTGACATATCCAGGCAGCTTCTCCGGATTCAAGAATTCCGCTTCACGGGCGAAGGCACCGATCTGCTGGCAGCAGGAACGGTGCAGTTGAGCGGCGAACGCCAGCTCGACTTTCGCGCACAGGGCCGCGTCAACCTGAAACTCATGGAAAGCTTCAATGCTGATTTCAGATCTTCGGGCGAGGTAACGGTAGACGTAACTGTCTCCGGCACAGTGGCGCATCCGTTCACCCAAGGCCGACTACAGGTTGCCAACGGTTCGGTCGCATACTCCGATCTGCCGAGCGCACTTAACGAGATCAACGGATCGCTGATATTTAATCAGGATCGTCTTCAGATAGAAACGCTCACCGCGCGCACGGGCGGTGGGCTGCTTACGTTTGGCGGATACGCCAGCTCCTACAATCGGCAAATCGAATTTAATCTCACCGTGCAAGGGCAGGACGTCCGCCTGCGTTACCCACCTGGAGTGAGTTCCACGGCCAATGCTGATCTGCATTTTGTGGGAACCCCAGCCGCTTCTACTTTGTCAGGCGATATCACCGTCACCAAACTGGCCATGACGCCAGGCTTCGACTTTGCTGCCTATCTCCAGCGAAGCGCTCAGACTTCCACACTGCCGCAGACCAATCCTCTGCTGAATCGAATCCGGCTGGACGTCCACATCGTTACGACGCCGGAGTTGCAGATGCAAACTGCGGTGGTCCGGCTTTCCGGAGACGCCGATCTGCACATGCGAGGCAGCGCTGCCAAGCCGGTTTTGCTGGGACGCGCTGACATCATCGAAGGCGACGTTTATTTCAACGGCACGAAGTACCGCCTGGAGCGGGGCGATGTAACTTTCGTGAACCCGGTGACCACCACGCCCGTGCTCGATCTTCAAATGTCAACACGGGTTCGCGATTATGACGTCACCGTTAACCTGAATGGAGAGCTCAGTAAGCTGAATGTGAAATATCGTTCCGAGCCGCCGCTGCCGGAGGCCGACGTGGTGGCCCTGCTGGCACTGGGACGCACCCGCGAAGAATCGGCACAAATGCAACAGTCCGGACAATCGGCGCTCTCCCAGGAAGCCTCGAATGCAATCCTCAGCGAGGCCCTGAATGCGACCGTCAGCAACCGGGTGCAGCGCCTGTTCGGTGTGAGCCGTATCAAGATCGACCCCCAGGGTCTCAGCACGGAAACCAACCCATCCCGCGGTCCTCAAGTCACCATCGAGCAACAAGTCGCTGGAAACCTCACGCTCACCTACAGCACCAACGTATCCCAGGCGTCACAACAGATCATCCAGGTGGAATACAACGTCTCGCGTAATGTGTCCGTGGTCGGGATACGCGATCAGAACGGCGTGGTCAGCATCGACGTCAGAATCCGCCAGCGTAAAAAATAGTTCGATTTTGACTGCCCTGCCGCCGAACTTGAACCAGGTTACTCCCTCCCACTCCGAACGCATCCAAAGGGCGTATTCTCCAGATAGCTGGCTCATGGCAACTCAGATCCATCCCGATGGTTACGCGGGCGAGCGCCAGATCATGGTCGCATCGCAACTACGTGGCCGAGGTATTCGCGATCAGCGAGTGCTCGATGCCATGGCCCGCGTTCCTCGCCACGAGTTCGTTGCTGACGAGTACCGCGAGCAAGCCTACGAAGATCACCCCATCCCGATCGGTGAAGGTCAGACGGTCTCTCAGCCCTACATCGTTGCCGTTACCTTGGACGCTTTGTCACTGCAGCCATCATTCAAGGTGCTGGAAATCGGCACCGGCTCCGGCTATCAGACTGCATTGCTCGCCGAACTCTGTCGCGAGGTCTATTCCGTAGAGCGGCACGCGCCTCTTGCCCGCAATGCCGAAGCTACACTGGCGCGGCTGGGATACAACAATGTGAGCGTGATCGTCGGCGATGGCAGCCAAGGCTTGCCTGCGATGGCGCCGTTCGACGCGATAGTCGTCTCGGCTGCAGCCCCTCAGATTCCTACACCGCTTTTTGAGCAATTACGCGAGGGCGCTCGCATGGTGATTCCCGTGGGTCCGCCGCAAGCCCAGGAGTTGCAGCTAGTGTGGAAGCAGGACGGACGGCCAACAGTCCAGAGTTTGGACGGTTGCCGATTTGTGCCGCTCATCGGCGGTCAAGGCTACTCTTCATCTTCGTGGTAATTGCGCCTACATTGTCTTGTCGCCAGGTTGATAAGGCGGAGACTCTGTCCGCGACAGCAACTCCCCCGTTACTGTGTTCTTGAACGTGTTTTCGTCTACCTGATGAAGGAGAGCGCCATCTTCCAGCAGGGCCGTTTTTTTTCCACCCAAGGAACTCGAGCCAGGCATAGGGATGTCTCTATGCTGTCCTGATAGATATGGGCCCGATATCTGGTCCCCGGTTTCCCGTAAAGCCAAAAACTCTCAATGATTGCCATGACAAGTAACCTTTCAGGGCGTTTCCGCAGTTTCAGGCCTACGTATTTCGCTCATTCCCCGAAACCTCAATGCGATTAATTTTTGTCCTCCGCTTGCATGGCTGGATAGCCGCGTTAGATAACGGCAGAGGGCGGTTATTGAAGTGTTCCTCGCGAATAGATTCGCTGCGAGAAGAAGGCTACCGGCTGAAACGGAAGGGAGGAGAGCGTCCGGCCCGAGGCAGAAGCACGCCTGCGAGGGTTAGAGCGGAACTGAAGTGGACCGCCGCCTCGCTGGAAATCGCGGGAGGGGCAAGGATGCTGACATGGGGACAACGAATATCGTCACCCCGCCCCAGCAACTGCTACACAGCCTATTTATGGTTCTAGTTCCAAGCCGCCTAGTTCGCACCGTCGAAATCTAGCGGCACAACCACGTCAGTCAACCGTCGCCGTAGTGCCGCCGAGGATGACGGGTGCGCGTGTGTATCGCATAGGGTGTAACCGCGTTTTACAGAGCGTGCATCCCCTGATCACGGTAAAATCTTTGCGTGCCCCTGCTCCACAATCTGCGCCTTACCCTGGAAATGATCAAATGGGAGCATTCTATCTTCGCGCTCCCCTTTGCTCTATGCGGCGCCGTACTGGCCGCTAATGGTCTTCCCGCAGTTCATCAAGTGGCATGGATCATCGTCGCTATGGTTGCCACCCGTTCTGCGGCGATGGCATTCAATCGCCTGGCAGATGTCTCGATGGACGCAGCAAATCCGCGAACCCGGACGCGCGCCCTTCCTGCGAGAGAACTAACTCCTCAATTCGTCTCGTCCTTCGTGGTAGTTTCCTGCGCGATTTTTGTGTTTGCAGCCTCGCAACTCAATCGCTTGGCATTGCTGCTCTCTCCGGTAGCGCTGGCTGTCGTGTTGCTCTACTCCTATACCAAGCGCTTCACCCGCTGGTCGCACCTCGTCTTGGGATTGGCTCTGGGGATCGCTCCCTCCGCCGCTTGGATCGCAGTCAGGGGAACACTCGATCCCCGCATCCTGCTGCTCACGGCGGCAGTGACATTTTGGGTCGGCGGTTTCGATGTGCTCTACAGTTGCCAGGACTACGATTTCGATCTCGAGACCGGACTCCATTCTGTCCCCCGCTATTGCGGCATTGCCAAGGCGTTGTGGATTGCACGGCTGTTTCATCTCCTGATGTTGCTTCTGCTCGTTGCTCTTGTCTTCGTCTTTGGATTAGGAAAACTAGCAGTCGCCGGAATTGTCGTCGTGGCCCTGTTACTGATTTATGAACATTCTCTGGTTTCGGCGGACGATCTCAGCCGGCTGAATGCAGCGTTTTTCACCATGAATGGCGTGATTTCCGTGCTCTTCTTTTTCTTTATTGCCGGAGACCTGCTGTTGCGGCGATAAAGATTGAAGATAATGATCGTTGTGACTTCCGTCGCTTCTCTGCGTTATCATCAAGTGAATGCCAGTAAATCCTTTTAAGACGCATCCTTTTCAGACAGACGACCCGCAGCTTGAGCCGGTCGCGGAAAAGATTTTTTCCGGGCAACGCCTCAATACAGATGATGCGTTAGCGCTTTACCGCAGCGGCGACATCCTCGCTGTGGGATGGCTGGCTAATTCCGTGCGCGAGCGAATGCATGGCGATAGGACCTATTTCAACGTCAATCGCCACATCAATCCGACCAATGTTTGTGTGGCCGCTTGCCGTCTGTGCGCTTTCGGCCGAAAAAAAGAAGCGCCGGGAGCTTACACCATGGCTCTCGAGGAAGCTTTCGAGACTGCAGCTTCCGGCTACACCGAAGCGGTCACGGAGTTTCACATCGTCGGCGGGCTGCATCCCGATCTGCCGTTCCAATACTTTCTCGATCTCATTTCCGGGCTGAAACAGCGTTTTCCGCAAGTGCATCTGAAAGCCTTCACCATGGTGGAAGTCGCGTATCTTTCCAAACGCGCGAAGCTTTCCATTGCTGAGACTTTGCAGGAGTTGAAAGCCGCCGGCGTCGATTCACTTCCCGGTGGAGGTGCGGAAATTTTTGCCGATCGAGTGCGTCACATCATCTGCGATCACAAAATTGACGGCGACCAGTGGCTCGAAACTGCCCGTCTGGCGCATGAAATGGGACTGAAATCGAACGCCACCATGCTGTACGGCCACGTGGAGAACGATGAAGACCGCGTCGACCATCTGCTGAAACTGCGCGCGCTACAGGATCGGACTGGCGGTTTCCAAACCTTCATCCCGCTGGCCTTTCATCCCGACAACACACCGCTACAACACTTGCCGAAAACTACCGGGATGCTCGACATCAAGCAGATCGCTGTCAGCCGACTGGTACTCGACAATTTTCCGCATATCAAAGCCTACTGGCAAATGATGACGCCGAAGATTGCCCAGATCTCTCTGCGCTTCGGCGCCGATGATATTGATGGAACTGTGATCGAGGAAAAGATCTATCACGATGCGGGGGCTACCACGCCGCAAGGCATGCGTCGCGAGGATCTCATACGTCTGATCCGTGAAGCCGGCCGCGAACCGATCGAGAGGGATACGCTGTATCGCCCCGTCACCCGGACCGAGACGTCGGTCACGGTGGCAGTGTAGATCTTATTTGAAAAATTCTCCCATCTCAGGCGCGATCGCTGCCAATCCTGGCAAATTCTGCATCCCCAGCGTCTCGAGCGTTAGTCGCAACGTGCTCTGGTGCTGATACAACGTGCTCGACTGAAAACCAGCTTCTGCCTTGGGACTCAGTATGAGCATGGGCACGTGCCCTCCACCGTTGGCGATGTCGTTGCCGGAGGATTCATCAAACAGAATGATGAGCAGGCCAGCTTGCGTGAACGCGGGACTGTTTAGCACTGGGCCGATATTCTTCTTTAGCCAGTTATCGGCAGGCGCGAGTTTCGGACCATCCGTGCAATTCGCTTGGCCGGCGGGACAGTCATGAGCATCATTTTGCAGATCTGGAACGATGAAAGCGTAATCGGGAACATGATCGTTTGCCAGATCGGCTGAAAACTGGCTGAAGGGAACCAGGTTTGCCGACCGCACGGAGTCATTTTGCACGTCAAAAAAATAAGCAAAGGGATTGTGCCGCCGCACGTACTCGGCAACGTCAGGGCCGGTGTACCCAACCGAAGGCAGCCCTTCCGCATAAGATTTCCAGCTCTTTCCGGCAGCGATCAGTTCTCTAACGATGTTGTCCTGCGACACAGGTCCGCTAAAGCTGTCGTCTAGCGTGATAGGCTGTCCCGTGGTCAGCATAAAGTAATTCGGCAGCGAGGGATGCGCATTAGCAAAATACTGCGTGGCCAAAGCAGCCCGTGGAAGCAATCCGTTCACGAAGGCATGTCGGGACTGCCGATTACTGAGTTGAAACTGTGGTTCTCCTCCACCACCAAGAAGACGTGGCTCATTTTGGGCGCAGGACTTGAACTTGGGGGCGGCGCGGCGCTCGAGCCCCCACCGCCACAACTCAGCTGAGTTGCGGCCAAACTGATGACCAGCACATAAGCTCTAAAAGGAACCTTCATCGCGCAATTTCCTCGGATTGCTTCTGTTAGAGCCAAGCGCGGGGGACTGAGTTGCACAAACGAACCGCGAATTCGAGCAGCTCTGATTTTTAGCGAGAGCTCGCGGCTACTCACAAAAGCGGAATCAGAGCAAAAGCAATTTGCGGTAGAGGCTTGAAACAAGGTGTAGAATCGCCCTGTAGGACCGGAGAGCTTCACGGGATCTGCCCCCGTATTCCGAGGTCTGTGAATGAACGTCCACATCAGCTACAAGGTCCAAAAAACTCCCGACATCGAAAAAGAAATCAACCACCTGATCGAAAAGCTGCGCAAACGCTTGCAGGTGTTTCGCCCTGAGCTGGTGCATCTGAAAGGCGTGATCGAGCAGAATTCCCCGCGCGAAGGCACCATTGTGTCGTTAAACTTGCGTCTTCCGTCCGGACAAATGGCGGTGCAGGAGTCCGCTTCCACCGCGACGGCGGCAGTCAAAGCGGCATTTGACGACTTGCTGCAACAACTCACCAAACACAAAGACTTGCTGCGCAGCTCGCACAAATGGCCACGCTGGCGAAGAGGTGCGGATACCCGTTCCACGTCGCAGGTCGCATTTGAGGATACCGTCGCATCGGTACAAGTGCCGACAGCTTCTTCCGATGACATCCGTTCTTATGTGAATGTCAACCTCATGCGTCTGGAGCGTTTTGTCGAACGCGAATTGTATTTCCGCGAAACCGCGGAGCAGCTTCTTCCGGGCTTCGTCAACAAGGAGGAAGTGATTGATGAAGTCATCGCGCGCGCCTTGGGTGACGGAGGAGAGAAGCCGGAGCGCCTGGCTCTGGAACCGTGGCTATACCGGCTGGCGATTCGTTCGATTGATGATCTGTCAACTTCCAGCCCGGAAAGCCTGTCTTCTGTTCCGCTAGAAGAATCCGTGCGCAAGCAAAATGTGCGGGCCAGCGACGAGGCGGAATTGCAGTTCCATCAACCCGACGAAACCTTTACCGAGGAAACCGTGATCGCGGATCGCCGCACAGCTACTCCGGAGGACATTGCGTACTCGGACGAAATGGTCACTCTGATCCAATTCGCTTTGGATGGCACTTCCCGGGCCGACCGCGAGGTATTCATTTTGCACACCATTGAAGGTTTCTCGGTGGACGAGATTGTTGCCATTACTGACAGAAAGCCCGACGAAATAAGCACTTCGATTGCTGCTACTCGTGAACATCTGCGTCGTTCTCAGTCGCTTGCCACTCGATCCAAGGACAAATTGCAAAGAACAGGCACAAATTGAATCTGGATTTGATGCTGAGGAGAAAATGGTAATGATTACGCGCGAAGACATCCGTGAGCTGGCACAATTGCAATGCATTGAGGATGAAGGAGGCAGCGCGATCAGTTTCTATTTTCAGCCACGGACGCCGCAGAACAAATCTCATCGTGAAGAAGCCATTTTGCTGAAGGACCTGGTGCGTGACACGATTCGCGACGCCGAGAAAGATGGCAAAAATGTAAGTCTGCGGCGTGATCTGCAACGGATAGTGGAATTGGCCGGCCAGCTGCACGGCAATCAGGCGCGCGCCAAAGCCGTCTTCGCTTGCGGCAACCGGCGCTTCTGGCGCGAGTTTGATCTGCCTCCGCAATTGTCCGGCACGCAGCTCTTTGTGAATCGTCGCTTCCACCTGAAGCCGCTGGCGGCGCTGCTGGGCGCGCACCCGCGGATCTGTGTGGTGCTGCTGGATCGCCACAAAGCGCGGGTTTTCGATCTGCGGCTGGATGAAGTCAAGGAGCAGGAGGGTCTGTTTCGTCCATTACCGCACCGCGGCCGTGGCGACGGCTTCGCCGGCTACGATGGTGGCCACGCCGAGCGTAGTGTTCAGGACGAAGCTCTGCATCATTTTAAATTTGTGGCCGAACACCTGAGAGAGGCTCTGGAGAAAGATCTGTTCGACAATCTGATCATTGGCTGCCAGGAGAGTAACTGGCACGATCTTGAAACCCACTTGCATCCCTATTTAAAGAAACGGATGCTAGGGCGCTTCTCCGCCGACGTGGGCAGCATGAAGGCAGATCACGTGCGCGAACAGGCGGGACGTATCCTGCGGGAATCGCGCGATGAGCGCCGCCGCAACCTAGTGAAGGAAGTCATCAGCCAGTCCAAAAGCAACAGCCGCGGAGTCACCGGCCTGCGCCGCGTGCTGCGTTCCCTGGAGCTTGGGGAAGTGCAGACGCTACTGATGGGTGAGAATTATCGCGCTCACGCCGTGGAATGCACAGGCTGCGGCCATTTGGACGCGCACATGGTGCGCTATTGTCCCGCTTGTGGTCGCAGCACACGGGAACTTGAAGATGTCTGCGAAGCCATTATTCCGGCGACAATCCGTCGCGATATCGAGTTGTTTTATGTAGATGGAGACCCGGAATTCGACAAAGTCGGAAATATCGCCGCGCTTCTGCGCTTCCGTGCGGATCAGAGTAAGGGCAGCGGCATGGCCGCAGTCTCATAATCGATCAACTTTCTAGAAAACCAAGGCCCGCCTCTTTATCAGCAACTTACAAACCTAATATCTTATAGCTATTTTATTTTAGAATGTAACGCCACGCACCGCGCGCCCTGTCCGCACTCCAACCCTTCGCCCAGAATGCTGTTTGCCGGCGTTAGGATGCCCGTGGTGCGCCGATAGCTGTCGAAGTGGCATTCGGGGGGCATTCCGAACGGCTGGCGGGCCGGGGATTGGATCCCACCGCCAAGTGTTAGCCAATGGCTAATGCGGGCCGTCTATTTATTTATTGGACTTAGATGGATCGTCCGCCGGATTGACGTAATTGATCACAAAAGGTCCATTGCCATGCAGTTGCACGATGGTCTCGCCGCGCGCGGCCGCGAAGTGCCGCATTTCCTTTGGCATCAGCAGGAACGAACCCGTGGGAAACTCGTGCATGCTGGCGGTGTCGTACTTCTCGCCCATTCCTGCCAGCAACGTACCCTGTAACACGGTCACGCTCTCGTCCTCGGGATGCCAGTGCGGAGCCACGCGCGCGCCATCGGCAAACTTCAATCGCACAGTGTAAAGGCCTGGCTTGCTGGAATCCCCAGCGAGCGTGGAAATCTGGATTCCCGGTACGAGCGGATTCCACTTCACCGCATCCGGGGCAATGGTGATTGCTGTAGTGGTTGAGCTGCTGCCTTGACCCTGGACTACATCAGGCCGTGAACAAACAAAAGCCATTGCCGCCACAAATGTAACCGTGATTACCGATTTCTTCATTTTGATTTCTTTTCCGTGCCGTGAATGTTTAGGATGCCAGATTCTCGCAATCCGCGTCGAGTCACCGCACATTAGAGGACAAGTGGATGAGACGTCAAGACAAGAATTCGCATGCTATGCTGTTCGGCGTTTTGTCAACAAGCTTCGGCGGAGGGTCTTGTGGCTTTTTCTCGTCGCGATTTTCTAACTTCGGCAGTAGTTGGCTCGTTATCGCTCGGCTTGGAGGGTCAGGAACAGAAAGAGCAAGACTCCCAGAGAGCCCAGACACGAACACTGGCGGGCAAGCGGCCAATCATCGTGTCCTCCGCGAATGGATACAACTACCTGGACGATGCCTACAACTTCCTTCATGGCGGCGGCGATACCCTCGACGCTGCGCTTCGCGTCGTAAAGGGTCCGGAAGACGATTCCAACGATCATAGCGTGGGCCTGGGCGGATTGCCCAATGAGGAAGGCGTAGTTGAGCTCGATGCCTGCTGCATGCACGGACCGACCCGGCGAGCTGGCTCAGTGGGCGGTATCCGCAACATTAAGAATCCTTCGCAGGTAGCCAAGGCGGTCATGGAGCATACCGGACACGTCATGCTGGTGGGCGAAGGGGCGGAACGGTTCGCCGTCGCCCAAGGTTTTCCGCGGGAAAATTTGTTGACCGATTATTCGCGCAAGGTCTGGCTTTTGTGGAAAGAAACTCACTCCGACTGGTGGGGGCCTGGGCTGGCGGATCCCAACTGGAAAAAACGCTTTCCCGCGGGAAAATCACAGAATGACGAGTGGCAGATTCGGATGAAACGTATGGAAGAGGTTGCTGCCCAGCTGGGCATCGCGCCGGAGCAGAGAGCAACCGCCATTCGCGAAGTGATTTTCCCGCCCACCGGCACCATTCATTGTTCCGCGCTGAATGACAAAGGCGAGATGTCGAGTTGCACAACCACAAGCGGACTGGCATGGAAGCTACCTGGCCGCGTGGGTGACTCCCCCATCATCGGCGCCGGCTGCTACACCGATCAGGATGTCGGCTCCGCGGGCGCCACAGGCAGTGGGGAAGAAAACATTAAAGTTGCGGGCGCTCACGCTATCATTGAGAACATGCGGAAAGGGATGTCACCGCTCGAGGCAGGAACCGATGCACTGAAAAGAATCGTGCGCAATTACAACGGTGACCGCGATCGGCTGCGATTCATCGACATGGCGTATTACATCCTGCGTAAGGACGGAGTGTACGCAGGAGTATCGCTGTGGGAAGGATACGCGTCAGAAACTGGTAAACCGCACCGCATTGCGATTCACGACGGAACTAAGCGCGCGGAGAAAACCGTGAATCTGTTTCCAGGGTTATCGCAGGAGTGGCCGCCCGGTGATTAGAAATTCCAGGGTGGTATATCGATCTAGAAGCTCACAACTTAACCTTGCGCCCGTGATCTGATTTGCGTTTCCAAATTTACTTCGGCGCCCGTCAATGGCGATTCAGCAAAGAACTTCATTCTACGCGAACCTCACCTTCACATCCGGCCCTTTCTCCAAATGAATGCTGTCAATAAAACGGACTTTCCCGGTCCGAAGAGTCAGAATTACCGACGAAGTTCTTATGCCTTCTCCGAAGAAGCGCACGCCGCGCATCAGCGAGCCATCGGTTACGCCGGTAGCGGCGAAGATCAGTTGCTTGCCGGGAGCAAGGTCCTCTGCTTCATAGATTTTATTTTTGTCTTTGATGCCCATGCGGGCGATGCGTTCTTCCAATTCAGGCTTATTGATCACCAACCGCCCAAGCATGTAGCCATTCAGGCAGCGGATGGCTGCGGCCGTGATGACGCCTTCGGGGGCGCCCCCTGATCCCATCACTGCGTGTACGCCGGTTCCGATCACAGCGGCGGCAATTCCGGCGGAGAGGTCGCCATCGCCGATCAACTTTATACGGGCGCCGGCATCGCGGATGTCCGAGATCAGCTTCTCGTGGCGCGGACGGTCGAGCACGACTACCACCAGGTCCTCCACGTCACGTTCCATGCGCTTGGCGATGTTCTTCAGATTGTCGGCGACAGGCGCGTCCAGCTCCACCGCATTTTTGCACGATGGTCCAACCACAATCTTTTCCATGTAACAGTCGGGTGCGTTTAGCAGGCCGCTTCGTTCGGATGCGGCCAGCACGGTAATCGCGCCGGGAGCACCAGTCGCGCATAGGTTTGTGCCTTCCAGCGGATCGACGGCAATATCCACTTCCGGAACCTCGGTTCCATCCGGAAACTCAGCTCCTACTTTTTCGCCGATATAGAGCATCGGCGCCTCATCGCGTTCGCCTTCGCCGATCACGATTGTCCCTCGCATGGGTACGTTGTCCATGGTGCGGCGCATAGCTTGCGTGGCCACATCGTCGGCGAGCCTGCGGTCGCCTTTGCCCATGGTTCGGGCGGAAGCAATGGCGGCCGTCTCCACTACACGAAGAAATCGGGAAGCGAGATCGCTTTCAATATTTTCGCCAAACGTTCTAGCCTTAGTTTCAGGTCTGGTATGGGTTGCCATGATGTCTCCGTGTATAAAAGGGCGGTCACAGACTATAACGACTTATGTCCGTCAGGGAAATCGCGAGAAGCTGGATGTGCCTGTGTGCCCGAATCTTTGGCACAATAGCTCCGCTCTGTAAGTGTCCTCATCAGCGGGAGGTAGGATGACAAAACGATTGATCAAGTTTGTTGCATTCCGCGGACCATTAATTCTGATCCTTTTCGCTCATGTCTGCGCCGCAGCTCTTTGGTGCAGCGACGTGTCGCGGAAACCGAGAGTTCGGGCGATCACCGCCTTCGTAAGCATAGACCGCGCCACATACGGCAAGCAGATCCAGGATACTCTGGCAATGCTTCGAAAAGCCAAGTCCGCCTTTGAGAAAGGTGGCTATGAGGTTCAAACCATTCGCCTCACTACCCAGCCATTCCCCCAGTACACGCGCGGCATAACGAAAGCGGAAGCGCTGGAATTTTTCAAGGGATTAGATGCCTTGTCAAAGAAGGAGGAATTCCTCGCCAATGTCGGGCCGGCAATGCTGAATGATCAAGAGGACTCAGCAGTGGACTTGCTAGCGGACATCCTTGTATCCACCGACATCAACACAAGCTTGGTGATTGCCGCAGACGATGGCATCCATTGGAACGCAATCCGTGCGGCTGCGAAAACCATCAAGTATGTCGAAGATCACAGCGCGAATGGTGTGCGCAATTTTGATTTTGCCGCCGCGGCATTCGTGCCACCTTACACTCCGTTCTATCCTGGCTCCAATCACAATGGACGGGGCCATCAATTTTCTGTCGGACTCGAAGGCGGGAGTTTCGTGGCTGATGTTTTCACGGAGAGCCACGGTGATCCTCGTATTGCGCGCGAACTTTTATCGCACAAACTGGCGGAACACGCCCGATCTCTGGAAGCCATCGCGCTGCAAGTAGAAAAGGATTCGGGATGGAGCTACATGGGCCTGGATGCCACGCCCGCCCCCGGCCCGGACTCTTCCATCGGAGCCGCCATCCAACAATTCACGGGAACAAGATTCGGTTCCAGCGGCACATTGACAGCTGCCGCCATCATCACCGACGCTGTGCGCTCCATTCCTGTGAAGCGAGTTGGTTACTCAGGATTGATGCTTCCTCCACTGGAAGATTCGGTGCTGGCACAGGGCTGGAGCGAAGGGGCTTATCGCATCGATGCGCTGCTGGCATACTCCGCGGTATGTGGAACCGGATTGGACGCGATCCCTTTACCCGGAGACGTATCGCAGCAGCAATTGGAACGTATTATTGGCGACGTGGCTAGCTTAGCATTCAAATGGCACAAACCTCTGACGGCGAGGCTGATCCCAGCTCCCGGTAAGAAGGCTGGGGAGCGGACGGATTTTGATTTCGGGATTACTGGTTTTCCCAATGTGATTTTGCAGCCACTGCCTTAACTTCCGGCTGTTGTCACCCAGTGGGCACGGGAGATGCGTGGTGAGTTAAGGCCCGCCCCAAGCCTCTAAAGAAAATCAGCTTAGAAAAAACGTCTCTGAATCCAATCGTGGGCAGCCCGGCTGCCCACAGTTGGTGTTTTCAGAGTTAGTTAATCTTCGTTATCTTGCTTCCCCGAGAATCAAGCTGCTGTCGAGCGACGAGGCGTTAGCGTCAAAGGTGTTAAGAGGTGCCAGGCCGAAGGTCCGTTCGATTGTCTTTAGAATCGAGAGCGTGTCGTGTTGGCTGTGGTCCACAAAACCTCGTTTGGCAAAGGCACCGATCACGATTGCAGGAACGCGCGACCCGTCCCCGAAAATACCGTTTTTGGTCGGCGGAGAAACGTGGTCCCAACGGCCACCATGCTCATCGTAGGTCACGATGATAAGGCTATTGTCCCAGTACTCACTGTTCTTGACAGCCTCGACAATATCGGCGACGTGCTGCTGACCTTGCAACAGGTCGGCATAGCCTGGGTGCTCATTGTTGGGGCCGAGCGGTTTGATGAAGCTTACGGCCGGCAGATCGTGATTTTGCAGATCGAGGAAGAAGTCGGTCTCGTCCTGCAAGCGAGCGGCGGAAACCAGATTGCGCTGGCCATTTTTCCACGGAGCATAGTTGTCGTAGTAGGCAAACGGCTGGTGGTGCCATTGGAAGAGCGGATCAACGGGCGGGTTCGCAGGAACCGTTCCGTTGTTGGCGGGATTGCTAGCCGAGCTGGCCAACGCGTTGTCCCATCCCCCGGAGTACCACTTCCAGCTTACCTGCTTTGCGCTCAGCCGGTCTCCGATTGTCGGAATGTACGGACGACTCGCGTCGGCAGGATTGCTGTCGTTCTGCGATGGCAGCAAACTCGCGCTGCCGGGAGTGGAAAATGTCGGAACCAGATTTACCGAAAAGATGGTGTTGACAGCATAGTTTTTGCCGAATGTACCACCCGGGATGCTGAAGGAAGGCGCTCCGATCGGTGTGATATTGCCGTCATGAATGGTCTTGCCCGTGGTGGAATCCAGAGCGAGTTTTCCACTAGCGTCCAGTGTCGGCTGCATGCTTGCCGGGGCATTCGGATAAACGGGCGCCGCAGCGGCGATCAGGAACTGGTGATTCAGGAATGACCCGCCGAAAGCAGCGTGGAAGAAATTGTCGTCCATCGTGTATTTCTGAGCGAGTTTGCCCTCCGGCAGGTTGGTGGCGTCAAAATAGCTCATGACCAATCCAGGATTGTCACTCCAGGTCACGAATCGATTCATTTTCCCGTGGTTGATTTGAGCCTGTTCGTGCCAGAAGCGATGGACGATGTCGCCTGTTTTATCGGAGGTCTGAAGGTTAGCCTTGGTGACTAGGTTGTAGGGGAGCAGCGTGTTGAGGTTGGAGGGGAAGCGAGTATCGATCTGGGCAGGACTGACATTGTTGTCAATTGGCTGGGGTGGAGTTGTCAGCGAGAGGGAACCAGATACCAGGTCGAACGTTTGGCCCAGTTGTGAGCTGTACGGCTCACCGGTGAGACGGTCGCGCTGTGTGAGCGACACGGTCGAAGCCCCGAACACTCCGTTAGCTCCCGGGAACAAGCCGTATAAAGAATCGAAGCTCCAGTTCTCCTGGTAAATGACGATGATGTTCTGGATACGGTGGTGAGGTTCTTCGGCAAGCATGTGGGTGGGAATCAGAAAAAGTGCGATAACCAACAAAAGCAGAGCCAAGCGCCACGATGCCCGGCCTGAGTGTTTCGCTACAGCGATGTAACTTTCCATTGCATCTGTCTCCTGGGTTTTTAGGGGTAGTTCGACACTGGTGTTGCCTCGGAACCAGAAGCCTATGGACGCTGTGTTACTCAAACATGTCTGGAATGTAAATTTTCGTTAAAGATGCCGATGCAATCTCGATGTGGGCAACAAGGCGCGCAGAATCCATCTCGCCGCGTTCTCGTTCATGCAGGCCTTGACATGCCTGATCTACCGACCTAGATTCTTCGGGACAAGAACAATGGGGGCGCTACGGAGGGAGACATGTCCATTCTAGTAGTGGGAGCGACGGGCTTAGTGGGTGGACAGGTGGCCCAGAAGCTTCGAAGGCAAGGACAATCAGTAAGAGCTCTGGTGCGCGGCGGCGATGCCCACCCGAAAGTTCAACCACTTCGCGCCGCCGGAATAGAAATTGTGAATGGCGATTTGACGGTTGCGGAGACTCTCGAGCCAGCCTGCCGCGGAATTGCCACCGTGGTCTGTACCGCAACATCCATGCCCACGGCAGCCAATGATGGGCTGCGACGCGTGGACCTCGACGGCAGCGTGGCGCTAATTGAAGCTGCCGAGCGCGCTGGGGTGAAGCGTTTTGTTTACACTTCTTACTCCGGAAATATTCAGATCGCCTCGCCGCTTGAGACTGCCAAGCGAACTTGCGAAAACCGTCTGCTCCGGAGTTCCATGCAAACCGTCATTCTGCGCCCTTCTTATTTCGCCGAAGTGTGGTTAAGCCCGGCACTTGGTTTTGATTTCGTCAGCGGCGCGATTCGGATTTACGGGTCGGGAGAGGGCAAGGGCAGTTACATCTCCGCATTCGACGTTGCCGACTTTGCAGTGGCTGCTGCTATGGGGAAAGATGATGAGCACACGATCCTGGAGATGGGAGGACCGCACGCGGTGTCGCAACTGGACGCAGTGAAGATCTTTGAACAAGCTTTGGAGAAAAAATTCCAGCTCGAACACGTGCCCGCAGAGGCTTTGCAGCAGCAATACAGCTCCCCTGATCCGCTGCAAAAAACCTTTGCTGCACTGATGCTCGGATATACCCAAGGAGGGGAAATAAAGGGAGCTCAGGAAACTGCCAAGAAATATGGTATTCGCTTAACGTCAGTTGGCGATTATGCTGCGCGCGTCCGCGGCAAGAGTGCTGGGTCGGCGGCTTGAGTTCGTGGAATCGCCCCAAAGTTAGAATGCGTCAATTCCGGTCACACTCTGTCCGATGATCAAGGTATGAATATCGTGCGTGCCTTCGTAAGTCTTTACCGATTCGAGATTGGCCATGTGGCGGAAGATTGGATACTCATCGGCAACTCCATTAGCGCCCAGAATATCTCGTGACATGCGGGCGCATTCCAGCGCCATCCAGACATTGTTTCGCTTGGTCATGGAAATGTGTTGCGGGCCGGCCTTGTCTTTATCTTTGAGACGCCCAGTTTGCAAGGCCAGCAACTGCGCCTTGGTGATCTCGGTGATCATCCACGCCAATTTTTCCTGGACGAGTTGATGCGAAGCGATGGGCTGATCACGAAACTGTTTGCGGAATAGCGAATATTGCAAAGCGCAGTCGTAGCAAGCCATCGCCGCGCCGATTGCTCCCCATCCGATGCCGTAGCGGGCTTGATTCAGACATTTGAGTGGAGACTTCAACCCGCCACTCCCGGGCAACAGATTCGATTCCGGTATGTGGACATCCTGCAGGGAAAGGCTGGAAGTCACTGACGCGCGCAATGACCACTTGCCGTGAATATCTTCGGCGCGAAAACCGAGGCGATTGGTTTCCACCAGAAATCCCCGGACCTTGTTGTCTTCATCTTCTACTTTGGCCCAGATGACAGCGACGTCGGCGATGGAACCGGAGGTGATCCACATTTTCTCGCCGTTCAGTACGTACTCTTTTCCGACCTTGCGGGCGCGGGTGCGCATTCCGCCGGGGTTGGAACCGAAGTCCGGCTCGGTCAGGCCAAAACAGCCAAGCTTTTCGCCTTTCTGAAGAGCTGGAAGCCATTTTTTTTTCTGTTCTTCGCTGCCGAAGGCGTAAATGGGATACATGACCAGCGCCGACTGCACGCTGACAAAAGAGCGCACGCCGGAGTCGCCACGCTCCAGTTCCTGCATAACCAAGCCGTATTCGACGTTGGACATCCCGGCGCAGCCGTAACCTTTGAGACTGGCTCCATAGAAACCAAGATCGGCCATGGGCTTGACCAGTTCGCGAGGAAAGCGTTCCGCACGATTGCATTCTTCAATGATGGGGATGAGGTTTTCTTCAATGAATCTGCGGGCCGTATCGCGGACCAGGCGCTCGTCATCCGTAAGCAGAGCGTCAAACTCGATGAAATCTACTCCGCGAAACTTGAGGGCCATGAGAATCTCAATTGAGGAAGAGGAAACCCTAGAAGGTAGCAAAGGGGAGTTAGGGCGTCAAACTGAGGACGGCAATTAGCACTTGGCAATGAGTTGAAGCCAAAAAGGGCCGAGGTGCCGAATGAGTGCCAAGGGCTGATTTTTACAATTTTTTTGCAAATGATTTCCGGCAGCGTAAAGTATCAGCATCTAAACTGCTTAGGACGCACGTGGCAGGACTCGGTCGCATGAAAGAAAAATTTACTAGGCACGGACGGCGAGTTTTGGGAGTTATCTTACTCGCATCTTTCTGCCTACCCGCTTGGACTGCCGATATCAGCGTGGCCAACTCGCCCTTCGACCAGGCCTTCCAGCTTATGTATGACCTGGAGTTCGATCGGGCGCACCAGTTCTTTTCCTCCTGGCAACGGGAGCATCCCGAGGATCCGGTCAGTCCCGCTGCGGATGCGGCGGGACTGCTGTTCTCGGAATTTCAGCGGCTGGGCGTGCTGGAAGCGCAGTTCTACGAAAACGACAAAGCTTTTAATGCCCGCAAGAAACTCGCCCCGGATCCTGGCGTTCGCGACCGCTTTAACCTTGCGCTCGACCAGTCGGAGAGCCGTGCACGTGCGCTTCTGGTAAAGAATCCCAAGGATCGCGACGCATTGTTTGCCATGACGCTTTCTTTCGGCCTGCGTGCAGATTATGCCGCACTGATCGAGAAACGCAATCTGGCTTCCCTGCGCTACACCAAAGAAGCCACGAAATGGTCGGAGCAATTGCTGGCGGTGGATCCCCAATGCTATGACGGCCATATTGCTGCCGGGATTAGCAAATACATTATCGGCAGCATGGCCGCGCCGGTGCGTTGGATCATGCGTCTCGGCGGGGTTTCCGGAGACAAGAAAGCCGGGATGGCTGAGCTGCAGTTGACCGCCGAGCGAGGACGTTATCTGGCGCCGTTCGCTCGCATACTGCTGGCCATTGCCTATGTCCGGGAAAAAGACAAGCCGCGGGCGCGAGAGCTGTTGGCTGCACTTCGTGATGACTTTCCAAAGAATCCTTTGTTCGCAAGAGAAATCGCCCGCCTCGATTCCGGCCAATAGACCTGTAGAATAATCTTCAATCGAATGCCAAACGCCTGCAGTCCAATGTCCGAAGTGTCTGCTGCCTGGCTGGACACGCTGAACCGCGAAGTTGTCCGCTGCACCCGATGTCCGCGGTTGGTGGTTTACCGCGAGCAGGTGGCTCGTGAGAAACGTCGGGCTTATCGTGGCTGCGAATATTGGGGAAGACCTGTCCCGGGTTTCGGTGATCCCAACGCTCGAGTTCTCGTGCTCGGACTCGCTCCAGGCGCCCACGGCTCAAATCGCACGGGACGGCCTTTCACGGGGGATGCGTCCGGCAAATTCATGTATCCAATTTTATACGAAACTGGTTTTGCCAATCAGCCCCACGCCACGCATTGTGACGATGGACTTGAGTTGAAAGGTCTGTACATCACAGCCGCCGTCCGCTGTGCTCCTCCCGATAACAAACCGTTGCCACAGGAACTCGCGAATTGTGCGCCTTATCTCGATCGCGAAATGGATGGTCTCAAGAATTTGAGAGTCGTAGTGGCGTTGGGAAGAATCGGTTTCGATGCTTACCTCAATTACTTGAAACGCAGAGGTCAGCTTGCCGGCAAGAAGCCCTACTTTTTTCAGCACGGCGCAAAGTACGAAATGCCGGATGGGAAGATTTTGCTGGCGTCCTACCATCCTTCCAACCAGAACACACAAACCGGAAAACTTACACGCCAAATGTTTGTCCGCATTTTTGAGGAAGCAGCGCGATTGGCCAATCGATGACCAGAATCGGTCGTGCCTGCGGACACACGTCCATCATTGGCTGCTTTTACTTCGTCTTCGTGGTCCTTCTCTTAGCTGGCGCTGCTCTTGCCCAGCAAGATTCCGCTTCATCGGCTTCTGCGCAGCCGGGTATTCAAGACAACAGCTTTCTGATCGAAGAGGCTTACAACCAAAACTTTGGCGTGGTGCAGCACATCAGTAGCTTCACTCGCTTCTGGAACAGCAAAGATTGGGCATACATTTTTACTCAAGAATGGCCAGTCCCCGGTGACGCGCGTCACCAACTCAGCTACACCGTGCCGTTTTTCCATGCCGGAGCTTTCCAGGATTCGGGCGTGGGCATTGGCGACGTCTTTCTACACTACCGCTACCAGCTTGTAGGAAACGGCAATGCAAAGCTCGCATTTGCGCCACGGCTTAGCTTGATATTGCCCACCGGGAGTGTTGCTGACGGACGTGGCGCTGGCGGACTCGGCATACAGACCAGCCTTCCAGTAAGCCTCGTCTTGAGCAAAAACCTGGTGAGCCACTGGAATGCGGGGGTTACTGTCGTACCCCACGCTCAAGACGCCTCAAGGGATCGTGCTTCCGCAACCGGCTACAACCTGGGACAAAGCTTCATCTGGCTAACCAATCCGCGGTTTAATGTCATGCTGGAAACTGTATTTGCGAATTCGCAGTTCGTGGTGGCTCCTGCCAAAACTGAGTGGTCACGATCTCTATTTCTCAGCCCTGGGATTCGCTGGGCGTACAACTTCAAAAACGGGCTACAGATTGTGCCTGGTATCGGCGTACCAATCGGCGTTGGCCCGAGCAGCGGGGAGAAAGGCGTCTTTCTCTATCTGAGTTTTGAGCATCCCTTTCGCAAGCTGCCGGGGAAGTAGTGCAGAGTGCCACGTATATTTTGAAGCAGTTAGAGAGTGCCACGTATATTTTGAAGCAGTTAGTTGGTGTTTGCTAGAACCCTACGAATACAGGCTCCGTTTCCAGTCGCAGTCTCCAGACTTCTTCTACCCGCCGCTGGATCTCTTCTTTCAATGCGACGATGTCGGCCGCAGTCGCGTTGTCTCGGTTCACGATGGCTAGCGCGTGCTTGCGGGAGATGCCCGCACGTTCATTTCCATAGCCTTTCCTGAACCCGGAGTGCTCCACTAGCCACGCTGCCGAAATTTTTCTTTGAGCCTGGAGCGCCGGATAGCTTGGAATCTGCAAACCTTTTGCCGCCGCGCGGTTGCTGAGCTCTTTGTATTGCTCATCGGATACGACTGGATTCTTGAAGAAAGATCCAGCGCTGCGGCAATCCTCGTCGCCGGGTGTGATCAGCATGGCCTTGCTGGCCCGAATCTGCCGGACAACTTCACGCGTAGCGGCCAAGCTGGGCTGCGTGTTCCAGCCACCAAAGTATTTTTTAAGATCGGCGTAGAGGATCGCCGGCTCGCCGCCAGGAGTCAACGCGTAGGTCACGCGCACAATGATGTATCGTCCACGCTCAGAGGTATTGAAAATGCTGGTGCGGTATCTAAAGCTGCACGCTTCTTTCCACAGTTCGTGCACTTGACCGTCTTTAAGATCCAGCGCCAGAACGGATTCGATGGTCTCCGCTACCTCCTGTCCGTAAGCGCCAACGTTCTGCACGGGAGTTCCGCCCACGCTTCCCGGGATGCCGCTTAGGCATTCAATCCCGGAACAATTGCGGGACACCGCGTGGGCGACGAACTTGTCCCACTCCTCGCCCGCTCCGACTTCGAACAGCGATTTATCGCCTTGGCTGCGCTCTTCGATTCCGGGAATTGTAATCTTTAGGACGAGTCCGGGCCAGCCGGCGTCAGAGATCACTAGGTTGCTGCCGCCGCCCAGAACAAGCAGCGCGAGATTTCTTGAGCGCGCCAGAGAGACCGCCTCGCTGACCTCCGCGATGGTATACGCTTGAACAAAATATCGAGCCGGTCCGCCGACCTTGAGGGTAGTCAGTGGCGCCAGGGGCACGTTTTCCTGGATGAGCATTGGGCTGCCATCAATATATACGAGCTAAAAAGCTGCACTTCGCGCGGTGTGAGGTGCTCGGCGTATTACAATGATTGTGTCGAGATTATCAAGGAGCTGAAATGTATCCGGAAATCATGCTGATTCCTATGCGCGAAGAGTTGACTCGAGTGGGCATTCAAGAACTACGCACTCCGGAGGAAGTCGATCGGGCGCTGGCCAATCAAGCCGGTACGACCATGGTGGTTGTCAATTCTATCTGCGGATGTGCCGCGGGACGGATGAGACCCGGTGTCCGCCGGGCGCTTCAGCATCCCAACCGTCCGGAGAATTTATTCACCGTTTTTGCCGGACAAGATCCCCAAGCCACTGATCGCGCTCGCAGTTATTTCACCGGATACCCACCCTCATCGCCTTCCATAGGGTTGTTTCGGGACGGCCAGCTGATCTACATGATGCAGCGTAGTGACATCGAATATCGTGACGCGGAAGAAATCGCAGCCGAACTCACGGTCGCATTCGACAAGTTTTGCGCCAAAACGGCGTCCGCCAACCGCTGAACAACATAGTTTTTTCAAAGATCTTTTGGTGGCTTGCTCTTCAGGTCAGCTACACTCATCGCGTACACTTACCGGCGATGAAGCCAGCAGGTTGGGTCGCGACAATTCTTCTATTCGGTGTTCCAGCCTTAGTTTTCGGTTTCTTCTTTCATTGGCTGGGGCCGGATCTCTGGCAACAGGGAACCTCTTGGTGGCGTATTTTCCAGGTGTTGCTGCTATTGCCGCTTGCGCTCATGTTGGTTGCCGCGCTCGCAGGCGCGACTCTTGATCTGGGTTCTGTTTCCTTGAAGAGCCTCCGGCAACGGTTGCGGCTCACACTTCCAAGTGGCACAGTTTGGCTCTGGGCAGTAGCGCTCTCCGGATTTATGTACGGGGGTAATTGGGCGGATCTTCTTGCCGTGGCAGCGTCGTGGCTTGCACTATGGAAAGAGAAGACGAGCCAAAAGTGGCTATTCGCCGCGATTTTGTTAGGCACGCTTGTCAAGCGTAACGCTGCGATCCTTCAACCCACTTTGCAGTCCGTAAAATTTTTCGATTCTACTGGGTTCTACAGTGAGTTCTTTGGCCATTTCGGTCCAACCGATTTCATGGGGCTAACTCTGCAAGGGGCCTGGTGGATTCCTTTTTACTATGCTGTTGTGATGCTGGTGTGCAACATCGGTGGGGAGGAACTGTGGTGGCGCGGTTATGTGCTGCCACGACAGGAACTAGCTTTTGGCAGGACTGCGTGGCTTGTCCATGGCATCGCTTGGTCGGCGTTCCACCTATTCATGCAGCCCACTCTCTGGGACACGGTCCGGATGGCAATTACAGGCCTTGCGCTTTCTTTTATTGCACAACGCACAAGAAGCACTTGGCCGGGCATCGTCGGCCACAGCTTCGGCAACTTGCCCTTTTTCTTAAGCTTGGTTCAGGGTGTCACGGTCCATTGAGCAACATTCTAGATCTCTTTTGCCTAACCGCCTTGAAAGTCATTTCTCTTGCCTGGCTTCCGGTCCGTTGCTTCCACTCCTGAAACAATGCTGCATAGTTTTGAGGGATGTAGTTACTCCGCTGAATTTCAAGGCGACGAGCGGTTGCATCGATCCAGCGCGGTGGTCCTTCAATCTCGCCGAAGTTCCCAATGGGAGTCTCGTCGACGACGACGTGGCCCTTTCCATCACTCCACTCCGCGCGAAATTTCTCATAGCGAAAGCTAGGTTCGAAACCCAGAGCGCGCAGAATGGCGTCCATTTTCTTGCCATCGTTAACTTTGGTTTCGGTCTCCTCACGCATCTTATGACGCCCGGCCTTGCCCTTAGCTTTGTGAGTCAACAGCCATTCCTTGCCGTACCGACGCAAGCGCAACAGTTCTCCACGGCGCCGCAGCGGTTGACCAGGTAAATCATAAAGAGTGTTCATCTCGTGAGTGCGTGGTGTAATTTGTCGAAACCCAGCCGCCCGCAGTTTCCGAGTGAGCGCGCGGACATCATCTACACGAAACTTGACCTCAACTTCTTTGTGGGAAGCCATCTGAAGACAGTATAAGGCGGAGACCGGAGCCCTGAGACCAGAGACCGGAGCCCTGAGACCAGAGACTAGAGCCCTGAGACCAGAGACCTGATTTACGTGAACGTGGGCAGTTTCACCAGATCATCGCGAGGCACTGGTTCGGTAGCCTGGCCGGCTTTTCTCCAAGCTGCGAACCCTCCCACAAGGACAAAGGCGTTAAATCCTTTTTCCCGCAGCAGGTGCGCCACCCGGGCGCTAGTTGCTTCGCGCATTCAAGTACAGTAGACGTAAATATCTTTATCTTTGGGAAGGTTCTTGATTTCTTCCGCCAGATTATTGGGCTCCACGCGGATTGAGCCTTTAATGCGCGCGGCGTTGGGGTCGTAGTAACCATGGCTGCGGACATCTACCAATATGGGGTGGGCCTGGTCGTTCTCTGACGCCAGCTTGCGAGCCAGTTCTTCAACTTGCACTCGGGGCACAATGCGATAGATAGAATGTTTGCGGTAGAGTCCGATGCGGTAAATGATATAGCCGAGGAGGCCGATCAGAAGCACCATCTCCACTGCACGACCAGCCGTCTGGAAGCCACGCGTTATCGCTACCAGAAAATCGCGAAACAGAAATCCCAAGCTTGCATAGGCCACCGCATAAAGCACAGCGCCCGCCAGGTCGAGCTGGAAGAAAAGCATGGGACGCATTAGCATGCTTCCCGCCAACGGAGGCGCCATGGTATTTACGCCGGGAATGAACTTGGCGATCACCAGCGTAAGCTTGCCACGTTTATAAAAAGATTCGGCTGAGCGCATGATGCAGGTTTCCGGATTGGCGGATAATTTGCAGAGCCAGCCGAGCAGACTCCATCCCATGTAGCGGCCCAGAACAAAAAGTAGGGAATCTCCAATGAGCATGCCGATCACTGCCACCAGAAGCAGCACTGGTGCACGCAGAGCTCCCGAGGCGACGGCCGCGCCCGCTGCCAGCAATGCTATTGCCGCCGGAACCGGCAATCCGACGGCTTCAGCCAACACGACCAGGAACACCACCGCGTAGCCGTGATGGGCGATTAGCGAAAGAAAATCGTGCATACCGCTCCGGTTAGACTAATTGGATTCATTTAGAGAATATTCAGACGTTACTTTTCCCGCGCTACCACAAAATCCGGCGCCCACATTAATGCTCGCTTGATTTCGCTATCGGGAAAATTGCAAATCGCATTTCGCGCCAGTGCCGCATATTGCATCGCACGCGCGCTGGCCGCATCCAGTGATCCATAGCGATTGAGAATGGCGAGAATCTGAGTATGAGTGACGCCATCAAAGCCTTGCTCGGTCACTACTGTTTCGATCGCCGAGCGTTCGCGGGAGGTGCAGCGTTCCAAAGCGTGAATCACCGCCATCGTGACTTTGCCTTCACGCAAATCACTGGCTACGGGCTTGCCGAGAATGCTCTCCGATGCAGTCAGATCGAGCACATCATCCACGATCTGGAATGCCATCCCCAGATCGCGCCCGTACTGCGCCAAACTCTCTTCCTGCTCCGGAGTCGCTCCCCCGAGGATTGCTCCCATCCGCATGCAGGTTGAGAAAAGGCACGCCGTCTTGCGGAAGATGAGATCGAAGTGTTGGTCCAGCGAAATCAGCTGGCCCAATTTCTCCATCTGCAGAAGTTCTCCTTCGACCATTTGTTGAGTCAGTTCGATCAGTGTGTCGAGAATGCGGAAATTGCGTTCCTGCACGGCGATCTTGAACGCCTGCATGTAAAGCCAGTCGCCGGCGAGCACGCATTTGGAATTGCCCCACTGAGTGTTGGCTGCTGGACGCCCGCGCCGGGTCTGCGCTTCGTCGATGATGTCATCGTGCACCAGGGTCGCGGTGTGGATGATTTCAACCACCGCGCCAAGTCGGATGGCGCCCCGTCCCTGATAATTGAAGAGGCGTGAGGAGAGTAGCAACAGAGCGGGCCGTATGCGTTTGCCTCCACCGGCGCGAAGATATTCGCCGATTTCCGTGATGGCTTCGACGTTCGATACTGTGTCGCGCCCGAATTCACGCTCGATGGCAGCCAGGTCGTCGCGCAACAACTCGAAGACTTCTTTGCCGTTGATGATGGCAGGTGAGCTCAAGGTTACGGTTTATCCTCGCTAGTTCGACCGGTAATTTGTGAACTGCATATCAATTCCGAAATCCTGCTGCTTCAGAAGGGCAATGATTTCCTGCAAAGTGTCACGATCTTTCCCGCTCACCCTGATCAAATCCGCCTGAATGGACGCCTGCACTCGCTTCTTCGAATTCTTGATGAGCTTCACAATTTCACGGGCTTTTTCAATGGGAATCCCTTGCTGCATGGTGATGCGCTGTTTGGCCATACCTCCCGCCGAGGGCTCAACTGCCGCGTAGGTGAGACCTTTTAACGGCACTCCGCGTTTCACCAGTTTTTGCTGGAAGACGTCGTTGACGGCTTTCAGCTTGTATTCGTCAATCGAGTGCAGGACGATCGCGTCTTTGCCTTCGAGTTCGATATTCGATTTCGAATCTTTCAGATCGAAGCGGGTATGGACTTCCTTCAAGGCCTGCTGGATGGCATTGCTGACTTCCTGCAAGTCGATTTTGCTTACGATATCAAAAGTGTTTTCAGGCATTTGGAATTGGTCTTTCTAACGCTGCGTTTCTCAGTCAGGCTGAGTCGCGAATTGTACTTGTCCATCCCAGTCTGATAGATGAGTCCCGGCGCGCACACGATGCACACAACAAGCTAAATGGAGTTGAGCTTTTCGTGAAGCGAAAAGAAGCGGTAGAAGTTCTTTGCCGTCTGGAGGCCCGCTTCTTCAGTAGAAAGCCCGCGTAATTCGCCCACTTGCCGTGCCACTTCTTTCACAAATGCTGGTTCGTTGCGTTTGCCTCGATAAGGAATGGGAGCCAGGAATGGAGAATCGGTCTCAATCAGCATGCGGTCCAAAGGGACTTCCTTGGCGACGTCGCGGATGGGCTGTGCCTTGGGGAACGTAATGTTGCCGGCGAAGGAAATCATGAATCCCATCTCCAGTGCAGACTGCGCGTGTTCCCTGGTCCCGGTGAAGCAGTGCAGGATGCCTCCCAGGCCGGCGCTCGCCCAATTGTCCTGTAATAATTGAAGGCAGTCTCGCCACGCATTGTCGCTTCCTTCCGACGGACGGCAGTGGATCACGATGGGCAGCTTGGCTGATCGCGCCATCTCCAGTTGCTTAAGAAAAACCTGTTTTTGAATCTCGCGTGGCGAATGGTCGTAGAAATAATCCAGTCCGATCTCGCCCCAGGCAATGACCTTGGGCCGCTTGGCCAATTCCTCTAGTTCTTCAAGGTCGGCATCCGTCGCAAGGTTGGCTTCATGAGGATGAATGCCTATGGTGGCATAAATGAATTCATACTCCTCGGCGAGTGCAATGCCGCAGTCCAACGAGCGAGGACCGGTTCCGCTGCCGATGGCCACGATTGTCTCAACACCCGTGTCCCGCGCCCGCGCCAGCATCTGCTCGCGGTCGGTGTTGAATTGTTCCATCTCGAGGTGGGCGTGGGAGTCAACGAACATCATGGGATATTGCTGAGTTTCTTAGCTGGTCGGATATTTGCTGCAAATTTACTTCAACCTCGTTCCCACCGGCACATCTTCCAGGAAACTGCACAGCACGGGCTTTCCGCCCTCAGCAGACGCGGCCACAATCATTCCATTCGATTCCAATCCGCGTAACTTTCTGGGCGCAAGATTCGCCACGATCACGACTTTCCGGCCGATCAGCGTCTCTGGCGCGTATGCCTCGGCGATGCCGGCCACTACCTGCCGCACCTCGGTGCCGAGATCGACTTCCAGACGTAATAACTTATCGGCGCCTTTTACTTTTTCAGCGACCTTCACTTGCCCGACGCGCAATTCAATTTTGGCAAAATCGTCGATGCTGATTTTGCCGTCCGCGGGGATTGCAGATGGCCTGGCTGCTGCAGTTGGAGCCGTGGGATCTGCGGGGAACGTGGCGCCTGCGGCGCGCGCTGGCTCGGCGGCGGGCACCGCTTCGGTCGCTCGCGCGACCTCGCGCTCTTCCAGTTTCTGCATCCGTTCGATCGCAGACTTGTCAGCGCGCGGGAACACAGGTTCCACGCGGCCCAATTTCCCGCCCAACTTCAGCTGTCCCCATTTCAAATCCGACAAAGGAAATTTCTTGATATCGCCAAGACCGAGCTGGGACCAGATTTTCGCTGTCGCCTCTGGAATTACCGGATGCGCCAGCGCGGTCACGATCCGCAATGCCTCGGCGCTGGTGTAGAGCACCGTGGCCAATCGCGACAGGCTTGCCTCATCCCGCTTTTCACCTAGCGCCCAAGGTTCGTTCTCAACGATATATTTGTCCACAGCTGCAACCAGACCCCACGCCGTTTCGAGCGCCCGCGAAAATTGGTATTCATCAAAAAGAGTGCTGCACTCTGCGATCACTTTTCGCGCGGTGTCCGCAATCGCATCCTCTGCACGGGTGTGAGACGCGGTATGCGAAGGATACGGGACCTCACCCCGGAAATAGCGGGTGATCATGGTCAGAGTGCGACTGGCAAGATTGCCCAGGCCGTTGGCCAGATCCGCGTTGTAGCGCTGCACCAGCGCATCGAACGAGAACGAACCATCCTGTCCGAAAACAATCTCACGCAGCAAAAAATAGCGCAGCGCATCCGCTCCCAGGACGTCGAGAATGGTCTCCGCGCGCACAATGTTGCCGCGCGATTTGGACATCTTGTTTTCTTCGAAAAGCAGCCAGCCGTGCGCCATGATTCCGTGGGGCAAGGGTAGTCCGGCGGCCATCAGGAACGCCGGCCAGTAGACACAGTGGAAGCGCACGATTTCCTTGCCAATCATGTGCAGGTCGGCGGGCCAAAACTTGTCGTAAAGAGTTGTATCCGGCGAACCAAAACCGAGCGCTGTAATGTAATTCGCGAGTGCGTCGAGCCACACGTAAATCACGTGCTTGGGATCGTCCGGCACTGGAATGCCCCAGGCGAATGTGCTGCGACTGATGGAGAGATCGCGAAGCCCGGAGCGGACGAAAGACATGACTTCGTTGCGCCGCGTCTCGGGTCGAATAAAGTCCGGCTGCTCGGTGTAGAGCTTGATCAACTTGTCCTGGAATGCGGACAGCTTAAAAAAATAGTTCTCTTCTTCTACCGTTTCCGTTGGTCGGCCACACTCGGGGCAAGGCGCGCCTGGCCCGACGGCATCCACATAGAGCTCATCGAACACGCAATATTGGCCGGTGTAGCGGCCTTTGTAGATGTATCCGTTATCGCGAATGCGGTGGACGAGTTCTTGCACACCGCGTTTATGCTTGTCGGAAGTGGTACGGATGTAATCGTCATAGGTCAGTCCCATCCGGTCCCACAAAGCGCGAAACTCCGCTGAGACTTCATCCGTGAGTTGTTGCGGCGTTTTACCGGCGGCTTGGGCCGCTCTTTCAATCTTCTGGCCGTGCTCGTCGGTTCCCGTCAGGAAAAACGTCTCCGCCCCGAGCATGCGTTGACGGCGCGCGATGGTGTCACAGGCAATCGTGGTATAGGCGTGCCCGATGTGGGGGCGCGCGTTGACGTAATAAATAGGCGTCGTAATGTAAAACTTCTTGCTCATTGCACTCTTTGGCTTCTGGTTTCGATTGCGCTTACTTTGCTACTGAGTGGTGAAAAATTTCGGGTCTGGAATAGCGCGAACTTCTAGCCCGCTTTGCCCCGAACTTTCATGTACGCCTGCAATGCCTCTTGCATGACGTTCTTCAACGGCACGTGATGCTCAACCGCGATGCGCCGGCAATCGTCATATTCCGGAGCATAATTCGTTATCGTTCCATTCATGCTGGCGACTTTTAACCGCACATTGCCCCAGCGCGTGGACACTGTGATCAATTTGCGTGCAAGAATCTCGCGCTGTTCCTCTCGTCTGCGCACACCTAGTGTAGTGGTTTCCAAGAGAATTAGATTGGTCAGCTTGCCCGCGTCTTCGGGACTGCAGAGCACGCTGAGCAACATTCCGGGTCGATTTTTCTTCATCTGAACCGGGATGCCGAAGGCGTCCAAAGCGCCTTCTTCTTGGCCTCGAGTACGGTAATAGTCTGGTCCGAAGTCTTTCCGACGAATTCAGACTGTGCTTCTCCAGTAGTGAGTCGCACAACATTGGCGTGGCCGGGCAAATCACGAGAGCCGGCGCCATATCCAGTCTTCTCAATTTTCATTTCCGGGAATGACGAAAATCTTTTACAGAGAGTTTTTACAATGGCGGCTCCGGTCGGCGTCACCAATTCAAGTTGAATGCCTGACGAATATACCGGAGCCCCTTTCAGCAATTCGACCGTCGCTGGAGCAGGTACAGGAAAGGTTCCGTGCGCGCACTTCACCGTGCCTCCGCCAACGTTCAGGGATGAGCAAATGAACTCATCCACTCCCAAAGCTTGGGAGCCTACAGCCGCGCAGACAATATCCACCATCGCGTCCACCGCTCCTACTTCATGGAAATGAATCTTTTCGATGTCGGTGTTGTGAATCTTCGCTTCCGCGGCGCCTAATGTTTCGAAGATTGCGAGGGCTGTCTGTTTCGCGCTTTCCGCGATCTTCGCTTTACGGATCATCTCGCGAATCTCTTTCAGTCCACGGCCGTGTTCGTGCTGGTGTGTTGGTGCAGTCGGCGGCGAAGGCTCCTTACTTTCTTGTGAGTAATTGTGCTCACACAACTGGACGTGTTCATGGTCATGGCTATGTGGCTGGGCGTTATCGCGCGCGTGATTGTGTCCTTTCTGTTCCCAATAGACCTCGCGCGGCAGTTCCTTCTCACCGCCAACATAAACATCAAGCTTTGTCGCCGAGATGCCGCTGCGCTCGACGCGCGAAATTTCCAGCCGGGCTCCGACGTTCAGTGCTGCGACGGTTTCTTCCAACAGGCGCACGGGCACTCCTGCATCCAGGAGCGCGCCCAGGAACATATCGCCACTCACGCCGGAAAAACACTCGAGGTATGCTATGCGCATGACTTTAATTGTGGAGCCTTCATCATAGGGAACGCTGGAATGTGCGTCAAACCCGCGATGCGCCGCGAGGTTTGCTACAATCACTATCTTCTTCAACAGCTTAGAGGGATCCTTGTATCGCCATCTGGAAAGCCGCCTGACCCAGCACGTGCGCGACTTTCTGCGCCGGACCTACGATCTCGAACTGCCGCGGATCGTCATTGAGCAACCGCCTCGTGTTGATCTTGGCGAATACGCCTTGCCGCTCGCCTTCGAACTGGCCAAGAAACTCAGGAAGCCGCCGCACAAAATTGCGGAAGAGATTATTGCCGGGTTGGGAGCTGTAACGGGCTTTGAGAAATTCGAAGTCGCGGGTGCGGGATATATCAATGCACACGTGAAAAGGGAAGGACTTGCCGCCGCTCTCGCTGCCGACGAAAAACCTAGAGCTCAGGTTCCGGCTGGCAAAATTCTAGTTGAGCACACCAGCATCAATCCCAACAAAGCCGCACACATCGGCCATCTGCGCAACGCGATTCTCGGCGATACGTTTGTTAGCTTACTGCGATTTGCAGGGCGGGAAGTGGATGTCCAAAACTACATTGACAACACCGGTGTGCAGGTCGCCGACGTAGTTGTGGGATTCCTGCATATTGACAAAAAGTCGCGAGCGGAAATCGAGGAACTCACTCACCAGCCTCGCTTCGACTATTACTGCTGGGACCTTTATGCGCGCGTGTCACAGTGGTATGAGCAGGATAAGGAGAACCAGAAAGCAAGACATGAGGTGCTGCACGCCATCGAGGAAGGAGGCAATGAAACCGCTGCCATTGCCGATGTGATCTCAATCATGGTGCTTCGCCGCCATCTTATGACCATGGATCGACTCGGTATTGAATACGATTTCCTGCCGCGCGAGAGCGAGATACTTCATCTGCATTTCTGGGACGCGGCATTTGCAAAACTGAAAGAAAGCGGCGTGCTCTATCTCGAAATTTCGGGAAAGAATAAGGGTTGCTGGGTGATGAAACGTGCGGGAGCCAGTGTTGGCGAAGGTGAGCAGGTTTCCGAAAAAGACCAGAAAGTAATTGTTCGCTCCAACGGTACTGTGGGTTACGTCGGGAAAGATATTGCTTATCACTTATGGAAGTTCGGGCTGCTCGGGCGGGACTTCGGATATCGGAAGTTCTATCACTATCCTCGTGGCCACGATTGCTGGATCTCAACTACCGTCGGGGCGTTGGATCATCCTCATTTTGGTGGCGTCGAGGAAATTTATAACGTCATTGATGCACGCCAGGCGGAAGCCCAGAACAGCGTGATCGAAGCCTTGCGCGCTCTTGGGTACAACCGGCAAGCCGATCACTACACTCATTTTTCCTACGAGATGGTAGCGCTCACGCCGCGTTGCGCGGCTGAACTGGGCTATCAACTCTCGGAAGAAGATAAAGCCCGGCCCTATATTGAGGTTTCCGGACGTAAGGGTTTTGGCGTGAAAGCCGATGACCTGATCGACGTGCTCATTGCATCCGCCAAGAAAGAAGTCGATGCCCGTCATGCGGAAGTGCCCGAGCCCGAGCGTCTGTCTATCGCGACACAGATCGCGGTGGGCGCGCTGCGTTATTTCATGCTCAAGTTCACCAAGTCTTCGGTAATAGCCTTTGATTTTAAGGAAGCGTTGAGCTTCGAGGGAGAGACCGGGCCCTACGCCCAGTATGCCGTAGTGCGAGCTACAAATATTTTTCGTAAGGGTGGGATGGAGCCGGATCAATTCACTGGGGAAGCCGTTGATTTTTCGAAGTATCTTTCTGGAGAGGGTAATGACGAGATATGGGAACTATGGCTGGCTTCGTCAAAGACCTCTTACATCATCGACCAGTGCATTGCCACTACCGAGCCCGCTTACTTGGCAAAGCACGCATTTCAACTGGCGCAACAGTTCAACTACTTCTACCATCGTCACCCCATTCTTTCTGAACCAGACGAGGGACGAAAGAAATTTTTGCTGACCACAGTCGCCGTGGTTCGCCGTGAACTGATTCGCGCATTGGCAGTGATGGGAATCACTGTGCCGCCGGCGATGTGAACGAATCGCAATCCTTAATGATTAGGCTTTGCCGCCGCGTCCAGCGATCATCAGCCCCGCGCCAGCTACGACCATCACGACACCGATAATGGGATTCAGCTTTTCGCTGTGGTGGGTCTGGACGCCGATACTTACGTCGCCCGCCTTGATGCCTTCTGTCTCGGAGTGGGGAATGGGAACGAGGAAGGAAGCAATGCCCAGCATTAACACGATCAGTCCTATCAGGAACAAGCCCTTCATAAGAAAACCTCCAGGCGCTGAAATTGAAACGCGATTCTACGCTAACCCGAGCCGTGTGGTGCGTCAGCCGGCCTGAGATGCAAACAGAGGTGGTTGCGGCTGCTTCAGTTATCGGCAAAAGCCTTGGCAAACTCCACCAGGCTTCGCACCGCAATCCCGGATGGGCCCTTTGCGATCCAGGGCTTTGCATCTTCCGTCCAGGCGGTGCCGGCGATATCAAGATGCAGCCAGGGCGTATCTTCGGCAAATTCTTTCAGGAACATGGCTGCGGTGACGGCGCCGCCCCATCGTCCGCCTGAATTCACAATATCGGCAATGTTAGAGCGGATGCTCTCCTTGTACTCTTCGTCCAGTGGCATGCGCCACATCTTCTCGCCGGCTTTCTCCAGTGCCTGGTGAAAACGCTGATACATTTTCTCGTCATTGGCGAACACACCAGCGTTCACATAGCCGAGGGCAACTACGACGGCTCCAGTCAGCGTGGCAGCATCAATCAAGTGAGTGCACCCGAGTTGGCGGGCGTAGAAGAGGCCGTCGGCGAGAACCAGGCGTCCCTCAGCGTCAGTGTTGATGATCTCGATTGATTTGCCAGACATGGCAATTTGGACGTCACCCGGTTTCTGTGCCTTGCCTGATGGCATGTTCTCTGTGGCACAGACAATCATGGTGACTTTCACTTTCGGTTTGAGCAGCGCGATCGCGCGCATGGCGCCCAGCATGGCAGCGCCCCCCGCCATGTCATATTTCATCTTCTCCATGCCATCCGCGGGCTTGATGGAGATGCCACCGGTGTCAAACGTAATGCCTTTTCCCACCAACCCGAGAACTGGATTGGCTGGCGCGTTCGACGGTTCGTATCGCAAAACAATCAGCGCCGGAGGTTCATCCGAGCCTTGGGCCACGCCCCAGAATGCGCCCATCTTGAGTGACTGAATCTTGTCAGCGCCAAAAACTTCGCACTTCAATCCAACTTCTTGCGCCATTTTGCGGGCTTGATCGGCCAGCATAGTGGGGGTCATGCGATTGCTCGGTTCGTTTACTAATTCGCGAGTAAAGTTCTGTGATTCGCCGATGATGGAAGCCTCATTCATGGCCTGTTGCACGCGGGCCTGGTCGCCGTGCGCTACCACGGTCAAGGCATCGATGGTCTGGTCCTTGCGATCGCTCTTGTAGGTGTCGGAATCGAAGTTGCCAACGAATGCCCCTTCGACAATCGCTTTTACCCCATCTGGGCCGGCAATATTGTTAGGAGCGACGAAAGCGAAGCTGCGAATCCCTCGGGCTTTCAGAGTGCGAACGGCGGCTCCTGCCAGGCGGCGCAACTCGAACGATGAAAAATTCTTGGCCTTGCCCCCACCCAGCAGCAGCAGGCGTTTGGCCTTCAGCTTGGCGGGATGATGCAACAGCGTCGGTTCAAAAATCTTTGCCGTGACTTCACGGCTGGCAATGACGTCAGCAACAGCGTCCTTGATTTCGGACTGGTTGGTCTCGACCGAGACTTCGGTTTTGTCTTTGTCGCCACGGTCTAGCGCGACGACAACGAGACATTCGGTTTGGACTTCGGCAGGATTAGCAAAGGAAAGGTTCGTCTTCATAGGGAATTCTTTTAGTATCGTTTGCAAATAGGGAAAAGTGCAAGGGGCCCAGAATGGCGAGCTGATACGATTAACCGGATGCGCTCATCTCACATCCGGGGAGCCTCGCCCGGCGCCTCGATCCACCGATCCCCGGCGGCTGGTGCATTTTGAATACTAGCGCCTGGCAGAATCTGCCTCGTACGCGCCTGCTGGCCGACGTCTCCTTGTGGTCGGCGGATCTCGCCAACTTAGCGGCGGGGATTGAGCGCGTTGAGCCATTCGCCGACTCGTTTCATCTCGATGTCTCCGACGCCCACTTCGCCCCCAGTCTGCTGTTCTTTCCGGACCTGATCCGCGCCCTGCGTCCGCACACTAAGCGACCACTTCACATTCACCTGATGGTTGAGCGCCCCACAATCATGATCGAGAACCTTGTAGCCAGCGGCGCTGACGTGATCACGGTACACGCGGAGGTTGGCAAATCCGAAGCGACAGCGGCCATCGAAGCCATTCTTCGCGCGGGACGTTCAGCAGGGCTGGCGTTGCGCCTGGACACTCCTGTTGCCGCGTCCGAGCCCTACCTCGACCGCGTTGATTCTTTACTTCTGCTCGGTACAGGGTTAGGCGTCAAAGGGCAGGATCTGGCGCCGGATGCCTGCGACCGTCTCGCGAGCGCGGCATCTTTGCTGGGCGACCGGCGCGCACGTGTCCGTTTGATCGCCGATGGCGGCATCCGTTCCCATACCGTGCCTCTTCTGCGCCGCGCCGGAGCCGATGTCATTGTGCCTGGGTCGCTCGTATTCCATTCGCAGAATCTGGTCGAAACTTTTTCCTGGTTGCGCGCGCTCTAGTCGGATTTATTTATGATCGTAATCATGGCAGGACTCCCGGGAACGGGTAAGAGCACACTGGCGCGAGCGCTCGCGCAACGCCTTCCAGGCGCGGTTCTCGATAAGGACGCAATTCGGGCGGCGCTCTTCCAGCCGGCGCACGTCGAGTACTCGCTGGCTCAGGACGATTTCTGCCAGGAGATCATGTTGCAAACTGCCGCATATCTGTTGGCTAAGGATGCCGAACTCCACGTCCTGTTGGATGGGCGTACGTTCTCGCGGCGCTACCAGCGTGAGCGCGTGATCGAATTCTGCCGGCAAGTGGGGACCACTTGGGCCACGCTGGAATGCGTCTGTGCGGAAGAGACCGCGCTCAGACGCCTGGCGGAAGCGATGGCGCAAAACACCCACCCCGCCGCAAATCGCACGCCGGAGCTCTATCGTCAAATTCGAAAGAATTGGGAGCCGATCGATCCCCCGAAACTCCTTGTCGACACCGATGCGAACTTGAACTCATGTGTCGATCAGGCTCTGCCCTACCTCATTAATAGAACCGGCGACGCAAATACCCTCAAGCGTGATAGCAAAACCCACCTTGTGGACGAAGAACACCGCTAGTCCCGCCTCCGGCCTCTGGCTACTGCCTCGCGTGCTTCTGTATCTGCGGTTTTCCGGCGCTCGGTCTCTCGTTTATCCCAGAGTTGTTTGCCCTTGGCGAGTGCCAGCTCAACCTTCACTTTCCCATTCTTGAAGTACATGCGTGTGGGAATGAGGGTGAGGCCGCGCTGCTGTGTCTTGCCGATCAGCTTACGGATTTCTTCTTTATGGAGCAGTAGCTTGCGTGTTCGCAGGGGAGCATGATTGAAGATATTTCCGTGCTCGTAAGGGCCAATATGGCAGTTCAGCAGCCACAACTCTCCATCTTTGAGAAGGCCGTACGAGTCTTTCAGATTGGCGCGCCCGGCCCGGATTGATTTGACCTCGGTGCCGGTCAAAGCCACGCCGGCCTCAAATTTTTCCAGCAAGAAATAGTTATGTGAAGCGATCCTATTTACAGAGGCGTCCCGCTGCCCGGCGGCGGTTGGCTCGCGGCGGGGATTTTTCTCTGCATTGGGACGGGTCGGATGTGTGGGCTGACGGGCCATGGCTGTGAATAAGTTATCTCATAGGACGGAAGGGGTAGAGAAGCGGTGACGGTTGGTTAGGTCCCGGGTGGCAGGCCTCAGGTCTCAGGCCTCAATGCAAACCTGAGACCTCGCACCTGACACCCGAGACCCGCCCTCGCTACCTGGCCTAAGCCTACTTGAGTAACTGCTACCACAGCAGTCACTTCCGTACTATTGGAGCGATGTTATAATCACGCAGCTTTTGTCTTCTTCAACGCAAATTAAAGCTACTCTCCCAAGGCTATGGCCGGGCCGCGAGGGGGAAGACTGTCTGCGAGGGGACCAGTCATGAAACGCCTGATACGCCCGGCAGCTATCGTTTTGCTGGTATTGGCCATTACCCTGCCTGCCGCCGCCGATAAGGCGAAGTCGTTTTTTAATAAGGGGAGAGATGCGGAGGCGCGACAGAATTACGAGCAAGCTTACGAAGATTTCAAGCAGGCTTACGAGCTCAAACCCAAGGACATACAATACCGGTCTTCGTATGAACGGACGCGCTTCCTGGCTGCGGCGTCGCATGTACACCGGGGCCAATTGCTGCGCGACGCAGGTAAGTTAGACGACGCCATGGCGGAGTTCCGGAAAGCTGCGGAAATTGATTCTGCCAGCTTCATTGCCCAACAGGAAATCCGCCGCACCCAGAAGATGATCGACGCAGCCAGCAGCTCTCCGTCTCCGCAGTCAGACACGCCCCCACGCACCGGCTTGCAGAAGCGATTAGATGATGCGCAGGGTCCGGTGGAGCTAGCGCCGATCTCGAATGTTCCCATCACTCTGAAACTCACCGAAGACACCAAGGTGATTTATGACACGGTGGGCAAGCTGGCGGGAATTAATGTGTTGTTTGATCCCGACTATACTTCGCGGCGCATCCGCATCGAACTGAATGGGGTGACGCTGGAAGAAGCGTTACAGATCATCGCCATGGAATCGAAAACATTCTGGCGTCCGGTAACACCCAATACAATTTTTGTCGCCAGCGATACGCCGGCTAAGCGCAAGGATATTGAGCAGAGCGTTATCAAGACTTTTTACCTGGCCAATCTTTCTCAACCGACCGAATTGCAAGACGTGGTCAATGCGCTGCGTCAGATTTTGGAAATTTCCCGCATCCAACCATTGAATTCGCAAGGAGCACTGGTGGTCCGGGGCACGCCTGACCAGATTGCGCTAGCGGAAAAGCTGGTGGGCGATCTGGATAAGGCCAAGTCGGAAGTGATCGTGGAAGTGGCAGTCATGCAAGTTAGCCGGGACAAAATACGTAACTTGGGCATCAGCCCGCCCACCAGCGCCACTGTTGCGTTGCAGAACAACATCAATACCACCACCGGCACTGGCACCGGCACCAGCACCACGACTACAACCGGAACGACCGGCGGCACTCCAAACCAGATCAACCTCAACCGGATAGGAAATCTGAACGCAACTGATTTCACGGTGACGATCCCCCCGGCCAGCGCAACCGCGCTATTCAGCGATAGCAGCGTGAAGCTGATCCAAAATCCTCAGATACGCGCGGTCGATGGGCAAAAAGCGTCACTCAAAATTGGTGATCGCGTACCGGTGGCCACGGGATCTTTTCAACCTGGGATCGGCGGCGTGGGCATCAATCCGCTGGTGAATACTCAGTTTCAATATCTCGATGTAGGTGTGAACATCGATATCACGCCGAGGGTGCATGCGGGACGGGAAGTGACGTTGAAGGTGATGTTGGATATCTCCTCAGTGACGTCAAGAGTCAACATCGGCGGTATTGACCAGCCGGTAATCGGGCAAAGAAAGATCGAACACGAAATTCGGCTGAAGGAAGGAGAAGTAAATCTGTTGGGCGGAATTCTGGAGGAGCAGGATATCAAATCACTGAGTGGGATTCCGGGGCTGGCCCAAGTGCCGCTTCTGAAGTATCTGTTCTCGCAAACCAATAAAGAGCATAAGGAAAATGAAATAGTCTTTGCCCTGATCCCGCACATCGTTCGGGGACAGGAACTCAGCGAGCTGAACCAACGCGCGCTGCAGGTAGGAACTGCCAGCGCGATCGAATTGCGACGCGTAAACCGGCCTGCGACGCCGGCACCGGCGCCAGGCCAGACTATGGCTCCTGCATCGCAGCCAGCAGCTCCGACGACCGCACCACCCGCCAACCCGCAGCAGACCTCGCCGCCACAGGCAGCAGCGGGGGGAGCGACTTTTGTATTCGATCCAGCGGCTGTCAATCAGAAGGTGGGGGCTACGTTTGCGGTGAATGTGCTACTGACCGGCGCGCAAAACGTATATTCCGTGCCCTTGCAGGTCAGCTACGATCCTAAGATTCTGCAAGTAGTGAACATCTCCAACGGAGGTTTCCTTTCACAAGACGGACAGGCTGTCGCGCTGGTGCACCGCGACGATGATCAAGGTGGAGCGCTGCAAATCACGGCCACCAGGCCGCCTGGGTCGGGAGGAGTTTCTGGACAGGGGGCGGTTGTGACTTTGACATTTCTCGCCAAGGCCAGCGGACAGTCCCAGTTGACCATCTCAAGGGGTGGCGCGCGCGATCCGGCCATGCAGGCTCTACCGGTGGCTGGGGGAGTGGCAACGGTCAACGTGCGGTAACGGCAGACGCACGTCCTCGACGATTCCGAACTGAGTATCAAAATGAATCTTGCTGTTAAAAATATTTCTTTTCCCAAAGCTCGCGGATTCACTCTGATCGAGTTGATCGTGGCGACCGCAATTCTGGTAATCCTGACCGGAATGGCTCTTCCCATGGCGCGAGTCACTATCAAGCGGGAAAGAGAACACGTGTTGCGACGTGATTTGTGGGAGATGCGTGACGCTATCGACCGTTACAAAGACGCCGCCGATCGCGGTGCATTCCAGGCTAAGGTGGGAACCGAAGGTTATCCTCCGGATTTGGAAACCTTGGTGAATGGCGTGGACGTGAACGGAAAGAAAGTACGTTTCCTGCGCCGCATCCCAGTGGATCCCATGACGGGAACCAATGAATGGGGATTGCGCTCGATGGCGGACGATCCCACGTCTGATTCCTGGGGCGGACAGAACGTGTTCGATGTGTACACCAAATCGCAAGGCACCGCGCTGGATGGTACGCCTTATAAGGATTGGTAAATGGTAACCACCCGCAGAGGTCGGAGCCGTGGTTTCACCTTGATCGAGCTGATGATCGTCATCAGCCTGATTCTGATCCTGGTGTCCATCTCGATTCCGGCGTACAACCAATCTATTCTGCGGGCGAAAGAATCCGTATTGCTGCAGAATTTGTTCACCCTTCGTTCTCTCATCTCGCAGTACACCCTGGACAAGCAGAAAGCTCCGCAGTCGTTGGAAGATCTGGTTCAGGGGGGCTATATCAAGCAGATACCAATCGATCCCTTCACGGGCAAGAACGATACTTGGACGGTGGACCAGGAAGACTATACATTGTCAGTCGATCAACAAGAGACCGGAATTACGGACGTGCACAGCGGATCGAGCCAGATATCCACCACCGGCAAGGCCTACAGCAGTTGGTGAACAAAAGTTTTCGTCATTTGAACACTTCTGGTTAAAGCACTACCATCTTCTTTATGCCGGTTGAAACCGAGATCAGCCCTTCAACCTACGTTCCCGTCCGGGCGCCGCGAGGCACAGTGCTGTCCTGCAAAGGATGGCAACAGGAAGCGGCGATGCGCATGCTCATGAATAACCTCGACGAAGAAGTGGGTGAGCGGCCCAGGGATTTGGTCGTGTATGGCGGAACAGGGCGGGCGGCGCGGAGTTGGGAGGCATATCACGCAATCGTCAGTGCTTTGAAGAATCTGGAGAATGACGACACTCTGCTGGTGCAATCTGGCAAGCCGGTGGGAATTTTTAAAACCCACGAGTTCGCGCCGCGTGTCTTGATCGCGAATTCCAATCTAGTAGGACATTGGTCCAATTGGGAGAAGTTCAACGAACTGGAACGCGCCGGCCTGATGATGTACGGCCAGATGACGGCGGGCTCGTGGATTTACATCGGTTCGCAAGGAATCGTGCAGGGAACTTTCGAAACCTTCGCCGCTGCCGGCGAAAAACATTTTGGCGGCGAACTGGCGGGCAAATTGATCGTGAGCGGCGGGATGGGCGGAATGGGTGGCGCTCAACCCTTGGCTGCGACCATGACTGGCGCCGCTTTCCTCGGAATCGAAGTTGATCCAGAACGCATTAAGAAGCGATTGAAGACCGGCTATTGCGACTTCATGGTCACTTCACTTGACGAGGCGTTACGCATTCTGAAGAACGCAATCCGCAAGAAAGAAAATGTTTCCGTCGGCCTGGTAGGGAACTGCGCTGACATTATTCCGGAATTGGCGGCGCGAGGCGTGGTGCCGGATATCCTCACCGATCAAACCTCTGCTCACGATCCGTTGAACGGTTACGTGCCCAACAGCATGACGCTGTCAGAGGCACTTGAATTGCGGCAGCGCGATCCTAGCGGATATCAGGAGCGCTCGCTGGATGCAATCGCACAACACGTAGAAGGCATGCTGCGACTGCAAAAAATGGGAGCGGTGACTTTCGACTACGGCAACAATATCCGGACCTTCGCTTTCCAACATGGAGTAAAAGACGCGTACGACTTTCCCGGCTTCGTGCCGGAATATATACGTCCACTGTTTTGCGAGGGACGAGGTCCTTTTCGCTGGGTAGCGCTTTCGGGCGAGCCATCTGACATCGCGGTCACTGACGAACTGGTGCTTGAGCTATTTCCAGATAATCGAATTCTTCGCCGCTGGATTGATCTCGCACATAAACGAATTAAGTTTCAAGGACTGCCTGCGCGCATTTGTTGGCTGGGGTATGGGGAACGGGCAAAGTTCGGTTTGGCGATCAATGATTTGGTCAAGAAGGGTAAAATCAAGGCGCCGGTGGTGATTGGACGCGACCATCTGGACTGCGGCTCAGTCGCGTCTCCGTTCCGCGAGACCGAGAGCATGAAAGACGGCAGTGACGCGGTGGCGGATTGGCCGCTGCTTAACGCATTGTTGAATACCGCGGCCGGCGCCTCCTGGGTTTCGATTCACGACGGTGGTGGGGTGGGAATTGGATATTCGTTGCACGCGGGACAAGTGACCGTCGCGGACGGCAGCGAGATGATGGCGAAGCGGATCGAACGCGTATTAACTACGGATCCTGGGATGGGTATCATCCGGCACGCGGACGCCGGATACGGAGAAGCAAAAACGTTTGCGAAAAAGAACAATCTCAAGATTCCAATGAGCAACTAATGTCGGATAACACCGGTCGACCCGCCGGGGAGTCTCGATCCCCGCGCTTTACGGGGACACGTGAAGCAACCCAGACCAGACAGACCATTGCTGCTGGTGAATATTGGCCAGCTAATTACGCTGCGGTCTGAATCTGGCGATCCTGGCCCACGTCGAGGCCGCAAACTCAAGGAACTGGGAATTATCGAAAACGGAGCAGTGCTATGTGTAGGCGGCAAAATCGTTTCCGTCGGCCGCACTCCCGAGGCTCTGCAGGATCCATGGCTGAAAAACAATCGCAGCAAAGTGATTGAGATCGATTGTCAGGGACAAGTAGTTCTGCCTGGCGTCGTAGATTCCCACACTCATCCAGTCTTCCTGTCTGCCCGGCTGGCGGATTTTGAGAAGCGTATCGCGGGCGCAACCTATGAGGCGATCGCGAACTCGGGAGGCGGCATTCGTTCCAGTGTCGAAGAAGTACGAAAGGCGGACAAGTCTCTGTTAACAGAAAAAATCCTGGCGCGATTGAGAGAAATGGCTGAACAAGGCACAACCACGGTCGAGGCCAAATCAGGTTATGGGCTGACTTTGGAGTCGGAACTGAAATCACTGGAAGCGATTCAAGCGGCCGCCGAGCTTTGGCCCGGAACTGTGGTATCTACGTTACTTGGTGCGCATGCCGTCCCCAAAGAATTTAAGGACCGCCCGCAAGAATACGTCGACATCATATGCGATGAGATGATTCCCCAGACATCAGCGCGCAAGCTGGCGCGGTTCGTAGATGTGTTCACTGAGCGGGGAGCCTTTACCGCAGAAGACACGCAAAAAATATTTGAGGCCGCGACGCGTCATGGGATGGAAGTGCGGGCCCATGTCGGACAATTGAGTGAGACTGCGTTGCAACCGCTACTACGATTTCATCCAGCCTCGCTCGATCACCTGGACCACGTGAATGAAGCGGACATCGCCCAGTTAGCCGAGCGAGACACTGTAGCAACCCTCGTACCGGGAGCAAATTATTTTCTCGGCACGCATGATTTCCCGCCAGCACGAAAGTTGATTGATGCCGGCGTGGCAGTAGCGTTGGCCACGGATTACAATCCAGGTTCGTCGCCGACGCCCAGCATGCCATTTGTGATGTCGCTGGCGTGCACGCAGATGAAGATGTCCCCGGCAGAAGCGATTGCGGCAGCGACTATCAACGGTGCCTGCGCACTCCGCCTGCAGGAACGAAAGGGATCGATAGAGCCGGGGAAGGACGCTGACCTGGCAGTCTTTGATGCGGTGGACTATCGAGAAATTCCCTATTGGTTCGCATCGGATCGATGTGCCTTCGCGGTGGCGGGTGGACATTCGGAAGAATTGGAATAACCTCGCCTACAGCGTGCTTGTTGGCTGGAGCACGCAGAAGACGGCGCGTTGAGGGACCGCAGCTTGATTGTTATAATCAGTGCGTTCCACACTTTCCATCGTTTGACCGACCGCAATTAGTAACTCCGCGATCGTTCCAGGCGTGTTTCATAATTTGTACGGCGTCGTGAGCAAAGCTTTGGTTGTAACGTGGCCAGGTAGCTCAGGTGGTAGAGCGCAGCCCTGAAAAGGCTGGCGTCGGCGGTTCAACTCCGTCCCTGGCCACCATATCTTCAATGACTTGCACGTCTCGCATCTCGCTCCTTGGCTGCAATTGGCTGCAATTCCTTACTGAACCGTACAACTGAGACTATCCAACCGATCCACCACTTTCTGCTGCGACTCTGGAACGAACTGGGTGTAGATATCCATGGTCGTAGAAATTTTCGAGTGGCGCATCTGACCCTGCGCATCCTTCATGTCGGCGCCGACCAGTTTCAGCCAGACCGCATGAGAGGTGCGCAGACAACGCCAGTTCACCCAGGGCAAGTCGATCGCTCGGCCTGCAGGCTTGATGAAGCGGGTCAAGATGTTGTTGTCGCGTATTGGAAGTCCCTTCTGCACCGATTGAAACACAAGGTCATTGGGACCATCTGACTTGACCACTCTGTACCTCCGCACAGCGCGTCCAGCCCTGACTTCGACCGTCAAGAGTTTCAATCGATGAATTCGCTCAATCACGCAACGATTTACGCCAATTGTGGCATTGGAACATTCGCTTTTTGGCGCGTCCCAATCGCCGCGGCAGTAACGTTCGTCGATGGTGATG
>WNGL01001189.1_pt1 | contig 82043 bp, 75 predicted proteins | sample 5400591 | NCBI WGS metagenome assembly WNGL01 (sample SAMN13153377, study PRJNA577476) | soil metagenome | isolation source: 80 cm soil or saprolite under Garry oak tree replicate 1 | place: USA:California | collected 2016-06-15 | reverse complement strand
CCTTGGGTCGCTGCCGCAAGCCCTTGAGCGGGCGGCGATTGGCTGTTCGGTGGCGGTGGTCCGCAGTGGCGGTTCCGCGTGAGCCGGTCCGATCAGCAGCACGCCCGCTCCAGTCCGGTGTCGCAGCCCTCGAGGACATTGCGACGCGTGTACGGCGCGTGACGCCTCCTAACTCCGGGGAGACTCGATCGTCGTGGAATCTGTGCCTCGCGAGGTGAGGAGCGCGTCGTCCCCGCATTTGCGGGCGCCCGCCCCGGCGGCCCCGGCGCCTCCGGCGACCGAGCCATCGTTGCTGGAGCGCGAAACTCCAGTGCGCGTGCGGCTCGGCCTGCAGCGGCGGGCCTCCACGAACATCCGCCGCCATTTGTCGCGTGCCGTCCGCCGCTTCGGCGCGTTGGTCGTTGCCGATCTGGCGACGTTCTACGTGATGCGCGCCCTGGTGCGCGCGGTGCGCGAGGGTGTCGTGCTGGGCGATTGGGTCGCGGGCGAGGTGCACGCGATCTTGCCGTCGGGAATCCTCAACGGCTGGCAGTACGCGGCCGCGCTGTTCGTGGGCCTGGTGGTGACAGGCAACTACGGCCCGGGCGACCGGCGGCGTGACCCGCGGCGGTTGTTTTTCGCGTGCGCGCTCGCGACCGCACTGCCCCTGTGGATGACGATCTGGACGCGCGGGCTCGAGCCGACGCTGGTCCAGTACGGGCTCACGACGGTCTTGGTGTGGGCGGGGCTCGTGGGCGAGCGACTGACGGTGGATCGGATCATGGCGTGGGTCCGGCCTCCAGAGCGCGACCGGCTCGACACGCTCTTCGTGGGCCCCGGCGTGGACTGCCTCAGTACGATGGGGAGCCCGGCGTTCACGGCGGGTGCGGAGTATCGCCCGATTGGGTTCGTGGACAGTCGCCGACCGCCGACGCCGGGGACACTCGGCCACATCGGTGATTTCTCCCTGTTGCTTGCGGCGTCAGGCGCGCACGTCGTCGTGGTCTGCGGGTACCTCAGCGACAAGCAGTTCCACGAACTGGTGGATACCGCGCTGGCGGGCGGCTGTCAGGTGCTCTCCGTTCCGCGATCCGTGAAGATTGCCGGGGTGCATCCCACGACGGTCTGGCGCCGCGGCCAGCCGCTGGTGGAGCTGACGGCGCCGAGCCTCAAGGGGTGGCAGCTGGCGGTGAAGCGGGTCATGGATGTGATCGGCTCGGTGATCGGGCTCATCGTTCTGAGCCCGGTCCTCGCGGTGATCGCGGCGCTCGTGAAGCTCGAGTCGCCCGGGCCGGCGTTCTTCACGCAGCAACGCGTGGGCCGCGGCGGCCGGTGGTTTCGGATCATCAAGTTCCGGACGATGGTGGATGGGGCCGAGCGGCACCGGGACGAGCTACTGTCGCAGAGCCTGTATCGCGATGCGCGGCTGTTTAAACTGTCGAGCGATCCGCGGACGACGCGGCTGGGCCGCTGGTTGCGGACCACGAGCCTGGACGAGTTGCCGCAGCTCGTGAACGTGTTGCGGGGCGACATGTCGCTGGTCGGCCCGCGCCCGCCGCTACCCTCCGAGGTCAATCTCTATGAAGCGCATCACTACGCGCGCTTCGATGCGAAGCCCGGGATGACTGGCCCCTGGCAGGTGGCCGGCCGCAACGACGTAACGGACTTCGAGCAGGTGATCGCGCTCGAGACCGCGTACATGCGGGGCTGGTCGGTGTGGCTGGATGCGAAGCTCATGCTGCAGACCGTGCCGGTCGTGTTCGGCCGCCGGGGAGCGGTATAGCCATGCGCGGCCGGGCAGGAAGGGTGGCGGTGCGCCGGACCGTTGAGAACTAGGTCCCTTCGAGTGAGGCGAGACATCCAATGGAGCGTGTGCTTGTAACCGGAGCTGCTGGCTTCATCGGGCATCACTTGGTGAGGTTCCTTGTTGATCGAGGGTATTGGGTCCGCGCCGTGGACATCAAGTTGCCCGAATACGAGCCGACGAGCGCGCAAGAGTTCGAGTTGCTGGATCTGCGCCGCTGGAGCAACTGCTTGCAGGCAACGCGAGGCGTTGTAGAGGTCTATAACCTCGCTGCGAACATGGGTGGCATCGGGTTCATCGAGGCGCACAGGGCCGAGATCATGCACGACAATGTGCTCATTAACGTTCACATGCTGGAAGCAGCTCGGCAGAGCGGCGTGCGACGTTACTTCTATACGTCGTCCGCGTGCATTTATCCGGGGTATCGACAGAAGTCGGCCGACGTGAGCCCCCTCAAGGAAGAGGACGCCTATCCGGCAGACCCTGAAGATGGATACGGCTGGGAGAAGCTCTTCTCCGAGCGGCAGTGTCGTCACTACTACGACGATTACGGCCTGGAGACGCGAGTGGTTCGGCTTCACAACATCTATGGCCCGCTCGGTACCTATGACGGCGGGCGAGAGAAGTCTCCCGCCGCCATCTGCCGCAAGGTGGCATTGGCGGAGGATGGCGGCGAAATCGAGGTGTGGGGCGATGGCTTCCAAACGAGATCGTATTGCTATATCGAGGACTGCGTTGAGGGAATCTATCGCCTGATGCGCTCGGACCATCGAGAGCCGCTCAATCTGGGCTCAGATCGTCTCGTAACGATAAACAACCTCGTTGACATAGTCGCGAAGATCGCTCGCAAGAGCCTCCGGTGCCGTCACGATCTCGTCAAACCCCAAGGCGTACGAGGCCGTAACTCGGATAACTCACGACTGCGCACGGTGCTCGGATGGGAGCCTCGGACGTCCCTGGAGGAGGGACTCGCTCACACGTATTCGTGGATTTCCTCGATGCTTCGGCCGACCGGACGAACGAAGCCCGAGATGTCGTTGTCTAGTGGGAAATGAATCGTACTCTCAAGGAGCAATTGCGACGCTTCATGCCAAGCACCGTCCGCGCGCATCGGATTCTGAGCGGGCGATTGCGCGGGTATCGCATCGTCACTTCGTGGCACGACTACCCCGCTGCCATCCTTGGCCGGACTGAGCACGCGCTGCTTGAGTGGTTTGAAGATCAGGTCCGGGTGGGCGAGACGTGGCTGGACATCGGGGCGCACTACGGGTATACGGCGGTGGCGTTGAGTCGTCTCGTCGGACCCACGGGGCGGGTGTTCGCCTTCGAACCCGTCATAGCGACGGCAGGTTGCTCGACGCGGACGGGCGCGGCCAACCGGCTGACGCAGTTGATCGTGATTCCATGCGCGCTGGGTACTCCGGAGACCTTGGAGTTGAGGCATCTGCCACCCGTGCGCGGCATGGTTGACAGTTCGCTGCAAGCAAGCACCGCGGGCCTTGAGGCATTTCTTGTCACGCGCCTAGACTGGCTGTGGAACCGCATCTGCTGCGGCGTACGCGATGTGCACGGTGTGAAGATCGATGTCCAGGGAATGGAAATCGAGGTGATTGCGGGCATGGAACAGGTGCTCCGAGAGTTCAGTCCGAAGCTCGTGGTTGAGGTCCACCAAGGAGTGAACCGGGACCGTTTGTTGGACTTGCTAGAAACGCTGGGCTACGGGCGGGTCGCGCGGCCAATCGAACCGGCGGAGGGTGAGGGGGTGCCACGGTATCTGGACGACCGGAGCTACTGCTTCCTTCCGCGCACGTAGCACCGTCCTTCGCGGACGTCGACCCAGCAACGTGGTGTGTGGACACCAGCATCGTCCGGAAGCAGATCACCGGGAAGACTCAGGCAGTGATGAACGCCATTTGTGTTAAGCCAACAGACGCCCTATCGTGTTGCTTGGCACCACGCCCGCGAGCGGCGGCGGGGGGCGCCATGCGGTATGCATGAGGACCTGCGAAGACTCGTCGACGAGGCGGCTGTCTGGCGCGACTTCAAAGCTGACGTAAAGCGCGATCCCCAATGGTGGATGGTGCCAGGGGGAAGGGCTTCGGGATTCTGGTTGCGTCGACTCCATCAGTTGGGCACTTGGGCGGGCTGGCCCGTGCCGTTTCACCGGCCGTCGCTTCGCCGGTCCGGAGGCGACCACGCGCTCGTTGTCATACGGGTCGACGATTTTCCTCGCTGGGACCTCCCCCTGGAAGTCTTTCTGCGGTTCGACGCGCTGATGGTCCGGTACCAAGTACCCTACGCCCTTGGAGTGACGCCGTTCCTCGCGGTCCCGCCGCGGGCCGGCATGCCCCTGACGGAGGACGAAGTGCACGCGCTCCACCGAATCGCGGAGCGAGGGATCTCCCTCGCTCACCACGGGTTCACGCACGCGGGAAGGGCGTGGCGCGGTCGGGTCATGGCGGAGCTCCTGTGGTACTCGGAGAGCGAGTTGGAAGAACTCGTAGCTCGAGCCGATCACCTGTTCGAGCAGCATCACCTTCCAAGGGCTCGCATAATGATTCCGCCGTTCGATGCGCTCTCGGCTGACACCCTGCATTGGCTTTCCCGGCGGTACGCGATCGTGACTGGGGGACCTGCCAGTCTGACAACACTTGGTCCGGTGGCTGCGGGCGTGCGGGTCAACGGCACAACATACCTTCCGAGTTACTATCCCGACATGTACCCGACTTCCTCGTACCTTCGGCTGGGAGAGCGGCTGTGGCGCTCCCGAACGGGCCCCGTGACAGTGCTGACGTTACACTGGGCTTGGGAGGCACGCGACGGCTTCCATCGACTGGAACGGCTCCTGCGAAGCCTCCAAGGTGGGGTGTCGCCATGGGACGCCGTCCTGGCCTGCTTGCAGTTGGATCGACCCGTATGAACGAAGGCGTCGTTTGTTCCATTACTGTTGGTTACGACGTCATTTACTGCCGCGCGCCGGAGCTGCCAGACGATGACTGCGTCTTTCGCCACTAACCTAGCGAGCAGACTCCAGGACCTTCGCAGAGAGGGCGGCTCGCGAAGGACATGGTTGGCGATTAGAACTCGACTCCTATCTGGCATTCTTGGGGTGTTATTTGAGTCTCGTAGAAGAATCGTCACACTCGAGCGTATCGGTAGCCAATACGGTGGTTGGGCCGTACCCAAAGACCTCATCAGCTCTGAGTGGATATGCTATTGTGGCGGAGCCGGCGAGGATATCACTTTCGATCTTGGTATCATCGAGCGCTTTGGAGTCCATGTCTACTGCTTCGATCCGACCCCACGGTCGGCAGCGCATGTTGCTCGGGCCGCTGAGGGCGTGTCTCGGTTTCATTTCTACCCAGTCGGCCTTTGGGATAGGAACGAGAACGTCCGATTCTTCGCACCGCGTGACCCGAACCACGTTTCTCACTCCGCCCTAAATCTGCAAGGAACCGAGGAGTACTTTGTCGCCCCCTGCCAGCGCATTTCCTCAATTATGCGGGAGCTGCACCATGGGCGTATCGACCTCCTGAAGATCGATATTGAGGGTGCTGAATATGCAGTTCTGCGAAGCCTCCTCGAGGACGGTCTCGTCGTCAAAGTGCTCTGCGTGGAGTTCGACCAGCCGATGCCAGTGCTTGCGACTGCAAGAATGATCCTGCAGCTGAAGCGCGCCGGGTATCAGCCGGTTCACGCTGAGAGCTGGAACTACACGTTCATACACGAGTCCGCAATGTGTCGCTCGTAGGGGCGCCATGCCCCAACTGTGTAGAACTCATCTCATAAATGCCCGGAGCAGGATCACGATGCACCCGAGCTGGACGAAGGCGAGGAAGTTGGCCGGGTGATACTCGTAGCGCGTGACCAGGCGGCGAAAGTGCTGCAGCCACGCGAGCAGCCGCTCGACGATCCAGCGGCGGTGATAGCGGCGCAGCGGCCTCCCATCTTGGGTCGGCGGCCGGCGCCGGTTGGTCCGGTGCGGGGCAAGCAGCTCGATCCCGCGCTCGGCCCGCAGCCAAGCATCCAAGGCGTCGCTGTTGTAGGCCTTGTCGCCAATCAGTCGTTTGGGAGCGACGGGCGCGAAGAGCCCATCGGGTGTGGCCTCGACCAACGTCACCTCGTGCGGCGAGCTATCGGTCCCGGCGCGTTTTGGGTTTCTTCCAGAAGCAGGTCGTTGCGTTCAGCGAGGCTGCGGAGATGTTCCGGAGCTTAGCCGCGGCGGCGCTTTACTAGGCCGCCGTCGCACTGCTGGAACCTGTCCAATCGGGGAGAGCTGAGCCTCGCAGCCGTCCGAGGACAGCGCCAAAGGTCCAAGCGCGGCGATGACTCACGGGGCTACGTGCCAAAGGGCGCTTTCCTCCCAACGCTGGCGGCCCGAGCCAGAAGACCTTCGAGTTCTTCCAGCACCCGTGCCGGTGAGAGCCGCGTTTGGGTTTCTCTCAGCGCACCATCGGCGAGACGGCGGCGCTCGAAGCGATTCTCGGCGAGCTCCCTCAGGATCTGCGCCAGAGCGTTCGGATCGGCCGGTGGAACGAGACGTCCGTTCATCCCTTCGATCACGTATTCGGGTAATGTGCCCACATCAGAGGCGACGACCGGCACACCGACGCTGAATGCTTCACGAATTACGAGTGGCCCACCGGTCTCAAAGGAAAGCGACGGACAGACAAGCGCCCAAGCAGATCGTAGCAGCTCGAAGCGCTGTGGGCCATCCACATGTCCGCAAAAATCGACAGGGAGTCGCTCGCGCGCAACGCGCTCCCTGAGCTGCCCCTCAAGAGAGCCGCTGCCAATGACGATAAGTCGTCCGGGCGCCCCCAGAGCGAAGGCTTCCACTGCGATGTGGATCCCCTTCTCCGGCGCAAGGCGGCCGATGTAGACCCATGTCGGGACGGCAGCTTCAGCTGACTGCATCCAGAGGTCGGGTACGAAATTGGGGACTACTTCAATCTTCTCGTGGGCGACGCCCATGGCTATCAGACGAGTTCGGACGAACTCCGCCATAACCTTGAAACGGCTGATCCGCCGTACTACGCCGAGCGGCCAGACGCTCTGCGTGATGAGCCCGTACGCCAGGGACCAGATGCGACTCCCCCGCACGCATCGGTGACGGACTCCCTGCCACCAACGCCCCCGTTCGCATAGTGTACAGGGCGCGCCTTCACGGAAGTAAAGTCCGTTGAGACACCGCAGACGGTAGTTGTGGACCACCTGGACTACCGGAATCCCGCGCGCGAAGAAGGCGAAGTAGGCGGCGGTGGACCAGAGGGGGAACGCGTTGTGAACGACCGCCACGTCAGGTCGGAAGCGACGCAGGACGCGGAGCAGGTGGAAAAAGGCGGGCAGGTTGAATAGGCTCCACACTGCTAGTAGAACCTTCTTGGCGATCCCGGCCGATTCGAAATCGGCATTCCTCTTCTCCACGGCCAATACTTCGTGCCCTCGAGAACGGAGGGCTGCTGCTTCCTCCTCGAATGCCGTAGCTTCTCCGCCTCTCCGCAACTCTCGGTTGTGCAGCACCAGAATTCGCATGCGTCTGGCTCTGTTCGAGTGGAAGCTTCCCCAGCCGTCACCACGAGATCTAGGCTGTGTCAATGTTGCGACCCGTAACACAACTGGCTGGCCGCGCGAGGCGTCGGTCAGTTGCGATGCCTGTGCCACTACCCCACCGCGCTGCTGCGGAGGGCGGAGCGCGAGCGAACGAAGGCGATGGCCTGCTCGAATCCGCGGAGCTGGTGACCCAGCGTGAGCTCCGTGCTTGCGAATGATAGTGCTGCCTCGCCCATAGCACGGCGGACGTCAGGGTGAACCACGAGGTATCTCACCGCCTCAGCAAAGCCCTCGGGCGTCTCTGGCGCGATGAGCCCGTTAACCCCGTGTTTCACGTAACAGATCTCTGGCGAGTGTGCTGCTCCTGCCACGGTCACGTACGGCTTGCCTAGAGCAAACGAGTGCACGACCGCTAGACCCGTCATTCCTGGCATAACCGTGATGTCGCCCGCGAGCAGGTAGCGACTCACTTCATCTACCGAGACGTGTCCCGCAAAGCGGATGGCGTCCCTCGTCCCCTGCGGAAGTTCATCGACGCGACGGTGCAGTTGCGGTAAGGACTCACCGTCGCCGACGAATACCGCCCGCACCGGGATCCCGTCACGCCTAAGGCTAGCCACGGTCTCGATGACCCACTCAGGATTCTTAATTGGGACCAAGCGCCCAGGGTAGACTACCAGGACATCTTGAGAGAGGACTCCCAGGTGCTCGCGAAGCGATTCGATGTCACGCTCGGTAACGCCTCGGGCTACGGATTGGATCCTCTCGACATCGAGCGTGTTTCGAGCGATGAAGACTCGTTCCGGCGGCACCCGGTTGACCTCGAGTAGATGTTGGGCACCATCCGGTGCGTAGACCACGAGCACATCGCTATGTCGGTGGATCACGCCGCGCAAACGTTCCAGTATGGCGGAGAGACGGCTGCCTTTTCGCTGGTGATTGTAGCCGTGAGTATAGAAGCCCACAGCAACCTTCTGCCACCAGCACTTGAACATGATCAGATAGTTCGCGAGGTACAGTAACCCGTCTGGAAGCAGAACGAGGTCGTAGTCCTTAGGTTTGAGAGTGTGCCCCAGTGGTTGCCACACCACCTCTAAACCGAAGAGTCGAATGATCCGGTTGTGGAGCTTGACGTGCTCAACGGGGACCCAGGCCATGCCGGAAGGCTGAGAGTTCGGGGGCTTATCGCCAAGGAACAACCTCAGCTGGACCCTTGACAGTCGGGCGATCGCTTGGAACATGGGCACCTTGTATTCGGGGCAGACAAGGTGAACAATCGCCAACCGAAAAACACTCCCGTCCGTCGGACTGACGGGCACGGTCTTGAGAGACTGCATCCGTCCGCTCACTTGATGTAAGCTAATCGGCGCCACACCCCTTTTCTATGCATCCGCTTCACCCGCGACTTGCTGTCCGCGCTATGGTTCGGTCACAAGTATGCGTCCGACTGCGGTCGCCCGTGAGATGGCGCCTTCTCCAGCTGCGATGCTGATGGCCCTAGCCCGCCGTGGCTGATAGATGTTACCATCACAAGCCGAGGTGCTCGGGGGCGTGGACTCCTCCAGCCATAGCCAGGGGTTACCGCTCATGAAGGAATCACCGCAGGAGAAGGAGAGGGTGGGATTCACCTCCGTGAACGGCAAGTCTTGAGTGAGAATCGGTGTGGTCGGCGTCAACTTCTACCCAGAACGCGTCGGCATTGGCGTTTACACGCACGACATGTGTCGCTTCTTTGTGCAGGCCGGCCATCTCGTCTCCGTCGTCACCGGATTCCCGTTTTACCCCGAGCTTCGTCTCGCTCCAGGCTACGCAAGGAGGTGGTTCGTCAGCGAACATATCGATGGTATCACCGTGCATCGGTGCTTCGTCCGCGTACCCCGACGGTGGAGTGTGTCAGGTAGGATCAGTCATGAGCTGTCCTTCGCCCTGAGCGCATTGCCCAGACTCTTGACCCAGCGACCTGACGTGCTGGTTGTAGTTTCGCCGCCATTCGCACCGGCTGTCGTCGCCGCTCTTGTCGCGCGTGCGCGGAATACGCCGCTCGCGGTACACGTACAAGACTTGCAACCGGACGCTGCGGCGCGGCTTGGCATGCTGCGCAATGCCGTCGCGCTGCGAGCTCTATACGGGGCTGAGCGATACCTCTACCGGAGCGCGGCGCTTGTCTCAGCTCTCGATCAATCGATGCGTGCGAGAATCGTCGAGAAGGGAGTGCCGGAGGAGAAAGTTGCTGTGTTTCCCAATTGGGTTGATGTACCCCTTGCGGCGTCCGCAGATCGAGGCGATGAATTTCGGGCCGAGCACGGCTTGAGAAACCGGTTCCTTGTCATCTATTCAGGCAGTATGGGGGTTAAGCAGGGTCTCGAGCTGATTCTTGACGTTGCCGCAATAGCCACGGAAGAACCCAACGTGATGTTCGTGCTGATCGGGGATGGGGCTGCGCGCTGGCAACTCGAGGCCGATACGCGGGCGCGTCGACTCGCTAACGTCATGTTTCTTCCGTTGCAGCCCTTAGAGCGCTTTCGTGCCGTGCTGGCTGCAAGCGACATTTCCCTTATCCCACAGCGGTCGGCAGTACGCGACCTCGTAGTGCCGTCCAAGGTGCTACGAATACTCGCTGCTGGTTCGCCGATCGTGGCTGCGGCACATGCAGATAGTGGGCTCGCCCAACTGCTGCGGCAATCACGCGCCGGCGTCCTGGTGCCTCACGATGATGCAGCCGCACTCTGGCGTGCCATCAGAGGACTGAAAGCAGATCCCGAACAGCGCTTGGCCATGGGGGAACGCGGGCGGGCTTATGCCGCGCAGCACTTCGATCGACAGGTCATCCTCAAAGACTACCTGCAGCGGTTGGGGTGGATTGCACGGGGTGCGGGACGCACGCGGACAGTTCAGGATTCTCCTTCTGGGCGGTCACCGGCGAATCGCAGGTCGACTGAGCACTCCTGCTGAAGGAGACAACTCCGTCTTCGACTCTTACGTGGTCGGGAGGGTCGACGACGGAGTCCCAAAGGTCATCCCGGGTCGGCGCGGAGGTTTCAGAACCAGCAAGGCGACGATTACGCCGGGCAGCACAGACTGGTAGAAGAAAACGATGGGCCCGCCGAGCTCACCGAAGCGTAGCAAGTGGAACACCATCCAGAGCGTAATCCCGTACAGGAACACGTTCCTGAAGTTCCGTCTCCACGGTTTGAGCCACTCGTAGGTTGCCCGAAACAGCACGCCGAGAATCATCATACCGAGTAACACGCCGATGACACCTCCGAACAGGTAAAGCCCACCTACCATCCCCACGGCGAACCCAACGTTCTGCCCTCCGACGGCATGTTGGTAGAACGCGGCTCCGAGATTCGAGTAGATCGGCTTCCCCGGCCAGATCGCTCTTGGGATCACATAAAGCACGGGGAGGAGGTTGTATCGGAGGCCACCCCAGAAGACGCCGCCGATTTCGTGGAGGAGCGATGCGCGATCCTGGACCGCGAGCATGGTCATGTCGAATACAGCAAGTTCCGGCGAGTTGATGTAAAACTGGGCCGGTGCGAGAGCGACTTCGGTAGGCGCCGTAGCTAGTGTGACACCCGTCGTCGCAAGGAGCGGACCCACCGTGCGCATGAATAGCAGCACGGTCACCAGGACGGAACCGATGGTGGCATAGACCAGCCCGCGCTTCAGGGTGATGCGTCGCTTGAGGTAGTGGACCCAGACGATGGGATAGAGGAGGAACGGCACGACAGCGCTTCGCTTGCCACTCTCGAGATATGCCAAAAGCAGTGCCACGAGCAACACGCAGAGCGACACAAACCGGTGCTTCCGTGTCACAATGGCTCTGAGGACTAGGAGCAGGGCGCCCCAGTCGAAGAACGACTCAAACAGCGTTGGGACGCCGCCTATCTCAAGTCCGGACTCGACCACGTACGTCGGCGACAGGAACAGTAGAATGTCTCTCGAGAGCCCTCCCAATGCAGCGAGATGGTGGAGCCTGAACGGAAGGCCAATTGCCAGCATGAGAATGGCTGTGGTGGTGGAGGACGCTGACCAACTGGCTTTCGTCTCCTCAAGCGTAGGTGCGGGGGCGGTTTGGCGGGATTGGTACGTGCTCCACCGATAACCGATCCCGAACGCGGCCAAACCCAGTACAGACAGGACAAAGGTGAACTGGAATAGTGATGCCGCAGGCCATGTTGGATCGAGCCAAGCTGACTGGTAGTCAAGATCGTGCCATACATGGAATGCGGGAACGATCGTATACAAAAAGAAGAGCGGTGCGACAAGAGCTCCCGGCTGCAACAGATCGAGGGGAGTATGACCCTCAGCTTCGAACCGACGAAAGCAGCACCACAGAGGTAAGGCGCAGGCCACTAGGAACAAGAATAGTGTCCAAGCATCATCAGGATTCCAAACAACGTCTTCGGCCACGAGAGCTAGGGCAACAATTGCCACGATGGCGAGTGCTGCGAGGCGCCCGGCGGCGCGTCCCGCCCTCTCTGGAGCCATGCCGTGCAGCATTGTGCGAAGGTCCGTCGGGGGCGACACCGACGGCTCTCGGTTGGGAGAAGTCACGATGCGTTCCGTCGTAGAGGCCCAAGCGGCTCGGTGGCGGGGTGTCGTCCGGAATGTGAACCCCAGGCCGTGGGCAGCACGGCCCGGATGCGTGAGGTGAGGCCGCCCCAGAGATACCACGGTGTCAGGGCTGGCAACAACCAGCGGGAAGTTAGAATCCAATTCGCGTTACGTAGAGTGAACCGGTGCTTGGGCCCACCCGCCAGTTCGAGATTGCGTTTGGCTTCTACGCCGGCCGTCAGATCGTCGGTGGCGTCGGGGGGCTGTATTCCCAAAGAACTATACGTGCGATCGTGATCCTGATGGATACAGGTAACCACGCGCGTTGCATCGATGACGGGCACCCCGAGCGATCGGGCGCGCCAGATGAGCCAATTGTCGTACGTGGTGCGCCCGACAGCAAACGGGGGAAGCTGCCCCAGGACACCTCTTCGGAATACGTAGTAGTCGACCCCCCCGTAGGAGTGAAGCCTGCCGCGACGCCGCACGTCGGCGCGCAGATTCTGTTCCCATTCGGGATCTTGAAAGTCCCACGGCTCCTTCAGGTCGAGATCCCAGCGACGCCCGAGCATGAGAAAACGCTGCCTCCGGATTCTCGACAGGGCATCGAGCAAATCGTTCAGCAAGATGATGTCTGCGTTGACGTAGCAGAGCACATCGTGGGAGGCAAGGTCCTGCGCGTTGGCGAAGATATCGCTTACAAGTGGTGTGCCATACTCATTCCGCGCAACATGAGGGACGTGACGAACCGCCAACTCACGAGCGATCGCCGCCGTGCCCTCGTCGTCGCCGAAGAGCATGATTTCGCAGCCCTGGCGCAACAAAGCCCACGTCTTGAGCGCATTACGCTGGATGACGCCGATATGCCCGCGGAAGGGCTTCGGGATAGTGAAGAGCGTCAGCATTTCGTGAGAGTCACGACGAGGCAGTCACGCTCCCGCAGCGCCTGTTCCGCCAGGCGGAGGATGACGGAAAGCGACATGCGAACCGGGAGAAGGTCGAGCCAGGTGGGCCCCCTTGTATCGAGCCGATTGTCGTCAGGGAGCAGCCACGCCTTGAGGTTGAGCCGGAGCCAAGACTCTGGTGTCGAGCTCCAAGCGCGTATGACTTCGAAACCGTGCGCGTTCGCGAGCACTTGGATCGACCGTAGGTTGTAGACGAAGAGGTGAAATGGTGTGAACCAGCCGGCAACCCAGTGTGTCCCGAACACCTTGCGCCACGTACTGTTGCCGTTCGGCATTGCTAGGTGGACGGCACCCGAGGACCGCAAGATGCGGCGCAACTCCTGAAAGAGCCGGTGCGGAGTCGGGACGTGCTCGATTACCTGCATCAGGTAGACGAGGTCGAACTCGCCGTCCGGGAAGGGAATGCGGTCAGGGCTGTCGATCAACGCGACGTCGAACCCAACTGCCCTGCAGGTTGCCACCATGGCCGGTTCTATTTCCGCTCCAGAAATCCGGGCGCCTCGCGAATGAAAGTAACTCAGGTACGGCGCCGGCCCGCAGCCGTAGTCCAGCATGCGCAGCCCTGCTGTGAGATTGATGAAGTCTCTAGGATCAACGTCCCCGGTGATTCCGTGGTAGAGACGGCGCAGCAAATCGCGACGGGATCCGAGGGATGGCTTGGAGGCCAGCTCTCCGCCTGAGGAGTAATCCGCGTAATACTGCTGCAGCTCAACGAACGTGGGCATTGGGTGCTGAAACAGGACTGAGCACTTGGTACAAAGCCACAAGCGCCACTCGCCCTCGAGGCCCCGCCTCCTGTCGCGCAGCGAACAGCGAGGTGACACATCGGGGCTTGAGCATATCGGACAGATCGGCTCTAGCATTCGTCGAGCCGAAGACTGGAGTACCGACCTCGGCCGATCACACGATACTGCCTACCCGTGTCATGTGCTCGGGTGGAATGCATAGAACGTTGTCGGCTTGCGCACAATCTCCGACGTTGTTCATTGGCACGATTTCTCCCCACCCCTTCACGATTCGAAAGAACCGAAAATCATCTCGCTCTGCCAGGAAATTGAGGAGATCGAAAGGAGTGTACCCGAACGCGCCGCTAGTTTCGAAGTTGATCTCCAGCAGCCACATGGGCGGGCATTCGAGGGAGATGGAGCCCTCTGCTCCCTTGAGCACGAGCAATTCGGCTCCCTCGACATCGACCTTGATGAGATCGACTCGCTCGACCGAGTGCTCTTGCCGGTACTGGTCGAGGGTGGTCGTGTTGCAGGTGATCTCCTGCGCCGACACGCCTATGGTGGGCGCCATCGAAGCGTGACCGTGAGGCTGGCGGGAGAACCGGTACAGGGTCGTGGTGCCTGCACGATCGGCCAACGCCACATTGTTGAGCGTCACCTTATCGTCAATGCCGTTCATACGGGAGTTCACCACTAGCTGCTCAAACACACTCGGTTGGGGCTCGAATGCGTGGCAATGCCCACGAGGGGCGCTAACTGCAAACAGAGTGGTGTACCACCCGATGTTCGCGCCGACATCGAAGGTGATGGCGCCCGGATGCAGTAGCCGGCGAAGCACGGTCGTCGTGCCAGTTTCGAATGTGCCGGTAAGGATAAGCGACTCCCATCCCCGATCTCGCGGAAACTGAAGCACGAACTTCCGATTGTCCGGGATCCGGAAGACCTGCGGAGTGCTGCAAAGGAGTCGTGCGCCCCAGTACGTGAGCCGCGTCTTTCCGCAAGGGAGAGGCCAGCACCGGACGAGGAGCCGGAGAGTGGAGAGCAGCACGTGCCGGAGAGCGTATGTCAGGGCAGGTCGCTCCCTAGCTGCCAGCGACGGACTTGTTGGAAGGCAGCGCGTAACCCAGCGACTTCCCCCTGATTGGGGAAGCGAGTCGCAATCAACAGTAAGATGGCGAGGGCGAGGAACAAGGGTACGGAGAGCCACGTAGCCAGGCGCGACGATGCCTGCTCCCTGAACACGGTCGCTATGACGAAAGCACCCCCGAGCGAGCCCAGGACCTTCGGCAAGCGCCGTGCTTCATGGGATATGGGGTAGAGCTTCTGGCTCACGCCTGCTAAAAGTAGTGCCTGAACCAGATAGACCAAAAGGAGCGCCAGAGCCGCCCCAATCGCGCCCCACCGTGGTACGATGGCGATTCCGAGGACAGTGATCAACAGGCTCGATGCGACGAAGACCGGAGTCACCTTGCTAGTTTGCTCGAGTACGTAAGGCCCAACATTCAACGGGTACATCAATCCAGAGGCCACTTGCGCCAGCGCTATGATGCATATGATGGCTGGAGACAGAGGGAAGCGCTGGCGGGCGAGAACGGGCACCAGCACCTCGCCAAGTAATCCGATCGTGAGCGCTGCCGTCGTCCCGACGAGGACGTAATACGTGAGCACGCGGGCGTATATCCGTTCTGCATCAGGCCGTTTGAAGATGGTAAAGATCGACACCATCCACGCCATCGCGAAGGGTTGAACGAAGAGGAGCTGCAGTATTCCGGCGATTTTCGAACTCATAGCAAAAACGCCGACGTCCGTGACGCTTCCGTACCACTCGATGAAGTAGCGAGGTGACGTCAGAACCCACATTGACGAGAATGTGGCCGGAATGAGAGGTAGACCGATCCTCAGCAGCGCTCTTGCCACACGAGGGTCCCAGTTGGGCCGGTACCTGCTCATCTGAGGTAGTAGCACGAGCCCGATCAAGACGGCATCGGCGAGCAGTCTGCCAACGAGGATTCCTTCGTCTCGATAACCCTTGCGCAGGATTAGGTACACTGTGCTCACGAGCGCTACGGTGCCTTGAAGTGCAGACGCACCTATGTACAACCACGCACGGCCCTGCGCTCGATAGAGCGTCGCGAACAGGAGCCACGTGCTCTCCAAGGCGGAGATGCCTGCTATTAGGTACAACAGACGCGTGTCGAGGACGGGGGCGACCTTGCCACCCCCGAAGCCCGCGATGCCTAGGAACAGGGCAGCCAGAGCGATCGCACTCGGCACCATGAATGAAAGAATGCTGCCGAAGAACCTGTCTCGCTCTGCGACCGGGACGCTCGGATACCGCGCGAGAATGACGACGTTCATCCCGAGGCCCGAGACTACGAGGAGCAGGCTCAGCATCATCTCGGCTATGGCGTACCGGCCGTACTCGGCCGCGGTGAGCTCGTGCGTGAGGAACGGGATCAAGAGGAGACTGACAAGCCCGCTGAACGAGGTGCCAAGACCGTACACGAAGCCCTTGCTCGCCAGTTCCCGCAGGACGCTTCTCATACTGATACGGGCATGCGGCAGCTGGCGGCGTCGCTACCGGCGGCGCCGCAAGGTAGCGCCGAGTTCGGACTTTGCGTTTTTCCAGGCTTCCATGAACATGCGGTATTCCGGCGCGCCCGCGACCTCGGCAGTTCGTCGGTACTCTCCGAGGTATATGAACGTCACCGTTGTCAGGCCGGATGCGAGCATGGCGAGGAGGACAAGGAGCTTGCGTTGGGGGAAGGTGCGGCGATCCGGAGGCACGGCAGCGTCGATGGTCGTGAGGAGCGGTGTGTCGCGGACTTCGGCTATCCGCGCCTCCTCGTATTCCCGCGTGAGAGTCTGGAAAATCTCCTGCCGCAGCTGCACCTGTCGGGCGAGCCGGTTCTGTTCGAATGACAACACGGGGGAGTCGTTATACCGCCGATTCGCCTGCAGAAAGCGAAGGTGCTGCGCCTCCGCTTCTCGCAGTTCCTGCTCGGCCCGGTCCTTCCGTTCCTCAGCGAAGCGACGCCGCTCCCGCGATTGGGACCGTAGCTTCTCGAGATTGAACGCGTTGAGCAACTCGACCATCCGATTCGCGATGGCGGCGACAAGGGCGGGCGGCCGCCCCTTGACGGTCAGTGTGACAATCCCCGTTCGGCGATCGACGCGCTGTGAGACATCCCTCTCCAACTGCCGGATGCCCTCACTGATCCGGTGCTGGTCGGTGTAGTAGTGGCTGTCGAGAATGTCGAGCAGAGTTCGCTTCGACTCAGGCCGTAGTGGGTCGTCGAACTCGGACAGCAGAGTTGCTCGCAGCAGTTCCCTGCTGGTAAGCACCTCGGCGAAGAAGTCGGGCGAAAGCGAGTTGCTGCCGGCGATATTGATGCCGAACTGGGTTGCGAGGCTAGTGAAACCGCCCGGTAGCGTTGGTAGACTTCCCGCCGCTGCCGGGACGAATGTCGTTGACGCGGTGTAGGTGGGTGGAAGGAGTAACGAGATCGCCGCCATGAGCACTCCTGCTAGCAGCGGAACGGCCAAGGCGGGGCGCCACGCCCGGACGAGAGGCGTCAGTGAGGCAAAGACCGTGGACGGCGGGGTCTGTTGTTGCGTGCTCATCCAGACCTGTGCTTTCGAGACCCAGTGCGTGTGGGGAGTGAGTGCAGCCTGTTGGTGTGTTCGTACCATTCAATTGTGCGCTTTAGCCCCTCCAGGAAGTTCACTCGCGACCGGAAGCCGAACGCGTTCTCTGTACTGGTGGTATCCAGCTTTCGTCTCGGCTGGCCATTTGGCTGGGTGCTGTCCCACCTGATCTTGCCCTGGAAGCCGGTCAGCTCTGCGATCAAGAGGATGAGGTCGTGGATGCTGATCTTGAAGCCGGACCCGACGTTGACTGGGTCTGGTTCGTCGTAGCGCTCCGCAACCAAGACGATGCCTTCCGTTGCGTCCTCTAGGTAAAGGAACTCTCGCGTAGGTGTACCGTGCCCCCACACGACGATCTCAGAGGCTCCGTTCTCCCTCGCATCAACACACTTCTTGATCAGCGCTGGAATCAGACGCGATGCCCTCGGGTCGAAGGTGTCGTGCGGGCCGTAAAGGTTCACGGGTTGCAAGTAGATCGAGCGAAAGCCGTACTGCTGACGGTACGCTTGCCCTGGACTAATAGCATCCTCTTTGCGAACCTGTAGGGAGCGTTGGTCTCCTCAGGTATCCGGTCCCAGAGGTCGGCCCCCTTGAACGGTACAGGCGTGACCTTGGGGTAAGCGCACACCGTACCGATCGAGACGAATTTCTCGATGCCACGCTGGCGACCAACCTCCATCAGCTGGGCCCCCATCATCAGGTTGTCGTAAAAGAACTCGCCGGGCCGTTCCCGGTTCGCGCCGATCCGCCGATGACAGCAGCCAGGTGAATGTCGCTGTACATCTGTTTGAATGCGTCATCAAGGCGAAGGTCATACTGTCGCGGGTCTGGACTAGAACGTCTGGCACTCGCCTTTCCCTTAGGTTCTCTAGGTTCTCTACCACATACGGCCCAAGGAAGCCGGTACTGCCCTTGACCACGACGCGTCGGCTGCTCCAGAAATCGGATACTTAACCGTTAGGCTTCCGCCACGACGGCGGACGGCCCAGGCGCCGGTCCCACGCCCCGGGCTTGAACCTGGGCATGCACCCACGGGTATGTACGCGCGATACCCTCTTTGAGGGAGTACCGCGCCCGCCAGCCGGTGGAGTAAATCCGTTCATTGCTGAAGTTCCGGGACTGCACGCCTACTGGACCCTCCACGTAGTTGATGCGAATCGGCTTTCCGGCCACTTCTGCTACCGTCTGCACAAGTTGCGCGACTGATACGTACTCGGGGCTACCGATGTTCGCAGGTCCCTCGAGGGAAGAGTTGGTGAGCCGATAGATGCCATCAACCATGTCGTCGACATAGGTGTAGGACCGGATCGCGGTTCCATTCCCCCACACTTCGATTGTGCCACCATGAACCGCCTCGGCCACCTTGCGGCAGATAGCGGCAGGCGCCTTCTCACGACCACCCGTCCATGTGCCCTCGGGGCCGTAGCAGTTCTGGAATCGCGCGATGCGCACGGCGATGCCGTACTTGCGGCCGAATGCCATGACCATTCGCTCGGCGTAGAGTTTCTCCCAGCCGTACTCATTATCAGGGAGCGCCGGGTAAGCCCCCTCTTCTGTAAGCTCCGGCTCGTCGGGCTGCATATCGCGGTAGATACATACAGAGGACGAGAAGAAATACCGCTTGATCCCCGCGCGGGCGGCGGCGTGAATCATGTTGATGTTGATGAGTGCGCTGTTGCGCATGATTTCGCACTCGGCGGAGTGGATGAATCCCATGCCGCCCATGTCGGCCGCGAGCTGGTAGACGACATCGAAGTTCCCCGATTGGAGCGAGAGCGCCGTTTCGCAGGCATCGTTGTTTCGCAGATCAAGCAGCTGAAAATCGTCTGCAGCACTGGGCGCGAACTCTGCCTTCTTCAGGTCTACGCCACGGACCCAGCACTGCTCTTGCTTCAGCCGCTTGACGAGGTGACTAGCGATGAAGCCACCCGCCCCACAGACCAGCGCTCTTTTCATGATGCCCTCCCAGACAGTATGCCTGCCTTCCCACGACGCCGCTCGCCCCGTCGAGCAACTATTCGAGTCGGCCGCGCGGTGCCTCCCAGGTCCGTGCGGGACCGGGGTCTAATTCGGGATATCGGCGGCGGAGCGTGAAATCTCGCGCCACACCGCACCATCGTAGTAGAAGGTGTAGATGCGGTGATTGCCGGTCGCGGGCGGGACGAACGCACCGGCGAGCCGGTATCCCAATGCGCCGCCGGTCCAGGTCACCGCGCCCATCACGCCGCCCGAAGTGTTGAAAATATCTATGCTGATATACTGACTGAGCGCGCTTCCGCTCGTGGGGGAATAGGTGCTCGGCGCGGAGATGGTGAAGGCCGAAGTATTGGTGACCGCGAGCGTAAAGAAATTCGTGCCCTTTACCGGCACACGGACGGTCGCGCCGTAGGTAAGCGCTACTCGTCCCTGGACGATGCCAGAGAGCACGGTAGGGTATTCGTTCGCTCCGGTGATATAGGCGGCTTGATAATTGTTCCCTGCGACCGGAATGATGACGCGGCCGGTCGCGTCGTTTACGAGATTCGTACCGCCGAAATTCGTGATGCCGTAAGCCGAAACACCGTTGGAATTGGCGGTCACGAAAAGCGCATCTGTATCGTGATTGCCGTTCAGCCCATGCACCTCGCCACTTGCCGTGCCGGACGGTCCGCCAAACTGCACGGCCTCGGTGCAGTATTCTGGCATCACGTTGAAGAGGTGGAACGTGCCACGTTGTAGCCGGATGCACGCGGGCGCGGCGTTGCTCAAGAACGCGGCATTGCTGGGTATCAAACCTACAAGCGTGGGTGAGAACGTCGCCCCGCCAGTGCCACCGTCCAAATCAAAGGCAATGCCGGTGCCCGCGATCCCGTTGAACGCCTCCACGTCTAACAGGATGTACCCATTTGAGGTGGCTGGCGTGCCTGTCCCGCCGGTGATTTGGACGGCAGCCGCGCCGAACGCCCGCAGAAGGACGTGCTCGGCGCCGCTCAAATCCTGAAGATCGGCTCCATACAGGTCAATGGTGTTAGCGAGCCCTTGCGCGTTAATATCGAGGTACTCGACGCGCGTGTTGAACACAGCCTGATTCCCCGGCCCGAGGCGAACGAGGGCGTTAGGGGTCGGATTCGTCCACCCAGGGTTGAGCGCGACGATTTCAGACGTGGTGCGCCCGGCGCCGTAGAGACGCACTTGATTCGGGATGGTGAGTGTCTTGGTGATCCCGTATTGCCCCGGTGGAAGATAGACAGCCCCGCTCGAGAGCCCCGGATAGCGCTCGCATCCGGCCATGGTGAAACACGCGCCGGCGGCATTCAACGCCGCTTGGATCGGCCCGGTGTCGTCCGTGACCCCGTCGCCCTTGGCGTTGACCACCCCTAGACCCACCGGGAGCGCTTTGACGTTAAACACGCTGACGTAGGGGCCCTGGACGGGTCCTTGCGGCCCGATGCCCTGCACCGCCTGCGCGAGCGCCGGCGCCCAGACGGGCGCCAGCGCGACGACCAAGCACCGGAGCTGCCGCCCGATCAAGCCGTCGCGCTCCGCTGCATCAGCGCCCACACCGCAACTCTCACTATCGTCGCTCGTCGCCGTCCCGTCGAGCAGCGCTCACGGGTGGTGAATGACATAGATGATCGCCACCGTGCTCGCGAGGATCTCCGCGATGGTTCGTCACCGCGTCGCCACCACGATAATCGCCACCGTGCTCGCCAGGATCTGCGCAATCGCCCCGAACAGCGAGACGTAGTTCGTCTTCTCCGTCGTGTCCCGCACCGGCACCATCACCTCCGACCCCGGGCCCGGCGACGGGTCGCTCCGGAAGAACAGCGTCTTGCGCCGAGTGCGGATTTCGCCGTTCGCGTACTGCACGCTGACTCGGCCCTTGTCGGCGCGATAGCTGAATCCGCCGGCGCCGCTCAAGTAGTACTCGAGGTCCGCACCCCGCTTCCAGAGAATGCTACCCGGCGAGTTCACCGCGCCCGAGACCTTCACGCTCGCCAGGTACTCGGGGATGAAGAGCGAGTCGCCCGGCTGCAGCACCACGTTGTCGCGCGCCGTCGTGTCGCGCAGCGCCTTGGGCAGATCGACGTTGATCCGACCTGCACCGTTGGTCGGCCGGAAGAACCGGATGCCATCGGGGTACGCGCGGGGCGTAAGGCCACCGGCGCGCGCCACGAGGTCGCTCAGCCGATCGCCCTTGCTCTTGAGCGCGTACGTGCCCGGGTAGAACACCTCGCCCTGTATGGCGACGGTGCGCTGTAGCTCGAACTGCGGCTGCCGCAAGATCAGCACGTTGTCGTACGGCTGGAGCGTCACCTCGGCGGCGCCGGTGCCGGGGAAGGGCAGCCCGGGCGGCCCGAAGTAATGCCCGGCCGAGTCGCGCTCGAACAGGTACGTCGAGTCGAGCGGCACCCGTACCGTAGTCGCGAGCTGGCCCTTGGAGCGATCCTCGGGGAGCCGCGCGACCTCGGCTTCCTTCAAGTCCGCGCCGACCCGCGGCCCGCGCGCCAGCAGCACCAGGTCCCGCAGCGTCATCCCCTGACGCCACGGATACGTTCCGGGCTTGTTGACCATCCCCGCGACGGCGACGTAGAACTGCTCCGGCAGCGGGCGCACGGAGTCCACCACGACCGAGTCGCCGTCCTCGAGCGCCATCGCCGGCATCTTCACCGCAAGCGGTGGATCGCCGGGAGGCACTCTTCCCTCTTCCCCCTTGCCCGCGGGGAGCGGGGTGAGGGAGACGTCTATAACCGCCCTCGGCGGCGCGCCCGGCCCACGCTCCGCGGCGGGAAGCAGGCGGAACACCGAAAGTCGCTTCAGCGCGGCGTCCGGCCGGAACCCGCCCGCGGCGTGCACCAGGTCCGTGAGCGTCTCGCCGGGCTTCAGCTCGTAGATCGCCGGGCGCGTGACCGCGCCTTCCACTTCCGCACGGGTGCCGTGCACGCCGACGAACACCACGTCGCCCGTCTCGAGCCGCACGTCGCTCCGGATGTCGCCCCGCAGCAGATAGTCGTACAGATCGAGCGTCGCCACCGGCTTTCCCGACCGCAGCACGTCCACCTGCCGCGTGTTAGCCCGCTCGGTGAGCCCGCCCGCCGCGTACAACGCCGTCAGCACCGTGCCGAGCGAGCTGATCTGGTACGCCCCGGGCTGCGCTACCTCGCCTACGACGTAGACCTGATTGGCTCGTACGTTCGCGACCGAGATGTCGAAACGGGTCGTGGCGCTCGCGCTGCGTCGCACCCCGGAGTAGACACGCCCCAGTCGGGAATACAACACGTCTCGCAGCTGGTCGAGCGTTAGGTTGGATACGAATACCTGACCCACCTGCGGGATGAGGATGAACCCCTCGCGCGTCACCTGGAGCGTGTAGGCGAGCTCGACGTCCCCCGTGAGGATCAACACCGTCACATCACCCGGGCCGAGCTTGTAGTCGGGAGGCACCGGGCCGGACAAAAGCGGGAGGAACTGGGTCGTGGTGCGGCGGAATACGTCCACCCCGAACACCGCGCTCGGCGTGTTCACGCCCCGCATGCGAATCAGCCCCGTGTCCACGGGAAGCAGGCTCTGCTGCACCGGCGGCAGGCCGAGGGCCTGGACGGCGGCCAGCTCGAGCGCGCCGGCCGGCAGCGCCGCCCCAGGGAGACCGCCGCCCAGGTAAGCGTCGAACAGGTTCGCCGGGTAGCCGCTGGCCTGAAGCCGCGCGCGCACCTGCTCCGGCGTGAGGCCCGACTGCAGCAGGCGCTGACGAATGACGTCCGCCAGTCCAGGATTCTGCTGGACGGCTTCCTGGAGCGCCTGCGGGTTCTGCGCTCGGACGCGATGTAGCGTGACGACACTGAGGAGACCGGCTCCCAGCGCCGCATAGACCCACTTCTTCATGTCTCCAGCTTTCCCTAAGGGCGAAGGGAAACCAACAGGCCGGAGAACTTGGCCGCTAACTCACTCGGCGTCAAGAGCTTCAGCGTGTCAGGCGTGGCGGCGCGTGACACCGCGTAGACCAACCCCGCGACCATGCCGCGGGGTTGCACACACCCCACGCATCCCGGTACGCAACCGCTCGGTGAAGTAGAGACAGCGTTCTTCGAGCGGCCGCTCCACTGGCGTGGCTTCGCACCCTCCCGCAATCTTTCGGTGACGTCGTCCGGCGATCGGAATCCGACATTCAGGAGCGTGGGCATCAGTTACGTCCAGGGTACCGTCCGCGGGCCCGCCGGTGCGGAAGCGGCCGTCCGCTTCCTGATCGACAGCGGAGCCACGTACTCGCTCCTCCCAGAGCCGGTGTGGCGGGCTATCGGCCTCGCACCCAAGCGGGAAATGGAATTCAGCCTCGCCGACGGGACGACCGTCCGCCGGCCCGTGTCGGAGTGCCACCTCTCACTTCCCCAGGGGGAGGGCCACACGCCGGTCGTCCTGGGCCAACCGGGCGACCCGGAACCGCTCCTCGGCGTCGTGACCCTCGAGAACCTTGGCCTGGTGTTCGACCCCTTCCGCCGGACGCTGCAGCCGATGCGAAGCTTGCTGGTCTGACGGCATCATCGCGCCGTTGCCCGGGCGTAACGGGCTAAGTCACGCGTCGTCAAGACGTTCTGGGTTCCGAGTGAGCGCGGCCCTTGACCGCGCGGCCCGTCGTCCCCTACGCTAGCGCAGCGCCCCCGGCGTCCCCATCGCCCTGGAGCCACGCGCCCGCGTGAGGTGCGAGCCATGTCTGAAATGCGGTCCTGGGCCCGTGTGGTGGGCGACGTGAACGTCAGCCTGCGGCGGGGGGCGTGGTACGAGGTCGCCCGGCTCACCCCCGACGCCGCCGTCCTCGACGTCGACCAACGCTCGCTCTCGGTTCCCCGATCCACGCTCGAGATCGTGACGACCCGCCCGCACCACTGGTCGGTGGTCGAGCGGCCGTATGACGCGGTGGACCTGCCGATGAGCTGGGGGTCGCGCTACGCGGTCTGCCCCGGCTGCAGCCACCGGGTGCCGATCAAGGGGCACCCGATGGAGATGTTGTGCCCGCGGTGTCGGGGGTTGTTCGTGATACGGCTGCCGTGAACCCGGGGCCATGCCCCGGGGTTCACGGGGACCCGACCTTACCGCGACCGCAGCGCCACCGCCGCCGCCGCCGGCACCGTGGAACACGTCGGCACGATGGTCTCGTAGCAGTCCCGGAGCAGCGTGTCGAACGCCCGCAATTCGGCGTCCGCCGCGGTGGTGATGTGCTTCCCGTTCTGGGCGCGCAGCTGATTCGCCAGATCCACGAGCGCGCTGTCCGCGCCGGCCACGTCCCCAGCGTCCCGCGCGATCTCGGCCGCCGTGAGCTTGGCGTCGAGCGCGGTGGTGACGCCGGCGCTGTTGATCGCCCCAGACGCGAACAGCGCGTTCACCCGGTCGCGCACCACGGCGTACGCCGAGCGGCACACGACCGACAGCGTGACGTTCGTGGGCCGGGAGTCCACCAGGAGATCGATCCGCGGCCGCACGGTGACGTCGACCGGGTTCGGCTGGCCGGCGGTGCAGTTCCACGCGATGTCGCTCAAGGGACTCACCGTGTGCGCGGTGGCGACGACGTCGCAGCCCTGCGGGGCCTCGATGAACGGCGGGATCAACGGCGCGCCGGCGAAGAACTGGCGACACAGGAAGCCCCCCTCGAACAGGTGAGTCTCGCTCACGCCGAGTGTCGCCGTGAGCACGGCGAACCAGGGCGGGGGATCGGTCGGGCTGGTGCGCGCCACCGACGTCCCGTAGACCTGCCCCGGGAAGATGTCCGAGCCCGTCGTGCTGCTCGCGACGTGCAGGTCGCCGGTCCCCCACAGGTCCACCAGGTTGATGCCCGGGCCGGGAAAGGTCTCCTGGCCACCGAAGGACCCGATCAACGGGATATTGACCATGGCCGCCAGCACCGCCTCGGTGCCCGCCTCCGTGTGCACATGCCAGTTCTGAAGGCCCAAGATTCCGGTGAGGTTCTCCTGCCCTTTCACGAACCCGTCCGCGTCGGCCTCCACCCCGAAGGTGCTGTCGCCGGCGATGTCGAGCTTGACCTCGACCTTGGGCCCGACGGACAGCTTCACCCCTAGGGTGCCCAGGTCGATCACCTGGGCGCCGGCGTCGAAGTGGCCGGCCCCGGCGTACTGGAAGGAGAAGGGGGTGCTGCTGCTCGTCGAGAAGCTCGCGCCCGCGGTGACGGTGTCCGACACCTGGACGTGCGGCTCGATCGTCGTGCCCGTGATCTCTCCCGTCACGCCGATGATGAAGCCCACTTCCAGTTTCCCTGTGACGCCGGCGACGGTGAACTCCGTGGCGAAGCCGACGTCGGGGATCGCCACGTCGAGCTCGACGGACCCGTCGCCGCTGAGCTGGAAGTCGAGCGTCGTGTTGAGCTGCTCGTTCACCGTCGCGAACGCATCGAGGCTCGCGTGCGGGATGTCGAGGTTGACGCCGACATCCACGCCGCCCGTGAGGGCGAACTGCGCGTCGAGCACCTTGGCCGCGATGTGGGCGCAGCCGGTGATGACCACGTCCACCCCGCTGGCGAGGCACAGATCGAGATTGTCGAGCAGGAAGCTGAAGGGGTTGAAGTCGCTCGGGTCCATCGGCGCCCCCGCGAGCGTGCGGAACCGGGGGGCGACGCGAGGGCGATATCCCGGCCGGGTCACCATGTGCCACGGTCCCCAGCGCACGACGCCATAGGGCGACGGGGCGCTCCCCCCGCCTGGCGTGAAGGGGATATGGATTTTGAACGGCGGGTACACCTCCTTCCAGTTGGCCGGACCCAGCTCGAGCTTCAACAGGTCGGCGCTCCGGGACAGGGAAATGACGCGGCCGAGCCACAGGCCACCCTGCTTCCCCGCGACGTAGTCGCCGGGACTGATTGCCGGCACGGTGCCCTGGATCTGGAAGGCGTAGTGCCCCGCGGCGCGGTCTGCGGCGGTCCTGGCGAACGGCAGGCGGGTCGAGTCGATGACGACCAGCCGGATCGCCGGTTGCAGCGCCATGGCTGGTGTCTGTGAGTCGGGCGGCGCGGTCATCACGGCGTCGCCGTTGCAGGCGGCAATCACGGCGACCGCCGCCACGGTGATGGAACGAGGAGTCCGCACGGTTCGCTCCTGCTGTGAGAGCAGCCGGCGGCGGGCGGATCTCGGCGGTCTCGAGGTGGCGTCGGAGGAGCGGCGTCAGAGCGAGGCGGGGAGGTACCTACCCGCCGCAGCACGACACGAGTTTACATATGAAGCGCTGGTCGGGGGGCCGCAAGAGGCCCGCGCGCTACGTCGGCGATGGGTCGCGCCCTCGCCTCACTCCTTGTGGTCGTCGCCCCCGTCGCGATTGTCGTCCTCGAACGCCCGGAACGAGTTTTCGATGTTGCGGTTGATGACTTCGGCGTTGGCGGCGTTCGTGGGATCGATCGCGGCGCCGGTGGCGTCCGTGAACCAGCTCGCGACGTCCACGGCGATCGTGAGGTTCGAGGTGCCGGCGTCCACGGTGACCGGCGGCTGGAACATCGCCTCGATCTCTGCGTCCACCTCCGACGTGAACGTGAACGCGTGGGCCACACTGTTCGCGTCCGTGAAGGCGCCCATCACCATGACGCTCACGCCCTGGAAGTCCGGGTGCGCCGTCAAGAACGCGCTCGCGCCAGCTTCGTCGTCATCCGCCGTCACGGCGTCGAGCTTCGCCTCGAGCGCGCGGTAGGTCCCGGGCGACACGACGCCATCGAGCACCACTTGGGTCGAGCCGTCCACCGGCAGGCTCACGAGCGTCGGACCCACTTCCAGCTCGTCACAGTCGTCCTCCTCGCCCGTGGTGGCGCAGGCGCCGCTCGGCGACAGCTCGATGCGCGCGAGCACGATCTGCGCCTGGGAAATCGTGAGCGAGTTGGCGCCGCTGCCGATCATGATGTCGGCGCTCGGGCTGGACGAAGGTTTGGTGGTGACCGACAGGCTCACCGGCTGCGACGCCTTCGGTCCCGTGTCACTGCAGGCCGCCAGGGCCAGCGCGAGGGGCGCGAGCCACAGCGCGCGGGTTGAGGAAAAGTTCGGCATAACGAACTCCGCGAAGGAAAGGGATGGAGGGTCGAGTGTCGCCCGGTCCACGTTATCCCCGCGCCCACGCGAGCCTCGGTGAGCGCGGTCACCCGCCCCGTGGTCGCGGTGCCCGGCCGCCTTCGCCTTTGTGAGATCTTAGCGCCCCGCTTAGCTGCCGCGCGCGAGTTCCGTGTGGGTAGACCAACCCCGGGGCCATGCCCCGGGGTTACAGGGCAGGCACGGACACCGGGTTGGTCGAGGGGTCAGAGCAGGCCCCGATACACTTCCGCCGTCTGCGCCGCCGTCCGCTGCCAGGTAAACGTCCGGGCCCGCGCCCGCCCGCTCTCGATCAGCTCTTCACACCGCACTTGATCGTCCGACAGGCTCTCGAGCGCCTGCACGTACGCCGCCGGGTCGCGTCCCTCGACCACTACGACGGCGTCGCCGCCCACTTCCTTCAGACCGCCGGCGCCCGAGGTGACCACCGGCAGCCCCGAGGCGAACGCCTCGATCACGGGATAGCCGAAGCCCTCGTACAGGGACGGGAACAGCAGCACGTCCGCGGCGCGGTAGGCGCGGCGCAACGTCGTCTCGTCGGCGAACGGGGCGCTGCGCACGTAGCGCCTGAGCCCCAGCCGCTCGATCAACTGCTCCTGGTCTCCCGTGAGCCGCCCGCCCACCTGCAACAGGTAGGCGTCCGCCTCGCTCCGCAGCCGCGCCACGGTGTCGATCACCAGGGGGACGTTCTTCCGTTCGACCGTGCTCCCCACGTGCAGCACCACGAACGCGTCCTCGGGGATGCGCCAGTCGGCGCGCCCGCGCGCGCGCGCGCCCGGCGCCTCGGAGAAGAACGCGCGGTCCACGCCGAACGGCACGACGGTGATGCGGCGGTCGTCGCCCAGCCAGGTGGCGAGCTCGCGCTTCAGCCACTCGGTGCCCACGATGTAGGCCTGCGCCAGCCGCAGGGCCTTGAGCGTGCGCCGTAGGAACCGGTTGCGCACGCCCTCGCGCCAGCCGTCGGTGGGCGAGCGCAGCACGATCACCGGCATCAGGTCGTGCACCGTCACCACCGCGGGACGGCGGTGCACGCGCGTCACCATGTGGGCGTAGGTGTGGTCGAGGATGTGCACCAGCTGCGCCCGCTTGGCGTCGCGCCGCAGCCACCAGGGGTACAGGACATAGCGCGCGAAGTACCGTTGCGGCTCGCGCAGCGGGCCGGGCAGCACGAACTTGGTCGGGTCCACCTCCTGGGCCCACCAGCGCGGGTAGCCGCCCGAGCTGCGCCGCCCCCCCCCGTTTCTCGCGTCGCGCGTGAGATCGCCGATCGACGCCGCGAGCCGCACCTCGAACCCCGGATCGCCGCTCTCCAGCCAGTCGTACAGCCGGTGGGCGTAGCGGTCCATCGCGGGCCAGCGCTCGAGGGGGAGGTCGGGGACGAGGAGGACTCTGGTCATGGGGCGACGCCACGTTGTACGACGCTACGTTGTACGAGAGCCCGCGAGGCGCCCACGTATGACGTAGCGTCGTAGCGTCGTGCAAGGATCGTCACCCCAGCAGCTCCTTCCAGAACCCGAGGGTTCTCTCCGCCACCGCATCATCACTGAACAGCTTCATCGCGCGCGCCCGGCCCGCCTGTGCGAACGGCCGACGCGCGTCGGGGGCCGCGAGGCGGCGCAGCGCCGCCGCGAGCGCCGCGTGGTCACCCGCGGGCACCACCAGTCCCGCCTCGCCGATCACCTCGGCCGTCGCCCCCGCCGTCGTGCCGACCACCGCCACCTCGTGCGCCATCGCCTCTGCCACGACGTGCGCCGCGGGCTCGGCCCAGGTGGCGAGCTGACGCGACGGCAGCACCAGCACGTCGAGCGCGGGCCAGACCTTGGGCACCTCCTCGGGCGGCAGCGCGCCGGTCCAGCGGATGCGCGCCGCGAGCCGCAACTCGGTCGCGAGCCGCTCGAGCCGCTCGCGGTCCGGGCCGTCGCCCACCACCGTGAGGTGCCAGCGGACCGAGCGGTTCTCGGCCAGCGCCTGCAGCAAACTATCGACTCCCTTCTCCGGCACCAAGCGGCCCACGCACCCGATCGCCAGCCCCTCGTGCAGCACGTGCTCGGGGGCGGTGGGCACGTGCACGCCCAGCTGCGGGATGACCGCGACGGCCAGCTCGGGGACGACCCGCCGCACCAGCGCGGCCGCCGCCTCGCTCCCCGCGATCGCGCCCTTGAGGCGGCGCAGCGTGCGCTTGCGACGCCACCGGGCGACCGGGGACAGGGCGGGCTCGACGTTGTGGTGGGTGAGGAGTACCGCGGGCAGGCCGAGGTGGCGCGCCACGCCCACCACCTGGCGGGCGGCGCGCGCGGTCGGCGCTTCCTCCACCTGGATCAGATCGGGGCGCTTGTCGCGCACCAGCGACAAGAGCGCGCGCCGCCCGAACCGCAGGGTGTCGGGGCTCGCGTAGTGGCGTGCGGGGACGGGAAACACTTCGACGCCGTGCTGCCGCTCCCACCCTACCTCGACGGTGGTGCCGAGGACGGCGTCGCGCCAGCGCTGCGGCACGCCGACGGTGACGTCGAGGCCGCGGGCCGCGAGCGCGCGCAGCTTGCCCCGGTTGGCGGGCGTGACGTAGGTGTGGGAGATGATCAGGACGCGGTGCATGAGATCAAACGCGGAACGCGGAAGCCGGAACGCGGAACATGACGCCCGCCCTGCTGTTCCGCGTTTCGCATTCCGCGTTCCGCGTTTGAGGATGGGCGGCACAGGACTCGAACCTGTGACCTCCGGTATGTGAGACCGGCGCTCTAACCAGCTGAGCTAGCCACCCTGGCCGTGGGCCCTGGAGGATTTGAACCTCCGACCTACGGATTATGAGTCCGCTGCTCTAACCATCTGAGCTAAGGGCCCGCGAAAGGACGAAATATAACGCGGAAGTGGGAACGCGGAACGCGGAACAGCAATGGAAGGTCGCTCGCCGAATTGACGCTGGCTCTGCTGTTCCGCGTTCCGCCTTCCGCGTTCCGCGTTCATAACAACCCCCCCCTCCTCAGCTTCCCCAGCTGGTCATAATACGCCTCGTGCATCGCGAGCACTTCGGCGGGCGACACGGTGGCCACGCCCGATTTGCCTACCTCGACCCCGGCCGCGTAGTTGGCGAGCTGCGCCGCCTCGCGCACCGACGCGCCTGCTGCGAGCGCCGTCCCCACCCACGCGGTCACCGTGTCCCCCGCGCCGGAGACGTCGAACACCTCGCGCGCCATCGTGGGGATGCGGGTGATCTGCTCGTCCTTGGTCACGAGCACCATCCCCTCGGCCCCGAGCGTGAGCAGCAGGTTGTCCACGCCGAGCTTGGCGAGCGACGTGGGGAGCGCGTCGGGGTGCGCGAGGTCGAGGGTGGCGCCCATCGCCTGCTCCAGCTCGCGACGGTTGGGCTTGAAGATCGTCGCGCCCTTGTACGCAAAGAAGTGCTTGAACTTGGGGTCCACCACCACCGGCAGGCCGCGCTTGGTCGCGAGCGCCAGCGCCCGCTCGATCACGGCGGGCGTCAGGGTGCCTTTGTTGTAGTCCTCGAGCAGCAGGGCGTCGGCGTCGGTCATCGCCGCGTCCAGCTGGCCGAGCAGCTGATTCTCGGCGCGGGGCGGGATCGGGTCTTCGACTTCTTCGTCGATGCGCACCAGCTGCTGGCCGCGGGCCGTGACGCGCGTCTTGGACGTCGTGGGGCGTTCCGCGGCGACCACGATGTGGCGGTCCGGCAGGCGGCTCTGCACCAGCTCGGCGCGCAGCGAGTCGCCGCGCCCGTCGTCCCCGATCGCCGCGACCAGCCGGCACTCGGCGCCGATCGCCGCCACGTTGGCTGCCACGTTGGCCGCGCCGCCCAGCGCGTAGCGACGCGTGCGCACCGTGACCACCGGCACCGGCGCCTCGGGGGAGATCCGCTCCGCGTCGCCCGACAAATAAATGTCGAGCATCGCGTCTCCCACGACGACGACGCGCTGCGTCGCCATCTTGGCGAGCAGCTGCGCCAGATGGTCGCGGGTGAGGCGGGGCTCGGGGACGGGGGTGCTCATGCGGGATCGGGAGCGGAGCGACGTTCGGGTGTTCCCATCCTGAAGGATGGGCTCGGCGAAGCACTGTGCTGACGTCCTCCCCTCACGGCAACGCCCCCTCCCACCCGAACCGATAGCGCACCCCCATCGACCCGATGAACTGCGTGCGCGTGTCCCCGGTCACGTGCTGGAAATTCGTGATGTGGTGCACGCCGGCATCGAACGTGAGCCCGAGCTTCTCGCTCGGCGCGTAGCTCCCCGACAGCGCCGCGCGCACGGTGTGCTCGACGACGCCTTGAAAGATGGTCGCCGTCGTAGGGTATGCCGAGACCGGCGGGTGTGGCTGGCGCGGATCGCCCTCGCCCTGACGCACCAGCGTAAGCTCGGGCGTGACGAGGAGGCCCGGGTGGGGCAGCAGCGTCACCTTCACGGTTGCCTGATCGTAGTCGGCGAAGTTCCGCCCCGTGCCGAGCAAATGGTACAGCGGCACCTGCAGGCTGTCCTCGTTGCGGTAGGTCAGGTTGGTGACGCGTGTGTAAAACAACGTCCACGACAGCGACGAGACCGAGAGCCCGCCCTTCGCGCCGACCGTGAGCGCGTAGCTCGACGGCTTCTGATCGGCCGGGGTGGTGCGGTCGATCTGGATGTCATCCAGCATCACCTGCCCGAAGAGGCTCGGGTGGCCGTGCCGCTCGATGTCGAGCCCCACGAAGCTGTTGACGTTGCCACCGCCGTTCACCTGCTCGAGGTACCCCAGGTTCATGATGTTCAGGTACCACGGCTCGAACTGCCGGTCCGGCCCCGACAGGACCGAGCCCTCCCACAGCGCGAGCGCGAGACTGTTCCAGGGGCGGATCCACAGGCGGTGCTGCGCCATGTAGCGGTGCACGACGCCGGTCGCGTCGGTGCGGTCGTCGAGCTGGGTGGCGATCCCCTGGAGCTGGACATTGGGCGTGCCGACGGCGAAGCCGAGATGGTCGAGCCCATAGGGATCGTCCGACAGCAGCAATCCCTGGACACCGCTTGGCCCCCAGTTGCGGTCGAGGCGGCCGAAGAACACCTCGCCGAGGCGCCACTGCGCGGCGATGTACGACTCCGCGGTGCGGCCGGCGATGGCGCGATCCTGCTTGCCGAACCAGTTGGGATCGTACTTGAGTCGTGTGTCGACCTCGGGGTGCGTGACGGCGACGACGTGCCCCAGCAGCAGCTCGATGTCGAGCCCGCCGCTCGCGGTCCCGTGCCCCGGTCCCGCCTGCCGCGGCCCGGTCGAGTCGATCGCGGCGAGCGGATCGCGCCGGGCGTACGTCGCGGCGGCGACGCCCACGTCGCCGGCGACGCGGTAGCGCGGGCCACCCGGGGCGAGGGGCGCGTCGAGCGCCGCGAGCAGCCGCCGGATGGTCTCCACGACCGGCTCGCCTACCGTGACGGTGTCCACCGCGCGGAGCGCCCGTATCAGATCGACGCGCTTGAGTGGCCGCGTCAGCGGCGTGGGATCGGCCATCACTCCGCGGGCGATCAGGTGCTCGACGTACGGCATGGTCCAATGCTGGAGCGGCACGTAGGGCGAGGCGTCCTGGGCCATGGCCCTGCGCGTGCGGGCGGGGTTGACGATCAGGAACGTCGCGCACAGGAACGCGGCCGGGCGCAGGGAGCGCGGCGTCAGTGCCAGCCCTCCGTCTTCACGTGCGCGAGGACCGATTCCAGGGGGTTGAGCTCGAGCCGCTTGGGCTCCGCCGGAACGTCCAGCGTCCGTTCGGTCAGCGCTCCGCGCACGGTCACCCGGACGATCGCGTGCCCGCCTCCTGCGAACTCGATTTGTAGCGGCACGGGCATCACGAAATCGTTGGGCACGTCCTCCTGGCGCACCCGCAGCTGGACCTGGTAGTGACCGCCCTCGGCCGGTTCGGCGCGCCAGGACAGGATGTAGGTGGGGATCGCGGTGCCGTTGATCCACTCGTCGAAGAACCAGTCCATCGGGAAGCCGAGGTGGTGCTCGACCACCTTCTGGAAGTCCTGGGTGGAGGCGTGGCGGCCGCGATACTGTTGGTAGAAGTCCTGCATCATCACCGTGAACGCATCCTCCCTCATGGTCGGGAGATCGATCATGAGGTTTCGGAGCATGTGGAGCACCCAAGCGCCTTTCTGATAGATGACGAGCGGGTAATCCCGGGGCGTGTCCGTCTGGGCGACGCGCCATCCCAGGCCGATCGGCGGGGCGTCGTTGCGCCGCGCATGGATCGCTTGGCGCCGGTCTCGCAGCTGCTTGAAGAACTTCTCGTTATCGTCGAGGATCATCTGCATGTACCACAAGCCGGAGAACTCCGCGAGCCCCTCCGACAGCCACACGTCACGGTAGCCGGCCGCCTCCACGCCGATCCCCCACCACTGGTGCGCCATCTCGTGCGCGCGGAACTTCTCCTCGCTCCCGGTCTCGTCGCCCGTCTGGAACGTCTCGACCGACAGGTACATGAGTCCCGGGAAGGCCTGCCCGTAGAAGAACGGGATCTCGGACGCGTAGTACCGCTCGAACAAGGGTGGGCCGAACACCTTCGTGAAGAACGCGAGACTGTTGGCCACGTCGGCGCCCACATCCTTTTCCGGGTCGCGCCGAGTGGGGAGCAACTGGTCGAGCTGCCGGTGTCCCTCAGCGTTGATCTGGACGATCACCGGGGGGATGCGGGGATCGGCGATCTTGAGCTCCTCGAACGTCCCCAGGTTGAAGCAGACCTCGCTGGCAGGCCGCTCCGTGACCCATTGGGTCGTCTCCACGTCACCTTCCACGCGGGGGGCCCCCACTAGCCGTCCCACGCTCGCGAACCGGTACCGGGTGGGCGTGTGGAACGTCAGATCCATGTCCGCGGCCTGCCAGTCTGCATAGCGCGGGTTCGCCGCGGCGTAGCGCGGGAACCACGTCTGGGACGCCTTGACGAACAGCCACGTATCTAGCGCGGGCGACGGCGCGTAGCGATTCGGCCGTCGCCTTTGGAGGAGCTGCTCGTAGAGCCGGATGTGACCGATGAGGTCGCCGTGGTACACGAAGCGAAGGGAGCGGGTCTCTCCGGCGCGGAGCGGTGTGTCCAACCGCACCCACAGCTCCTCACTTTGTTTGGCGCGGAAGAACGCCGCGTCGCGGATCGAATCCACCCGCAGCTCGTTGAACAGCAGGAACCGGGCCCAGCGAACGGCGTCGCGACGCGCCGTGACGGCAATCGTGGCCGTCGCGGAGTACTCCAGGCCCGGCGCGATCGTCGCCTCTATCCGAGAGGCCCCGAGCCTGAGGGGCGTTCCACCCCGGTCCGCGACGGCGGTGCTGTCGTCCAAATCCTGCGCCCGCTTGAACTGACACACGATCTGGACCTTCTGCCCCTCTCGTCGGCCCCCGCGGAGCAACTCGATCTGCTCCTCCTGTTGCGGGTCCACCATGAACATCAGGTCCTCGCCATGCTCCCGTTTGACGTGGGCGTAGAAGAACCCGGTCGCCCAGCCGTTCAACAGGGCGTCGATGAGCGTGGGTTGCAGTACCTCCCGGGCGCGGCCGTCCACCAAGCGGTTGAGCGCGTCGTGCAGCGGGCCGGACGCGTCGCCGGCGGCGCCCGCAGCGCCGAATGTGACCTGGCGCTCGAGCTCGAGCAGCGTCGAATCGGTGAAGACAAAGGCGACGGCGGCGATCCGCGACTCCACGGTGGAATCGCCCAGCACGCGCTTCAGCTCTCTCCGCTCGACCGCCACCGACGGGACGAACGACACGGACCCGGAGCCCACGAACACGGCGGCGACCGCGCGCCCGGCGACCGGCGTCGCCACGTAGAGCTTGCCCTCCGTCAGGTGGAACTCGATGACGTCGCGCCGCAGCGTCAGATTCCGAACGATCGCGCTGCGATCGCTGCGCGGTTCCATCTTCTGGAACTGCTCGAACACGGGTTCGTACCGCTCCGCGGCGACGAGCCGCGCGGACGCGACTGGCTGCCCGCTGGAGTCGGAGGGCACGGGCGTCTGTTGCCCGACGACAAGCCCGGCGAACGCGGGCACCGCGACCAGCGCCGACATCACCTGGGCACGACACCGGGCCGGGCGACGCCCACCGAGCAGGGACGGAGCAGTCATACGCAGCTGGCCTCCGGCGTGAGTGTCGTGTCGTATGGGTGGTGCGCAACCGCCGCACAGGTGGCGTGGTACAACATGAACCCGCGGCGCTGCTGGCGCCACATGACTGCCGCTGCTCGGGGTAACCCCCGGGCACGGCCCCAGGGCTGGTCCACCCCGGCCGGTCTTCCATCCATCCATTAAGTTCCCCGCCCATGTCTCCCCTCCTCGTGCTGATCGTGGCGGTGCTGGCCACGACCTACGCCGGGCCGATCGTGCGGTTCGCGACCGCGCCGGCGCTGGCCATCGCGTTCTGGAGACTGGCGCTCGTGCTGCCGGTGACGGGAGTGCTGGCGGTGTGGGAACGGAGCCGGGAGCACACAGCAGTTCGTCCCGGTGCACCTGAGAGTACTGCTCCCTGCTCTGTGCTCCCGCTCATGACACTCGCCGGCCTCCTCCTGGCTCTTCATTTCTGGTCCTGGATCGCGTCGTTGCGGTTCACGACCGTCGCGAGCTCGGTGGTGCTGGTCTCGCTCAAGCCGGTGTTCGCGTGGGGCCTCGCGGCGCTGTGGCTGCACGAGCACCCCAGCCGCCGCGAGGCGTGGGGCATCGTGCTCGCCGTCCTGGGCGCGAGCCTGATCGGGCTGGGCGACGCCCGGCTGTCGCTCGGCGCGCTGGGCGGCGACGCGCTCGCGCTGCTCGGCGCCGTCACAGGCGCAGGCTACTACGTGATCGGCCGAGGCGTGCGGCAGACGGTGGGGATCTGGCGCTACGCCACGTCGGTATACGCGGTGGCCGCGGGCGCCCTGGCGCTGCTCGCCGTCGTGCGCGCCACGCCGCTCGTGGGGTTCGCGCAGCGCGACTGGGCGGTGTTCGGCGCGATGGCCACGGGACCGATGCTGCTGGGACATACCGGGATGAACTACGCGCTCAAGCACTTCCGCGCGACCACGGTGAACGTCGCCGCCCTGGGGGAGCCGGTCGGGGCGAGCGTGATCGCGTGGCTGGTGCCGGCGATCCACGAGGTGCCGGGGGTGACGACGGTGGTTGGGGGAGTGCTCGTGCTGGTGGGAATCGTCATGTCGCTGGGAGGAAGAGAATGAACGCGGAACGCGGAAGTCGAAACGCGGAACAGAAATGGACACGTCGTGCGGCGACCGACCCTCCACTGCTGTTCTGCGTTCCGCGTTTCGCGTTCCGCGTTGGGAGGGGTGGGGGATGGGACGGTAAAGATGCGAGTTGAGCAACTGCGGGGCGGGGTGGTAGAGGCGGTTCACGACGTCCACGTCGCGGTCGTGGATGCGCGTGGCGAACTCGTTGCGGCCACGGGCGACCCGGAGCTCGTCACCTTCTGGCGCTCCGCCGCGAAGCCGTTCCAGGCGCTGCCGCTCGTCGAGGACGGCGTGGTCGAGCGGTTCGGGATCACCACGGAGGAGCTGGCGCTCGCGTGCGCCTCGCACTCGAGCGAGCCAGGGCAGGTGGCGCGGGTGCGGGACTTTCTCGCGAAGATCGGCTGCGCGGAGCGCGACCTGTTGTGCGGGCCGCACGCCCCGCTCTCGGAGGACGTCGCCCGCGATTACGCCACGCGCGGCGTGCGGCTGACGGCCGTCTACTCGAATTGCTCGGGGAAGCACACGGGCATGCTCGCGCTGGCGCGCCATCACGGTTGGCCGACCGAGTTCTACACGCGCTTGGAGCATCCCGTGCAGCAGCGCTGCCTGGCCGAGGTCAGCCGGTGGACCGATGTGCCGGTGACGGATATTCACACGGCGGTGGACGGATGTGGGGTGGCGTGCTTCGGGCTGCCGTTGAAAAACATGGCGCTGGCGTATGCGAGGCTGGCAAAGGCGGAAGTCGGAACGCGGAACGCGGAACGTCAGGGGGAGCATCGTTCGGCGAGCGACCCTGCACAACAGTTCCGCGTTCCGCGTTCCGCGTTCGCCGTTGTTGAGGCCATGCTCCGCCACCCGGACCTCATCGCGGGTGAACGCCGCCCCTGCACGGACCTGATGCGCGCCCATCCCGGTCGCGTGATCGCCAAGGTCGGTGCGGAGGGCGTGTACTGCGCGCTGCTCGTGCAGGAAGGGTTGGGGGTCGCGCTCAAGGTGGCCGACGGGCACGCGATCGCCACGGCGCTCGCGCTGGCGGCGGTGCTGGAAGAGCTGGGGCTGCGGCCGCGCCCCGCGTCGCTCGTCGCCTGGCCCAACGTGAACACGCGGGGCGAGACCGTGGGGGAGCTGCGCGTAAATGGGGGGCTGTCGCAATGAAGGGATGCGGGAAGAGGGAAGGGGGAAGCGTAGAATGAACGCGGGCGGACTCGATCCCCAGACGGCCGCGCTCGTGCGGGTAGCGGCCGCGCTCGCCGAAGGGAAGATCCCCGAGCTCGAGGCGCGCTTTGCCGCGGCGCGGGAGGTGGACGTGCCGGCGCTGTGGATCGAGGAGCTGCTGCTCCAGAGCATGCTGGTGGTCGGCTATCCGCTCGCGCTGGTCGCGTTCGGCGTGTGGCACGGCATGAGGGGGGGCCGGGGGGGGCCGGGGGGGCCGGGGGGGCGAGGAGCCGCTCGGCCGCACGGCGACGGCGCGGAGCAGCTGGCGCACGAGGACTGGGAGTCGTGGGCCGTGCGCGGCGCCGCGGTGTGCCGCGCGGTGTACGGCCGCGCCTATCACAAACTGCTGGTGAACCTGCGGGCCCTGCACCCCGCGCTCGAGGACCTGGTGCTGGTGGACGCCTACGGCAAGGTGATCGGCCGACCCGGGCTCGACCTGAAGCGCCGCGAGCTGTGCACCGTGGCGGCGATCGCGGTCCTGGGCACGGCGCAGCAGCTGCACTCGCATCTGCGCGGCGCGCTGAACACCGGAGCGACGGTGACGGAGATCGAGGCGGTGCTGGGGGTGATCGACGGGGATCTGGATCCGGAGCATCGGACGCGGGCGAGGGAGCAGTGGGAGGATGTGAAGGGGAGGAAGCTGTGATTGCGGATTTCGGATTGCGGATTGCGGATTGACATGGCGAGCCCCGTGACGCGCGACGTGCTCCAACGCCGGATGCGGAAGCTCGCTGTGGACACGATCCGGCTGACGGACGAGTTGCCGCGGACCCGGGCCGCGGACGTCATCGGCCGGCAACTTGTTCGGTCTGCAACATCGGTTGCCGCAAACTACCGATCCGCATGCCGCGCCCGATCTCGGAGGGACTTCATTGCGAAGATGGGAATAGTCGAGGAAGAGACGGATGAAACAGCCTTCTGGCTCGAACTCCTTGACGAGTGTTGTCTCGCACCGACGGCTCGGCTCGCGCCTCTGTCGCGCGAAGCCGGAGAGCTGCTCGCGATCACGGTCGCGTCAATCCGGACCGCTCGCATGGGCCGCGGCGTCGGTCGTGCCAATCCGCAATCCGCAATCCGCAATCCGCAATGTTCATAGACCGTGCGGTCGTCCACGTCGTCGGAGGCCCGGGAGGCGCGGGGGCCAGCTCCTTTCGCCGCGAAAAGTTCGTCCCCAAGGGCGGGCCGGACGGCGGCGACGGCGGGGCGGGAGGCAGCGTGTACGTGCGCGCCGATCCGAACCTCGCCACGCTGCTCGACTATCGCTACCGCACCGAGTGGAAGGCCGAGCGGGGGCAGCACGGCAAGGGGAAGAACATGACCGGGAGGTCGGGGGCGGACCTCTACCTCCCGGTCCCCCCCGGCACCGCGCTGCGCGACGCCACCACGGGGGCGCTGCTGGGCGAGGCGCTGGGCGCGGGCGACGTGCTGCTGGTGGCGAACGGCGGCCGCGGCGGGCGCGGCAACGCGCGGTTCGCCACGCCCACGCACCAGAGCCCGCGGGAGTGGGAGCCGGGCGAGCACGGCGAGGAGCGGCAGCTCGAGCTCGTGCTCAAGCTCATCGCCGACGTCGGGCTCCTGGGCGAGCCCAATGCGGGGAAGAGCACGCTGCTCTCGGTGATCTCGGCGGCGCGGCCCAAGATCGCCGACTATCCCTTCACCACGCTCGAGCCGCACCTCGGCGTGGTCGGGCTCTCGGACGGGCGGTCGTTCGTCGTCGCCGATATTCCGGGGATCATCGAGGGGGCGCACGCGGGCAAGGGGCTGGGCCTGCGCTTCCTGCAACACGTGGAGCGCACCCGGCTTGTGGCGGTGCTGGTGCCCGTGGACAGCCCCGACCCGCAGGCTACCTACGAGCTGCTGCGTCGCGAAGCGGCGGCGTACTCGCCCGACCTCGCCGCAAAACCTCACGTTGTGGTGCTCACCAAGCTCGATCTGTCGCATCCCGCATCCCGCATCCCGACGATCCGCACGAACGCCGGCGCACCGGTCGTTGCGATTTCGGCCGTCACCGGAGCAGGCGTACCGCAGCTGTTGGAAACCCTATGGCAGTCGCTCCGGGTCGGAGTCGCGACGACCTAGCCGCCTACCTGGCGCTGGCGCAGATCCCCGGGATCGGCGCCGCGCGGCTGCGCACCCTCGTAGCCGCGTTCGAGAGCGCCCAGGCGGCGTTCCAGGCGCCACCGGGGGCCATCGCCGCGTTGCCCGGATTCGGTCGCGCCGCTGCGACGGCGATCCGCGCGTCGTCGCCCCGGCCGGGGCACGCCGTCCTCGAGCAGCTCGACCGCTGTGGCGCCGCGGTGCTGCTGCCCGACGACGCGCTGTTCCCGCCGCTGGTGCGCGAGATTCCCGAGCCGCCGGCGCTGCTGTACGTGTGGGGCGACGCGGCGCTGCTGGCACGCCCCGCCGCCGGCATGGTGGGGAGCCGCAATCACTCGCCCTACGGTGCGGAGGCGGCGCGGCTGCTCGCCGCCGGGGTGGCCCGCGCCGGCGTGGTGGTGGTGAGCGGCATGGCCCGCGGCATCGACGCCATCGCGCACGGCGCCGCGCTGGACGCGGGCGGGACGTCCGTCGGGGTGCTCGGCAACGGGTTCGGGGTGATCTATCCCGCGGCGAACCGCGCGCTGTACGAGCGGATGACGGCGCGCGGCTGCCTCGTCACCGAGCTGCCCCCGGGCGAGCGCCCGCACTCAGGAGCCTTCCCGCGGCGCAACCGGCTCATCTCGGGGCTCTCGAGCGTGACCGTGGTGGTCGAGGCGGCGCCCGGCTCGGGCGCGCTCATCACCGCCGACTGCGCGCTCGACCAGGGCCGCGCGGTCCTCGCCGTGCCCGGCCCCATCACCAGCCCCACCTCGCTCGGCTGCAACAAGCTCATCCAGCAGGGCGCGAAGCCTGTGCTGTCGGCGGGGGACATCCTGGAGGAGCTGGGCTTGCCGGGCGTGGCTGACCCTGGGCCGGCGACCCGAGGCAGCACCAAGCCGGGCGACGTCCCCGTGGTCCCCGCGGCACCACCCCGGATTCAGCCGCCCGACTTGAGTGAGTTGCAGCGGTGCCTGTGGGATGCCCTCCTGGCGGAACCGAAGCACGTGGATGCGCTCGTCGCCACCGCAAGGGCTGAGACGGGCGCGGTGCTCACCGCCCTCACGGACCTGGAAATGCGCGGCGTTGTGCGCCAGGAGCCCGGGATGAGGTTTGCGCTCAATTAGCTTGTTGGTTCATGCGCCATCTCTATCTCCACGTCCCCTTCTGCCACCGCCGCTGCTCCTACTGCGACTTCTCTATCGCAGTGCGCAAGCGCATCCCGGCGCGGGAATACGTGGAGGCGGTGCTGCGCGAATCGGAGTTGGTCCGCGCGGCTGACCCCGGGGCGGTGCCCCGGGGTTCCTTGCGCGACCCCGCTGAGGCCGGTGTGTCTTCCCCGGGCCATGGGCCCGGGGTTGGTCTACCCGAAACAGACGATCGTGCGCTCGAGACCCTGTATTGCGGCGGTGGCACGCCGTCCCTGCTCCCCCCCGACGCGCTCGCGATGCTTCTCATGTCTCTGCGTGACGCCTTTGGCGTGACGTCTCTGGCTGCCGAAGTCGAAGTTACCCTGGAGGCCAACCCCGAGGATGTGACGCCGCAAAGCGCGGAGGCATGGCGCCGGGCCGGAGTCAATCGCGTGTCGCTCGGGGCCCAATCGTTCGATGACGGCGTGTTGAAGTGGATGCACCGCTCGCACGACGCGGCGCGGATCGGGGCGGCGGTGCACACGCTGCGCGCAGCCGGTATCGCGAACGTTTCGCTCGATCTCATCTTCGGGCTTCCCGCGGAGTTGGCACGCGACTGGGAGCGCGACCTCGAACTTGCCCTCTCTCTTCTCCCCTCTCACCTCTCCCTGTACGGACTCACCGTCGAGCCACGCACCCCGCTCGCGCGCTGGATCTCGCGCGGTGCCGCGTCGGCCCCGGACGACGGGCGCTACGCGGACGAGTACTTGCTGGCTCACGTGCGGCTTACGGCTTGCGGCTATCACTTCTACGAGGTCTCCAACGCGGCGCGCGACGGCGAGCGCTCGCGTCACAATTCCGCATACTGGTCGGGCCGCGCCTACGTGGGACTCGGGCCCGCGGCGCACTCGTTCGACGGCCGCGCACGCCGCTGGAATCTCGCGGCGTGGGAGGCGTATCGTCGCGCCCTCGCGGCGGGGCGGCCTCCCGTCGCCTCCGAGGAAACCCTGACCGAGGAGCAACGGGAACTCGAGCGCGTGTATCTGTCGCTGCGGACGGATGCCGGCTTGTCCCTGACCGCCCTCGACCGCCCGCTCCCGCCTTCTGCCGCCCGATGGGTGGAGCAGGGGTGGGTGGAGATCAGAAACCAGAGGTTGGTCTGCAGGCCGGAGGGCTGGCTCCGCCTCGACGCCCTCGTGCGCGACTTGACCGGGACCCGGGACCATGGCTAAATTGTTAGCCGCTAATAGGTTGGACGACATGGCAGCCTCCCTCACCGAGCGCGAACGGCAGGTTCTCGAAGCCGTCATCGAGACCTACGTCCAGACCGCCGAGCCGGCGGGCAGCCGGACCATCTCCAGGCGGTTCGGTCTCGCGCTCTCGGCCGCGACCATCCGAAACACGATGAGTGATCTGGAGGAGAAGGGCTACCTCTACCACCCCCACACCTCCGCGGGCCGCATCCCCACCGACTTGGCGTACCGGGTGTACGTGGATTCCCTGATGCATCTGACGCAGGTGACGCGCTCGCAGTCGGACCAGATCCGCGAGGAGCTGTCGGGGGGCGCGGAGCGCAGCGCCGTCGACCGGATCCTCGAGCGGGCGGCGCAGGTGCTGGGCGTGCTCACGCGGGAGCTGGGAGTCGCCGTGGGTCCGTCGCTCGACGAGGCGGTGCTCGAGCGACTGGAGCTGGTGCAGGTGTCGTCGGAGCGATTGCTCCTGGTGTTGACGCTGAAGAGCGGCATGGTGCGCACCATCTTCGTCGAGGTGCCGTCGCTCATGGCGCCCGAGGCGATCATGCAGGTGGCGGTGGTCCTGAACGACCGGCTCGCGGGGCTCACGCTGCGCGACATCCGCAACACGCTGCCCGATCGCCTGCGCGACGCCGCGCCGGAGCCGGGCGCCGGCGAGCTGCTCAACATCTTCATCCAGGAAGCGGACGAGCTGTTCGACGTCCCGGCCCCCGCGGTCGCGACGGGTGGCGTGGTGCTCGGGAGCGCGCAGCTGCTCGCGGGGCAACCCGAGTTCGCCACCAAGGAGCGCCTGCAGGGGTTGATGGCGGTGACCGAGCGGCGCGATCTGTTGCGCGAGGCGCTCGCTAAACGGCTGGGTCAGGGACTCACGATCACGATCGGCAGTGAGCATCAGGACCGGGACCTCGCACCGTTCACGCTGGTCACGGCGTCGTATCGCCTGGGTCCCCTCGCCGGCGTCATCGGCGTCATGGGGCCGACCCGGATGCCGTACGACAAGATCGTGGCGCTCGTGGATCACACGAGCCGTCTGGTGAGCGAGCTGCTCGAGTGAGCCAGGACTACTACGCCACACTGGGGGTGTCGCGCGATGCGGACGAGGCCGAGATCAAGAAGGCCTACCGCCGCCTCGCGATGCAGTGCCATCCCGATCGCGTCGGGCCCGAGGCCAAGCAGCAGGCCGAGGAGCGCTTCAAGGAGATCACCGAGGCGTACGAGGTGCTGCGCGACCCCGAGCAACGGGCCGTGTACGACCGTTACGGCGCGGCGGGGCTCAAACCGGGTGCGGCCGGGGGAGGGGGGGGCTTCGGCTTCGCCCACTTCGACCTGTCCGAAGCGCTCAACGTCTTCATGCGCGACTTCGGCGGGTTGGGCGGCTTCGACTCGTTCTTCGGGGGCGCCGAGCGCGCCCGGCGCGAGCAGCGCCGGGGCCAGGACCTGAAGGTCACCATCCAATTGACGCTCGCCGAAGTCGCGACCGGCACCACGAAGACGGTCAAGCTACGCACGCTCGATCGCTGCACCGCCTGCGGCGGCAGCGGTGCCGCGCCGGGGTCGCGCCCCGCGACGTGTGGCACGTGCGGCGGGTCGGGGGAGCTGCGGCGCGCGGCGCGCTCGCTGTTCGGGCAGTTCGTCTCGGTCTCGCCCTGCCCGACCTGCGCGGGGGAAGGGACCGTGATCCGGGAGCCGTGTCCCAAGTGCCAGGGCGACGGACGCGTGCGCGCCGAGAAGACGATCGAGCTCCACGTGCCCGCGGGCGTCGCCGACCATCACTACCTCACGATGCGCGGCGCCGGGGCAGCCGGCCCGCGCAACGGTCCCGCGGGCGACCTCATTGCGGTGCTCGACATCATCGAGGACCCGCGCTTCGAGCGTCACGGCGACGATCTGGTGTTCGATCTCCCCGTGTCGTTCGGTCAGGCGGCGCTCGGCGCCGAGGTCCAGGTGCCGACGCCGTACGGTAACGCCGCCCTCAAGATCCAACCGGGGACCCAGACCGGGACGGTGTACCGGCTGCGGGGCAAGGGCCTGCCGCGGGTGGGCGAGGCGGGTCGCGGCGACCTGCATGTGCGCGCGCACGTGTGGACCCCCACCAAGCTCACCGCGGAGCAGAAGGCGTTGCTCGAGCAGCTGGCGCAGGTCGAGGGGGCGCCGCCGGACGAGCGCGCCGGGAAGAAGTTCTGGGAGCAGCTGCGGCAAGCGTTCGGACGCTAGCGTCGGGTAGACCAACCCCGGGGCCATGCCCCGGGGTTCACGGGAAAGGGGATCATGGCCGGTTGCATCTTCTGCAAGATCGCCGCGGGCGAGATTCCCGCCACGATCGTCAAGCGCGGCGACGGCATGCTCGCCTTCCGGGATCTCAACCCGCAGGCGCCGACGCACCTGCTCGTGATTCCCACAGACCACGTGCCGTCGCTCAACGATGCGACCGATCCTCGGCTGTTGGGGAGCCTGCTCGGGTTCGCGCGCGATGTGGCGCGCGAGACGGGCATCGCGGACAAGGGCTATCGGGTCGTGTTGAACACGAACCCCGACGGCGGGCAGACGGTGTTCCACCTGCATGTGCACGTGCTGGGGGGACGGCCGATGACGTGGCCGCCGGGGTAGCCCCGGGCGCGAGCCCGGGGTTGCAGCCCACCCCTGCTGGGGCTAAGTTTTTGCGGTCATCACAGTTAGCGAGTGGAGTTCCATGCCGGAAGTCATCATCCACGATGACGAGAGCTTTGAGCGCGCTCTGAGGCGCTTCAAGAAAAAATGTGAGAAGGCAGGGATTCTCTCCGACCTGCGGAAGCACCGGCATTACGAGAAGCCCAGCGAGCGGCGCAAACGCAAGATGAACGCGGCGCGCCGCAAGAACCGGCGCACGCGTCCCATCTGACGTGGCGAGCTTGCCCGAGCGGCTGCGCGCCGCGATGAACGAAGCTCGCAAACACCGCGATCAGGCGCGCACCCTTCTCCTCTCCACCATCCTCGCCGACCTCAAGAACCGCGAATTCGAGCTACACCACGCCGCTTCCGACGACGAGGCGGCCGAGGTGCTGCGCCGGGGCGTGAAGCGGCGGCGCGAGGCTGCGGAGCAGTACGCCGTCGCCGGGCGCCAGGACCGCGCCGACGTGGAACTCGCCGAGGTGAAGCGGCTCGAGGAGTTCCTGCCCGCCGCGGTGGACCCCGAGGAGATCCGCCGCGCGGTGCGCGAGGCGATCGCGGGCGGGGCGAAAGATCTCGGGAAAATCATGGGGCAGGTGATGCCGAAATTCAAAGGGCGGGCGGACGGTAAGGTGGTGAACCAGATCGCCCGCGAGGAGCTGGCGGCGACCGTATGATCGGGGCAGGGGTCGCCCCCTCCGTGCTGGAGACACTCGAGTTTCCCGCGGCGCTGGAGCGGGTGGCGGCGCACGCCGCCGGCCCGCTGGGCGCGGCCCGGGTGCGGAGCCGCACGCCGGCCGGCGATCCCGCCGCGATCCGCGCCGCGCTCGCCCAGGTCGCCGAGCTGGCCGCACTGCTCGTCTCCGACGACGCGATCCGCGCGGAGCCGGTGCCCGACGTCGCGCCGGCGCTCGAGCTGCTCGCGGTGCCGGGGAGCGCGCTGGAAGGGCCCGCGCTGGCGGAGCTGGGCGGCGCGCTGGCGGCGGCGCGGACCGTGGCGGCCGAGCTCGGTCGCCTGGCGGATCGCGCACCGCGCACCGCCGCGCTGCGGGCCCCGGTCCCCCCGAAAGAGCTCGAGACGCGGCTGGCGCAGTCGCTCGACCCGGACGGCCAGGTGCGGGACGGCGCCTCCCGGGCGCTGGCGCGCGCGCGCCAGGATGTGCGCGACGCCCGCCAGCGGCTGGTCGCCAGGCTCGAGGCGATCCTCGGTGCGCTGGACCAGAGCGAGCGCGCCCCCGATGCGAGCGTGACGGTGCGGGAGGGGCGCTACGTGATCCCGGTACGGAGCACCGCCCGGTCACGGATCGGCGGCATCGTGCACGACGAGTCCGCCACCCGATCCACGGTGTTCATCGAGCCCCCCGAAGTGATCGAGCTCGGGAACGCGCTGCGCGCGCACCAGGCCGACGAGCAGCGCGAGGTGCTGCGCGTGCTGCGCGAGCTCACGGAGCTGTTGCGCCCGCAACGGGACGCCATCGCCGCGGCGTGGGAGATGTGCATCGCATTCGACGACCTGTGCGCCCGCGCCCGCTACGCCGTGGAGGTGAACGGCTTCGCGCCGGCGATTGACGCGGGGCCCCTCACCATCAAGAGTGGCCGCCATCCGCTGCTTCTCTCGGGCGAGCATCCCGTCGTGCCGTTCGACCTGGAGCTCGCCCCCGACGAGTTCACCGTGCTCGTGTCCGGCCCAAACACGGGCGGCAAGACGGTGCTGATCAAGGCGGTGGGCCTGCTGTGCCTCATGGCGCAGAGCGGGATCGTCCCGCCGATCGGTCCGCAGTCGACCCTGCCGGCGTTCACCGCCCTGTTCGCCGACATCGGCGATCGGCAATCGATCGCGGCGAGCCTGTCGACCTTCTCGGCGCACGTCGCGGCGTTGCGCGACCTGCTCGAGCGGGCGGGCGCGGGCTCGTTGGTCCTGCTCGACGAGATCGGGAGCGGCACCGATCCCGCCGAGGGCGGCGCGCTGGCCGCGGCGGTCCTGAAGACCCTCACCCGGCGGCACGCCGTGACGCTCGCGACCACCCACCTGGGCGCTCTCAAGCGGCTGGCGGCCGAAACGGTGGGGATCGTGAACGCGTCGCTCCAGTTCGACGCCGAGACCTTGACCCCCACCTATCGCCTCTTGAAGGGCGTGCCGGGGCGCTCCTACGGCCTCGCCATCGCGCGCCGGCTCGGGATCCCGGGCGACGTGCTCGGGATCGCCGAGCGCGCCGTGCCGGACGCGGAGCGGGCGCTCGACGCGCTGCTCGCGACGGTCGAGGCGCGGGCGCGAGACCTGGAGGCGAAGGAGCGGGAGCTCACGGCGCGCGCTGCGGCGCAACGCGACGACGCGGCCACGCTCGATCGGCGGGCGGACGAGGTCGCCGCGCGCGAGCGCGACGTGCAGGCGCGCGCCCGCACGCTCGACCGCGACGCGCGCGAGCAGGCCCGCGCCTACCTGCTCGACGCGCGGAAAAAAGTCGAGGATGCGCTCGGTCGGGCGCGGGCGGCGGTGGACGAGGCGACGGCGCGGGAAGCGCGCCGACTGGTCGAGCAGGCGATAGAAGAAACGACGGCGGACGAGGGACGGGGGACGGGGGAGGGGTGGGTCTCGTTGGAGGAACTGAAGCGCGCACGCAAGGCGCCGCCCTCTACCGCCCTCTACCGCCCTCTACCGCCCTCTACCGCCCACGCACCGGCTGCCAGCGCGTCGACCGAGATCTCGCTGCGCGGGCTCCGCGTGGACGAGGCCGAGGCGGCGCTCGTCAAAGCCCTCGACGATGCTGTTTTGGCCGACCTGCCCTATCTCCGCGTTATCCACGGCAAGGGCACCGGCGCCGTACGCCGGCGGGTGCACGAGATCCTCGCCACAGACTCCCGCGTCAAGCGCTTCGGCTTCGCCCCCCCGAACCAGGGCGGCCACGGCGTCACCGTCGTGGAGTTCACGACGTGACCCTGATCCCCGACGACGTGATCGAGCAGGTCCGGGAAGCCGCGGACCTGGTGGGGATCATCGGCGAGCACGTCGAGCTGAAGCGCACCGGGTCGGATTATCGCGGTCCCTGTCCGTTTCACGGCGGGACGCATCGCAACTTCGCCGTCATCCCCAAGAAGGGGATGTTCTACTGCTTCGTGTGCCACGAGGCGGGCGACGTGTTCACGTTCTTCATGAAGAAGCTCGGCATGGACTACCCCACCGCGGTGCGGGAAGTCGCCCGCCGCGTGGGCATCACGATCCCCGAGCGCGGGGCGTCGGGAGGAGGCCCCGATCCCCACGAGCCGTTGTTCGGCGCCGTCGCTGCCGCGGCGGACTGGTTCGCCCGTCAGCTGCGCGAGAGTCCGGAGGCCGAGGTCGCCCGGCAGTACCTCGCGTCCCGCCACCTCGAGCTCGACACCGTGTTGCCGCTGGGACTGGGCTATGCGCCGCAGGGGAAGGCGTTCCTCGACGCAATGAAAGGCTTGGGGCTGCGTGACGAAGTGTTGCTCGAGGCGGGTCTGTTGGTTAAACGGGAGGACGCGTCCCTCGGGCCCCGGTTCCGCGGGCGGCTGCTGTTCCCGATTCACGACCTGCGGGCCCGGGTGGTGGCGTTCGGCGGCCGCATCCTCGGCGAAGGAGAGCCCAAGTATCTCAATTCCCCCGACACCCCGATCTTTCACAAGGGCAAACTGCTCTACAACCTGCACGTCGCGAAACACGCGATCCGCAAGGCGGAACGCGCGCTCCTGGTGGAGGGCTACTTCGACGTGCTCCGGTTGTCGCTCGCTGGGATCGAGGAGGTCGTGGCCCCGCTCGGCACCGGCCTCACGCCGGACCAGGCGCAGCTGCTCAAGCGCTACGCTCCCCAGGTGATCCTCCTGTACGACTCGGACGACGCTGGCCTGCGCGCCACGTTCCGCGCGGGCGACGAGCTGCTGCGCGAGGGGTTGCGCGTGAGCGTCGCCACCCTGCCCGTCGGCGAGGACCCCGACACGCTGGTGCAGCGGCACGGAGCCGACGGCCTCGAGACGCTGCTCAAGGACGCCGTGGACGTGCTGGAGCGCAAGATCCAGATCCTCGAGCGCAAAGGGTTCTTCGGCACGCTCCCCGGCCGGCGGCGCGCGCTCGATCGGCTGCTGCCCACCATCCGCGCGGCGAAAGATCCCATCACGAAAGAGTTGTACATATCTCGAGCCGCTGAGGCTGCCGGCGTGCGGAAGGACGTGTTGGAGCGGGAGGTGGGGACGAGGGATGGGGGACGGGGGACGGGGGCGTTCGGTGCTCCACCCGTCCCCCGTCCCTCGTCCCCCCTCCCGGCCAGTGCAGAGAAGGCTCTCCTGCTCCTGATGCTCGAGGGCGAGCCGTGGACGAGTCGGGTGACGGAAGGCGTCGACCCCGCAGAGTTCGAATTCCCGCCGTACCGCGCCGTGTTCGAGGCGGTCGCCGACGACGCGGTGCTCGCCCTCGACGAGACCTCCGCTCGCGCATACGAGCAGCTCAAGGCGGAGGGGTTGGAGGGGCGGGACCCCAACGAGCTGTACGAGCGGGCCGTGAATTGGATCGAGGCCCGCCGGCTCGAGCGCCAGCTGGAGCAGCTCGACGACCGGCTTCCGTTCGAGAGCCCGGAGCGGCAGGCATCCCTGATCGCGGAGAAGCGCCGCGTGTTCGACGAGCTCCGCAAGCGGTATCCGCGTTACAAGATCGCTGCGAGGAGGAGAGGTGCACCCGGAACTTGAAGCGCTGTTGGCGTTGCAGGAGCAGGACCAGGCGGTCATGGCGACCGAAGAAGCCCTCGCCGCCCTCGAGCCCGAGTTGAGCCAGCTCGACGCGGCCCAGGCGGCGACGGAGCGCGCGCTGGCGGCCGCGCAGACAGGGATCCAGGCGGCGCTCGACCGCCGCGACGAGCTGGAGGGCAAGATCGCCAACTACCGGACCATGCAGGAGCAGCGGCGCCAGCGGCTGGAGTGGGTGCGGGGCGCGAAGGAGGCCTCGACGCTGATGGCCGAGCTCGACCTCGCGCGGTCGGTGCTCGCCAAGGAGGAGGCCGAGTTCATGCGCTCGGGGGACGCGGTGACCGAGGCGGAGCGCAGGGCGGCGGAGGCCGAGAAGGCGCTGCAGGAGGTGCGGGCCCAACAGGCGCCGCTGCGCGAGGCGCTCGCCGGCCGGCGGGAGCAGATCGCCGCGGAGCGCGAGCGCGCCCTCGGCGAGCGGGAGCGCGCCGCTGCCCAGGTCGGCGCCGCCTACCTCGCCCGCTACGAGCGCATCCGGCGGGGCAAGGCGCCGCTCGCCCTCTATCCGCTGCACGGCGACGCCTGCGGCCACTGCTTCACGGCGGTCCCGACGCAGCGCCGCGCGTTGATCCAGCGCGGCGCGTCGATCGAAGGCTGCGAGGCGTGCGGCGTGCTCCTCTACGCCAAAGAATGATTCCAGCCCGCTGGGCGGTCGCGGCGGCGCCCGATCGGCACGTCACCGCGGTCCTCGCCGCCGATCTGCACATCCCCGAGCCGCTCGCCGCGATCCTGGTGCAGCGCGGGTTTACCGCGCCGGAGCGCGCCAAGGCGTTCCTCCGCCCCGATCTCGAGCGGCTCACCGATCCGCTCGCGTGGGCCGACATGCGCCGGGCGGTCGAGCTGATCACCAGCGCGGTGCGCGCGGGTGTGCCGATCCTGGTACACGGGGACTACGACGTGGACGGCCAGTGCGCCGCGGCCATGCTCACGCGGGTGCTGCGGAGCGTGGGGGGCGACGTGCACGCGTTCGTGCCGCATCGCATCCGGGACGGATATGACTTTGGAGCGGCGGGCCTCGGGGAGGCCCTGCGGTTACGCGCAGGGCTCATCATCACGTGCGACTGCGGCATCACGGCGGTGGACGCGGTGCGCGCCGCGCGCGACGCCGGGATCGAGGTGATCGTCACCGACCACCACCTCCCGGGCGACGCGCTGCCCCCGGCGTCCGCGGTGCTCGACCCACGGCGCGCGGATTGCCCCTCCGCGGACAAGGACCTATGCGGCAGCGGCGTCGCCTTCAAGCTCGCGCAGGCCCTCGCGCCGGCGCTCGGCCTCTCGGCCAACCTGCCGCTCCATTTCCTCGATTTCGTCGCGCTCGCGACCGTGGCGGACGTGGTGCCGCTGACCGGGGAGAACCGCATCCTCGTGCGCCACGGGCTGAAGCTGCTGGCCGACTCGCGCTGGGTGGGGCTGCGGGCGTTGGTGGAGGCGGCCGGGCTCGCGGGGAGACCCATCAAGTCGGGCCACGTGGGCTTCATCCTCGCCCCGCGGCTCAACGCCGCCGGCAGGATCGGCGACGCCAACGACGGGCTGCGCCTGCTCCTGACCGACGACCCCGAGGAGGCCGCCCGTATCGCGCGCGAGCTCGAGACCCTGAACGCGCGGCGCCAGGCGCTCGACCAGCGGGTGCTGGACGAGGCCGTGGTGATGGCCGACGCGCTGCTGCGACCGGAGGACCGCGCGCTGGTGCTCGCGGCGGACGGCTGGCACCCGGGCGTGATCGGCATCGTGGCGTCGCGGTTGGTGGAGCGCTACGGGCGGCCGACCTTCCTGGTCGGCTGGGACGGCGAGACGGGGCGCGGCTCGGGGCGGAGCATCGCGGGCTTCGACCTGCACCAGGCGCTGCACCGGGTGGGGCACCATCTGGAGAAGTACGGCGGCCACACCATGGCGGCCGGGCTCACGATCCGACGCGAGCGCTACGAGGAGTTTCGTGTTGCGTTTCTCGCGGTCGCGGGCCAGCTTCTTGGCCCTGACGACCTGGTCCCCGCGCAGCGCGTAGACCTGGAGCTGCCGTTGAGCCTCGTGAGCGAGGACCTGGAGAGGCTGATCCGCTACCTGGAGCCGTGCGGCCCCGGCAACCCCGCGCCCGTGTTCGGCGTGCGGGGGGCCCGGGCCGTCGGCGCCCGGCGTGTGGGCTCGAACCACCTCCGCTTCCTCCTGGACGACGCGTCCGGCGTGCTGCCGGCCATCGCATTCCAATGGGCCGACGTGGTGCCCGATCACTGGCTCACCGAGCGGCTCGATGTGGCGTTCCGCCTGGAGCGCGACGAGTGGCAGGGGCGGGCGACACTCCAGGCGCGGATCGCGTGCATGGCGCCGAGTACTTGAACGCGGAACGCGGAGCTCGGAACGCGGAACAGAAGGGCGAGCGCCTGTTCCGCGTTCCGCGTTCCGACTTCCGCGTTGAGAGGGAGAACGGGGCGGGCATGATCCGCATCATCGCCGGTGAGTTCAAAGGCCGGCGCCTCAAGACCCCCGCGACCGACAAGGTCCGCCCCACCGCGGACCGCGTGCGCGAGGCGTGGTTTTCGATCCTGCAGCGCTCGATGCGCGGCGCGCGCGTGCTCGACCTGTTCGCGGGCTCGGGGGCGCTGGGGTTCGAAGCGCTGTCGCGCGGCGCCGTGACGGCCGACTTCGTCGAGCTGCACCGGCTCGCGCTCGCGACCCTGAAGGCGAACATCAAGACCCTCAAGCTCGAGGACCGCGCGGCGATCCATCGCGTCGATGCGCTCGCGTTCGCCGAGCGGCTCCACCCCGGGCAGTACGACGTGGCGTTCGCCGATCCGCCGTACGCGGGCGAGCAGGCGGCGCGGCTGGTGGCGATGTTCCGCGTCAACGCGTTCGCCCGCATCTTCTCGATCGAGCACCCCGCCGACGAGCCGATCCCGGGGGACGACACGCGCCGCTACGGCGACACCGCCGTCACCTTCATTTACGCCCCATGAGCACCCGGATCGCCGTCTATCCCGGGTCGTTCGACCCGATCACGAAGGGGCACGAGGACCTGATCGCCCGGGCGTTCACCTTCGCGGACCGCGTGATCGTGGCGGTCGCGATGAACGTCGCGAAGCAGCCGCTGTTCACGCTCGAGGAGCGCGTGGCCCTGATCAAGCGGGCCGTGGACCGCCCCGACGTGGACGTGCGCTCGTTCGACGGGCTGCTCGCGGATTTCGCACGCGCGGTGGGTGCCTCGGTCATCGTGCGGGGGCTGCGGGCGGTGAGCGACTTCGAATACGAGTTCCAGATGGCGCTGATGAACCGCAACCTCGCGCCGGGAGTGGAGACCGTGTTCCTCGTCCCCGCCTTCGATCTCACCTACCTGAGCTCCAGCCTGGTGCGCGAAGTCGCGCGCTTCGGCGGCGACGTGTCGCAGCTCGTCCACCCCGCGGTCCGGCAGGCGCTCGCGAAAAAGTTCGCCACGTGACGTTCCGCGACGCGCTCTACGAGCGGGCGCGGCGCGCCGGGCGGCGTATCGTGCTGCCCGAGGGTGACGACCCGCGCGTCCAGGACGCCGCGCGACGGCTCGAGCGCGAACGACTCGGGGTGGTGGAGGTTCTGGGGCGGCCCCTTCCCGCATCGCGCATCCCGCTTCTCGTTCGTCACCTTCGCGCCCGGCATCCCGACCGGTTTCCCAGCGACGAAACGGCGCGCGTCGCGCTCCAGCACCCGCTGACGTTCGGCGCCTGCCTGGTGGGACTCGGAGAGGCAGATGTCATGGTGGGCGGCGCCACGTTCCCGAGCGGGGACACGATCCGCGCCGCGCTGTGGGCGGTGGGCGCCGCGCCGGGGATCACCACCGTGAGCGGCGCCTTCTACATGGTGCGGGACGACGCCGTGCTCACCTTCACTGACTGCGCCGTGGTGCCCGAGCCGATGCCCGAGCAGCTCGCCGATGCGGCCCTCGCAGCGGCGCGCGACCGGCGCCGCATCGTGGGCGACGAGCCGGTGGTGGCGTTCCTCTCCTACAGCACGAAGGGCAGCGCGGCGGGGCCGCGGGTCGAGCGCGTGCGGCGGGCCGTAGAAATCCTCGCCGCGCGGCGGCCGCGCCCGGACTTCGCGTTCGACGGCGAGCTGCAAACCGATGCCGCGCTCGTTCCGGAGGTGGCGGCGCGCAAGGTCCCGGGGCACGGCGGGGGCGGGGGGGGCGGGGGGCGTGCGCGCGCGGCGGGGCGTGCCAACGTGCTCGTGTTCCCCGACCTTGACAGCGGGAACATCGGATACAAACTGGTGCAGCGTCTGGGCGGGTGGGAGGCGATCGGGCCCATCCTCCAAGGCTTGGCGCGGCCCGTGGCCGACCTGTCGCGGGGCGCGACGGCCGATGATATTGTGGACACGGCGGCGGTCGCCGTCCTTCAAGCCGGGGAGCGGACATGAGCTTTAGCCTGACGAAGGACAAGCGGGGCGTGGTGGTGGTCGGCGTGGACGGCCAGCTGATCGTCGGGAACCGCCAGGAGCTGAAGCAGAAGGTGCTCGACGCCCTCGAGGCCGGCGGCAAGAAGTTCGTCGTCGACTTCACCAAGACCGGCTACATCGACTCGTCGGGGCTCGGCGTCCTCGTGTCGCTCTCCAAGAAGATCCGCGAGCAGGGGGGGGACCTGCGGCTCGCCGGGCTCAACGAGGACCTCCAGACGCTGTTCGAGCTCACCAAGTTGGACACGCTCTTCTCCATTGCGAAGACTCCCGCGGAGGCGCTCGCCGCCTTCTAGCTTGTGACCGCGCCGCTGCGCCTCGACGTCCGCCGGCGGGCGGCGGGGGGTGAGCCCGCTACCGAGCTGCTGCTCGACGTCCCGAGCCATCTCGAGTACGTCGGCCCCGCCGTCGAGCTGATCGCCGACCAGTTCCGCGCCCCCCTCCCCCTTTCCGGTTCTCCCGGCCGCCCCGTTGCTCCCGGTCTCCGGCTGCTGTCGCCGCGCCGCGTGCGCTTCAATCTCCGCACCGCGCTCGCCGAGGCCCTCGCCAACGCCATCGCCTACGGCAACCGCCAGGACCCGAGCCGGGTGGTCCGCGTCCGGGTGGAGGTCACGGTCGGCGCGGTGCACGTGCACGTGACCGACGAGGGCGCGGGGTTCGACCCCACCGCCGTTCCCGATCCAACGCTTCCCGAGCGGCTCGAGCGTGAGGACGGCCGGGGCCTCTACGTGCTCCGGAGCCTGGTGGACCATGTCGCATTCAAGAGCGGCTCTTGCCTGCGCTCGCGCGGCTCGCGGGCGCGCGGCTGCGGATGTGGCGGTTCGACGGGCGCGCGGTGCATCCGTTGGCCGGGGGTGCTGCGGGCCCCGCGGGCGCGGCAGGCTGGACGCCGCGACTCAACGGCCACGATGCAGGTCAGCGCCTCGAGACTCCGGAAGGACCCGCCTGGTTCGAGCCGGTGCGCGACGCAGACGGCGTGTGGCTCGAGGTCGGGGAGGAAGAAAGAGAGACGAGGGAAGGGGCCGCACCTCCCCCCCGCCCGATCCCCGCCGAGCTGGCCGAGATCGTGGGGGCCGTGCTCGCGGCGGAGCGCGACGCCGCTCAGGTCGCGGCCGAGCTGTCCGAGCGCTACGAGGAGATCGACCTGATCTACACGATCAGCGAGATCCTGGGCCACACGATTCGGCTGGACGAAGCGGCGCAGCGCATCCTCGGCGAGGTGTCGACGGTCGTACGGGCGCGGCGCGCCACGCTGTTGGTGCACGATCCGGAGCAGCGCGTGCTGCGCCTCGTCGCCGCGCGCGGCGTGGACGCGGAGGACGTCGAGCCCATCGAGGTGGACGATCCTTGCTCCGTCGCGGCCCGCGTGTTCCGCGAGATGCGCATCGTGAGCTACGACCCCACCGACGCCGCGGCGGCGAACCCGGGCTGCCCCGAGGGCCGCAACTACCGCGGCCAGGCGTTTCTCTCGGTCCCGGTGCTGTACGCGGCCCCCGGGGGCGGGCGCGCCCGGCCCATCGGCGTGATCAACCTGACCGATCGCCTGGGCGAGGATGCGTTCACGGCGGGAGATCGCAAGCTCGTGGCCGCGATCGCGAACCAGATCGGCGCGGCGCTCGAGAACGCGCGGCTCGTCGCGCAGGACTTGAGCCAGCAGCGGGTCCGGCGCGAGCTGGAGCTGGCGCACGACCTGCAGCTCAAGCTGCTCCCGTCGCCGCTGGTGGTCTCGGCGCGGGCGGACGTCGCCGCGCGCTGCCGCCAGGCCGATTCCGTGGGCGGGGACTTCTACAACCTGCTGAACCTGCATGGCGACCGCATCGGCGTGATGATCGGGGACGTCACGAGCCACGGCTTCAGCGCCGCCCTGATCATGGCGCTGGTGATGGCCGCCTCGGGCATCCACGCGGAGTCTGCGGAGACGCCGGCCGAGGTGCTGCGCCGCATCGAGGAGTCGCTCACCGACGAGCTCGCGAGCACCGAGATGTTCCTCACCGTCTTCTACGCGGTGGTGGATCCCAAGGCGCAGCGACTCGCCTTCGCCAACGCCGGGCACGCGCACGCGTTTCTCGTGTCCGCCAAGACCGGGGCGGCGGTGCGGCTCGAAGCGACGCGGCCGCCGCTCGGGCTCGCGACCACGCCGGGCGAGGACGCCGTGCGCCCGTGGGGGGGACGACGCGAATCGCTGCTGTGCCTGTTCACCGACGGCGTGACGGAGGCGCTGGGGACGCAGGGCGAGCGCTTCGGCGAAGAGCGCGTGCTCGGCCACGTGGCGCGGCTCAAAGACCGCCCGGCCCGCGACATCGTCGAGGCCGTGTACGCCGATCTCGCGGGCTTCACCAGCGGCTTGCCGGCCTCCGACGACCGCACGGTGGTGATCCTCAGGGCGTGACTCCCACCCCGCGGTTGGGCCAGCACTTTCTCACCGACCGCCACATCCTCAGCAGAATCGTCGATGCGCTGGACCCCGCGCCGGGCGACGTGGTGCTCGAGATCGGAGCGGGGAAGGGAAGCTTGACGGGCGTCCTGCTCGCCCGCCAGCTGCGGGTGATAGCCGTAGAGAAGGACCGCCGGCTGGCTGCCGAACTCGAAACGCGGAACGCGGAACGCGGAACAGGCGGAACAGATAGACTGACCGTCGTACACGGAGACGCGCTCCGCGTCGATTGGCGTGCTCTGGTCGTTGCGAGTTCCGCGTTCCGCGTTCCGCGTTTCAAGATCGTCGGCAACATCCCCTACGCGATCACGTCGCCGTTGATCGAGAAGGCCCTCACGCCCCCGCTCCCGGAGCGGATCGTGTTTCTGGTGCAGGCGGAGGTGGCGGACCGCGCCGCCGCGGCGCCGGGCTCGCGGGCGTACGGCGCGCTTTCGATCGGCGTTCAGGCGCAGTGCCGCGTGGAGCGGCTGTTCGCGGTACGCGCGGGCGCCTTCCATCCGCCGCCGCGGGTGGGCAGCGCGGTCCTGCGCCTCACGCCGCTGGCGGCGCCGCTCGTCCTGCCGCACGAGGTCGGCGCGCTGCGGGCGTTCGTCGCGGCGTGCTTCAGTCGGCGGCGCAAGCAGCTCCGGAACGCGGTGATGGGCGTGACCGGGCGGCCGGCGGATGTTGTGGTCGCGGCGCTGGGCGCGCTGGGGCTCGATCCCACCGCGCGTCCCGAAACGCTGCCGCCCGCGGCGTTCGTGCGGCTCTTGCGTTGGAGCGCCTGATTGTGAAATAATTCACAATATGCGGAAGATCTCCGACAGCACGGTCCGCCGCCTCTCGCTCTACCTCCGGTTTCTCGAGCAGTTCGCCGCCCAGGGCAAAGCCACCATCTCGTCAGCCGAGCTCGCCCGGCGCGGCGGCACCACGTCGGCCCAAGTCCGCAAAGACCTGTCGTTCTTCGGCTCGTTCGGGAAGCGCGGCCTCGGCTATTCGGTCCCCGAGCTCGCCGCCAAGATCCGCGACATCCTGGGACTGCGACGCACTTACCACGTCGTGCTCGTGGGAGCGGGCCGGATCGGCGGCGCCCTGATTCAATATCCCGGCTTCCGGCAGCGCGGCTTTCACGTCACCGCGATCTACGACAAGGATCCCGCCAAGGTCGGCTCGCGCTGGAACGGGCTCGTGGTGCGGGACATCCGCCACCTCGAGGCCGATCTGGCGAAAGAGCCGACCGACATCGCGATCGTCGTCACGCCCGCGGAGTCGGCGCAGGATGTGGTGGATCGCCTGGTGCGCGCGGGGGTGAAGGCGATCCTCAACTTCGCGCCGGTGCAGCTGGCGGTCCCCGCCGACGTGGTCGTGAAGTCCGTGAACATGGCGCTGGAGCTGGAAACGTTGAGCTTCGCGCTGGCGAACCGGTGAGCCAAGAACAAGTGCGAATGCGGAATTCGGAATGCGGAATGTCAGCGTGAGCGTCTCGTAGCGAACGACCTCTCATTTCTATTCCGCATTCCGCATTCCGCACTCCGCATTCCGCATTTCGTCGAAGGCGCGCCGTAACGTCAGCGTTCACCGCCGGTTAGCTGGCGCGCCGATGCCCGGTTAGATTCCCGCCCATGGCCCGCGTCCACGTCACGTCGGAAATCGGCCCGCTGCGGGCCGTCCTGGTCCATACCCCCGGCAGCGAGCTCGTGGCCGTCACGCCCGGCAACCGCGAAGACTACCTGTACGACGACATCATCGACCTCGATCTCGCTCAGCGCGAGCACCGGCAGTTGGTGGCGGTGCTCGAGCGCTTCGCGCAGGTGTACGAGGTGCGGACCCTGCTCACCGAGCTGGTGGCGCGCCCCGATGTGCGCGAGTTCCTCGTGACGCGCGCCCTCGAGGTCGTGCCGTCCGACGCGCTCGCGAAGCAGCTCGCCGCGCGCTCCCCCGAAGAGCTGGTCGGGCTGATGATCGAAGGCGCGCTCGAGGAGGCTGGTCCCATCGCGCGCACGCTCAACGAGAGCGGCTACGCCCTGCCGCCCCTCCCCAACCTGTTCTTCACGCGCGACGTCGGGATCGTGATCGGCGAGCACTCGATCATCGGCTCGATGCGCTACGGCGTGCGCTGGACGGAGGAGCTGTTGGTCAAGGCGCTGTTCCGCTACCACCCCTGCCTCGAGAACGCGGGGATCTTGTACGACGGCTCCGAAGAGAAGCGCAACAACTACACCCTCGAGGGCGGGGACGTGCATCCCCTGCGCCCCGACCTGCTGCTGCTCGGGTTCAGCGAGCGCTCGAGCCCCGCCGCGCTCGATCACCTGTGCGACCTCGTGTTCGAGCACTGCGGGGTGAAGGACGTGATCGTGGTGGTGATGCCGGCCGAGCGTACCGCGATCCACCTCGACATGATCTTCACGCAGCTCGACCGCGAGCTGTGCTGCATCTACCCGCCGCACTTCGTCGGACCGGAGCGGCTGGCCGTGCTGCATCGCGCCAAGCAGGCGAAGGGCGTGAAGGAGGTGCCGAACTTCTTCGCGGCGATGCAGGCGGTGGACCATCCGCTCGAGCCGGTGTTCTGCGGCGGCAACCGCCGGTCGCTGCAGGAGCGCGAGCAGTGGTCCTCCGCCTGCAACTTCTTTACGGTGCGGCCCGGCGTCGCCGTGACCTACGCCCGCAACGAAGCGACGCTGCGCGAGCTTGAGCAGGCCGGGTTCGAGATCGCGCCCGCGGCGAGCCTGCTGGGCGGGGACCGGCCCCTGGCCGACGACGCGCGGGCGGTCGTCACGATCGAGGGGAGCGAGCTGGTGCGGGGCGGCGGCGGCCCCCGCTGCATGACCCTGCCGCTGCGGCGGGATGACCTCTAGCGCGGCGTCGCGCTCCCTCGCGCACTGCCGCTTCGCCGTCGTGGACGTCGAGACGACCGGCAGCGGGCCGCAGAGCGGCGGGCGCATTCTCGAAGTGGCGGTGGCGATGCTCGAGGATGGGACCGTCCATCTCGCCTACGACGCGCTGCTCGATCCCGGCGTGCCGATTCCCCCCGCGGTCGTCCGACTGACCGGGATCACCGACCGGCTGGTGGCCGGACGCCCCCGCTTCGGGGACGTGGCGCCCACCCTCGGCCGCGTGCTGGAGGACGCCGTGTTCGTGGCCCACAACGCCCGGTTCGATTGGGCCTTTCTCGCCGCGGAATGCGCCGCGGCGGGCGTGCCCGCACCCCGCGGGGCGCCGTTGTGCACGATCCGGCTCACCCGCCGCCTGGCTCCCGAGCTGCGCCACCGTCGGCTCGAGCAGGTAGCGGCGTTCTTCGGCGTCGAGAACCCGGCGCGCCATCGCGCGTTTGGCGACGCGCTCGCCACGGCCTATATCCTGCGAGCGTTGATCGAGCGCGCCCGCGAGCGGGGGGTGGAGACGCTGGAGCAACTGGTGGACCTGCACGACCGGTCGCGGCACGCAAGAACGCGGAACGCGGAACGCGGAACGCGGAACATCAGCGGATCCGTCGGAGCGCGAGCGACCGTTCACGACAGTTCCGCGTTCCGCGTTCCGCGTTCCGACTTCTGATGCCCCACACCTCCTTCCAGGTGGGCCGTCTGCGATGTCACGCGCTGGAGGCTGGCCGCCAAGCCCTCGACGGCGGCGCGATGTTCGGCGTGGTGCCCAAGCCCCTGTGGGAGCGTCGCATCCCGGCCGACGCCCGCAACCGCATCCCCCTGGCGCTGCGCTGCCTGCTGATCGAGCACGACGACGGTCTGGTGCTGATCGACACCGGACTCGGCAACAAGGAAAACGACAAGTTCAAGGACATCTACGGTGTCGAGAACGCGGGCGTCGGTGGGCGCACGCGGTTAGAAGACGCGCTGGCAGAGCTGCGCTACGGGCCGGATGACATTCGCTGGGTGATCAACACCCACCTCCATTTCGATCATGCGGGCGGCAACACCTACCGAGAGCCCGTCGAGCAAGCGCCTGACGGTCCGACGGTCCGACCGTCCGACCGTCCGACGAAGTTGAGTTTTTCCCGGGCGCGCTACGTGGTGCAGCGGCGCGAGCTCGACTTCGCGCGTCACACCAACGAGCGCACGGCGGCCAGCTACCTGCCGCCCAATTTCGAGCCGGTCGCGTTCACCCTGGTGGAGGGCGAGACGGACCTGGTGCCCGGGGTGCGCTGCCTGCCGACCCCCGGCCACGTGCCGTTTCACCAGTCGGTGCTGGTCGAGAGCGGCGGGGAGCGCGCCTGCTTCCTCGCCGACCTGGTCCCGACGAGCGCTCACCTGCCGCTTCCGTGGATCATGGGCTACGACCTGGAGCCGCTGGTCACGCTCGAATCCAAGCGGCGGCTGTACGCGCGGGCGGAGGCCGAGGGGTGGCTGCTCGTGTTCGGACACGATCCGGAAGTCGCGGCTGGTCGGCTGGGTCGCGACGAGAAGGGGTTCGCTCTTGTGGACCAAGTTCGCGCGGGCTAACTTATCGCCGACAATACGGCAAGCGGGCGCCGCGTGCGCCACACCCGCTGCCTCTCCGGAGGTTGGAGAGTGCTCTAGGGTTCCGACGGAGTCGTCAGTTCTCGGTCTTCAGTCGTCAGTGACTCGACTGACGACTGAGAACTGATCACTGACGACTCCCCAGCGGATTCCGGGGCGGCTGGAGTCCGCTTTTTTCTTTCTTTGAGGAGGAGACCAGCACCTGGCGATCGAAAGCACCAACAACAAAGCGCCCCGCGTTCGGGTGAACAAACAGATCCGGATCAGTCCCCTGCGGGTGATCGCTCCCGACGGCGCGCAGCTCGGCGTGATGACCGTCGACGAAGCGCTGGCGGCGGCGCAGGAACGAGGCCTCGACCTGGTCGAGGTGGCGCCGCTCGCGCGACCACCGGTCGTGAAGATCATGGATTATGGCAAGTTCAAGTTCGAGCAGGCCAAGGCCGCGCGGGCGGCGAAGAAAAAGCAGCACGTCATCCACCTGAAGGAAGTGAAGTTCCGGCCGGGGATCGACGACCACGACTTCGCGTTCAAGACCCGGCACGCGCGCGAGTTCCTGCAGGACGGCAACAAGGTGAAGGTGACGATGATGTACCGGGGCCGGCAGATGGCCCACATCGACCTGGGGCGCGACGTGCTCGACCGGGTCGCCACTGAGCTCAAGGACGTGGCCAAGATCGAGCAGGACCCGAAGCTCGAAGGCCGCAACATGTCGATGGTGCTGGCACCGAAATAAGTCGTCGGTCGTCAGTTGTCAGTTGTCAGACTGATGACTGACGGCTGAGAACTGAGGACTCAAGAATGCCAAAACAGAAATCCAAACGCGCCCTCCGCAAGCGCGTCAAGCTGACGGGGACCGGCCGGCTGCGCCGCTACCACGCGTACAAGAGCCATATCCTGACCAAGAAGCACCCCAAGCGGAAGCGGCACCTGCGCAAAGCGACGCTCGTGTCGCACGCCGACGAACGCCGCCTCAAGCGCCTGCTGATGGCGTAAGGACCAGCCCATGCCTCGCGTCAAGAGCAACGTCGCGCGCCTGAAGCGCAAGAACAAGGTGATGAAGCTCGCCAAGGGCTACTTCGGCGGGCGCTCCAAGCTGTGGAAGGCGGCCAAGGAGTCGGTGGAGCGGGCCCAGAAGTACGCCTACCGCGACCGGCGCCGCAAGAAGGGCGACTTCCGCCGACTCTGGATCACGCGCATCAACGCCGCCGCCCGACTGCATCAGCTCTCTTACAGCCGCCTGATGAACGGGCTGCGCCGGGCCGGCGTCGAGATCAACCGCAAGGTGCTCGCCGATCTCGCCGTCCGCGACCCCGCGGCGTTCGAGCAGCTGGCGGAGGTCGCGAAGCAGGCGCTCTGATCATGTGCGACCTCCTGGCAGCGATCGCCCAGCTGCGGGAGCGCCTCAAGGAGATTCCGCAGGCGGACGAGCGCCGGCTCCAGGATCTCAAGACCGAGATCCTCGGTCGCAAGGCCGGCGCGCTCACCACGATCCTCGGGCGCGTGCCCAAGCTCGAGCCGGCCTCGAAGAAGGAGGTCGGCGCCGCAGCGAACGCGCTGAAGCGCGAGTTCGCGGCCGCCTTCGATGCGCGCGAGCGTGAGCTGAAGCACGCTGCCGGCACGGTCGCCGGGGTCGACCTCACCATGCCCGGCCGCGCGTCGTGGCGCGGCGGTCTGCACCTGGTGACGCAAGTTGTGGACGAGATCTGCGAGATTTTCCGCGAGCTCGCGTTCACCCGCGCCGTCGGCCCCGAGATCGAAACCGAGCGCTACAACTTCTTCGCGCTGAACTTCCCCAAGGATCATCCGGCGTTGGACGCCCAGGATTCGTTCTACCTGGGCGCCGATCTGCTGCTGCGCACCCACACCTCGCCCGTCCAGATCCGCACCCTGGAACGCTACCCCCCGCCCATCCGCGTCGTGATCCCGGGTCAGGTGTACCGCCGCGACCCGTTCGACGCCTCGCATTCCCCGGTGTTCGAGCAGATCGAAGGCCTCGCCGTGGACGAGAGCATCACGTTCGTGGACTTCAAGGCGACCTTGTCCGCGTTCGCCCGAAAATTCTTCACCGCGGACACGCGGGTGCGGTTCCGGCCGTCGTTCTTCCCCTTCACGGAGCCGTCGGCGGAAATGGACGTGCAGTGCCCGATGTGCAAGGGGGCGGGGTGCGCGACGTGCAAGCAGACCGGCTGGATGGAAATCCTCGGCTCCGGCATGGTGCATCCCGCGGTGCTCGAGAACTGCGGCGTGGACAGCGAGAAGTACACCGGGTTCGCGTGGGGCATGGGGCCCGCACGCATCGCGATGACGCGACACGGGATTCCCGACATCCGCCTGCTGTACGAGAGCGACGTGCGCTTCCTCGCGCAGTTCGCGCCATGATCGTCTCGCGCCGCTGGCTCGAGGCGCTGCTCGGCCGGCCGCTCGACCCGAGCGAGGTCGCCGAGCGACTGACGATGCACGCCGCGGCGGTGGACGCCGTCGTGCCCCTGCACCAGGACCTGGATGACATCCTGATCGCGCGCGTGCTCGAGGTGAAACGCCACCCCAACGCCGACCGGCTGTACCTCTGTCTCGTCGAGGCGGGCGCCGGCCCCGTCGAGGTCGTGTGCGGCGCGCCCAACGTCCAGGCTGGCAAGACCTATCCCTACGCCCCCGTCGGCGCCGTGCTCCCCGGCGGCGGGCGACTCGAGCACAAGACGATCCGCGGCGTCGAGTCCAACGGCATGTTGTGCTCGGCCAAGGAGCTGGGCCTCGGGGACGACCACGCGGGGATCCTCGAGCTCGATACCGCGGCCGCCCCCGGGACCCGCTTCGTCGACGCGCTTCCCGTCGCCGACCACCAGATCGTCATCGACGTGCCGGCGAACCGTCCGGATCTGCTGTGTCACAAGGGTGTGGCGCGCGAGCTGGCCGCGTCGCTTGGAGGGGTGGTGAAGCTGCCGGAAATTCCGGTCGGACGGTCGGACAGTCGGACAGTTGCACCGAGCCACCGTCCGACAGTCCGACAGTCCGACAACGGTGTCGTGGACGGCGTTGCGGTTCGCCTCGAGGATCCAGAGGGCGCCCCGCGCTACATGATCGCGGTGATCCGAGGCGTCCGCGTGGGGGACAGCCCCCCTTGGCTCGCGGGGCGGCTCAGGGCGGTGGGCCAGCGGTCCATCAACAACGTCGTGGACGCGACGAACTACATCCTGTTCGAGCTGAACCAGCCGCTCCACGCGTTCGACCTGGCCAAGCTGCGCGGTCCGGCCGTGGTGGTGCGGCGCGCCAAGCCGGGCGAGAGCATCGTGACCCTCGACGGCGTCACGCGGACCATGACGCCCGACATGACCGCGATCTGCGACGCGGAGCGGCCGACGATCATCGCGGGCGTCATGGGGAGCGCGGAGTCTGAGGTGGGCGGCGGTACGACCGACCTGGTGCTCGAGTGCGCCTACTTCCAGCCGACTCGCATCCGCCGCACCCGGCGGGCGCTCGAGCTGTCGAGTGAGTCGAGCTATCGCTTCGAGCGCGGGATCGACCTGCTCGGCATGCCGGACGCGCTACGTCGCGCCGTTGAGCTCATCATCGCGGTGGCCGGCGGCGAGATGCGCGAGCCGCCGCTCGACCTGTGGCCGCGGCCGGTCCAGGAGCAGACGCTGTTCCTTCGCCCGGAGCGCGTGAACCGGCTGCTCGGCATGCCGGTCGAGCGCGCCGAGATCGAGGGGCGACTCACTGCGGTCGGCTTCTTTGTCGCGCCCAAGGAAGGACGCCTGGCGGTGCAGGTGCCCGGGTGGCGACCCGACGTCACGCGCGAGGTCGACCTCGTCGAAGAGGTCGCGCGCCTCACGGGGTACGACGCCTTCCCCGACGAACTCCGTCCCTTCCGGCCGGGCACGGTGCCCGACGCGCCCGAAGAGCGCGCCCGCGCCCGCGTGCGGGAGCGGCTGGGCGGGGCCGGGTTGTACGAAGCGCGTACCATCCCGCTTGGTCCGCCGGACGGGGCTGATGCCATCCCGATCCTGAACCCGATCTCCGCTGAAGAGGCCCACTTGCGACGCCGCCTGCTGCCGGGGTTGGTGCGGCGGGTGGAGCACAATTGGGCCAATCGGAACCGCGATATCCGGCTGTTCGAGGTCGGAACCGTCTTTAGCGCCGGACAGGGCGCGCCGGAGGAATGGACCTCCGTGGCTGGCGTCCTCACCGGCGCCCGGCGGCCGCCGCACTGGTCGGACGGTGCGAAACTACCTGATATGGACTTATGGGACTTGAAGTACCACTTTGAGTTAGCGGTGGACGTCGCTGCGCCGGTGTGCACCGTGGAACCCGCAACGGACGGTCGGGCTGGATGGGTGGCGGTGCAGGGGGGAGGGGACGTCGTGGGGTGGGCCGGTTTCCTGGAGGCCGACGCGCCCGTCTGGGCCGCGCCGCTGTTTGGCTTCGAGGTACGGTTGCTGACCACCAGCCCACCGCCGCCGGTGGTGTATCGCGCCTTGCCGGCGCAGCCGCCGGTGGAGCGTGACCTCGCGTTGCTGTTGCCGGCGGGCGTGACGGCGGCGGCGGTGGCCGGCGTGCTGCGGCGCACGGCCGGTGCGCTGCTCGAGCGGCTCGAGGTGTTCGACGAGTATCGGGGGCCAGGAGGTGGGGGGGGCGGGGGAGGCGGGGGGAGCGGGGGGAGCGCCGGGGGGACGATCCCGGCGGGGCAGCGCAGCGTGGCGTGGCACTGCACCTTTCGCGATCCCGCGCGCACGCTACGCGAGGGCGACGTAGACGACCTACTGGCGCGCGGCCTGAGGGCCCTGGAGGACGAGCTTGGTGTACGACGGAGAGAGGGCTGATGCGCTGGTGCTCGACCACCTCGAGGCCGTCCTCCGCCACGTGGCGGAGGAGTTGGCCGCATGGCGTGCCCGCGCCATCAAGGCGGAGGCCGAGCTCAAGGAGGGGGGTGGGCGGGGCGGCGCCGGGGCGAAGGCCGACCCCGAGGTCAGGGGCCGCGTCTCGGATCTCGAGCAGGAGAACAAACTGCTGCGGCAGCGCGTCGAGGCGGCGCGCGTCCGCGTGCAGGACCTGCTATCGCGGCTCACGTTCCTGGAGGAGCAGGCGCGCCAGGGAGGCAACGGTGGTGCAGCGAGCGCTGGGGGCGCGGGAAGCGCGCCGGGTGCGGTGGGGGCCGGGGGCGCCACGAGTGCCGGCGCCGCTGGGAGGCCTGCCCAGTGAGTACGAAGAAGCACGCGGTCAAGGTGATGATCGGCGGGGAGGAGTACACGGTGCGCTCCGATCTGCCGCCCGAATACACGCGCGAGGTCGCGGCCCATGTGGATCAGGCCTTGAAGAAGGTGCTGTCGCAAGGACCGATCGTCGAGACGCACAAGGCCGCGATTCTGGCCGCGCTGGACATCACGAACGAGTTGTTCCAGGCGAAGAAGGGCGAGCGGGAGGTCGCGGCACGCCTCGCGGCGCTGGCGGATGACCTGACGAAGCTGCTGCCGCCGGGGAAGCGAAAAGCAGTCATCAGTCATCAGTCGTCAGTTATCAGTTCCGACTGACAACTGACCACTGATGACTGACCACTGACACCTGACGACACAACTCGCTCCGCCTCCGGCGGGGCGATGCTGGAGATAGATCCTATGCCGGACTGGCTGGGTATCGTCACGGCCCTCCTCGGCGGGGTACTCGCCGCCGGGGCCGCGTCGTATATCGCGGGGCGCCGCGTCGAGCGCCGCCTGGCGCAGGCGGCGGCGCGCGCGGCGGTGGTGGAGGGCGAGCGGCTCCTGGAAGAGGCGCGCCAGCGCCTGGTGCTGGTGGCCAAAGAGGAGCTGCTGCGGACGCGCGAGGCCTTGGAGGAGGAGGCCGCGCGGCGGCGGCGCGAGCAGGAGCGGCGAGAGCAGGCGGTGGAGCAGCGCGTCGGGGCGCTGGAGGAGCGCGAGCGCGGTCTGGAGCGGCGCGCCCGAGCCCTGGACGAGCGGGGCCAGACGCTCGCCACGCGCGAGCTTGAGGCGCGCGCGCGGCTCGAGCAGATCGCGGGGCTCACGGCGCAGGAGGCGAAACAGGAGCTGCTGCGCCGGCTGGAGGACGAGGCGCGCGGCGAGGCGGCCGCGTTGGCGCGGGACCTGAAGGAGCAGGCGAAGAAGAGCGCCGACAAAGAGGCGAAGAAGATCCTCGCCCTGGCGATTCAGCGCCTCGCCGCCGAGCACACCGCCGAGTCCACAGTGTCGGCCGTCGCCCTGCCCTCCGACGAAATGAAGGGCCGCATCATCGGGCGCGAGGGCCGGAACATCCGGGCCTTCGAGGCCGCGACCGGCGTGGACGTCATCATCGACGACACGCCCGACACCGTCGTGGTGTCCTGCTTCGACCCGGTGCGCCGCGAGGTGGCGCGCCTCGCCCTCGAGCGGCTCATCACCGACGGGCGCATCCACCCCGGACGGATCGAAGAAGTGATCGAGAAAGCCCGCGCCGAAGTGGACGTGTCGATCGCCGAGGCGGGCGAGCAGGCGGTCTACGAAACGGGCATCAAAGGGATGCATGCGGAGTTGGTCAAGCTCGTCGGACGCATGAAGTACCGGACGTCATACGGGCAGAACATCCTGGATCACTCCAAAGAAGTGGCCTGGCTCGCCGGAATCATGGCGGCCGAGTTGAAGCTCGACGCGCAGCTCGCGAAGCGCGGCGCGCTGCTGCACGACATCGGAAAGGTCCTGACGCACGAGCACGACGGCACCCACGTGCAGCTGGGCGTGGAGGTCGCGACGAAGTACGGCGAGCACCCCATCGTCATCAACTGCATCGCCGCCCATCACGACGACGTGGCCCACGAGTCCCCCGTCAGCGTCATCGTCCAGGCAGCGGACGCCGTGTCGGGTTCGCGTCCCGGCGCCCGGCGCGAGGCGTTCGAGACGTACGTCAAGCGTCTCACCCAGCTCGAGCAGCTCGCGAGCGAGTTCGCGGGCGTCGAGAAGGTCTACGCCATCCAAGCCGGCCGGGAGGTGCGCGTCGTGGTGACGCCGAACGCCATCGACGACGGCAAGGCGAGCGAGCTGTCCGAGCAGATCGCCCGCAAGATCGAGCGCGAGCTGCAGTACCCCGGCCAGATCAAGGTCGTGGTGATCCGCGAAACCCGCGCGGTGGATTTTGCCCGCTAGCATCATCGATGGCACCGCAGTGGGCGAGGCGATGCGCGCCGAGCTCGAGGGCGAGATCCGCACGCTGCGCGCGCGCGGCGTTACGCCCGGACTCGCCGCCGTGCTGGTGGGCGACAACCCCGCCTCCGCCACGTACGTCCGCATGAAGGGGAAGGCCTGCGACGCAGCGGGGCTGTACCACGAGACCATCCGCCTGCCCCAGGACACCACCGAGGGCGACCTGCTGGCCCTGGTCGAGCGCCTCAACGCGGACCACCGGATCCACGGCATTTTGGTCCAGCTGCCACTCCCCAAGCAGATCAACACGCAGCGGGTGCTGCACCGCGTCGCGCCCGAGAAGGACGTGGACGGGTTTCACCCCGAGAACGTCGGCAAGGTGGCGATCGGCGATCCCACGGGCTTCCGCCCGGCGACGCCGTACGGCGTGCAGCAGCTGCTCGTGCGGAGCGGGGTGGACACCACCGGCAAGCACGCGGTGGTGGTGGGCCGCTCGACCATCGTGGGGCGACCCATGGCGGCGCTCCTGCTCCAGGACGGCCCCGGCGGCAACGCGACGGTCACCGTCTGCCACTCGCGCACCCGCGACGTCAAGACCGTCACGCGGCTCGCCGATATCCTGGTCGTCGCGATCGGGAAGCCGGAGTTCGTCACCGGCGACATGGTCAAGCCGGGAGCGGTGGTGATCGACGTGGGCACGAACCGCGTGGAAGATCCATCCACGAAGAAGGGCTACCGGCTGGTGGGCGACGTGAAGTACGCCGAGGTGAAGCAGGTCGCGGGGGCGATCACCCCCGTGCCCGGCGGCGTGGGCCCGATGACGATCACCATGCTGCTCTACAACACCGTGCAGGCGGCGCGCCAGTGGGCGCAGACCTAGACCTGTTCGCCGCCGTCTCGCCGGACGGCGCCTGGACCGTCGCCGAGGTGACGCGCCGCGCGCGCGCGGTAGTCGAGGCCGGCCTGCTCCCGCTGTGGGTGCGCGGCGAGGTGTCGGGGTTCAAGGCGTGGCAGAGCGGGCACTGGTACTTCACGCTGCGCGACCGCAGCGCCCAGATCCGCTGCGTCATGTTCCAGAAGGACAACCGCCGGCTCCCCGTGGCGCCGCAAGACGGGATGCAGGTGTTCGTCTTTGCGCGACCCACGGTGTGGGAGGAGAAGGGGGAGTTCCGGCTCACGGTCGTGGACCTGCTCTCGACCGAAGCGGGTGGGCTGTGGCAGCTCGCGTTCGAGCGGGCGAAGGCCGCGCTCGCGAAGGACGGGTTGCTCGATCCCGCCCGCAAGCGGCGGCTGCCGCTCTACCCGCGGCGTATCGCCGTGGTGACGAGCCCCGACGGCGCGGCGCTGCGCGACGTTATCGCCGTCACCGCGCGCCGCTGGCCGGTCGCCGAGCTGCTCGTGATTCCTACGCGGGTGCAGGGGGAAGGGGCGGAGGACGCGATCTGCGCGGCGCTGGCGCTGCTCGGCCGCCTCGACGGGCTCGACCTCGCCATCATCGGGCGCGGCGGCGGGTCGCGCGAGGATCTGTGGACGTTCAACCACGAGCGCGTGGCGCGCGCCGTGGCGGCCGTGCCGGTCCCGGTGATCTCGGCCGTGGGGCACGAGACCGACGTCACGCTGTGCGACCTGGTCGCCGACCTGCGGGCCCCGACACCGTCCGCCGCCGCCGAAGCGGCCACCCCCGACCGGGGCGACGTCGCGGCCGACCTGGCGCAGCTCGGGGCGCGGCTGGCGCGCGGGCTCGCCGCCCGCTCGGGGCGAGTGGCCGAGCGACTCGATCGCACGCTCGATCGCTTGGCGGGAGCGATCGAGCGGCGGCTCGAGCGCCATCGGCAGCAGCTCGCCGCGACGGGCGGGCGGCTCGACGCCCTGTCCCCGTTGAAGATCCTGGAGCGTGGGTACGCGCTTGCACGCGACGCGCGCGGGCGCGTGCTCAAGCGCGTCGCCCAGCTCACCCCGGGCCTCGGCTTCCGGCTGCGCGTCACGGACGGCGAAGTGGCGGCCCGCGTGACGGGCGGCGGGTCCTGATGGCGGACACGCGCGCCAGCTTCGCGCAACAACTCGAGCGGCTGGAGGAGATCGTGCGCCGCCTCGAGGGGCAGGAGCTGGACCTGGACGAGGCCCTCAAGCTCTTCGAAGAAGGAGTCGAGCGGCTGCGCCAGGCGCGCGACCGGCTGACCAGCGCCGAGGCCAAGGTGAAGCAGGTGCTCGCCGACCAGGCGGGTAACCTCCGGGTTGAAGACTTCGACGGCTAGCCGCGCGCTCGAGGCCTACCTCGCAGACGCCCGAGCACGCGTGGACGTCGTGCTGGAGCGCTGGGGAGGGGGAGCGGGAGGGGGGGGGCAAGCCGCGGCGTTCCCCGCGATCCGATACAGCCTGCTGTCGGCCGGCAAGCGACTGCGGCCCACGCTGGTATTCGCGACGTACGAAGCGGTGGGCGGCCGGGGAGGGAGCGAGGGGGCGGGCGCGCCTGGTGTCGGCGAGCTCGCCGCCGCGGTCGAAGTCGTGCACGCGTATTCGCTAGTGCACGACGACCTCCCCTGCATGGACAACGACGACCTCCGGCGCGGCCGGGCCACCACCCACCGTGCCTTCGACGTCCAAGCGGCGACCGTCGCCGGTTATCACATGGTCGCGCTTGCCGCGCGGGTGCTCGCGGCGGGCTTCGAGGCGCTGGCGCTCGACCTCAACCGTCAGCGGGCCATTGCCCTGGAGCTGTTCCGCGCCGCCGGAGCCGGGGGCATGATCGGGGGACAGGCGCTCGACCTCGCCGCCGAAGGGCGGCGACTGCCGGCGGCCGAGCTCGAAGAGGTGCACCGCCGCAAGACCGGCGCGCTGATCGCCGCCGCCTGCGTGATCGGCGCGCTCGCGGCGGGCGGCCCGCCGGCCGTGTGCGAGGCGGTGCGGGGCTACGGCGCGGACGTGGGGCTCGCGTTCCAGATCTACGACGACGTGCTCGACGCCACGGCAACCTCCGCGCAGCTCGGCAAGACGGCCGGGAAGGACGCCGCGGTCGCCAAGTCCACGTTCGTGACCCTGCTCGGCGTCGGCGCCGCCCGGGCCGTGGCGGAGCAGCGCGCCGCGCGGGCCGTAGACCGCCTGCGCCAGGCAGGGTTAGTTTCTCCTACGCTGGCGGAGCTGGCGCACTACATTGTCACGAGGCCTAACTGAGCAAATGCGGAATGCGGAGTGCGGAATGCGGAATTGAAAGGGAAGGTCGTTCGCAGCACGAGGCTCGCCCTGACATTCCGCATTCCGAATTCCGCATTCCGAATTGACGAGGTTCGATGGCGCTACTTGAGTCGATTCGCGGTCCCGAAGACGTCAGGCGGCTCTCCAAGGACCAGCTCCAGCCCCTCGCCGACGAGGTCCGCCAGCGGCTGATCGACGTCGTGTCGCAGACCGGCGGGCACATCGGCGCCGGGCTCGGTGTGGTCGAGCTCACCGTGGCGCTGTGCTACTGCTTCGAGTCGCCCACGGACAAGATCGTGTGGGACGTGGGTCACCAAGGGTATCCCTGGAAGATCCTCACGGGCCGGAACGACCGGCTGCCCACCCTGCGCCAGCCCGGTGGGCTGTCGGGGTTCCTGCGGCGCAGCGAGAGCCGGCACGACCACTTCGGCGCCGGCCACGCGGGCACCGGGCTCTCGGCCGCCTACGGCATTGCCGCGGCGCGGGACTTGAAGGGCGAGGCCTTCAAGGTCATCGCGGTGGTGGGCGACGGCGCGCTTACCTGCGGCCTGCCGTACGAGGCGATGAACAACGCGGGGCACTCGGGTCGCGACATCATCATGGTGCTGAACGACAACGGCATGTCTATCGCCCCGAACGTCGGCGCCATCAACAAGTACCTGGGCTCGATCATCGCGAGCCCGATCACGGTACGCATCCGCGAGCGGGTGAAGGGCTTGATCGAATCGGTTTCGCACATCATCGGCGGGCAGAAGCTCGTCGACTTCGCGAAGACGATGGAGGAGAGCGTCAAGAACCTGTGGTCGCCGGGAATGCTGTTCGAAGAGTTGGGCTTCCGCTACTTCGGGCCGATCGATGGACACAACATCGGTCAGATGGTGCAGACCTTGGAGATCGTGAAGACGCTCAAGGGGCCGCGGGTGGTGCACGTCATCACCGAGAAGGGGAAGGGTTTCCCGCTCCCCGAGCCGGACACGGAGAAGTACCACGCCCGCGCGCCGTACGATCCCGTGACCGGCGAGCTCAAGCCGGTGCAGCCCGGGCCGCCGCCGTGGACCAAAGTGTTCGGCGAGGCGATCACCCAGCTCGCGGGCGAGCACCCCAGTCTGGTGGCGATCACGGCCGCGATGCCCTCCGGGACGGGGACGAACCTCTTTCAGAAGAAGTGGCCCGATCGCTTCTTCGACGTCGGCATCGCGGAGGCGCACGCGACGACGTTCGCGGCGGGGCTGGCGACGCAGGGCATCCGGCCGGTCGTCGCGATCTACTCCACGTTCCTGCAGCGCGCGTACGACAGCGTCATCCACGACGTCGCCATCCAGCGGCTGCCGGTGATCTTCTGCCTCGACCGCGCCGGGATGGTGGGTGAGGACGGGCAGACCCATATGGGGCTGTACGACATCGCGTACCTGCTGGCCGTGCCGCACATGACGGTGACGGCGCCCAAGGACGGAGCCGAGCTCATCGGACTGCTGCGCTGCGCGCTGCAGCACGACGACGGTCCGTTTTCGCTGCGCTATCCGCGCGACAAGGCGCCGGGCGAGGCGCCGCCGGCGGCCGAGGTGGCGCCCGTGCCCTACGGCACCTGGGACGTGCTGCGCCCCAGCCGGGGGAAGAAGGACTGCGCCATCCTCGCCGTGGGCGTGATGTGCCAGGCCGCCCTGGCCGCGGCGGAGGCGCTGGAGCTCGACGTCACGGTCGTGAATTGCCGCTTCGTGAAGCCGATCGACCGCGAGATGCTCGATGCCCTCGTGCGGGACCACCGCCTGCTCGTCACGGTGGAGGACGGCACGGTCACCAACGGGTTCGGCGCCTATCTGGCGGGCCTGGTGCAGACGATCGCTCCCGAGGTCCGCGTGGTGCCCCTCGGCGCGCCCGACCGCACGTACGAGCACGCGCCGCGCGCACAGCAGCTTGCGGAGGTCGGGCTCACGGCGTCCGGCATCGCGGCCCGGGTGCGCGCGCTCGCCGCCGAGGATTCGCTCACGCCCTCATGAACGTCGGGGTCGTCGGCAACCCGAGCTACCGCGATCTCAAGAGCCTCCTCGCGCACCTCGCGCAGGTCGCACCCCGCCTCGGATGCACGCTCTACACGGAAGAGCGCCTCGCGGCGCTCTGGCCGGCGCCCGGTCCGCCGGTGCTCGAGCGGTCGTCTCCCCTCGACTGTCTCATCACGCTGGGCGGCGACGGGACGCTGCTGCGTGGGGCGCGCACCCTGGACGGCGCCCGCACGCCCATCCTCGGCGTGAACCTCGGCCGCGTCGGCTTTCTCACGACGGCGACCTCGCAGACGCTCGACTGGGCGCTCGATGCCCTGGTGCGCGGCGCCTACGCCACCGAGTCCCGGCTGGCGCTCGCGCCCTATATCGAGGATAAACAGGGGAAGAGCCGCGCCGAGCCCGTCGTACTCAACGACGCCGTGGTGCACAAGGGCGGGGTGGCCCGCGTCATTCGGCTGCGCGTGTCCGTGGACGGCGACGAGGTCGGCCAGTACTCGGCCGATGGGATCGTCGTGGCGACGCCCACCGGCTCCACGGCCTACTCGCTCTCGGCCGGCGGGCCGATCGTCGTGCCGGGCGTGGACGCGATCGTCGTGACCGCGATCTGTCCCCACACCCTCGCCGTGCGGCCGCTGGTCGTCTCGTCCCAGGCCCACGTCACGGTCGAGCCGATGCCGCCGTGGACCGAAGAGGTGCTCGTCTCCTTCGACGGCCAGATCGGCACCACGATGCAACACGGCGATCGCCTCGTGGTGAAGCGATCCGACGACCCCGTGCTGCTCGTTCGCCTCGGCCCCGAGGGCTTCTTCGCGCGGATGCGCAAGAAGCTCCAGTGGGGCGACCTCTCCGACCGCGAGCGTAAGTAGTGCTCACCGAGCTGCGCGTCCGCGACCTCGCCGTCATCGCCGACGTGACGCTCCCCCTCACCCCCGGACTCAACGTCCTCACGGGCGAAACGGGCGCCGGTAAATCGATGCTCGTGGACGCCCTTGCGCTGCTGCTCGGCGAGCGCGCGTCGTCGGAGATCGTGCGCCCCGGAGCGCAGAAGACCGTCATCGAAGGCGCCTTCGAGTTCACCCCGACCGCCCTCTCCCGCCTTCTACCGCCCTTTACCGCCCTGGGGGTGGAGGTCGAGGAGGGGCGTCTCGTGCTCAAGCGGGAGATCAGCGGGGAGGGGAGATCCCGCGCCTGGGTGAACGGCAGCCCCACGACCGTCGGGGTGCTCGCGCAGCTGGGCGCCTTGCTCGTGGACCTGCACGGCCAGCACGAGACCCAGTCGCTGCTCAAGCCCGACGCGCAGCGCGACATCCTCGACGCGTTCGCCGACGCCGCCGTGGAGCGCACGGCGGTGCGGGACGCGTACGAGCGCTTCCGTGAGCTCGAGCGCCGCGCCGAGGCGCTGGCGGCGCAGCGGGAAGAGGTGCGCCGCAAGGCCGACTACCTGCGGCACGTGGTGGACGAAATCGCGCGCGCCGCGCCGCAGCTGGGGGAGGTCGAGACGCTCGCGACCGAAGCACAGCGGCTGGCCCACGCCGATGAGCTGGGGCGGCTGTCGCGCGAGCTGGAGCAGGCGCTCGACACCGCCGGCCTCGCCCGCGCGGCGAAGCTGGTCGCGGGCCTCGAGCGGCTCGACCCCTCGGTCGCGACGTGGCAAGCGCTGCTCGATGGCGCGTTCGCCAACGTGGAGGAGTTGGCGCAGGCGGCGCGCGACTACGCGGCCGGAATCGAAGCCGATCCCGGGCGGCTGGCGACCGTCGAGCAGCGGCGCGACGTGCTGTTTCGTTTGATGCAGAAGTACGGCCCTGCGCTGCCCGATGTCCTCGCCACTCGCGACCAGGCGGCTCGTGAGCTCGAGCTGCTGGACACCGCCGACCTGGACCTGCGCGCCATCGCGGAGCAGCGAGCCACCGCCGCCGCCGCGTTCACTCGCGCATGTGCCGCGCTCACCGGGAAACGCACGCAGGGCGCCGAGCGCTTGGCGGGAGCGGTGAACGAGTTGCTTCCCGCGTTGGGGATGCCGGGTGGCCGCTTCGTAGCGGACCTCTCTCCTCTCCCCTCTCCCCGGGGCGACGGGGCCGAGGGGGTGGTCTTCCAGGTCCAGCTGAACGTCGGCCTCGACGCCCGTCCCCTCGCCAGGGTGGCCTCGGGCGGAGAGTTGTCCCGGATCATGCTGGCCCTCAAGGTGGTCCTGACGCAGCACGACGCCGTGCCCGCCCTCGTGTTCGACGAGGTGGACCAGGGGATCGGCGGGGAGGTCGGCGGGCGCGTCGGCGAGGCCCTCGCAGTGGTGGCGCAAGGAGGGAGGGGAGGCGCGCGCGACCAGCGTCAGGCGCTGGTGATCACCCACCTCCCCCAGATCGCGGCCTACGCCGACCACCACCTCGTCGTGGCGAAAGCGGCGACGCGCGGCGTGGCGACCAGCGACGTGCAGGTGGTGGCGGGCGACGCCCGCGTCCGCGAGCTCGCGCGCATGCTGGGCGATGCCGACATGGGGACCGCCGTGCGGCACGCGGAAGAGCTGCTCAGAAAAACTTCCGCGAAGCCCGAAACACGATCCGATACACCGTCGCGGCCGGCACGACCCCCGCGCCGGTGACGGTCTGCTCGATCGAGAACCCGCCTTCCACCGTCGGTGCGCTGTAGGTCAGGGCGAACCCCAGCCGGAGCCACCGCTGGGACGTGCCCGCATCGAGCACGCTCGCCGGCGTCGGGCCGCCCAACCGCGCCGCGAGGGCGATCGAGTCCTGCTGGCTCTGGAACGCGTAGTGGTCCCGTCCCTTGGTCCAGTAGCCGGCCGTGACGCCGGCGGCGAACTGTGGGGCGAGTCGCACCAGCGGCGCGACGTCGACGCCGAGATAATCGCCCGGATCCCACCGCAGGGCGGTCGTCGCCGCGAACGGCACCAGCAGGGCGTCCCAGGGCGCCACGCGGCGCACCCGCGTGCCTGGGCGCTGCGTGCCCGCGCGCACCGCCACGTTCAGCCACAGCGGCCCCACTATCAGCTCCTGCATCAGCCGCCCCTCCAGGTCCGTCTGGTGGTCGCCGATCGACTGGTGGAGGAACTCGTCGGCCGAGTCGATGGCGCCGGTCGGTAGTCGCAGCACGGCGACCGCGGCGGCCGCGTAATGGGCGCCCGCCGCGAAGCGATACTTCGCCGCCAGCTCCACGTCGCCCAGGTTGTAGCGCCAGCTGTTCCGGAACGGCGTGCTCCGGTAGCCGAACCCGTTCGCGCTGTCCTGGATGACCGCGGCCATCACACCGGCGTCGATGGTGTCGCTCGGAAGGCGCAGCGCGGCGGTGAACGTTGGGATGCCGTATGCCGTGTCCAGCTTCTGCTGCGTCGCGGTCACGCGCCCCGCGATCGAACGGCCGGCGTCCGAGCTGTCGCGCGGCATGAAGGGCGCGGGACTCTGCCCGACGCCGTACACGGCTTCGGTGAGCGCGTCACGCATGACGTGCCACGCGGCCGACGAGTCGCGAGCGGCCGCGCACTGAAGGCTCGAAGGGCAGCCGTACATCGTCCCGCCCGCGATATTGGCGTCGAGCTGCGCGAGCGCCGCGTTGAACTGCGAGAAGAAGCTGGCGTATTGCGTACTGGCGGTGGCGTCGGTCAGCCGTGGGTTCAGGCCGAGGTTCGAGCCCGTGGGCGAGAGCTGGAGCGCCGCGCGCGTCGCCACACGGACGATCGGCACCATCAGGCTCACCGCCAGCCGGTCGGTCAACCCCAGCTCGGCCGTCACGGGATAGGTCCGGCGCTCCTGCCGCACGCTGAGGAGTCCCTGGCCGAGGCTGGCGATGAACCCCGCCACGCCGCTCGCGAGCCGCACGTCCTGCTGGAGTCGCCCGACGGTCGGGATGTAGGTGGCGCCGACCGTGTCGCCCGTCAGCCCGCGGCCGAGCCCGAGCCGCCCCCCGTCGGTGAACTCGGAGTTCCACGTCATGATGCGGGGATCGAACGTGACCCACAGCACGCCGCGCGCGGGCACGTCGCTGCGTTCGACGGCCTGGGCGGCGATCCTAGCCCCGCCCGTCAGGGCGGGGCTCACCAGGGCAAGGATGCAGTAGAGCCTGCTCATAGCAAAACGGCACCCGCCGGTCGGCGGATGCCGTATTGGCTACCCCGCGGCGCGTGTGTCGTTCGCGCTCAGGGGATCGTCGGGATGGTGGAGTTGTATTTCGTGTTGATCACCTGCACGAGTCTCCGAGCCATCATCTTCGATGAGGCGGCGCTGGGATGGATCCCGTCGCACGAGAACGCGGTGCCGAAGGGGGACGTGGAACACGCCGCGCCGAGGTTGGGGAACGCGGCCACCTGTCCCAGACCTCGCAGCGAGTCGAACTGGAAGTTGAAGTCCGTATAGGCCCAGCCGTGCGCCGTGGCCTGCGAAGCAATGATGGTGTTGAACGTCACGATCGCCGTCTGAAGCGCGATGACGTCCGCCGGCTGAATCGCCTGAGCGGGGTTCGCGCAATTGAGCGTGTCGGGAGAGACCAGAGCCGCGTTGATGAGCGCGGCGCCCACCGGGAACGCCACCAGCACGGTGTCGCCCCGCGGCGTGGCGCAGCTCGCGGAGTCCACGGCGAAGGTGGGTGGGAACGCCACACCACCCTGCTTGAGCGCGAAGTACGTGCTACCGGTCGAGAAGTAGGGCAACAGGCTCCCTTCGCCGATCCCGATCAGCACCGCCTTCGCCCCGGCCGCCTCGATGGAGTCGACCACCTCCGTGTACGAGGCGGTGAACGCCGGCACCGGGGTGAGCAGCGAGATGTCCTGGGCGAGGGCCGCTCCCAGCACATCGTTGTTCCCGATCCACACGCTCACGAACGTGGGGCGCGCCGCCATCATCGCCTGGATCTGCGTTCGCCCGCCGAGGAAGAGCTGAGTCAGCGCGTTGGAGCTGGTACCCGGCGTCGGCCCGTTGTGCAGGATGTCCATCACTTCGGCCCCGGGCACCGCCACGTTGCTGAGGAACGGCGGAATGGTGTCGTTGCGGTAGTAGCAGGTCGTCGCGGTCCCGCCCGCGACCCGCGTGTTGGTGAAGATGTTCGTGAACGGGGGCGGGCACCCCGGCATCACCAGCTTGGGGTAGTAGTACGTCGATCCCATCTGGTTCGCGACGAGCCGCGCGTACGACTGCTTCTGGGTCGAATCGTTGATCCCCCCCGACTGGAAGCCGGCGGTGATGCTGTTCCCCATGGCCACGTAGCGCACGAACATCGCGCCGCCCGTGTACGCGGGCACGACCGGGCTGAACAGCTCGTCGTTATGGCAGCCGACCGCGATCAGGGCCAGGCCCAGTGCGGCGGCGAGCGACATGCGTCGGATCGTCATCGTCGTGGCTCCCCCCTAGAACGCGTAGCTGAGCGACACCCCGAAGAGGTGCGCGTGGAGCGCGTAGAGACCGTCGTTCAAGGCGGTCGTCGGTACTCCGTTAAAGATCGGCTCGCGCGTGCGGCCGCGCCGGTCGTTCTGCTTGATGTACTGGTACGCCAGGTCGGCCGAGAAGCTGGGTGTCAGCTTGTATGTCAACCCACCCGTCACCTCGTTGCGATCACCCTCGGGCAGGAGCGGAGTGACAGTCTCGACGGGCGCCGCGCCCTGGTGATACAGGTAGCCGCCGCGCACCGTGAGTTTCGCGTCCTTCTCCCACTCGGCGCCGACGCGGAAGCCGCTGGTGTTCTGGTAGTTTTCGAACAGCTTCCGGCCCAGGAAGGTGGAGAGGTCCTGGGGGAAGTTGATGTTCAGCTCGCTGAATTCGTCCCACCACGTGAGCTGGTAGTCGCCGAGCAGCGTCCAACCGTGTGCGACTTTGTAGGCCACGCCCAACGTCAGCTGCGCCGGGTTCCTGATCGTCGTGGTAACCGGCTGCGACCGGAACACTCCGGTCGAGGGATTGAACAAGTCGAGACCGGCCGCCCCGAGGAGCCCATCGATCGGCGTTCCGGCGGGGATCGTCAACGCCCCGACCTGGAGGTCTGCCGGCACGATCAGCCCGGTCGGCACCTGCTGGAAGCTGGCGGTGCCCGAGTAGTCAAACTTCGCCTGCGTCAGGTACCGAGCGCCGAACGACAGCCGATCGTTCACCTTGAAGATCGCGCCGAAGTGGCCGGCGACAGTCGTCTTGGTGGCCTCGAGGTGGACATTCGCGAAGTCCGTGCCCGGGGCGATGCCGAACTGGCCGAAGACGGTGTCGGGGGGCAGCACTACTGCGTCGGCGAGATCGAGCCGCTGGTTCAGCTCCACCTTGCCGAGCACGATGTCGAACCCGCCGCCGAGCGAGAGCCACGGCGTGACTTGGTAGGCGACGGTCGGCTGGATATAGACCGAGTGGAGAATATTCTTGTAGCCTGCGAACCGTCCGTCGAACGCCAGCGGCCACTTGGTCTCGAGGCCATACGGGGCGAACAGCCCGATGCCGACCCCGAGCGTCGGCGTAACGCCATAGGAGACGTACGCTTGGGGAACAGCGATGAGCGGGTTGTCGAGGTCGCTTTTCTGCTGGAAGATATCGTCCGTGAAGCCGCCCTTGACGTCGAGCAGGGTGACGCCGACGGTGGCGCGCCCGCCCTTCAGCCCTGCCAAACCGGCGGGATTGAAGAACATGGCCGAGCCGTCGCTGCACGGCGCCGCCACCCCGGTGCCTGCGCGGCCCATCGCACAGGTGCCCTGCTCGTAGATCCCGAAGCCTTGCGCGCCGAGCAGCGCGGGGAGCCCGGCGACCAACCACAGTACGGACACAGCGTACCGCCGCATAGAGGTGTCTCCGGATGGCTTTTGGAGAGATGGTGGAATCGGCTGGCAAAGGGTAGCATTGGCCCGAACCCTTGTCAAACCCATGCGTAGCAAAGCGTCAGCGTTGTTCCGCGCGACGTTCGGCGTAGCGCCGCGGGCCGCGGCGTCGGCCCCGGGGCGTGTCAATTTGATCGGCGAGCATACCGACTATAACGGCGGTCCCGTGTTGCCGGTGGCGCTGCCCGTGCGCGCGACCGTAGCGGTCGGGCCGGCGGAGGCGGGGGTGCTCGAGGTCGTGTCGAGCCACGACGGCCGCGTGCACCGGATCGACTACCGCGAGGGACGGCCGGCGAGCTGGGGCGGGTATGTCGCGGGGGTGATGCGCGAGCTGCTCGCGGCGGGGGCCGCGCCGCTGGGGGGCGGCGCGCGGCTCGCCGTGGTGAGTGACGTGCCGGTAGGCGCGGGACTCGGCTCCTCGGCCGCGCTCACCGTGGCGAGCGCGAAAGCGCTGAGCCTCCTTGCTCGGGCGCCGCTGCCGGCGCGGCATCTCGCGGGCGTGGCGTTTCGCGCCGAGCACGATCACGTCGGCGTGCACTGCGGCATCATGGACCAAATGATCGCCGCGCTCGCGAAGCCGAATCACGCCTTGCTCATCGAATGCGCCTCGGCCGAGGCGCGGCAGATCCCGTTCCGCGGTCGGCTCCTGGTCGTGGACACGGGCATGCGGCACAAGCTCGCCGAGGGTGCGCTGAACCGCCGCCGGGCCGAGTGCGAGGCGGCCGTGGCCCGTCTCAAGCTAGAGCTGCCGGAGCTGCTCTGGCTGGCGAGCTGGCCGGCGGCCTGGCTGCCACGGCTAAAGCGCGCGCTCCCCGAGCCGCTGCGCTCGCGCGCCCTGCACGTGGTGGGCGAGACCGCCCGGGCGCGGTTCGGTGCGCAGCTGCTGCAGCGGGGCCACCTGAGGCGGTTCGGTCAGTTGCTGTACGAGTCCCACGAGTCATGCCGGCGGCTGTACGAGTGCAGCGCGCCCGAGCTTGACGTGGTCGTCGCCGCAGCGCAGCGCGCGGGCGCGCTTGGCGCCCGTCTCACAGGCGCCGGGTGGGGCGGGTGCGTGATCGTGTTGGTGGACCAGCGGCGCGAGACGGAGGTGGCGACGGCGATCCGCCGCGCGTTCCTGGAAGCATGCAGTCGCGAGCCGGCGATCACGTTTGTGAAACCGGCGGGCGGCGTGCGGCGGGAAGCGGTGCGTTGAGCGCGCCCTCTCAGGGCACGTGTTCTGCCGCTATGTTATTTCGGGCCGGGGTGGCGAAATCGGTAGACGCAAGGGACTTAAAATCCCGTCGCCAACGGTGCAAACAAAGGGGTTAGGCCCACAAATTGTAGAAACGCTGTCAAAACGCGGAGGCAAACGATGGCCGAGACCGAACCTTTCGGGGGCCGACCCTTCATAGGAATCTCTGACGCCGAGTGGGAGAAGAGCGACGACGCCGTGAAGGCGCGCTTGGTAGAGAAGGAGCTGCGGCGCGTCGCCGACTTGCTCATGGGTCACGTTCGCCCCCGCCCCCGATGGAGCCGTACCGATTGGACGAGGCTAGAGTCGTTCCTCGGCCCCGAGAGGAAGTGACGCGCTGGGCTCGGGTGGCGAAATTGGTAGACGCATGGGCCTTAAAAGCCCAAGGGAGGCGACTCCCATGCAGGTTCGAGTCCTGCCCCGAGCACTATGGGTAAACCGTGACCTCCACGCCGAACGGGCCCGACCACGCTCGCGAGTACGACGCCGCCGTCTCCATGATGCGGGACACGGGCGAAACGGTGTGGCTGATCAACGGCGGCTACCTGCTCGCCGTGACCGTGCTCGTCGGCGCGATCCTTAGCCTAGTCGCCCAGAACGTCACGGCGCGTTGGCCGTTCGTGGCTGCGGGCGTGGCCGGCCTCCTCCTTTGCCTCCTTTGGTGGAGCTCGTTCCAGCGGGTGTACGCCTTCTACAACCTGAGAATCGAGTATGCCAAGAGCTTGGAAAAGGGCCTCGGCTACAAGGCGGGGCTCCCTGATAGTAGGACCACCGAGGACTAACAGAAAGCGGTAGGTTGCGGGCTGGGCCGATGGCTCCCGGACGGAGCCGGGAAGGCACAGTCCGATGCGGACGAGTCGGTTCAGTGTCGAGCAGATCGCCCT